>Ga0102589_1002802_pt1 | contig 19303 bp, 20 predicted proteins | sample AraplaMF_Col_mLB_FD_76858 | JGI IMG/M metagenome (GOLD analysis project Ga0102589, IMG submission 76858) | Arabidopsis root microbial communities from the University of North Carolina, USA - plate scrape MF_Col_mLB | ecosystem: Host-associated > Plants > Roots > Endosphere | place: USA... | reverse complement strand
CGTTTCGAGACGGCGATCGACGCGGATCGGCTGACCAACCTCACCCTCCTGTCGCACGCTTTCGACGAACTCCTGAACCGTTCGCCGGATCACCAGATGCCTTATGTCGGCGCGTCTGCCTTTGCCACGAAGGCCGGCATCCACGCCTCGGCCCTGCTGAAGGACCCGCGCACCTACGAGCACGTACCGCCGGAAAGTGTGGGCAATTTCCGCAAGGTCATGGTCTCGGATCAGGGCGGCAAGGCGAATTTCATCAATGCGCTGAAGCGGCGCGGCATCGACGTTGCCAAGGACGATCCGAAGCTCGATCTCCTGATTTCCATCGTCAAGGAGCGCGAGGCATCCGGCTATGCCTATGAGGGTGCGGATGCGAGCTTCGAGCTTCTCGCTCGCCGCACCATGGGCACCATTCCGGACTTCTTCTCGCTCGATGGTTTCCGAGTGATGATCGAACGGCGCTTCGATTCCCACGGCCGTATAAAGATCGTCTCCGAAGCGGTCGTGAAGATCAGCATCGACGGGCAGACGCTGATGTCGGTCGCGGAAGCCGAAGGCCCGGTCAACGCGCTCGACCTTGCGCTGCGCAAGGATTTTGGCAAGTACCAGCACGAGATCGACGATCTCGTGCTTGCCGACTTCAAGGTGCGTATCCTCAATGGCGGTACTGACGCCATCACCCGCGTTCTGATCGAATCCACCGATTCCAGCGGCGTGCGCTGGTGGACTGTCGGCGTTTCCGACAACATCATCGACGCCTCGTTCCAGGCGCTGATGGATTCGGTGATCTACAAGCTGATGAAGAACCGGCAACTCGCCGGCAAGATCGCCGCCGAATAGGTTCAGAGGAGGCCCCAGTCCTCCTCCGAATACCATTCCTCCTCTTCTCTTGGCGTCTTCCAGCGCAGTTGCGTGACCTCGTCCATGCCGCCGTGCCGGAAGGTGTCTTCAAGCGCCTTGTAAGTCTCGAGCGTGCCGGTCGCGCCATGGCCCCAGACGAAGACGGTAGAGCTCAGATAACGGGCGCGATAGCCCTCCGGTGTGCGCTGGATCAGGAAGAAGCCGCCGCGGGCGCTGAGTGGACGCAAATTGTCCCTGCCGTCACGGGAGGGTGCGCTGAGCGGAAAAATCAGCCTGCCGCCGACGGCGAGATTATCGATCCAGGCTTCGGCCGGCCTGTGGACCGCGAAATTGACGTAGATCGCATCGGATGGCGATTGCGGCCATTCCAGACCGTTGCCGCAGATGACCTCGACATTGCCGTAGGGGGCCAGATTGGCGGCGGCGCGGGCGGCAAGATCCCGGTCATATTCGATCGCCGCGACATGGCCGACGTGACCGACCAGATGCGACAGCATGGCGGTGTAGTAACCACCGCCGGCGCCGATGTGGCAGGCCGTCTCGCCGGGTTGCGGCGCGAGCCAGTGAAGGCCGAGCGCATGCAGCGATGGGCTGCCGTTGTTGACCTGCCTTCCCTCCTGCAGCGCAATCAGAACATCCTGATAGAGGATGACAGGATCGGTCGACGGCATGTCCTGATAGCCGATCCTGTTTGACATGCGCCACGGCGGTGGATCCAGGAAATCCTCCCGCGGCACAGTGGCAAAGGCCTGCCACAGCCGCTCGTCGCCTGCGATGCCCATCTTCGCCAGCATCTGAGTGGCATAGGCCTGCCGGCAGATCGCCAGTTTCGTTTCGTCCATGTTCGCCTCTTCCGGCAGCCAAATAGGCACCGGTCCATTCAAGGAAATGAATTGGCCTATTCACGCCGCTTAAGCTAATCCGGATCAGAAACAGAACAAAGACGGAAACATCCAATGTCAGCTGACGTCAGCGCCCCGCTCATCAAGAACGAAGACAGTCCGCGCGGATTTGCCTTCGCGCTTACGGCCTATCTTCTGTGGGGGTTCCTGCCGATCTACATGAAGGCTCTGGCGCATATTTCGCCGGCCGAAGTCATCGCCCACCGCATCCTGTGGTCGCTGCCGCTCGCCGGCATCGTGCTCCTGGTCCTGGGGCGCACCCAGGACGTTGCCGTTGCGCTGCGTTCGCCCCGCATGCTTGCCATGGCGGCCATGACCGCGGCGCTGATTACCGTGAACTGGGGCACTTATGTCTGGGCGATCGGCGCCGGCCATTCGCTCGATGCGGCCATGGGCTATTTCATCAACCCGCTCTTCAGCATCTTTCTCGGCGCGGTACTCCTGAAGGAAAAGCTGCAGCCGATGCAGATCGCGGCGATCTGCCTTGCAGGCCTAGCGGTCGTGGTCCTTGCCTTCGACAGCGGCGGCATTCCCTGGGTGGCGCTGACGCTCGCAATCAGCTGGGGCTTCTATGCGCTCTTTCGCAAGACGTTGCCGCTCGGGCCGAACCAGGGCTTCTTCCTGGAGGTGCTGATCCTCAGCCTGCCCGCCCTGCTTTACATCCTGTATCTGGAATTCGTCAGCGGCGAAGGACACTTGTACCGTACCGGCCTTTCCGACACCGCCCTGCTGCTCGGCTGCGGACTTATTACCGCCGTGCCGCTCATGATCTACGCCAACGGCGCCAAGCTGCTCAAGCTCTCGACCATCGGCATCATGCAGTATATCGCGCCGACGATGATCTTCCTCATTGCCGTCTTCGGGTTCGGAGAAGAGCTGGATAGGGCGCGCATGATCGCCTTTCCGCTGATCTGGGCAGGCCTGTTTTTCTATACCTGGTCGATGCTGCGAACGACGCGCGGGCGCTGAGCCTACATCTTCGAGATCACGTCGTCCTCGCCGCCGCGGTCGGCGGCAAGCTCTGCCGCCTGCGCCATGATCGCCGGGATGATGCCGGAGATCTCGTCGACGACGAGCGGCTGGACGCGATGGGCGGTGTGCAGGAAACCCTCGCCCGTCATGTGACGCAAAAGCTCCATCATCGGGTCCCAGAAACCGTTGATATTGGCGAAGACCATCGGCTTCTCGTGGCGGCCGAGCTGCGCCCAGGTCATGATCTCTACGATCTCTTCCAGCGTGCCGATACCGCCCGGCAAGGCCACGAAGGCATCCGAGCGCTCGAACATCGTATGTTTGCGCGCGTGCATGTCAGGGGTTACAATGAGCTCGTTGAGTTGGCCGAGCGAATGGCGGGTCGCCTCCATGTCGATCAGGAACTCGGGAATGATGCCCGTCACCTGACCACCGTTGGATAGGGTCCCGCTGGCCACAGCGCCCATGATGCCTTTCGTGCCGCCGCCATAGATCAGGCGAAGGCCATATTCCGCGATCTCTTTTCCAAGTGCGCGGCCGGCAGCCATATGGGCAGGATCGCGTCCCGGCCGAGAGCCGCAGTAAACGCAGATGGATCGAATCGATACAGATTGTTCGGTCATAAGGGAAAAACAACTATTCCATTTCAATGCAGTCAAGAAAATTGACTGAAAAGCGGCGTGCCGGGCTTATGTAATTGCTTTGAATGCTTGTGAAAAGCAACGGGAATCGCTAGCAATTTCTGGATACTACGGCAATTTGCCGCCTTGGGAGACGTAATGATGAAAAACCGTGCCGGCTTGCTGGCCCTCGCAGTGCTCGTAATCGCAATCATACTGATGGTGTTTTTCGTCATGCCCCGGCTCGGCTCTGATGTGGCGAAGGTTGGTGACGCCATCAACCAGGCCGGCACTGAGGTCAACAATACGGTTAACGAAGCGTCTAAGACTTCCCGCTCGGCTGTCGCGGATGCCGCAGCCGCCGTCCAGAAGATCGGCAGCCTCACCGCCGATGCCGGCCAGTCTCTCTCCGGCCTGAAAGCGCTGTTTGCCGATGGCAAGGTGCCAGCCGCCGATGCGCTTGCAGGTGCCAAGACAGCAGCCGTGAATGCGCTGACCGCGATCGTCGATTTCGCCGCCCCTGGCGGTCTCGACACCGTAACCGCAAACCTCGTCTCCAAGGCCAAGGACGGTGCAGGCAAGGCGCGCGACATCATCCAGAATCTGCCTGAAAATGCCGCCGACGCGCTGGCCGCACTCGCAAAGGCCGAAGCCGCGCTGACCGGTGTGCCGGAACCTGCAGCCGATACCGCTTCCGACACCGGCCCGAAGATCCCGGCGTTCGACGTGCTGCGCGTCGAGCCCGATGGTTCGACCGTCATTGCCGGCTCGGCCGAACCGCATGGCAAGCTGGAAGTGCTTGACGGCGACAAGGTGGTCGTGACGACCGATGTCGACGGCACCGGCGATTTTGCCGCCGTTCTCGACAATCCGCTTCCCGCCGGCGACCATCAACTCGTGCTGAAAGTGACGGGCACGGACGGCAAGACCACTCTCTCGGAAGAAGTCGCGACCGTTTCCGTGCCGAAGGACGGCAGCGGCAGCGAACTGCTCGCCATGGTCTCCAAGCCGGGCACGGCAAGCCGCATCATTACAGCGCCGAAGGCTGAGGTCGCCAGTACCCAGCCGCCGACCGCCAACGACGCATCCGCCGTACCTGCCGGCAATCAGCCGGCGCCGAACGGCGCTGCGAACGATCAGGTCGCCATCCAGACCCCGGATATGCCTGCAGGCGCCGGCGATAACGCCAAGACGGCGCCGGCGGTTCCCGGCACCCAGCAGGGTGGCGGCAGCACGGCCGACGTGATGGTCAATGCCGTCGAGATCGAGGGCAACAAGATCTTCGTTGCCGGCACGACGCGCTCCAACGCCAAGGTCGTCGGCTATGCCGATGATGCGCTGATCGGCCAGGATACCGCAGGGCCGGACGGTCACTTCGTCATCGAAGGCGTGATGAATCTTTCGGTCGGCGACCACAAGATCCGCGTCGACGTCGTTGACGGCGCCGGCAAGGTGCTCGTGCGCGCCACTGTCAACTTTAATCGTCCGGCGGGCGATCAGGTCACGGTTGCTGCCCAGTCCGGCAACAATGCGAATACCAGTCAGGCGATGGTACCGCTCGATGAGGGCCAGCTCGGCAAGCTCAAGAGTGACGCGACAAAGGCCTTCGGCCTGCTGAAGGGCCTGTTTGCAGACGGCAGGGTGCCGGGTGCGGAGCAGCTTGCGGCGGCACGCTCGGCGACCGAATTCGCACTGCGCTCGATTGTCGATTTCCGTCCGGGCATCGATGCGACCGACGCCATCAAGCAGGCATCGGCTTCCGCCTCGCAGGTTGCCTCGAACGCACTCACAGTGCTGCAGGGCCTGCCGAAGGACGCAAAATCAGTCGGCGCGGCGCTCGACCAGCTCGGCGCGATCATTGCCCAGCTGACGGTTCCCAATGCCGCGCCCATGCCGTCGAACGAAATATCCGACGCCGGCCAGCCGAAGACGATCGAGCAGGCGCCGCTGACGGAAAACAACAATGCGGTCATCATCCGCCGCGGCGATACGCTGTGGCAGATTTCCCGCCGCGTCTACGGCCTCGGTGTGCGCTATACGACGATCTACATCGCCAACGAGGACAAGATCGTCAATCCGGACCACATCCGCCCGGGCCAGATCTTCGGCCTGCCGAAGGATGCACTGCCCAACGCGGAGGAGCTGCATCGCAAGCGGCTCTCCGGTCAGCATCTCTAAATATCAGAACGGCGGCCCATCGGCCGCCGTTTTCCTTAGAGTCGGCGAGCAACACTTCGCCTATAAAATCCCTATCAATGTTGTATTCCGCCAGCCGGTATCATATCTCGCGGGAACGGCGACAGGCCGCGGCGAGAGCGGCCCTCCGGGCTGGAGACAGGCATGGCAAACGGCAAGACAGTTTCTGATACCAACCTATTGGGAACGCTCTACAATCTCTGGCCATATATGTGGCCGGCGGACCGTCCGGATCTCAGGATGCGGGTCGTATGGGCTTCGGTCTATCTTCTGATCTCGAAGTTCGTCCTGCTGATGGTGCCCTATTTCTTCAAGTGGTCCACGGATGCGCTGAACGGCAAGATGGACCTGGAGGGCACGCTTCCGCCGCTGCTCATCGGCGTCACCGCCCTCGTCATCGCCTATAACCTGACCCGCCTTATCCAGCTCGGCCTCAACCAGCTCAGAGACTCGCTCTTTGCCAGCGTCGGCCAATATGCGGTGCGCCAGCTTGCCTACCGCACCTTCGTGCACATGCACGAGCTTTCCCTGCGCTTCCACCTGGAACGCAAGACGGGCGGGCTTTCACGCATCATCGAGCGCGGCACCAAGGGCATCGAAACGATCGTGCGTTTCACGATCCTGAACTCGATCCCGACCGTCATCGAATTCCTGCTGACGGCAGCGATCTTCTGGTGGGGCTACGGCTTCTCGTATCTTGCGGTCACCGCCTTTACCGTCTGGGCCTATATCTGGTTCACGATCCGCGCTTCCGACTGGCGCATCTCCATTCGCCGGGCGATGAACGACAGCGATACCGACGCCAATACCAAGGCGATCGACTCGCTCCTCAACTTCGAGACGGTCAAATATTTCGGCAACGAGGAAATGGAGGCCAAGCGCTTCGACAAGTCGATGGAGCGATATGAGAAAGCGGCGACCGATGTGTGGACCTCGCTCGGCTGGCTGAACTTCGGCCAGGGCGTGATCTTCGGTATCGGCACGACCATCATGCTGGTTCTCTCGGCCTGGTCGGTGCAGCGCGGCGAACATACGGTCGGCGATTTCGTCTTCGTCAATTCCATGCTGCTGCAGCTTTCCGTGCCGCTGAACTTCATCGGCTTCGTCTATCGCGAAATCCGCCAGGGGCTGATCGATATCGAGCAGATGTTCGATCTTCTGGAGGTCAAGGCCGAGGTTCTGGACGCGCCGGACGCGAAAGACCTTGCCATCGGCCAGGGCGCCATCTCCTTCAAGGACGTCCATTTCGCCTATGATGCGGCCCGGCCGATCCTGAAAGGCATTTCCTTCGACGTGCCCGCCGGCAAGACGGTCGCGGTCGTCGGTCCCTCGGGGGCCGGCAAATCGACGCTGTCGCGGCTGCTCTATCGTTTCTACGATATCCAGAGCGGCGCGATCACCGTCGACGGGCAGGATATACGAGGGATCACGCAGAAGAGCCTGCGCTCGGTGATCGGCATGGTGCCGCAGGATACGGTGCTGTTCAACGACACGGTGGCCTACAACATCCGTTATGGCCGCCCTTCGGCCAGCGAAGCCGACGTGAAGCAGGCCGCCGAGATCGCCCAGATCGGGCATTTCATCGAGACGCTGCCGGAGGGTTTCGAAACCAAGGTCGGCGAGCGCGGGTTGAAGCTTTCCGGCGGCGAAAAGCAGCGTGTGGCGATTGCCCGCACCATCCTGAAGGCTCCGCCGATTCTCATCCTCGACGAGGCGACCTCGGCGCTCGACACGACGACGGAGCGGGAAATCCAGACGGCGCTCGATGTCGTTTCCAAGAACCGCACGACGCTGGTCATCGCCCACCGCCTGTCTACCGTCATCGGTGCGGACGAGATCATTGTTTTGAAGAGCGGCGAGATCGCCGAGCGCGGCACGCATGCCTCCCTTCTCGAACAAAACGGCCTCTATGCCTCGATGTGGAGCCGCCAGCGCGAGGCGACGCAGGCCGAAGAACATCTGAAGCAGGTGCGCGAGAAGGACGAGTTGGGCATCGTCAACCGGCTGGCGCCGGCAAGCTGAGTATCGAAACAGGCCAAAGTGCCCGTTTTGTTGTTCAGAACCGGCGCATGAAAGCCTTGCGGATATCCGCGGCATTGCTCCCAGTGTCGTTTTTCTGTAACCAGCGGATACGAAAAACGACAGGAGGCCGGCATTCATGAGCTTGTTCGATACGGTTCGCAACACGATCGTTCCGGTGCACAAGGAAGGTTATCCCTTCGTCGCCGCCTTCTTCGTCGCGTCGCTCGTATTGGGCTGGATCTTCAAGCCGCTCTTCTGGATCGGCCTTATCCTGACGCTGTGGTGCGCCTACTTCTTCCGTGATCCCGAGCGCGTCACGCCGCAGGACGATGATCTCGTCATCTCGCCGGCCGACGGCAAGGTCTCCTCGATCCAGATGGTCACGCCGCCCGCCGAGCTGAACCTCGGCAGTGAACCGATGCTGCGCATTTCCGTCTTCATGAACGTCTTCAACTGCCATGTGAACCGCGCGCCGATGCGCGGGCGCATCGTCAGCATCAACCATCGACCGGGCAGCTTCGTGAATGCCGAACTCGACAAGGCGAGCGAAGAGAACGAACGCAACGGCCTCATCATCGAGACCCGTCATGGACAGATCGGCGTGGTGCAGATCGCCGGCCTCGTGGCGCGCCGCATCCTCTGCTTTTCGCATGTCAACGAACCTGTCGATGCCGGCGAGCGTTTCGGCCTTATCCGCTTCGGCTCGCGACTCGACGTATTCCTGCCCGCCAATACCGCGCCACGCGTTTCGCTTGGCCAGACGGCGATAGCCGGCGAGACCGTCATTGCCGAATTCGCCTCGGCAAAGGGTCCGGTCATCAGTCGCCGCAGCTAATTTCCAGGAGCGCGCGATATGGAACCCCCTTTTCCGCCCTTCGAACCGAACGGCCCAAACGACGATTCCGCCCGCGGGCCGCGCCTGCGCGAGATTCCGATCCGGCTTGTTGTTCCGAACCTCATCACCATCCTGGCGATCTGCGCCGGCCTGACCGGCATCCGGCTCGCCTTTGAGAACCGCTACGAGCTGGCTGTCGCCATGGTGCTGGTCGCCGCCTTCCTCGATGGCATCGACGGCCGTGTCGCAAGGCTGATGAAGGCTACGTCGAAATTCGGCGCGCAGATGGATTCGCTTGCCGATATCGTCAATTTCGGCGTTGCCCCTGCCCTCGTGGTCTATGTCTATGCGCTTGATGAGGCGCGCTCGCTCGGCTGGATCGCAGCACTCATCTACGCGATCGCGGCCGGCCTGAGGCTGGCGCGCTTCAACGTGATGTCGGAGCGCGAGAACCGCGCGCCCTGGCAATCGGAATATTTCGTCGGCGTGCCGGCGCCGGCCGGCGCCATGCTGGTGCTGCTGCCTGTCTATCTGGGCTTCCTCGGCCTCTCCACGGACCGTACCTTCGCCTTTTTCTCCTCGGGCTACACGGTCCTCATCGCCTTCCTGCTCATCAGCCGCCTGCCTGTCTGGTCCGGTAAATCCGAAAGCCGGATGCGACGCGATCTCGTGCTGCCGGCGATGCTCGGCGTCGTCATCTACGTTGCACTGCTGATGAGCTTCACCTGGGAAGTGATGGTCTTCACGGTCTGCGCCTACCTCATTTCGCTGCCCTTCGGAGCGCGGAAGTGGAAACGCAAATATGGCACGCTGACCATCGAGGAGCCCGGTGTCGGCGAGGACGACATCGGCCGCCATATCTGAGCGTCTATTTTCTTAAGTAAGTATTAACGTACGCAGGCTTCGGTTAAGCCTCGCGAATTATGGTCCGTATTCACATTTCCTGATGAGCAATGCCTCTGTTTTGTCGCTATTGAGGACAAAAGAGCAAGATACATAAAATTCTAGGGAAACACGTAAGGAGAGTATCGTGACCTCGAAGAAGTCGGAACAGCAGCAGACAGCCAAGCCGGATCTCGCGACCAACTACCGCCCGCTCGGCCTCAAGGCCGTGGCTGCCGCCTCGATGATGGCAAAGCCGGCGCCGGTCAAGAAGCTCGCCTGAGCGGGCGCGAAGAACCGCACGCGCAGGCTGATCGCCAGCAGGCTCATGACAATGCCGATAATGGCATCCGGAACCCGCCATGCGGCGGGTCTGACTAAAATGGGCTGCAAGAGACGCGCCCCATATTCCAGCCCAAAGAACCAGACGAACGATGCCGTGGCTGCACCGAGACCATAGGTAAGACGATCCGCGCCATGAGAGGCGGCCGAAAGGCTGGGGCAGCTTTACGTGGTGCGTTTCAGAAGAAACTGAGCTGCCCGTCATCGGGCGTTTTCTTCTGGGGCGGCTTCGGCAGCTTTTCGAGCGGCACCGGATCGTGCAGATCCGGCCCCATGTTCGCGACCTTGTTGACCTTGTCGGAGACCGGGATCGCCTCGAAGAAATCGTCCTGAACCGGCTGCATGAGGTCGACGACCTTGCGCGGCTCCTGCGTCTTGCAGTCCAGCCAGCGGGAAAAATCCTCCGGCTGGATGACGACGGGCATGCGGTCATGGATCGAGGAAATGGCGCCGTTGGCCTTCGTCGTCAGGATGGCGCCGGTATCGACCTCAGACCCATCGGCCGAGGACCATGTTTCCATCAGGCCGGCAAAGGCGATGACGCCGCCACGGCGCGGCCGGATCCAATAGGCCTGCGCCTTCTCGCCGCTTTCCTTCGAAGGACGATGCCATTCATAGAAGCCGGAGGCCGGGATGAGGATGCGGCGATGGCGCATGGCAGCGCGGAAGGAGGCCTTGCCGATCGCGGTTTCCGAACGCGCATTGATAAGCAGCGGAAATTCCTTCGGGTCCTTGACCCAGCCCGGTGTGAAGCCCCAGCGCACCAGCAAAGCGCGGCGATCCGGCAGGTTGCTGCCCGGTTCCTGCCCCTCGCCGGCGACGACCACGAGAATCGGCTGTGTCGGCGCGATGTTGTAACGCGCCGGAAAGCCTTCCAGCTCGGCAAGGCTGAAGGTTTCGGCGATATCCTTGACCACTGCTGTCAGGGCAAAACGTCCACACATGCGGATGTCTTTGCACCCTGCCCGGCATCGGTCAAGGCGCTTTGCCCTCAAGCGATTCTGAATGGAAAGGCCCTGCACATCTTTAGCGGAATTGTTCTAACCGCGCGGTGCAAAGAGGATGATAGCCGTGCCGGCGAGGCAGACCAGCGCGCCACCGATATCCCAGCGGTCGGGAACGCGATTCTCTACCAGCCAGAGCCACAAAAGCGAGGCAATGATATAGATGCCGCCATAGGCAGCGAAGGTGCGGCCGGCCGCCTCGCTCGGCACCAGCGTCAGCAGCCAGGCAAACAATGCCAGCGACACCATGCCCGGCGCCAGCCACAAGACGGGCTTTGCCAGCCGCAGCCAAGCCCAGAAGGCGAAGCAGCCGGCAATTTCGAAGAGGGCGGCAAGGGCATAGATCAGGTAGGTCACAAGCAGGTCACAAGCAGGTCAGTGGCATCTCGCAGGAATCGAGAAGCATATTTCACGCAAGCCCGACGGTTGCGCAAGATGAGCCGCCCGTGGGATAAGGCGGCATCACAGCAAAGCGTGCGAAGCAATGACCTCCCAAGCCAAACCCGCCTCCTCCGCCATCCTGGAACGTGATGGCCGGTTCCTTCTCGTGCTGCGGCGCAACCCGCCGTCCGCCGACATGTATGCCTTTCCGGGCGGGCGCGGCGAGCCGGGCGAAACGCCTGAGGAGACGGCGCTGCGTGAGTTTTTCGAGGAGACCGGCATCCAGGCGCGCAATCCTCGCCTGTTCTCCACCTATGACCTGAAAACGCATGCGCTCGACGGCGGCATCAGCAGCCATTTCTTTCTGTCCGTCTTCCGCGTCGAAGCGGACCGCCATCTGGTGGCCGAAGCCGCCGACGATGCAGCCGCACTCGGCTGGTACAGCGTGGAGGAGATCCGCCGCATGCCGGTACCGCAGAGCGTGCTCGAATGTGCGGAGCGGCTGGCTGCCGACGAATAAGGTCACGGCCGGGATAGCCGGCAGAATAGAAGTGGAAACTGCCGCATCCGCCTTGTTCCTGTCATGCTCCCTGTATCAACTGGATGCATGATTCCCGTTCGACGCGTTGTCTTGTCATTGCTCGTCTTTGCCGGCCTCGTCTCGGCGGGTCCCACTATGGCGCAGGGCGGCAAGAATGCGCCTCCCCCTCCGCCACCGGAGGAGGCCGCACCACAGGTCGTGATCGTACCCTATGACGACAAGCTGGCGCGGCTGGCGGAGATTCTGGGTTCGGTGCATTACCTGCGCACGCTGTGCAAGGCGCCGGGGGCTGACGAATGGCGGACCGACATGCAGCAACTGCTTGATTCTGAAACGAATGGAGAGCAGCAGCGCAAGGAAAAACTGACCGCAGCCTTCAATCGCGGCTACCGCGCTTTTGCCTCGGTTTATACGGATTGCACCCAGGCGGCCATCGTGGCAGAAGAGCGTTACCGTAACGAAGGTGCAACACTTGCCACAGAAATTACTTCGCGCTTTGGAAATTAGCGATTAATTAACCTGTTTTCGCATGCGGACGTGTCGTTTTGGGAAAAGGCTGTTAGTGTTGTTAACGTAGCGGTAAGACATGAGAAGTGCTGAGGAAAAGACAATGGAACCAAGCCTCAACGACATCGACGACATGATCGTCCACGAAAAGATGCAGGCGGCTCTGGAATACCAGAACGAGGCTTGGGCCGATGGCATGGCCGATGGCATCGAGCCTGAGATCATTGCCGATGCCGCAATTGCCCATGCACTGCGCGAGACGATCAGACTGCATGGAGAAGGCAGTGCCGAGGCTTTGCTGGACTCGCTGCGTGATCGCATGCTGGCAGGTGAGTTTTCCACCAACAGGACCCTGCAATAAGGGCAATACAGAGAGTCTCATGCGTACCGGTAAAGATATTTTCTCGCGAATCCCGCTCGCGCCGGTCCTGCTTGCCGTCGGCCTTGCCGCAGGCAGCGTGCTGCCCGCATCTTCCGCCTACGCGCTTTCCGAACTTCAGAAGATTCCGGGCCAACCCGATGCGCCGGCCACAGCGCAACAGGGCCAGCAGCAGCCGGCTGCACCACAGAACGGCTCTTCCGGCATTCCCCAGCCCGACCCGCTCGTCAACAAGCAAGGCGGCCAGAGCGTCGACAAGACACCGGGCGCATCCGACGATTCCAAGCCCGTCGAAGTGATCTACGACATCAGCAAGGTGCCGGAGCCAGTGCGCAAGATGCGCGAGCAGATCGTCGAGGCTGCCGCATCCGGCGATCTCGAACGCCTGCGCCCGCTGATGGGGACTGGTGCCGACCAGACGCAGGTGACGGTCGGTGAACCCACAGACGATCCGATCGGCACGCTGAAGGATCTCTCGGGCGATCCCGACGGCGACGAAATCCTCGCCATCATGCTCGACGTCATCTCGACTGGCTTCGTGCATGTCGGCCAGGGCACGGCTGACGACATGTATGTCTGGCCCTATTTCGCCGAGAAGGACCTGAAATCGCTGACCCCGCCGGAACGCGTGGAACTGCTGCGCATCGTCACGGCAGGCGATCTCTCCGACATGCAGGAGTTCGGCGGCTATAATTTCTATCGCGTCGGCATAGCGCCCGATGGCAAATGGAAGTTCTTCACTGCCGGTGACTGATGCCAGGGCGCCGTGCGTCCATTCAGGCGCACCAAGGATACTCCAACTCTTTGAATCTACGCATCAGGCTTTCCGAAAATCGATTCCGGTGTTCCGGCCGATGCTGTAGAGCGCTTGCACCTTCAGCCTCAAAGACATACCTCTGAGCGATCACCAACGCGACAGGTTTCGCCATGCCAGCCGTATTCCTGAAAGACCGCTCGCTCATTGCCATCGGCGGCGCGGAAGCAGAGTCCTTCCTGCAGAATCTCATCACCACCGACATCGTCTCGATGAGCGCTGAAGAGGCGCGGCCGGGCGCGCTGCTGACACCGCAGGGCAAGATCCTCTTCGACTTCATGATCTGGCGCGACGATGGCGGCTTCGTCATCGAAACGGATGCGGCCCAACGCGAAGCCCTGCTCAAACGGCTGACCATGTACCGCCTGCGCGCGCCGGTGACGCTGACGCCGGTTGCCGAGGATGGTGTGACCGTTTCGTGGGGCGAGGATGCTGGGGACGGCACTAAAGACAGCCGGTTCACCAAGGCGGGCGTCACGCTTTTGCGCCGCGCCGGCCACCATGGCAGCTCCAACGAGGCCCTCTACGATGCGTTGCGCATCGAACATGGCATCGTGACTTCCGGGCCTGATTACGCGCTTCAGGACGCTTTTCCGCATGACGTGCTGATGGATTTCAATGGCGGCCTCTCCTTCAAGAAGGGCTGCTATGTCGGCCAGGAAGTGGTGTCCCGCATGCAGCATCGCGGCACGGCAAGACGCCGCGTCGTGACCGTGTCGGCAGGCGCCGCGCTGCCGGCCAGCGGCACTGAAATCACGGCGAATGGCAAGCCTGTCGGCACGCTCGGCTCCGTCGAGGGAACGAGCGGACTGGCAATCGTGCGCATCGACCGCGCCGGCGAGGCGATGGTATCAGGCACGCCGCTGCTTGCCGGCGATGTTTCCGTGACGCTCAGCCTGCCGGCCTGGTCCGGTCTCAGCTTCCCGACCTCCTCGGACGAGGCCAGCGCGTGACGGTTGCGAAGGTTCCACGCGCCTGGCAACGCATGCTGTCCGGCCGGCGGCTCGATCTGCTCGACCCCTCGCCGCTCGATGTCGAGCTGACCGATATCGCCCACGGGCTCGCGCGCGTCGCCCGCTGGAACGGCCAGACGTCGGGCGATCATGCCTTTTCGGTTGCGCAGCATTGCCTTGTCGTCGAGTCCATCTTCCGGCATTTCAACGAGGCCACGCCCGGCGATTGCCTGATGGCGCTGCTGCATGACGCACCGGAATATGTGATCGGCGACATGATCTCGCCCTTCAAGGCCGTTGTCGGCGGCGGATACAAGACCGTCGAGAAACGGCTGGAGGCCGCCGTGCACCTGCGCTTCGGCCTGCCGCCGCACCCTTCGCGCGATCTCAAGGACAAGATCAAGAAGGCCGATACGATCGCCGCCTATTTCGAAGCGACGGTGCTTGCCGGCTTCACGGCTGCGGAAGCACAGAAATTCTTCGGCCAGCCGCGCGGCATCACCAGGGACATGCTGTTGATCGATCCCCTGCCTGCACTCGAAGCACAGCGGCTCTTCTGCAAGCGCTTCGCCGAGATCGAGGCGGAGCGGGGCATGACCCCATGACCGTGATCGTGGTTTCCCCGCTTTCGCGCATCGCCGAGATGGCGGTACGGCACAAGGCGCGCGAAATGATCAGCCTGATGGCGAAGGAACAGGCCTTTCACCGGCCGGGCATCATCCAGGCCGACCGGCACCTGCTGCTCAATATGAACGATATCACCTTCAAGGGCACGGGCGATCTCGTCGCGCCTGATGAGAAGCATGTGCGGGCGATCATCGATTTCGCCGCCGGCTGGCAGCAGCAGACGCCACTCCTGATCCATTGCTGGATGGGCGTATCGCGCTCGCCCGCCGCAGCATTGATTGCCGCCCTGTCGCTCGCGCCGGAGCAGGAAGATACGGCACTTGCCCGACGGCTGCGCGCCGCCTCGCCCTATGCGACACCGAATGCACGGATCATCGAAATCGGCGATTCGCTGCTTGATCGGCGCGGGCGGCTCGTCGACGCCGTGAGAGCGATCGGCCGTGGTGCGGAGGCCGACGGCAACGCGCCCTTCGTGCTGTCTGTCAGAGACAATTCAAACGGTTGACGCTCCTCACCCCTGCCCCATCTTGCCCTCGACGAGGCATCTGCAGACGGTGGCGGATGAGGCGCCCGTCAAGGCTCCTGCCCGCAAGAGGAAGGTGTCCCCGCAGACCCAGCCCCAGCCAAGCTATTTGATCACGCCGCAGGCAATCCTGTCGCCCGCCCCGCCCGAAGGCTGGCTTCGGTAATCGTCGGAATTGGCATGCACCATCAGCGCGCGGCCGCGCACGCCATCCGTCTTGCCGTCAAGCGAGATCATGGTGTCGAAGACCTGAGCGCGCAGGATACCGTCCCGCCCGACATACTGGTTCGGCATGTCGCCGGCATGCGGGCCTTTGGCGGCGAGGAAGCCATGCTCGGCCTTGGTCGGATTGAAATGCCCCCCGGCGGATTCGTGATGGGTTGCGGCATCGCAGCGGCCGGTTTCATGGATATGGAAGGCGACCCATTTATTGATCGACAGGCCGGAAATTTCCGCCTCGATGAAAACGCCGCCATTGGCGGCAGCCGTCAGCGTGGCGCGTCCGGCCTCCTTGCCGTCAGGGCCGATAAAATCTGCCGTCGCCGTCTGCTTGTTCTGAGCAAAGCCTTGGGGCGCCGCCGCAAGCAGGCCGAGGGCAGCGATGGTGCATATGATTTTCATCGGGTTTCCTTCCATTTCGGGGACTGTGTCCCAACGCCTCACGAGGGAAGGTGTTCCTGCCTGCATAAAAGGCAAGAAAAAGCCGGCCACAGGGCCGGCGGGATCATTCAGCTTGGGGCCGGCCCAGGCTCAGGCAGCGATATCGAGATCGAATTCGCCGTAAGTATTGCGATAGACCTGCATGGCCTGATCATCGGCATCAGGGACGACCTGCTGCAGTGCATAAGGAACGGCCATGCTGGTCGCCGAGCCGTTGTCGCTGTATTCCATCACGAGCGCGACGAGGCTGCTCGGATATTTCGGCTGCATATTGCCAGCATTATCGTTTTCGAGAAATTCCCGGATGATGCCGGGCTTCTCATCTGCCGCGCGTTCCGTGCGGCTCAGCACGCCGTCGCCATTGGCGTCGAGCCGCGAGAGCGTTGCCAAATATGCATAAGAGATGTCTGAAACTGATGAAAGAGCAGTCATACAAACCTCCGTTCACCGCTTCTTCCGGTGAGAGTCTGCACGCAATACGCGGGTGGAAAATATCAAGGCTGATCTGTTGGTTAAACTGATTTGCAGCCTCGGTCAATAAGCTGTTAACTATCGATTAACCACAGTTGACAAAGTGTAACTACCCATTCCAGCGGCAATTTCAACTTCCCTTTGGAAACCGGGTTTCTTCATTATTTCAGTAGTTTGCGAGATACAAACAAATTGCCGGCTAGCTATAAAGAGCCGCCCAGTTGCAACCGATTATTAATCGGGGCGGTAGAAGATGCCGCCTGCGAGTTGCCGGAAATGGACACTTGCCGCTTACAAGAAATTGATTCTTGCATTCATTTTAGAAAGGTCTTTTGCATGCCCGGCGCGATATGGCAGCTTTGCCAATCGAAGACGCCTTCGCCTTTTGCCATGCTTCCACCGCAACCGTCCCATGAGGGGACTCGTGCGCATGAAAGCTGAGACGCTTTTCTGGCAACAGTGCACGCAGGCCGTCAAGGGGGACGGATCGATCGATGCCGAGCATCTGATGGAGCTCGTCATCGCGACCTATCGCAGCCATGAAAGCGAATATGATGAAATCGAGCATAGCGCCGAGACGCTGCTCAACGAAAACCGCGACCTGAAGAATACGATCAGTTCCACCACACAGGCGCTTGCAGAACAGCGCAAACTCTTCGAAATCGTCCTGAACAACCTGCCACTCGGCCTCAGCGTGTTCGATGCGGACCAGCGGCTGACCCTTTCCAACCTGCGCTTTCGCCAGCTCTTCGGCTTTACCGAAGAAGCCGATGTCACGCCCGGCACGACGATTGCCGACCTGATGCGCAAGACGCGCGGTACTGAGCAGGCCAATGCCAGGACGCGTGGCAAGAAGGACGGCCAGGAAGCCTCTTCGAAGGCAGGGCGCATCCGCAGACGCGAATGGCTGATGGACGACGGTCGCATCATCCAGAGCGTGGTCACCATCCTGGCCGACGGCAGCAACATCGCCATCCATGCCGACGTTACAGAAGACCGCAAGGCTGCCGAGCGCATCACCTATCTCGCCCATCACGATCCCCTGACCGGCCTGCCGAACCGCATTCGCTTCCGCGAGCAGCTGGATGCCGCCCTTGCCGAGCGCAAGGAGGATGAGCAGATCGCGCTCGTGCATCTCAATCTCGACCGGTTCAAATCGATCAACAATACGCTGGGTGTTTCAGCCGGTGACAAGATCCTGCAGCAAGTGGCAGAGCGCATCCGCGCCTCGGCCGGCTCGGAGAATATCCTTGCCCGTCTCGGCTCGGACGAATTCGCGATCCTGCAGACGCGCCGCCAGCAGCCGTGGAACATCACCGCACTCGCCGACCAGATCCGCCGTGAGCTCAGCGAACCCTTCTTCCGCGGCGACAAGCAGGTGGAGCTCAGCGTTTCCATGGGCATTTCGATCGCCCCTGACGATGCTGTCGAGACCGACAAGCTGCTGCGCAATGCGGCGGTCGCCCTTTCCCATGCCAAGGCGGACGGGAGCCGGCACGAGCGCTTCTTCACCGGAGAGATGGACGAGAAGATGCAGGCTCGCCATGCGCTGGAGGCCGATCTGCGCGCCGCAGTGCAGAAGGAGGAATTCGAGCTTCACTACCAGCCGCTCTACGACCTGACGCAGCACCGCATCTGCGGCTTCGAGGCGCTGATCCGCTGGAATCATCCGGTGCGCGGCCGCGTCTCGCCGATGGAGTTCATTCCGCTGGCTGAAGAGGTCGGCCTCGTCGTCGATATCGGCCGCTGGGTTTTGCGCCGCGCCTGCAACGATGCAGCGCAATGGCCCGAAGATATCAAGATCGCCGTCAATGTCTCGGCCATCCAGTTTTCCAGCAGCGACCTGCCGCAGGATGTCAACGAGGCGCTTGCAGCCGCCGAACTTTCGCCGTCGCGTCTCGAACTGGAGATCACCGAAAGCGTGCTGATGGAAAATCTCGACGAGGCATTGCCGATCCTGCATGCGCTCAAGGAGCGCGGCATCCGCATCTCCATGGACGATTTCGGAACCGGCTATTCGTCGCTGAGCTATCTCTCGAGCTTTCCCTTCGACAAGATCAAGATCGACTAGTCCTTCGTGAACGACATCGTCGAGAACAAGGAAGCGCATGCGATCATGCGCGCGATCATCCTGCTCGGCGACGCACTCGGCATGCGCGTGACCGCGGAGGGCGTGGAAACCGCAGAGCAGATGGCGCTGCTCGAATGCGAGGCATGCGACGAGATCCAGGGCTATTACATCAGCCCGCCAAAACCCCTCGGCGACGTAGCCCACATGCTTTCGATGCCGCCGAAGAAGAATGGCAGCGTTACGCCGCCCGCCAAACTCCGATACTGATTTCGGCACGTTGCGACTCGCCGGCCAAGCCGTTATCGACAGGAAACGATCCCTTCGAAAACCGGTGACGACGATGTTCAAGGCCGAAGCCTTCTCCCCCTATGAAGCGCTTGCTGCGGAACTCATTCCACATGCAACGGAGGGTGACGACGGGTCTCACGACCTTGCCCATATCCTGCGTGTCTTCCGCAATGCCATGCGCATCCATGCTGCGGAAGGCGGCAAGGGCCAGGTGCTCGCGGCTGCCGTGCTGCTGCATGATTGCGTCGCCGTCGAGAAGAATTCACCGCTGCGCGCCCTGGCCTCGGCGCTCGCCGCAGAAAAGGCTTCGCGGATACTGAAAGAGCTTGGATGGGACGATGAGGATATCGCTGATGTCGCCCATGCGGTGACGGCGCACAGCTTTTCGGCGAATGTGCCACCGGAAACGCGGGAGGCGAAAATCCTGCAGGATGCCGACAGGCTGGATGCCATCG
>Ga0102589_1002799_pt1 | contig 19312 bp, 14 predicted proteins | sample AraplaMF_Col_mLB_FD_76858 | JGI IMG/M metagenome (GOLD analysis project Ga0102589, IMG submission 76858) | Arabidopsis root microbial communities from the University of North Carolina, USA - plate scrape MF_Col_mLB | ecosystem: Host-associated > Plants > Roots > Endosphere | place: USA... | reverse complement strand
GATGGAAAGAATGTACTATCTGAAGTACCAGTTTTGTCTGATGTATACACAATTAATGAGGTATTACGTCATTTAAATGCTGAAGTCGTATTTGAAAATAATCAAGTAACAATCGATGCTTCAAAGGAATTAAATATTGAAGCGCCATTTGAATATGTACGTAAAATGCGTGCGTCAGTTCAAGTAATGGGACCATTATTAGCACGTAATGGTCGTGCTCGTATTGCACTTCCTGGTGGATGTGCAATTGGTTCACGTCCAATTGACCAACATTTAAAAGGCTTCGAAGCAATGGGAGCAAAAGTAAAAGTTGGTAATGGATTTGTTGAAGCTTATGTAGATGGACAATTAGAAGGCGCGAAAATTTACTTAGACTTCCCAAGCGTAGGTGCAACAGAAAACATTATGTCTGCTGCTACATTAGCAAAAGGGACAACAATCCTTGAAAACGCAGCGAAAGAACCAGAAATCGTTGACTTAGCTAACTTCTTAAATGCAATGGGAGCGAAAGTACGCGGAGCTGGAACTGGAACGATTCGTATTGAAGGTGTAGATAAATTATATGGTGCACATCATTCTATTATTCCTGACCGTATTGAAGCGGGAACATTTATGGTTGCAGCAGCAATTACTGGTGGAGACATCTTAATTGAAAATGCTGTACCAGAACATTTACGTTCAGTTACAGCGAAAATGGAAGAGATGGGTGTTAAGGTTATTGAGGAAAATGAAGGTGTACGTGTTATCGGCCCAGATAAATTAAAAGCTGTTGACATTAAAACAATGCCTCATCCAGGTTTCCCAACAGACATGCAATCACAAATGATGGCATTATTATTACATGCTGATGGAACAAGCATGATTACAGAAACGGTATTTGAAAACCGCTTCATGCATGTAGAAGAGTTCCGTCGCATGAATGCTGATATTAAAATTGAAGGTCGCTCTGTTATTATGAACGGACCTAACAACTTGCAAGGTGCAGAAGTGTCAGCAACTGACTTACGTGCAGCAGCAGCATTAATTCTAGCTGGTTTAGTATCAGAGGGTTACACTCGTGTAACAGAATTAAAACACCTTGATCGTGGATATGTAAACTTCCATAAGAAGTTAGCTGCATTAGGTGCAACAATTGAACGTGTAAACGAAAAAGTAGAAGAAGTGAAAGAACAACAAATTTCTGATCTTCACGCTTAATTAAAATCGTCTCTATGTCTTTTGACATAGGGGCGATTTTTTTTCTATCAAATTTTATCGAAAGAGTATCCCTACTTCAAACGAAGTTAAGTGGGGGAGTATTCATTACAGTTATAGTCAAGAAAAGCCCAACTTATGCACGTCTCATTAAAAAATATTTAGAAAATTCGTTCGTTTAATGAGGAAGCCTCCTAATAGAAGAAGTTTCTCCCGGTATGTTCTAAAAACTCGCCATGCTCCATAAGAATGAAATGAGTCTAATTTCATAGCGGGGGAAAAAGATGAAAATTTCAAAGCCACTTTTCATTACAATGGCGCTCTTAGTAGCGCTCGTCATTATTGTACCGACCGTGCTTGTCATTCCATTTACGAAAGAAAAGACAAGTCAGCCGCCCAAAAATCCTCCAGCGATGCAAAGTGTGCCAGCTCCTAAACAGGTAGATACCGCTGTCAAAGTGACTGTGTATCGTAATGCACAAAAGAAAGTAGAGACAGTGCCGATGGAAGAATATGTGACAGGTGTAGTAGCCTCTGAGATGAATGCTAGCTTTGAAATGGAGGCATTAAAAGCACAGGCATTGGCGGCAAGGACATTTATTGTACAGCGTATGCTAAGCGGAAGTAAGAAAAATAACGCGGATGTGACCGATACGGTGGGAGATCAAGTGTACAAAAGTAAAGAAGAATTAAAGAAGACATGGGGCAGAGACTATGAGAAAAACTTGAAGAAGATTGAGGAAGCTGTGTCTAAAACAGCCGGACAAGTTTTGACGTATGACGGTAGTCCCATTACAGCGTCCTTCTTCTCAACAAGCAATGGTTATACAGAAAATGCTGCAGACTATTTTGGCAAGGACTTACCGTATTTGAAAAGCGTAGACAGTCCTTGGGACCAAGTTTCTCCGAAATTTGCGAGTGAGCAAATTTTTACCGTAGCTGATTTTCAAAAGCGTCTTGGTGTAAAGGTACTGGAAAGCGGGAAAGTTGGCAATATTAAAGAGCGTACAAAAGGAAAGCGTGTAAAGGATGTAGAATTTCAAGGGAAGACATTAACAGGAAAAGAAGTGCGAGAAAAGTTAGATTTACGTTCTTCGGACTTTACGTGGAAACAAGAAGGAAATAACATTGTCGTCACAACGAAAGGATATGGTCATGGCGTTGGCATGAGTCAGTATGGTGCCAATGGAATGGCGAAAGAGGGAAAAGTGTATACAGATATTGTTACTCATTATTATAAAGGGATCGAAATTAAAACGATGAATGAGTATGAAGGAAAGTTAATGGCGAAAAATTAATTGAGAAGTAATACGAAGTCCATCATAATAGATGGGCTTTTTGTCCTTATTGAAAGAGGAGCGTGTTATTTCTTGAAATCTATACATTTTTATATAATGAGCAGGAATTTTTTGCTTTTCCATGTGTATCTGTTAAAACGTCAAGAGGGGCATTATTTATAAATGAATAAGATGAGAAAGAAGAAGCGTCTTTTTGTGCCTTTCGGACGCTTTTTCTTCCGTGAATTTGGATCACACAAATGATCTGTAAATCAAATATTCTTTGATTTACAGATCATTTGTATGATAGTAATTAAAGATAATTGCAGGATAATAAGTTTACATTACTGATTTTAAAAGGTCTTGTACTAATGGGATTATGCTACCAATAAATTTCAATACAGCCATTGCGATTTCCATAATATTAATCCTCCTCTTAGTTCGAATATTAAGATGTTTCAAATCTTGATGTCTTCATTATAGTAAGCGTTTATAATTATATCAATACGTTTTGGCATGCAATTTTGCATGCCGAATTAGAGATCGAAAAAATCATTCATATAATAAAATATCACTTGTGGATATGTTCTATAAAGTAGAATGGATGTTTTAATACAGCTTTAATGGGATGTCATTTTTTGTAGAAAATGAAAGAAATGTTGCTTCCTTTCGTTATGTTCCTTCGTGTTATAATACAGTTGGGTGATTAAATATAATAACAGGGGGCATGAAACATGATGATGGATGTACCACTCCTCATTCCAGCGATGATGGAGAGAGCTGAGAAATATTTTTCAAAAAAGGAAGTCGTCTCACGCACTGCATCTCGTATTCAAACATTAACATACGGAGAGATTGCGAAGCGGACAAGGCGGCTTGCTAGTATCCTAAGCAAAATGGGAATTGATAAAGGAGATAAAGTCGGAACAATTGCTTGGAATCATCACCGACATTTGGAAGCGTACTTTGCGATCCCAGGACTTGGAGCGGTATTACATACGATTAACTTACGTCTCTCTGCAGATCACATTTCTTATATCATTAACCATGCTGAAGACAAAATCATTCTTGTTGATGAAGATATGGTTCCTGTACTCGAAAGTATTCAACACGAAATTCCTCATGTGAAAGCATTTATTATTATGACAGATGATCACGAACTACCTCACACAACACTATCACCAGCATATCATTATGACAAACTACTTGAAGAAGGCGACGAAACATTCCCATTTATAACAGATTTAGATGAAAAAGAGCCTGCAGGTATGTGCTACACTTCTGCAACGACAGGAAAACCGAAAGGCGTTGTATATACACACCGTAGCATCGCACTCCATAGCTATACACTCGGCCTTGTGGACGGCGGTAACATTTCAGAAGTAGATACTTGTATGCCTGTTGTTCCAATGTTTCATGTGAATGCATGGGGACTTCCATTTGCAGGTACATGGTTCGGTACAAAGCTCGTCTTACCAGGGCCACACTTTACACCGGAAATTTTGGCACAGCTTATTGAACGTGAGAAGGTGACGATTGCTGCCGGTGTACCAACAATCTGGATTGGCCTGTTACAAGAGCTTGAAAAGCACCCGTATGATATTAGTAGTATTCGTACAATATGGTCAGGTGGATCAGCAGCACCAGGAAGTATGATTCGCACATATGAGGAGAACTATGGAATTGCTTTTAGGCAAATATATGGGATGACTGAAACAAGTCCAGCTGTTGTGATTAACTGTCCAAAATCATATCAGCGCGATTTACCGAAAGAGGAATATTATGAGTTACGCTCCCGCCAAGGTTACTTAATCCCAGGACTTGAAATGAAGGTAATTGGTCAAGATGGGGAAATCAAATGGGACGGTGAAGAAATGGGAGAGCTTTGCCTACGCGGACCATGGATTGCCGGTAGTTATTATAAAGATGAACGCACAGAAGATTCTATGAAGGATGGCTGGCTACATACAGGAGATATTGTAACTGTTGATCCAGAAGGGTTTATTAAAATTGCCGACCGTACGAAAGACTTAATTAAAAGCGGCGGTGAATGGATTTCCTCCGTGGACTTAGAAAACGCTTTAATGGCACATGATAAAGTGCTAGAGGCATCTGTCGTTGCTGTTCCGCATGAAAAATGGCAAGAACGCCCTGTTGCCTGCGTTGTCTTAAAAGAAGAACAAACAGTAGAACAAGAAGAGCTTTATGCATTATTAGAAGAACAATTCCCGAAATGGTGGATGCCGGACGACATCTTATTTGTCGAGGAAATTCCGAAAACATCCGTCGGGAAATTCTTGAAAAGAGCGCTTCGTGATCAGCTGAAGAGTTATTTGGTGAAGCAGTAATAATTGTTTTGTTTCACTCGCTTTCGAATATATTAGCGTTTCGACAAAAAGAAGCTAATTTAAATTAGCTTCTTTTTATATACGGAATAAATATCATAATTTTCCATTAATTGTTTGATATAATAAGGTAAAAAACTCACCTGGAGGAGAAACCATGGCGTTATTGGAGTTAAAACAATTGGGTAAGACGAATCAATTGCAGGCGATTCAGCTTGAAATTAAAAAAGGGCAATGTGTTGTGCTGCAATGTAACAATCATACGGCGAAGATTTTACACCGCATTATAATCGGTGAAGAAGAGGCATCGACTGGAAGTGTTTTATTTGAAGGGAAACCGATTCAAAAGCAATTCTACTCACGCATTGGTTTTTGCTTTTTAAAAGATGAAGCATACGATCGGTTAAAAGTGAGAGAATACTTCGCCTTTTTATCCGGATTGTATAACTCGAATATTAACATAGAAGAAGTTGTTCAGTATGTTGGTTTACTAGATAAAATGAACATCAAAATCGAAAAACTATCATTTTCTGAAAAACGGCGTCTTCATATTGGCCGGGTCATGATTCATAATCCGGATTTAATTATTTTGGAAGAACCCGAACAAAATGTAGATATAGAAAGTACAATTATCATTCGAAAAGCAATTATGAAGATGAAAGAACAAGGAAAGGCCATCTTTATTACATCATCCTTTTTGTCGGATGCACTTTCTTTAACAGAAGATGTGTATATATTAAATCTAGATGGCGTTAAAAAAGTAGAAATCGAGCAGGAAGAAGAGGTAGAGATAGATCTAGAAAACATCGTTCAAATGATTCCGCAAATGAAGCTCGAGAGAATTCCAGCGAAAGTGAGCGATAAAATCATTTTGCTTGATCCAATGGAAATTCATTTTATTGAAACACAAAATGGAACAACGCATATTCATGTCCGCGAAGGAGACTTTGTATGCGCGTTAACATTAAGTGAGTTAGAAGAAAGATTAAAAGGTTTCGGATTCTTCAGATGTCATCGTTCTTACCTTGTTAACTTACAGCGTGTACGAGAAGTAATCACTTGGACTCGTAATAGCTTTAGCTTAATTTTGGATGATGAACGAAAAAGCTCAATTCCACTTTCGAAGGGTCGAATGGATGAATTAAAAGGTGTAATTGGACTGTAATTATGCTCCAGTAAGCTAAAAATAGGATTCATTCGCCGGTGAAAATACTCCTTTTATCGGTGTTTTAATGCGTAATCCCTTTGTTTTTCATAAGATTAAGTCACAAGCAGCGAAACTAAAAAGCGGAGGCGGCAAACAAGCCACTGAAGCGAATTTCAACTATAAAAGAAAAACAAAGGGGATGACGAAATGACATTGGCAATTGAAATGAAGGATGTAATGAAATCCTTTGACGGGAAAACAGCACTTCGAAATGTGAATATTGAAGTGAAGCGAGGAGAAATATTCGGGTTTCTTGGACCGAGTGGATCAGGAAAAACAACAACGGTGAAAATTTTAACTTCTCAATTACTTCATAGTATTGGAACAGTGAGAGTACTAGGGAAGGATATTGCCGGACCAGGCAGCATTGATTATAAACAAATCGGTATTTTGACAGATAACAGCGGTTTATATGAAAGACTTAGCATTTATGATAACTTACTATTATTTTGCGACTTATATGATTGTCCAAAAGGACGAATCGATGAAGTACTATCCCAAGTGAATTTATTAGAAGATAAAAAAACACCAGTTAAAAAATTATCAAAAGGGATGAAGCAGCGCGTTACGCTAGCACGAGCAATCCTGCATAAACCGGATATTCTCTTCTTGGATGAACCAACATCAGCACTTGATCCAGTAAATGTCCAAAACATTCATAACATCTTAAAAGACTTAAATAGAGAAGGAACAACTATTTTCTTAACGACCCACAACATGGATGAAGCAGAGACGCTTTGTGACCGCATTGCATTCTTATGCGGCGGGGAAATTGTAGCACTTGATACACCGGAGAACTTAAGGCTTCAATATGCGAAAGACAAAATCGAAGTGGTTTTAACAAATAAGAAAAAAGAAACAGTGCAAAAAGATGAATTAGGGGCAAAACGTATTTCGGAATGGATGAAACAAGGTGAGCTTTTATCAATTCATTCGCATGAACCGACTTTAGGGGATATCTTTATTGAAGTAACTGGGAGGGGATTATAATGACGTTTTCAATGAGACGTGTATCAGCTATTTTTCGAAAAGAGGTACAGGATTTTAAAGCAAATTCACAAGTATTGTTAATGGCGGCAATGCCAATTATATTTGCTTTCATATTTAGCCGGTTTGGTAACGCGAGTGGAGCAGGTTTAGGGACCATTACACTCATGACGTTTCTATTTGTTGCAGGGTTTGCTCAATCTATGGTTATTGCAGAAGAGAAAGAGAAACATACATTACGTGTATTAATGTTATCACCGGCTTCTTCAGCTGAAGTACTGATTGGAAAAAGTATATTAACCGCATGTATTACGATTGTGATTTGCATCGCCAACTTATTCATTCTAGATCAGCTAGATGGAAATCTTCCGTTACTCGGTTTGCTATTTCTATGCGGAACAATGTTATTTATTATAATTGGTACAATGATTGGACTAATTGCTTCATCTGTACCACAAACATCACTGATCGGAATGCCGATTTTGATGACTCTTTATTTAGCTGTGCAATTTGAACCACTTGTTGAAAATAAAGCAATAAAAACAGTGATTGGGTACTTTCCGACATTTCATATTGATAAGGCAATTAAAAGTGTAGTAAAGGGCAATGGGTTTAGCAGCATTAGCGGAGATTTATTGAATGTGCTCGTTTGGTTTGTAATTTCTTTACTTGCATGTTTTATTGTCTACAAAAAGAAACAACTAGACTAAAAAACTGAGCCAATCCGCTCAGTTTTTTCTTTTTTCTATCATTTCCTCGGAAATTTTGTAATTCTTATACATATTCTTACAAATTTTGTCGAAAAGTAATTGGTTATAGCTTGTATAGGATAAACGAATATTGTTCAAAATGATTGCTGAGGTGATGATAGAATGCGAGGAAGGAATAATAAAAAGTCGCAAAAGGTAGTTCATTTATTTCAAAAACGGTGGGTATTTCCGGCAATCTATATTGCATGTGCAGCGGTAATCTTGACAGTCGCTCTATGGTTCCAGGCAGCAAATCCAAAGAAAGAACCTAATAAAGAGCAAAGTGCGCCGTATGGTCAAACGGAAAATCCAGCAGTACCAGTAACAAAATTTTCAGAAGTTGTGAAAATGCCAGCTGCAACGAATGTAGATGTTGTTGTGAAGAAGAAGTTTTATGAGGATGGAGCAGCAGAGGAGGAGCAAGAACAAGCACTTGTCTTTTATAACAACACATATTCTCCTAATAAAGGCATCGATATTGCTGCGAAAAATGGGAAAGAATTCGATGTTACAGCTGCTTTAAGCGGTAAAGTAGTAAAGGCGGAAAAAGATTCGCTTCTTGGTTATGTCGTAACAGTTGATAACGGAAATGGTCTTACAACATCTTATCAAAGCTTAGGCAGTGTAAAAGTAGAAAAAGGTGCAACAATTGCACAAGGTGAAGTGTTAGGAAAATCCGGTCTAAGCGCAATGAATAAAGAAGCAGGTTCTCATGTACACTTTGAAGTACGTAAAGAGAATGTAGCTGTAAATCCAGAGCGTTACCTAAACAAACTTGCGACAGATGTAAAAGCAGAAGCAGGTTCAGCGAAAGCAACAAATGGTTCTGCTGATGAAAAATCGCAAAAAGAAGAAAAATCAACAAGCGGCAAAGCTGATGAAAAATCGCAAAAAGAAGAAAAATCAACAAGCGGCAAAGCTGACGAAAAGTCACAAAAAGAAGAAAAATCAACAAGCGGCAAAGCTGACGAAAAGTCACAAAAAGAAGAGAAATCAACAAGTGGTTCAGCTGATGAAAAGTCACAAAAAGAAGAGAAATCAACAAGTGGTTCAGCTGACGAAAAAGGGAAAAAAGAGGAAAAATCAACAAATGGTTCTACGGAATCATCTAGCGATTCTTCTTCTACACAAGAATAGTCAAACGAAAAAATCAGCTCTCACTAGGGAGTTGATTTTTTTATTTTTATATAAAAATAATTCGTTTAAAGGAAGAAAATCGCAATAACAAGGAAATTTGACGGAATTCTCGAATATATATTAAGAAAAGGAGGGGATTCTATGTCATTTTTATTTGTGCTGTCGATTGCTCTTATTTTAGTGTTCATTTTATTTACTTTATATTATTACATTGCGAGTAAGAAAGAAGTTCCCCGCCATCAATTATTAGAGGAAGAATGTGATCGTGAAGAATGACGCCTTTGACAAGAGGCGTCATTTTTTTGTTTTGTATAGAAATTTATCAAGTGAAAATTGTCATTGTTAACGTATTTCTCATACAAAATTGTAATTTTTCTTAACTTAGTCCGCAAAAATACCGAACTTGTAGCATATATCAGTAGTGCGAGCAATACAATGTTATAAACCAATGCAAAGAGAGTGTTTGAGGTGAGAAATCGTGAATCATTTCATTATAAAATCCAGAATGTTTAACGCTTACAAACAGCACTCGAATTTACTTCTTAGTCATATGCAGCGAGTCTCATTTCACACTTCTCACATCCAATTTAGGGAGGCGAGTGGTGTGCACGATTACATCAAAGAGAGAACTATCAAGATTGGTAAGTATATCGTGGAGACAAGAAAGACAGTGCGTGTAATCGCAAAGGAGTTTGGGGTATCAAAGAGTACAGTCCATAAAGATTTGACAGAACGTTTACCAGAAATTAATGCAGAGCTCGCAAATGAAGTGAAAGAAATTCTTGATTATCATAAGTCGATTCGTCACTTAAGAGGCGGAGAAGCGACGAAACAGAAGTACAGAAAAGAAGATGTAGAAAAGCCTGTGCGACAATAAAGTATCATATGCAAACATTCCCCTGAGAATAACGGAACATTTTTCAGAAGAATTATCTTTTCAAATATTACGTTTCCGTTAAAACTATGATAAAATCTGAAATTAGGTGTAAAAGAATTCGGGTACAACCTGATTTTGAATATCAAGGAGGAAGAGGCAGGAATGTTTGCGAGAGATATCGGAATTGACTTAGGCACGGCTAACGTATTAATTCATGTAAAGGGTAAAGGGATCGTTTTAAACGAACCGTCTGTTGTAGCAATTGATCGTAATACTGGAAAAGTATTAGCGGTAGGTGAAGACGCAAGAAGTATGGTAGGGCGTACACCTGGTAATATTATAGCGATTCGTCCGCTTAAAGATGGTGTAATTGCAGATTTCGAAATTACAGAAGCAATGTTAAAGTATTTCATTAACAAATTGGACGTGAAGAGCTTCTTTTCAAAACCTCGCATTTTAATTTGTTGTCCAACAAACATCACATCTGTAGAACAAAAAGCAATTCGTGAAGCTGCTGAACGTTCAGGTGGTAAAACAGTATTCCTAGAAGAAGAACCAAAAGTAGCTGCTGTTGGTGCTGGTATGGAAATCTTCCAACCGAGCGGAAATATGGTTGTTGATATTGGCGGAGGTACAACAGATATCGCTGTACTTTCAATGGGTGATATTGTTACCTCCTCCTCTATCAAAATGGCTGGCGACAAGTTTGATATGGAAATCTTAAATTATATTAAACGTAAGTATAAGCTATTAATTGGGGAGCGTACATCAGAAGATATTAAAATTAAAGTCGGTACAGTATTCCCAGGTGCACGTAGTGAAGAACTTGAAATTCGCGGACGTGACATGGTAACGGGCTTACCACGTACAATTACAGTATGTTCAGAAGAGATTACAGAAGCATTAAAAGAAAATGCAGCTGTCATTGTACAAGCTGCAAAAGGCGTATTGGAACGTACTCCGCCAGAACTATCTGCGGATATCATTGACCGCGGTGTTATCTTAACAGGCGGTGGCGCATTATTACACGGTATTGACATGCTTCTAGCAGAAGAATTAAAAGTACCAGTATTAATCGCTGAAAACCCAATGCACTGTGTTGCTGTTGGTACGGGTATCATGTTAGAGAATATTGATAAATTACCACGTCGTGCGTTGCGATAAGGCTGGAAAGTTTATAATTTAGAAAAGGTGCGAAGGGAATATTTTCTTCGCACCTTTTTTTGTTATTTTTTTAAAAGCAAATGAACATTACAAAAAACGACAAGAAAGCGCATTCTTTTGTTTAATATGACAATAATCTTCATCTGGTTGTCATAGTTTGTAAATAAAAAGTATGTTATAATCACTTTTGTGAATTTCGTGTGAACTCAATGTAAAAATTATGTAAAAATATCTTAGAATTACATAATTTTTACATTGGATGCGAGTTTCCCTCACGATTCACTTGTATAGGAAAAGCTCTAATTTAAATATATTTATAAACTAAAAAATTATGAAATGATAATGATAATTCGCAGGGGGCAGGATTATGAAAAAGGTTATTACATATGGGACTTTTGATTTATTGCACTGGGGACATATTAATTTATTAAAGAGAGCGAAAGATTTGGGGGATTATTTAATTGTTGCGGTTTCTTCAGATGAGTTTAATAAATTAAAAAATAAAAAATCTTATCATAGCTATGAAAATCGTAAAATGATTCTAGAAGCGGTTCGCTATGTAGATGAGGTAATTCCTGAGCATAATTGGGAACAAAAAATGGAAGATGTTATTAATCATGACGTGGACATTTTTGTTATGGGTGATGATTGGGAAGGCGAGTTTGATTTCTTAGCGGAGTATTGTGAAGTTGCCTATTTACCGCGTACAGCTGGGATTTCTACAACAAAAATAAAAAAGGAACTAGTACGAGTTGCTAGATAATGAATATGCTACGAGAAATAATAGTTGCAATATATCTTATAGTATTTAATTTACTATTTAAGTTCTTTAAATTATTTACTATTAAGAAAAAGGTGACATTTATAATGTCTTATGGGGAAAATGCCCTTTCTATATATGATGAAATGAAAAAGAATAATGTAGATTTTGAGGTCGTCTTTCTATATAAAAAAACTTGTAAGTATAAATTAAAAAAATATTCGGGTGTAAAGTCTTATCAATTTGAAACTTTAAGTATGGTCAATCTAATTGAAGGAGTTTATCATCTAGCAACATCATCGTATGTTATTGTAGATAATTATTTTGGCTTCTTGTCTGCTATTAAATTTAGAAAAGGAACAGAATGTATCCAACTTTGGCATGCTGCAGGGGCTATTAAAAATTTTGGCTTATTAGCCCCTACCTTTAAAGAAAGAAGTAAACGAGCCCAGAAACGTTTTGTAAAAGTGTATAATAACTTTCACAAAATTGTTGTGGGCTCAGATGCGTTAGCAACTATTTATATGGATGCATTTGATTTGAGATCAAATCAAATGATTAAAACTGGTATACCTCGTACAGATTTATTCTTCGATGAAGTACGTCAAAAGCATATTGTAGATAAGTTGTTGGGTGAAAATCAAATTTTAAAACAAAAAAAAATAATATTATATGCGCCTACTTTTAGAGATGGGGAGATTAAATATTTTAATTTGAATTTAAATATAGAAGAGATGTACAGAGAATTGCATCAAGAATATGTTCTTCTTATTAAGTTACATCCAGCTATTAGAGATAAAATTTCACATATTAGTAAGTACAAAGATTTTATATTTGATTATTCGCTTCACCCTAATATCAATGAACTATTTTTAGTAACTGATTTTTTAGTTACCGACTATTCCTCAATTCCATTTGAATTTTGTTTGTTAAATAAACCGATGATCTTTTATCCGTATGATCTAGAACAATATACACAACAAAGAGGAATTATAGAGGATTACAGTGCGACTGTTCCTGGACCAATTATATATTCAACAAAAGAATTGATTGAAGTTATTAAAAATAATACCTTCAACATGGAGGATATAAAAATATTTTCGGAGAAATGGAGTCAATACTCAAAGGGGAATTCTAGCAAAAAATTTGTGGATCAAATTTTAAAATAGAAGTATAAAATTTAATTTAGCTTTGAGAGGTGCAAAATGAATTTTTTTAGTTTTTTGTGGGAGCACAAAGAACAAGTAGTTTGTTCTTTAAGTTCAATCACGTGCGATAATAAGTTTAATATAAAAATGAGATTAGATTTTAATGATGAAAATGCTGAAGCTACGTACACTTCTAAATTAGTATTAATTCATAGAAAGACTAAAAAAGAATTGAATTATTCTCTGAGGCAAGAACATTCATCAAATGCTCTAGATTTAACAGGTGAAATCAACATTAATCATTTATTTAAAACTGTTTCATATGGCATTTGGGATGCATATCTGTTATTGGAGAGCAAACAAAATAGGAAAAAGTATAGAATAAGAAATTTAACTACAGAGTATCCTGAATTAATTGGTTTTAATGAAGGGGTTATTCGCCCATATGCAACTGTTAAAGATAATTTATCTTTTGAATGTGAAGCAGCAGATGGGGTTTCTAAAATAGAAACATGTCATTTTGATAAAGACGGTCAACTATGTTTGGAAGGATATGCATTTATTTCAGGATTAGATATTATGCCTAATACGTATATTAAAAAACAAATGGTAATACGTACAGAACAGGATAATAAAGAATACTATTTACCTTGTAAAAATGTAACGAGGAAAGATGTAACTCGAAAATATGGCGTTTTAAAACAAAACTATAATGGATCAGGCTTTTCAATCGCTATTGATTTATTACACAACTTAAAATCAATAGAAAATCAAGCATTTAAGATTTTTATTGATTTAGAATTTAAAACAAATAAAGATAAAATTGTGAAGAAGTTAATTCCTATCAAGGGGGATAACGAAATCATAAATCATTCAAGCAATGGTGAATTCTTTAAAACGGTTAAAGGTGTAAGAACGCTTTCTTTAAAAAGTGAATCTGAAAGTAATGATTTACTAATGTATATTAATAATTTTGATGTACATGCAGAAGCGAAGGTAATATACGCAGAAAATGATCGGATAGATATACATGGGGATATAGTCTTTAATGAGAATGAGTATTCGAATTTAGATGGTGAACATTCTTTGATGATAAAAAAACGATTTGTAGGTGTGCAGGCATGTCTTCCAATAGAAATCAAAAATTCAAAATTTATTTGTTCAATAGATTTAAAAAATATGGCGATAGAAGCTGAACTTAGAGAAGGTATTTGGGATTTATATGTTCAAATAAATCATAAAAATTATCGTTTAGCAACTCGCTTAGATGGAATAAGTGATAAACAAAAATGTATGGTATTTCCACAACAGCTAGTAACAAATTCAAGTAATAAGGCATTGGTAATTAAGCCATACTACACCCTTCATGATGAAGTATCTATTCTTATTCGAAATTATATTTTCTACAAAAATATACAAGATGTTTTTATTAGCCCTAAAGAAATGAAAGTAATCGGTAAAATAAATATTATGAGACCGAATGATGAAGTACCTGAACAGGCAAAAGGTAGCATACGTATAAAGGGTCCACATGGAAATGTATACGAATTACCATTAGTATGGACTTTAAGAAAAACAGAAAAGAATCTTGTAGAGTTTGATTTTGAGGCAGTATCTGATCCCACATATAAACAATTGGCTCAAGTTTATAAGGAAATAGCTAAACATATTCGTTTTGATTCTATTGAGTGCGAAGTAGAGTTTGAAAATTATATTTCAAAGTTTGCAGTAAATGTAACTCCTGAAAAAGTTCACGTAAACACAATAAATCATTCCAATGGTAAATCACTTATGAAGAATCTTATTGAAAAAAATAAAGAGACATTCTACCGTGTGTTGAATAGAATTTTACCAGTTAATAAAAGAACAATAGTGTTTCAAAGTTATTATGGTAACAGTTATGCATGTAATCCCAAAGCTATATATGAAGAAATGTTAAGTCAAAATAGAAATATGAAGGCAGTTTGGATTGTTAAAAATTTAGAGACTGAAATTCTAGGAAACCCTATAAAAGTACAACCATACTCTATTAAATATTATTACTACATGGCCATTGCGAAATATTTTGTGAATAACGGAAATTTCCCGGATTTTTATGAAAAGCGAAGAGGAACAATTCATTTACAGACTTGGCATGGAACTCCTTTGAAGAGATTAGGGTTAGATATAGCTCCTAGTTCACCTGCATATGCGGAGAACACTTCACCTAAATTAGTAAGACGAAATGAACGATGGGATTATTTGATTGGGCCAAATACTTATACGGCTCAAATATTGCAAAGAGCGTATAATTTTAAGAAAAGCGTATTAGAAGTAGGATATCCTCGTAATGATATGTTTTATAATCAAAATAATACAGGACGAATTAACGAGATTAAAAAGCTATTAAATATTAGTCCGGATAAAAAAGTAATCTTATATGCACCTACGTGGAGAGATTATGAAAAAAGACACGAACCATATGTATTTAGGTTTGATTTAGATAAGTTTCAACAAGAATTTGGAGATGAGTATGTTTTATTATTGAGGTTACATTATTTCGATGCAGCTAGAATGCATATCACAGGTTACGAAAAATTTGTTTATAACGTAACCTATTACAATGATATCCAAGATTTATATTTAATATCTGATGTGTTAATAACAGATTATTCTTCAGTAATGTTTGATTATGCTAATTTAAATCGACCTATGATTTTCTTTACGTATGATTTATTAAGATATGGCTCTCAAATTAGAGGGTTTTATATAAATTTTAAAAATGAAGCGCCAGGACCACTAGTTCAAAACGAAAATCAATTATTTAAAGCTCTCCATCAAATAGAGGCTGTACAGAAAAAATATGAATCGAAGTATCAAAAATTTAGAGAGAAGTTTTGCCATTTAGAAGATGGTAAGGCTTCTAAAAGAACCATAGACGCTGTATTTGAGGAAATAAGTTAAGATAGGAGACGCTTTGATGAAAATTCACTTTCTAGTTTTTGATATATTTGGAATGGGTGGAACAGGTCGTACGGTGTTGAATGTAGCGAATTACTTGGCACAAAATCAATATGATATTGAGATAATTAGTGTATTTAGACATCGTAATAAAGGTTTTTTTGAAATAGATCCACGAATAAAAGTTACAGTTTTACATGATTTAGTTGAAAGAAATAAAAATAGAACAGGTTTGAAAACTAAGTTTGCAAATAAATTATCAAAAACGAAAAGTCGCTTAATCCATCCAGATGATGAAGCGCATCATTTCTTTTCTTTATTGACCGATATTAAGATGTATAACTATATAAAAAGTATTAATTCAGGAATTCTTATTACAACTCGTCCTAGTTTTAATATTTTTGCTACAAAGTATGCTAATAAAGGTATTCCAGTAGTAGGACAAGAACATCTTAACTTCCAAATATACCCGGATAGGTTAAAGAAATCAATAATGGATAGCTATCCAAAGTTAGATTATTTAATCACTTTAACTGATGATGATACGGAAGATTATAGAAAGTTATTTGAAGGGACACAAGTTCAAATCCGAAAGATTACAAATTCAGTACCACCTTTAAATGGTGATATTTCTAATCTAGAAGAAAAAGTAATTATGGCAGCAGGAAGATTAGCACCGCAAAAAGGATTTGACTTATTAATTGAATCCTTTAGGCAGGTTGTAGCTAAACATCCAGATTGGAAATTGAAAATTTTTGGTTTTGGTCGAGAAAAAAATAATTTGCAAGACTTAATACATCGCTATGGATTATATAACAACGTGATTTTGATGGGCCCTACAAAAAGTATTGATGTAGAACTTTCAAAGTCGTCTATTTATGCATTAAGTTCTCGTTTTGAAGGTTTTGGGATGGTTATTGTAGAGGCTATGCAGTGTGGTGTTCCGGTTGTTAGTTTTGATTGCCCTAAGGGACCGGCGGAGATTATCAAAAACAACAAAGATGGTTTATTAATCGAAAATGGGAACGTAGACGCATTTGCAGAAGGATTAATAAACTTAATTGAAGACAAAGAAAAACGGAAAAGATTTGCAAAGCTTGGATTGAAAAATGTTAAAAGATATGAAATTCGAAATATAGGAAGACTTTGGGAAGATCTAATTAAAGAATTCAGCGTAAAGTAAATTATAGTATTTAGAGATATTTTGGGAGTAATCAATCATTTTTGATTACTCTTTCTCATATGAATCTCACTTTTAATCAAATTGTGAATAAGCAGGGGGAAGATCTAGTGGGTAAAATCACAGTCATAGGTGCAGGAAGTTGGGGAACAGCGTTATCTATGGTTCTTGCAGATAACGGACATGAAGTACGGATTTGGGGAAATAAAGCGGAACAAATACATGAAATTAATGAGAAGCATACGAATGAAGCATATTTACCGGGGATTCAACTTTCTAAAACAATAAAAGGATACGAGTCTCTAGAGGAAGTAATGGATGGGATAGATACGGTACTATTAGTTGTCCCAACGAAAGCAATTCGTAGTGTAGTGCAACAATTAAAGAACGTCTTAAAGCAACCGATAGCAATTATCCATGCGAGTAAAGGAATTGAACCGGGATCATTTAAACGTATCTCAGAAATGATTGAAGAAGAGATGCCGAAAGAGTTAATAGAAAGTGTTGTTGTTCTTTCAGGCCCAAGTCATGCAGAAGAGGTTAGTCTTCGTCATCCTACTACTGTAACCGCTGCATCTTATCATCTACAGGCTGCGGAGAAAACACAGAAATTATTTATGAATACAAATTTCCGGGTTTACACAAATCGGGATGTACTCGGTGTGGAATTAGGCGGAGCACTTAAAAATATTATTGCTCTTGGTGCAGGAATTTCAGATGGCCTTGGTTATGGAGATAATGCGAAGGCAGCGTTAATTTCCAGGGGGCTAACGGAAATTACACGATTAGGGTGTGAGATGGGAGCAAATCCACTTACTTTTGCGGGATTAACAGGTGTCGGTGATTTAATTGTGACTTGTACAAGTGTTCATAGCCGAAATTGGCGAGCTGGAAATTTACTTGGTAAGGGTCATAATTTAAAAGAAGTATTAGAGAATATGGGTATGGTGGTAGAAGGTGTTCGTACAGCTGAGGCAGCATATCATCTAGCTGAAAAAATGAATATTGAAATGCCAATTACGAATGCGATATATAATGTTTTATTCAATGGGAAAAATGCAAAAGAAGAAGTAGATGCATTAATGGGAAGAACGGGAAAAGGTGAGGTTTCACATTAATGTATCATAAGCATAAAGTGACTGAATTAGAAGGTGTGTAAATAACATGAGCTTTATAAGAAGAATAAAAAATCATCGTATTGTAAAGAAACTATGTAAGCTAGTATTTCTAATCTGTAGTTGTTTGCCCCCAAAAAAGAAACTAATTTTATTTGAAAGTTATTCTGGAAAACAATATAGCTGTAATCCACGGGCCATATATGAATATATGCTACACAATGATATGGGTTTTGAAATGATTTGGAGTGTAAATAAAAACCATACAACACAATTTCATAAAGAAAATATTCCGTATGTAAGGAGATTTTCAATTCGTTGGTTTATTTTATTGGCACGAGCGCGGTATTGGGTAACAAATAGTAGAATGCCACTTTGGCTTCCTAAGCCAAGGCATACTATTTATATACAAACTTGGCACGGTACACCTCTTAAGAAACTAGCGGGTGATATGAAAGAAGTTCATATGCCAGGTACAACAACTGAAAAGTATAAGGACAACTTTCATCGTGAAGCGCAAAACTGGGATTATTTACTTTCCCCTAATGGATATTCAACTGAGATATTTAAAAGGGCTTTTCAATTTCAAAAGAATGTTGTTGAAGCTGGATATCCTCGTAATGATTTTTTATATGTAAATAATAATTCTAAGGCAATCGATGCATTAAAGAAAAAGAATGAATTACCTATAGATAAAAAAATTATTTTATATGCCCCAACGTGGCGAGACGATCAGTTTTATAGTAAAGGTCGATATAAATTAGATTTACAACTAGATTTAAATCTTTTGCAGAAACGATTAAGTTCAGACTATATTATTTTGTTACGCATGCATTACTTGGTTGCAGAACAGTTTAATTTAGAACCGTATAAAGGGTTTGTATATGATTTCTCTAAGCATGTCGATATAAATGAATTGTATTTACTATCTGACTTGTTAATTACAGATTACTCTTCAGTCTTTTTTGATTATGCGAATTTGAAACGACCAATCATTTTCTATACGTATGATATTGATTCTTATCGTGATAAGTTAAGAGGTTTTTATTTTGATCTAGAGACGGAAGCTCCTGGTCCAGTTGTGATGAATACGGAAGAAGTACTTGAGGAAATATTAAGATTCAAAACTCTAGGTTTGGGTGAATTTGCAGGGAAATATGATACCTTCTATAATAATTATTGTTATTTAGAAGATGGTTTTGCTTCTAAACGAGTAGTAGAGAAAATATTCT
>Ga0102589_1002793_pt1 | contig 19352 bp, 18 predicted proteins | sample AraplaMF_Col_mLB_FD_76858 | JGI IMG/M metagenome (GOLD analysis project Ga0102589, IMG submission 76858) | Arabidopsis root microbial communities from the University of North Carolina, USA - plate scrape MF_Col_mLB | ecosystem: Host-associated > Plants > Roots > Endosphere | place: USA... | reverse complement strand
GTTCGAAGAAGAAATTATTCCCGGCGTCGCTGTTCGCCTGTCCGGCGGGCACACTCCTGGCTCGATCTCGGTGCTTGTAGAGACGGATGAAGGCCTGGCAAACATCGCTGGCGACGTGGCGTATCACGTGGGCGATCAGCTCATCGATCCGATCCTGGATCAAGCCGCGCATGAACCGACGATCACCGCAAACAGGGCAATGTCTACACTCGACGAAAAGAAGGCGATCAAGAGGGCCCTTTCCGGTACCCGGTTCCTGATGGTCAGCCACGACTCTCCCGCGCTCGTCAGCGGTGGCAAGATTGTCGGCCGCCATCACCATGCGATCAGCAATCCGAAAGCTGATGTCACAAGCGCTGCAACGTATGACTTGTTGAAGAAGCCTCAAGACGTCGCGGCTTGATCTTGGCAGTTGGCTGGCTCCTCATGGCGCTAGCCAACTCGATCTTACAATAATCCCTGGACGCCGTCCTTTAGATTTTAATCGTTGCACAGGCCCGGCAGCAACGCGAGAAAAGCTGCCGGGCTTTAAAGGTCCGGACAGGCCGAAAGTTGACCGCGCTCAGAGCACACGGCGCGTTTCCCAAGCGACATCGGCTCTGCCTGTGGCTCACCACCGTAAAAGAAAAGAGAAGACGATGATCAGTAAAATTTCGATTGCCCTACTGGCAACGACAATGGCGTTCAGCGCTGGGTCCGCTCTTGCGGGCGAAAAGCTTCGAAAGCTCGAGACTGTGGCAACGTTCAACGACGCCATGCCCACAGGTGTGACCGTCGCAGCCGGCGGCCGCATCTTCGTGAACTACCCGCGTTGGGGCGATGACGTACCGTTCACGGTTGCGGAATTGGTTGACGGCAAGGCGGTGGCGTTCCCGAGCGCGGAGTTCAACAAGCCGGACACCGCGAACCTCAAGGACCACCTCATCAGCGTCCAGAGCGTCGTCGCGGATGCTGCGAACAGGCTCTGGATCCTCGATACCGCAGCTCCCAAGTTCAGCGAGCCCCTGCCTGGCGGTCCGAAACTTGTAGCGGTTGACCTCGCCACGAACAAAATCGTGAAGACGATTGTCTTCCCATCCGACGTAATTCTTCCCAGCACGTATGTAAACGACCTGCGGCTCGATTTGACCGTTGGAAAAGAAGGCGTCATCTACCTCACCGACTCGTCCCTTTCCGGTCCCGGTGGCATCATCGTTGTTGATATCGCCTCAGGGAACGCGTTCCGTAGACTGACCGGAGACAAGACGACATCTGCCGATCCAAAATTTGCGCCGACCATTGATGGTCAGAAGTTCCTCAACCGACCGAAAGGCAAACCAGCCGTTCCTGTGAGGATTGCTAGCGACGGTATCGCGCTTTCTGCTGACGGCGAAACGCTCTACTACTCACCGCTTTCAAGCCGTCACCTCTATTCTGTGCCCACCAAGCTGCTGCTGGATAAGAAGTTGACCGATAGCGAGTTGGCGAAGCACGTTAAGGATCTCGGACGGAAGGGCGCTTCCGACGGGCTTGAGTCGGATGACCGTGGCCGGGTATATGGCGGCGACTATGAACATCACAGCATCCGGATGCTAGAAAAGGGCAAGTGGTCGACAATCGCACAGTCGCGCGAGATCGAATGGCCTGATACTCTTTCCGTCGCGCATGACGGGTATCTGTACTTCACCGCCAACCAGCTTGACCGCCAAGCAGGCTTCCATAATGGCGACGATCTCCGCGTAAAGCCTTATAAGCTTTTCCGTATCAAGATCGACGGTGGACCGGTGGCTCGCCTAAACCGCGACTGACTGAGCCATGCCGTAGCTCCAATTGACGCGCAATTCAATCCGAGAACGAGGCGTCGTTGGCATAGTTACCTGGAGTAGCGGGCCGCTCGCGGATGCGTCCCTCTCCTGGGTTGTGACACGCCGATCCTGCGACCCGGCAGCCCCGCGCGACATCCGTCGACACGGGGCTGCATTTCCAACGCACGTCCCATGGGCTACTCACAGAGATGCGAGATGGCTATTATCGCTCTCGAGACAAAGCAGCGCGATTGGCGGAGCACTTTTTTGGATTTTGAAACTAGGGCCATATCTTGGTGGCGGTATGCCGCCGCAATCATTCTCCTCGTTTCAGCAATGATCGCGGAGGCGATATGGCCGTTCTCTGGGGTGCGGTATCCGCTACTGATTGGGTCTTTTCTTCTCGGGTCCTCGCGCTCTGCGCGGCGCGGTTCAATTGGCTGGGCAATCTTGTGCTGCCTTGGGCTTTTTGCCTCGCTCATTTATCCGAAGCCCGCTGAAGCTACGTTCGATTGGCTCGCGACAATACTGACCGCTGGCATCATCGTTGCCCTGATGCTCGATCGTCTTCGATCCATCGAAACCGCCAAAGTCGCCGCGGATTTCAGCGAGTTCGTGGACTTGGTGCCCCAGTTTCTTTGGCGCGCGCGTCCGGATGGTCAGGTCGATTACTTCAACAGGAAGTATTTTGACATCACTGGCGCGGATCCTATCGAAGCAGTCATCAAACAGGATTGGCATAAACATATTCATCCCGATGATCTTCCCGAGTTTCAGAGGACATGGAATTACGCCCTCGAAAATTCCGACGAAGTCAGAACTCTTTTCAGGGTGCGACACCATAGCGGTGACTACGTCTGGCTTTCTGGCCATGGCATTGCGAGTCGGGATCAAAACGGAAATGTGAACCACTGGTACGGCGGGCTGTTCGATGTCACGGCACACATTTCGGCTACGCATGAAATTCAAAGGCTAGCAAGCGAGCTCGACGAACAGGTCCGACATCAATCGTATGCTCTTACGCGAAGCAATGAGCGATTTCAGGCGTTGTTCGAAGACATGAACATCGCTTATGCCGAACAGGATATTCGGCAGGCCAAAAGCATGATCGATCACGCAAAGGCAAGCGGTGCTACGAGCTTTTCAACTTTGATAGAGGATGATCCCGGCTTTCTGGATGCGTGTATTGCCACTATCAAAACACGCCAAGTCAACGACGCCCTCCTTCAGATGATGGGCTATGAGGATTGTGCCGAACACGCGGCCAACCTGCCCTTTCAAGACGCGTCGGACACCCGGAGGGTCTTTCGACAGCAGCTGGAAGCGATGTTCGACGAGCGGCACCACTTCGCGACGACCGCTACACTTGTCGGAAAAGGCGGCCGGAAAATCGCTGTGGCAGTCGGCATCAACGCATCCGAGGATTGGTCGGTTTCGTTCTCAACGCACATCGACATCACTTCCGAGCAGCGGGCCCGAGAGCTGGCCGCCGCAGCGCGTGATAACCTGGCGCGGGCGAGCCGAGCCCTGACCGTCGGGGCGGTATCGACGTCCCTTGCCCATGAACTCAATCAGCCTCTCCTGGCGGTAAACATGGCAGCGAAAACCGCGAAACGCTGGCTTTCGAAATCTCCTCCTCAAATGGAGGACGCAAACCTGGCGATCGACAGGGTAACGTCAAATACGGAACGCATGAATTTCATTATTCAGAAGACAAGGGATCGCTTGGTAAAGGGACATCGTGAGCCAGCTTCTGTCGATCTCAGGGAACTGCTGGGAGAGACAAATGAGCTGTTGGACGCGGAACTGGCGGGTAACAACATCAATCTGCGACTAAATATCGAGGACGATGCGGCTGCCGTGTTCGCAGATAGGATCGATCTGCAACAAGTTTTCACCAATCTCATCATCAATGCCGCCGACGCGATGTCAGACTTGCGGGGTAGAAAATCAATCCAGATTACTGCGAGGCGGATTGCCGACGAAAGCGTCATCGAAGTTCAGGATAATGGTCCAGGGATCGACAGTGAAGCTCTCCAACACATTTTCCAGCCGTTCTTCTCGACGAAATCAGGGGGCATGGGCGTGGGTCTCCAAATCAGCAGGGCCATCGTCGAGGGGTACGGGGGCACTCTGGTCGCGAAGAATAACGAGCTTGGCGGCGCATCTTTCTATGTGGCGTTGCCCGTGGTTGACGGGGAAAGACGCGACGTCGCGGCGGCGGCTGAGGTTTGATGGCGTGCAAGCATTGGAACTATAGCGGATGCACATTCCTCATCTTGACTTGCCGCGTCACGACCTGGGCAGCCCCGCCAGGGGATGCTTTGACGTATCTTGGAGGCTTTTTTTGCAGGACGAACTCGTGTAGCCCTGCTACGTCGAAGATGCAGTTGGCGATGGTCAAATGTATTGCAGGGTCATTGGGCTTCCGAGCCTCGTGAAGTCGCGCTTTAAGTGTAGGGGCAGCCGCATGCTCTTGCGAAGGAACAACCGCTTAGCGCTTTGGGCTTGGGCGCTTGTGGGGTGAAACGGCCCGCTCCTACCGTTCGATTACCCAACCCTCAATTGATATAAGGGAAGAGAGGGCGCTTGTGTGTGAGCTGCCTACAGCCATTAACGGGCAAAGCGGAGCGCCAGAATCAGTATACCTCACGGCTCCGCTTCGCGTCCAGCTCTTTACCGAGATCAAATTTCCCAGCCCAGGCAGTGAACCAATGATCGTTGGCGGCCTGTACTGATGCCAGGCCTGTTGCATCGAGCTTGAAGATGTTCCCGATCGAAGTTTTGGTGGCGGCGCTGATGTAGGGGCATACGACGAGGTCGAGCAGCATGATAAGGGTCTCAGCGTCGTTGGGGCAATGGGCCTTCATGTACTCGAGCTTAGCAATGATATGCGCCTCGAGGAAAGCCTTGAGCTTCCCGTACCGGACTTTGTCCTTGATGTAGGAGAGCAAAACCGTGACAGAGAAGTGACTCATGAAGCCGGCCGGTCGGATATAGTTCCCTGTGTCCTCCTCCTCTTTGATTAGAAAATGCGCGAGCAAAACGGCAACTGGCAGCCAATACTCTCTGCCGATTTGCGAGAGGGAAATGAGTAGATAGAGGCTCTCAACCTCGCGATGCAGGCTCATTCTGTTCTTTTCGAGCTGCTGCATGACGTTGTCATGGACGTACTTAAAGAGCAGATGCTTTTGCTCGTAGGGCAGGCTCTGCGCATGCAGGAACTCCACGGACGTCGCGATGATTCGGCAAAGCCGGATGGTGTGATTGACCTTCGGGCTGGCCGAATACACAAAGAATACGAACTCCATTATCGCCAGCAGGGCACTGGAAAGCCGCTTGCGGGAGCGGTCTGACTTGTCACTCGTGACGTAAGCCTTGAAAAGCGTCTCGATCTTGTTTTCGAGGATTGCGAAAGTGTAGTTCAAGAGGTCGCCGTACGTCACCCCCGTCTCTTTTATTGCAGCCTTGTACTGGATGATAAGGCGATTTGCATTGATCGAGCAGACAAGTGTACGAAGGTGCGGTTGGAGTGCCCCCCATTTCGCCGGACAGATCAGCTATTGAGACAATGCTTTGATGAACTCCCTTGGGGAGGCCATTTTCAGCGCTGAGTGTGGATGGATTTCATTATAGTCTTCGATCCATCCGTCGATCTTCCGGAGAACTGTATCGGCGTCCGGAATGGGTGAGATGCGTATATAGTCCCGCTTCAAGGTTTTGACGAAGGCTTCAGACATGCCGTTCGATTGTGGGCTGGCAACGGGCGTGAAGCATGGGATCAGGTTGAGGGCTTGGGCAAACAGCCTGGTCTCGCGCGCGGTGTATGCACTGCCGTTATCAGATAGATGTTCTATTGCATGGGGGGCGCTGGTTGCGCCGAAGCGCTTTTCGACGGCCTCCAACATCATGTCTCGAATGTCGGAACCTGATATCCCGGCATTAGCGACGGCTGCCCATGAGATAATTTCCCGGTCAAACGCATCGATGATGAACGCGAGGCGGACCACCTCGCCATTCCAGCAGGTGAACTCAAGGCCATCCGAGCACCAGCGCAGGTTGGACCGCATCACCATGACCTTGCCGTCGTGGACACGGCCTATTCGCGCCGCCGTGTGTTTCTCAAGGATCATAGCGTGATTGGCCATGATGCGATGAACTCGCTTGCGATTGACGACGGGCAGATCGGCGGCTCGCCGCTGCCTGTTGAGAAGGGCAGCGATCCGCCGATAGCCATAGGTCGGCCGAGCATCCACGAGTTTACGAATGGCGGGCAGCAGCTTGTCATCGTCCGCTTTGAGGTATGATCCACGCGGCTTGCACTTGCCTTTAAGGCGCTCCGCCAGATTGGACCGCGATACGCCAAGGACGTCAGCCACGGTCTTCATCGGGAACCGTCCTTCGGCAACAAGATCGGCCGCGATATCGGTTTTTTTGAGTGGGCTTTGGAAAGAGCTTCGCGGAGAATCTCGTTCTCCAACGTCTTGCGCCCGAGGATACGCTCAAGCTCGCGCACTCGATCTTCCAGCTTCTTCACCTCGGAATTGCCGATCACTGGCTCGTCAGAATCCACGGCCACCGCACCTCCCTCGCTCAGGAGCCTGCGCCAGCGATACAGAAGATTTGGCGCAACTCCATGCCGCCGCGCCGCGGAGGAAACGGTCTCCCCGGCGGCATAGCTTTCCTCGATGATCTGCAGTTTGCATTCGGTTGTCCAGCGTCGCCGCCGGACGTCACCGATCCTCAGATCAACCTGTCGAAACTCGTTAGACATAAGCCTATCCTCAAGCCTGTGCTTGAGCCTTCCTGCTTATGCTGAGTGTCCGGTCGAAAGTGGGGGCAGTTCAGCGGTTTGGCGCTATCACCACGGTGTTCTTCCTCGCAGGCCGGATCGATCTCGGCGTTGAGAAGTGCCGAAATGCGCTCCTTAGCAACCGTTATCTCGGTGATAATCGGCTTCTGATAGTGTTTTATCTTGCCCGTGTTGATGCTCAGTTTCTTCGTCTTGAGAATTTCTTGAAGGGTCTCGAATATCTTGTGTTGAGCGGACTCCTCGTTGTAAAAAACGAAGAAGTCATCTACGTAACGGAAAATTTCGTAGTCAATCTTGTGGGTCAGTTTAGATCTCTCGGCTAACTGCTTGAGCAGCTCGGCGTCAATAGACTGCAGAATGATCTCAGCGAAAATCCGGGAAAACTCGGGGCCGATGACGACGCCGTTGGTCTCGTTATGATTTAGATTTTGCATGAGGGCGTCAAAACGCCCACCAAACGTGGCCTTGGATTCGTCGAGGCTGAACTTCGTTTGGTCCTTACCGAGCACTGCCCAAGGAAGCGAATGGGTGTAAATGCTGTCGAAGCACTTGCTGACGTCGATTTGCACCATCGCATCATATTTCTTCTCGCTCCGGTGATATTTGTACGATTCGAAGAAGCGGTGAATGTTGCGATATTTATGGTACACGAAGTACGAGCCGAGCTGCTCGTATTCGCGGTCCTCTTCCTCCAAGCCGGCTGCGGTATCAAATCGCTCGTCATGGAGCTTGTCTTTAAAGTATGCATAGCGCGATACCGACACCGGTCGGCGGATAGAAAACTCGCTAATGGATGTGTGATAGATAATGAGCGCGCTGTGTGTGGAATAGAAGCTCGCTACTTCCACTTGATTGCGTGGATGTACGACGCTTAATGTACGACCGTCCAGATTGTGCGCGACGCGAAAATTGAAAGGGATGGTCGCCATCTGGCACTCTTTGAGAGGCACTGACCTACGAGTTTTCTGTTTGCCCCATTCGGTCACGAGCTTTGTCTCAATTATAGCACTGGGCTTAATGCCGAACAGAAGCCGCATCGTTCGGTCAAGCGCATCCGTTTCGCAGATCCAGCGCAACTGCCTTTTCTCTATCTCAATGCTGTTGTCGCAGAGGAAACGGTAGAAGCCTCTGTTGGAGAAGGTTGGTGGAACCTCGAACGGAAGCATATCTGTGAGTACAGACCGCTGCTTCCGATGAGTGAGCGAGACGCGGCGCTTAGCCATGCTTCCAAGCCCTCACGATCGTTTGCAACTCTCGCGTACTGAAATTATGATACCGCCGCTGCTCGAAGCCCGTGGTGAATTTGAGTTTCTTCAGCTGCTTCTGAAGGCTGGTACGCTTTAGCTCCGCTATGAGCCGTTTGAGTCGCCTGTCGAGAATATCGAGGCTCGACAAGTCGGTTGCGATCGAGTTGTTAAAGTATATGCCCGTCGCAGCCCCCGACTTGCTGTTGGACAGACGCGTGTTCCCAGTCAGAAATTTGATTCGACCGACGAGTTTTCGAAAAGCACTCCTTGGACTGGCTGGTTTTTCTCGCCAGTACTCCGCGAACGCGGCGTCCATGCGAGCGCGGTACTTCGCCACCTTCGCCGCACTCGGGCTGATCCTGAAAGCTCCCGGCTGAAGGCGGAAGCGATAGCCCAGGTATTCGAACTTTTTCGTCGTGCTATCTGCAAGCGCGAATTCCCAAGTTTTGTCAGGGTTATGATTAAGGGCATTCTCGCCGAAAATCGCGATGATCAAATCCTTGAAAGAGCCGAGACTATTGCCAGCGGGCGGGCGTGCAAACACGGCGACAATGTCGTCCACGAAGCGGCAATAGAGCACTAACCCAGGTATCCCCCTGATCGCCTTATCTACCGGTCGCAGATACAGCTCGGCGAGATAAGCGCTGATGCCGACGCCGCGCGGGATCCCAGTCGCAGCGCCGGATAACGTGCCGTACGAATCCAATACTTGCTTGATATATTTCTTGGAGGTGGGGCTAAGAAGTTGGTCACGGTCGAGCTTCTCTACCAGCCGCTTACGGTCTATGGTCTCGTAGAATGACGAAATATCGGTGCGAACCAGCTCGAAAGGAAAGTTGCTGCCGAGCATATCCCGGAGCTGGCACACGAGGTCGTGCCGATTCCCCTGCTTGACCCCATAAATGCGGTGTATGTTCGATTGGAGCTGCTTGATGACGAAGAAGGTCTCCGGCGCGGCATCGATGCAGAACACCGGCTTTCCTTTTGGTCCCATCTTCTGCGACAGCTGGATCTTAAAGCTCGGCTTGAGAACCTTCTGACTGACCTCGTCCATCAGATCATCAACAGCCGCCGACTTGTCAGCCTTTAAGGCTGCGAGTTCGGCTTTTAAGGTTGCCAGTGTCGCCTTGAATTCATCACCTGCCATCGTCGCTTCGAGCGCGCGGTGCGCGCGGATGTCTAGAACCTTATCGCGGACCGAAAGGGTAAGGGGCTCAAGCGTCGGGAAGTAGCGCTTCGCTAAGTCGAGCCCCTTGCGGTTCTCGGCGTCGTAGATGCGGCGGAAGTTTCCTGCTGTAAACATTTGGTCGAGCATAATCGACGATATTCCCTCATTCCGTCTTTAGGCGTGAAGCGCGGTGCCGAAGCAATCGAATCAGCTGCAGATACACCACAAGATTGAAGCTGCGGTTCGCCTGATTGCAAGATGTTCAACCGCGCAAAAATACTTCAGCTAGCAAAGCGGAGCGGGTAGAACGCAGCTCCCGGCTCCGGACTGAGTTGCTGTAACGCATTGAGCTTGTAGGGGTGATCGGATTGAGCCGCCGGGCGCGCCAAGTGCAGATCGTAAGGTCTCGCTACGCGGCTCTCATCCATCCGTCGATAGCCTACCTCTCGTGGTCGAGGGGGAACTTTGGAACTCCGCTTCGCTAGATTGGACCAGATACTGACATGTCTCACTTTAATAGCATGATCGCATATTGGACACGCGGCGGGACCTCGGCAATATTGTCGTGATCACCCCTTTTCCTCTAGTTTCCTCAGTTGCAGCGTAAGCGGACGTTCAGTGGTCATGCCGATTGAGCGGCGGAGTTCCCCTAAACGCCTTGTAACGCTGAGCAGGTAATGCTGGATTATGGATCCATCCATGTTGGCGAGGTGCTCGTTCATGTTCCTTGAGATCAGCGATCGAGAGATCGAAGGCAGACAAGAGATCAAGGTCACGCATCAGCGGGCTTGCTTGCGCCCCGCATAGTGGTCTCTCCTTGGTCACAGAGCGAGGGACACGTCTGGGTCGAAAAGCTCCTTCAGAGCAGTCATCAATGCACGCGCTTTAGGAGTTCCGCTTTTTTTACCAAATCTGCAACCGTGCGGACTTCCATTTTCCTCATGAGGTTTCGTCGATGGAGTTTGACGGTAGCCTCGCTGATGTCGAACTTTCCGGCGATCTGCTTGTTCATCAGACCCGATACGATCGCCTCCATCACACTCAGTTCGCGTTTCGTAAGTCCGTCGACCAAGCGTCCAACCGCTTCCCGCTTACCATTTGCTAGACTGGCAGCTCTATCTCGCTCAATGGCACCTTCGACAGCTTGCAGGAATTCCTCGTCGCTGAAGGGCTTTGTCAAGAAATCGATAGCACCAGCTTTCATCGCCCTCACGCTCATGGGGATATCGCCCGCACCAGTGATCACTATCACGGGACGCGTGCTCCCCGAGGAAGTCAACTCTTGCTGGAAATCGAGGCCGTTAGCCCCGTCAAGATAGATGTCCAAGACGATACAGCCCGGTATGGCTGGGTCATCGAGTTTGAGCAACTCTTGTGGGGACCCATAGCTGAGCGCTTCAATGTCAGCCGAGCGCAGTAGCTCAACCAGCGACACTCGGACCGCCAGGTCATCATCCACTATACGCACAACGGGCACTCGGGCACCGGAATCGTTAGTTTCGTTCATGCTCTCCCTCCATTGAGAGAGGAAGCAGCCCCCGCGTTGTCGTCGTAAACATATTTCCCCAAACAAGCCCTGTAGACTGTCTATAGCGCGACTATGTCAGGTTTTGAAGGAGCAACATTCGATCGCTGATCACGGACGCTTGAGCGCGTCACCGGCGCATTCTCCACAGTTCGCGGCGATGACTTCACACAAGCGGCTCGAGGAGGAACCTGTCGTCGCGGATCTGTTTCGCAGCATGGCCATATAGGGAAGCGATCCCAAGCTCATTAAGCATTTCCTCTTCGGCAATTGGAATCCCGCCTTTGAAGCAAGACAACGCAGCTCTCACAAGATCCAGGGCCGCTTCTTTCTCCGAGGCAGGTCCAGATCGGAACAAGCTGCCAGCCGCTCGCAATCGCCACAGGGCCGCACCCTGCTCTACCGCGAGACTGTGGGCTTGTTCGAAAAGTGACCTCGCCGCCGGCAGGTCATCTGACACAAGTATCTCGCCCTTGACCCTGAGAAGTTCTGGCTTGCACCAGCCCGGATCGCCGCTCAGAGCGAAGTTGACTACGTTGATACCAACCCGTGCGCCTGCTGCCACCACGATACCTTCGACACGGGGACCAAAAGTACTGTCTACAAAGCTGGCCTCGAAGTCTTCTCTGGTTGCATCACGATTCGGCATGAGCAGCTCATAGCCATCGGCCCACTCCTTCCATCGAGCCAACGAGTGCTTCGTCGAGACGTCGTGCAGGTCATCGAGGTGGTGCCTCGCGGCGTCGAACTCTCCCATACCGAAATAGATCACGCAGGAAGACACAGCGAGGACAAGGCACGTCGAGATGGGATCTCCGATATTCAGCGCCTCGGCAACCACCTCCCGCGAATATTGGAGGGCAGTTTCCGTTGCGCCCGTAATCCATGCGTTCTTTGCTGACACTAGCATTGCCAGCAGTCGCTGGTCATATCCCGCTCCGCTTGTCCTTGTACTCCGTACGTTTACCGAGCCGGCTTCCAGTGCTCGACGGCACATGATCTCAGAAAGCGCGAAGTCGCCCAGGAAGTGGGTGTTCATGGCATAGATACGGCTAACAGCGTTGTTTGCTATCGCACCGAACTTCGACTCCAAGCCAGCGGCGATGTCAACCGCTTCTCGAAACCGACCATGCGTTGTCAATATCGCACAGATGCCGCTGTGCGCGCGAACGATTTCCGTGCCGTCTCCCGACGCCTCCGCCGTCAGGGTGGCCTTGCGGAACTGACGGATTGCCTCCTCGTCAGCGCTAAGGCTTTTGAGGTGGAATAAAACTGCCGCGTAGGACGCTCGGAGTCTTGTCTCCTCAATCGGCTCGACGGTGACCGGGCCCTCCATCACGCGAACGGCTTTCTCGAGGAATTGGAGCTGCTCGGACATTAGGCCAAGCTGCGTCCACAGAATGTGCGACGTGGCCGTTAGCTTCAAAGCCAGTTCATTCAGGTTATGATCGAACGTCCAATTCAGGGCGACGCGCACGTCGTTGATCAGGATAGCGTAGTTCGCCAGCCATGACGGCGTATCGAGCAGCGTCCAATCATAGATAGCCGCATTGAGGCGAGAGAGCGCCCATCTTGCATGAGCCTCGTGGGTCTGCGGCTCAGCGCCGCTCCGGACCAGTTGATCTCGGGCGAATGCTCTTGTGACTTCAAGCAACCGCAGGCTTCGAGATTGCCTGGGGACCGCGATCAGACACTTTGAACACAGCCCAGCCAAAGCATCCTCGAATTCATGCGACTCCATAGTTCCGTCGAGCAATGCGGCCGCGGACTTGGCAGTGAAGCTCCCCGCGAATACAGACACGCGTTCCAGAAGCAGCTTTTCTTGACTGGACAGAAGGGAGAAACTCCACTCCAGCGTTGCAAGCAGTGTCTGTTGCCTTTGAGGCGCAGTGCGGCGTCCTCGCCTCAGAAGACCGATCGGATCGACCAGCGCGTCTAAGACGGCCTTGATTCCGAGACTTCCGGCGCGTGCAGCGGCCAGTTCGAGCGCCAGAGGTATTCCGTCGAGTTTAGAAGCGATGCGGGCGACAAGCTCCAAGTTCTCCGGCGTCCCAGACGACGGACTTCCAGCTGCTGAATGATAGCGCTCAAGAAAGAGTTCCACAGCCCCGAAGGCCGCGGCATCGTCGATGCTCTCTCCTTCCTCAGGTATGGAAAGGCCATGGAGCAACCTCACGTGTTCAGATCGGACGCGCAGCGCCTCGCGGCTCGTCGCCAGGATCGTAAGATTGGCCAAGGATGCCAACAGACGCTCGACGAGGAGTGCGCAATCGTCGATCAAGTGCTCGCAGTTATCGAAAATGATGAGTGTGCGGCTCTCCCCCAGGGACTGGATAATGCCGGGGAGCGGGTCTCCGGTGTAGACGCTCAGGCCGAGACGGGACGCCAAGTGCCCCGATACCTGGGATCCGCTGGAGAATGCCGCCAAGTCGAGAAATATGACGTTGTCCCGCTCTATTCCATCGCGACGGACCACTTCAAGGGCCACAGATGTCTTGCCAATTCCACCAGGCCCCGTGATCGTCAGAAGCCTGACTGACCCTAAGAGCTGAGTTGCTTCAGCAACGAATGCCTCGCGACCGATCAGGCGCTCAGATGAAATGGGTAGCGCATCCTTCCACGCGGGTGTGAAGCTCGGCGTCACGCTGCTCTCGGCAACGCGGGTGACGGGTTTGATGAACTGGTACCCCCTCCCCGCGACATTCTCAATGCACCGTGTGGCGCTACCGTCATTGATGGCTTTGCGAACCGCGACGAGATGTACCCGCAGCGCCACCTCGTCAACATGCGTTGCTGGCCATACGGTCCTTATAAGCTCCTCTTTCGTGACGATGTCGCCCGCGTTGGCAACTAGGCAAGAGAGGATGTCGAACGCTCGAGCGCCAATTTTAACAGCGGAAGCGTTGCGGGTGAGAGAGCGCCGCGCGACGTCAAGTTCGAAGTCCCCAAAGGAAAATACTGCCATCTTAATCTCTCTAGGGGGTCCTTCTAGCCTCCAGCACCGTCACGCGGCCCTAGATGGCGCGATGGTCACCACAACAATCACTCATAATTCCTCCCAGGTTTTATAAGGCCACCTCAGCCAAGGTAATTATCTTTAGTGTTAGGTTTTTGGGTGCGCGACAACTCGATTTTGCAATCTCGGACAGGGAAGTGCCGATAGGACAAGGGCCCAGTTCACCTGTTTGGTCGCTATTAGCCCGGGACCGCGAATGTTCAAATCCGCAAACCGCCAGACTGAGCGCGCCGCTCGCCATTACGCCAGCAGATTAGCGGCGGCCCTCATTGCAGACCAATCCGGTCAGCTACGGAAGTCTGAACACCCCTGTCGAGCTCCTTGGCTTTCCCAAACCTGCCAATATTGGAATCGCCCCAATCCTTCAGGGCCATCAAGATGGGTTCAATACTCTCGCCCAATGGAGAAAGCTTGTACTCCACCTTCGGCGGCACCTGCGCGTAGACCTTACGCTCGATCAGCCCGTCCTCCTCCAACTCACGAAGTTGATTGGTCAACATTCGCTGGGTTACCCCCGGGATCTGCCGTCGGAGCTCGTTGAAACGCAAAGTCTTCCCAAGCAAGTGGAACATGACGACTGATTTCCATTTGCCGTCAATGAGGGCGATAGCAGCTTCGACCGAGCAACCTGGACTGCAGTCGAAGCGAGTGTGGCGTACCTTGGCCATGTTACAGTATCCTTTTCGACACTATGGGCGGTCTTTGTGCGTATTGGCTTCCTCAAAACGTAGTCTCATATCCAACGCATTGCAACAGGAGTAAAACGACATGAAAGCAATCGCATATCAAAAAGCCGGCACCGTAGATCGCGTTGACTCGCTGGTGGACATCGACCTCGAAGCACCAAAAGCAACGGGACACGATCTTCTGGTCAAAGTGCGCGCGATTTCCGTAAATCCCGTCGATACCAAGATCCGCAAGAATGTCTCCGCCCCCGAAGGCGGTTGGAAGGTTCTGGGTTGGGACGCTGCGGGCGAAGTGGTTGATGTCGGCGAGATGGTCACGGCTTTCGCAAAGGGTGACCAAGTCTTTTATGCAGGTTCGCTGATCCGCCAGGGTGCCAACAGCGAGTATCATCTCGTAGACGAACGCATCGTGGGCAAAAAGCCCCAGACGCTGTCCGACACCGAAGCCGCCGCCCTGCCGCTAACGGCCATCACTGCTTGGGAAATGATGTTCGACCGCATCGACATCCGCAATCCGGTCCCCGGGGCAGCCAAGGCGATCCTCATCATCGGTGGCGCTGGTGGTGTTGGCTCCATCGCAATCCAGCTGGCCCGCGCACTGAGCGACGTCACCGTAATCGCGACCGCTTCTCGCCCCGAGACGAAGGCGTGGGTAGAGGAACTCGGTGCTCACCATGTGATTGATCATACAAAGCCACTGGCGGAACAGATCGCCGCTTTGGGTATCGGCGCGCCGGCCTTCGTTTTCTCAACCACGGAGACCCATCGCCATCTCGACCAGATCATCGAGCTCATTGCACCGCAAGGGCGCTTCGGCCTCATCGACGACCCGGACTCCCTGAATGTTATGGGCTTCAAGCGTAAGTCTGTCTCCGTGCACTGGGAACTGATGTTCACGCGTTCGATCTTCGAGACTGCGGACATGGCAGAGCAAGGCAAGCTTCTCAACAAGGTCGCCAAGCTCATCGACGACGGTCGCATCAAGACAACGCTTGCCGAGGTGTTGCGTCCGATCAACGCCGAGAACCTCAAAAAGGCTCACGCCATCCTCGAGAGCGGTAAGTCGAAAGGCAAAATCGTACTCGAAGGCTTCTAAGAAACTGGCGGGAGGAGGAAGGCTCCTCCCGCGCCTACAAAAAATTGCCAGGAGTAACTACGTTGGTATCTAAACTGTCTCCAGATGCAGTGCACGTCGTCGCTATCCTAGAAGCCAAGCCAGGTCGGGTCGACGAGCTGCGGCGCAAACTTGAAGCTGCTGTCGCGCTGGTGCGCAAGGAAGAGGGCTGCATCGCATACAACCTCCATGTAGACCGAAACGATGAGCGTCGCTTCGTCATGATCGAAACGTGGGCAAACCAGCACGCGCTCGACGCCCATGCTGAGGGTACGGCTTTTAAGGCTCTGGCTGCAAATTTTGATGACCTGCTTGACGGTCCGCTTGGCCTGACTTTGACCGAGCAGTTGGCGTAGGCTTTGTGCTGCGCCACCAGTGGATCATGCCGCCGGTGGCGCAGCGGGCATATTTAAGGCGAGCCGGGTTTTCGTCGCAAATGGCTGAGAGCGCAAAAGACTCGCCGGGAAAATTTTCTAGCACAGCCAGTTGCGGCCGGCAGATTTTCGCCTGAGCATCGCGATGTGTATATCACGAACAGCTGGCTTCATTTGATCAGGACATTCGAAACGAGGCTTTCCCTGAGCGGAGATAAGAGAACTGACCTCGACGACGATATGCGAACACGCCACGCTGATAAGCAGACTCGAGCGTCTGTTGCTTGCGCGGCTCAAGGCCGGCCGCTCCTGGAGCGGGGACCTCAAAGTCTACAAGCCGCTTGAAATATCCGCGACCCATCTCGAGTAGCCATGATCGCTAGCAAGAACGTGGACATCAAACGCAAGGAAAAGGCACGCGACAAGGCCCAGAAAAATCCCGTCAAGCTGCGAGCTGAAGCACGGTCGCTCACGCAAAAGGTAAGGCTCGGAAAAGGCTTCTGGATGCCGGTAGCCCTCGAGTTCGTGAGGATTGTATTCTTGCGCTCAAGGTCCGCCTGAATCGTGTAGCCTTAGCTCGCGCGCAAGAAGAACCTCTAGGCCTCTCTTTGTCTTGACCAGCACAAGCAGCGGCTTGCTATCTTGGGGGACCGGGCTGAGCGGACGAAGAAGCGGAGGAACGATCAGACAATCTGCTTCGGTTCGAAAAAGTTGTTCCGCGCCCAGTTCGATCTGGCTGGGAGCGGTTATGACAGCCCCGACACTGGCTTGCTGTTTGGCGTACTTCCGTCAGCGTTCGCCAACTTGTTGACCCTTCGGCCCGCTCGCTGTCGTCAGGCTTGGATGCGCTTTTCGAAGGTCGCTGATCAAAGTCACGTTCGGCGCTTTCATCGATTGCAGAGCGTGCCGCTCTACGTCCACCATGTACTCCCGCGATAGCGGCAGCGTGTCTATTTTCTTGGTGAGCTGGATCTGCCAGTTGATATGTCCCATGCGGCGAAACGCCAGTTCCGAGCCAACCAGATAGAACTCGAACATCCGGCAGAACCGATCGTCGTGGAGCGAGGCTAGGCGACTGCGGTTTGCGTCAAAGTTCTTTCGCCACAGCTCCAGGGTCTTTGCATAGTGCAGTCGCAGGATTTCGATATCAGACGCCCAAAGACCCGACTTTTCCACGGAAAGCATGACTTCTGAAACCGCCGGGGAATAGCCACCAGGGAATATATATTTGGCGATCCATGGGTTCGTGCTTCCGGGCCCGTCCGCTCGACCTATCGAATGGATCAGCGCCACACCATCCTCTCGCAAGACCGACCGGATCCTTGCGAAGAAGGTGTCGTAGTGGTTCACTCCAACGTGTTCGAACATCCCGACCGACACAACACGGTCGACAGGTTGTTGCCATGAACGGTAATCCAGCAGCTGGAAATCCACTAGATGGTCAAGCCCAGCATCCTTCGCGCGGGCTTTCGCAACAGCCAGCTGCTCTTCGGAAAGAGTAAGGCCCGTAACCCGGGCATTGAATTCGCGCGCCAGAAACAGTGCCATGCCGCCCCAACCACACCCGATATCAAGAATCTCCAGGCCGGGTCGATCGAGCTTTAGCTTTGAAGCGATGTGAACCTTCTTTTTGATTTGAGCCTCTTCCAGGCTCTCCCCGCCCTGCGGGAAGTACGCACACGAGTACTGCCGGTCCTCATCGAGCATCAGTGCGTAAAGGCGACCATCCAAGTCGTAGTGATGCGCGACATTTCGTTTCGAACGACTTGCGACGTTCCATTGGTCCAGTCGGCGTCGTACCCAACGGACCTTTTCCATTAGCTTGTCAAACGGATGGCTTCCGCCCTCCATCGAGTTCAAGGCAAGGAGGTCAAGCAGCTTGTAGAGATCGCGATCGATAGGCTCCACGTCACCGTCCATGTACGCTTCGCCAAGAGCCAGGGCAGGATTGAGCAGGAGCCGTCGAACCGCGCGGCTCGTGTGGATCGCCATCGCCGCCCTTGGCTCTGCTCCCGTCCCAAATTCCTTTGTAACGCCATCCGGGAACGTCACGCTGAGCGTGCCAATTTTAATCAGACGGCGAAGTGCTGCTTCGAGTAACATAGCGAACCTATCGGCTAGCGACCTCACATCAGGCTTAGCGACGAGCAATGCGACGGAGGCCTATCTACGGGAAGATCCGACAGTTTTTTGAACGGACCCTTCGCTCAAACGAGCTTTCCTTTTCGTAGACGTTACAGAGTTCGGAAAATTGTAAGATTCCGGCTTGAGTGACGAGAGCCAAGGTGAAATCGGCGGCAGCCGATAACGGTCGCCACCGATCACCATCTACCCGCGAGCCGGTTTGTCGATAGAAGCAAACTCCTCATCGGTGAGTACGATCGAGGCAGCCGAGACATTCTCAATAAGATGTTGCGAGCTCGATGTGCCGGGAATTGGCAACATAACCGGGCTTCGTTTAAGCATCCAAGCAAGAGCGATCTGGCTCGGCGTAGCGCCGTGGCTTTCTGCAATCACCTCAAGGACCGAACCTCGGCGGGCGAGTTCCCCTGCAGCGAGCGGGAACCAGGGGATAAAACCGATGCCTTTAGCCCCGCAATATTCTAGGACGTCCTCGCTGGACCGGTCGATCAGGTTGTACATGTTTTGAACGGTAGCGACCGTGAAGTACTTCGAAGCTGCTTCGATTTCCTCTACCGATACCTGGCTGAGTCCGGCGTTTGCGATTATTCCCTCGTCGATAAGCGAGCGGACCGCCGCGAACTGTTCGTCGCGGGGAACACGCGGATCGATCCGGTGAAGTTGCCACAGGCCAATCTGATCGACACCAAGCTTTTTGAGGCTGCCACGGGCGCGGTCGATTAGATGCTCGGGTCGTCCATTTGGACGCCACTGGTCGGGACCAGGCCGTGTTAGTCCAGCCTTTGTCGCGACAAGCATCCCATCATACGGGTACAAGACTTCGTGTATCAATTTCTCGGATACGTCTGGACCGTAGGAATCGGCGGTATCGATAAAATTCACACCGAGCTCCGGGAGCCGCGCGAGGGTCCTTTCCGCCTCGGCCTGATCTTGGGGCAGCCCCCAAACGCCTCGCCCGGTGATGCGCATCGCACCAAATCCGAGGCGGTTGATTTCGAAATTGCCTATCTTGAAGGTGCCTGATTGGGCCGCGGTTACTGGTGCTGATGTCATGGCGATGCCTCTCGTTCTCGCAAGCGATATGTGTACCATTTGGTTCGCTCGAGAAACGTAAGTGCGATTTCGAGAGCGATATTGCACGATCGCTCTCTCACGAGGCGGCGTGACGTATCAATCGCTAGTCTGCGCTTTCGCCCTCCCTGCCAAAGCCGCGAGAACCATGCCACAGGTGACAAGGACCAAACCTCCGACGAACGCTATCGAAAGCTTGCTCCCCAGCAATATCACAGAGGACAGAATGCCTATCAGCGGAACCCCGAGTGTGAAGTTCGACATCGCGAATGCGGTTATGCGTCGTCCGTATTCAGCCGAGATCACAAAGCACGCAGAGGTCGCAACCGGGCCAATGAAGAACAGCAGCTCGAGAAGATGACTATCAAACGGGATGGCTGACGGGACACCCTCAAAGAGGTACGCCATTAAA
>Ga0102589_1002790_pt1 | contig 19365 bp, 14 predicted proteins | sample AraplaMF_Col_mLB_FD_76858 | JGI IMG/M metagenome (GOLD analysis project Ga0102589, IMG submission 76858) | Arabidopsis root microbial communities from the University of North Carolina, USA - plate scrape MF_Col_mLB | ecosystem: Host-associated > Plants > Roots > Endosphere | place: USA... | reverse complement strand
ATTTTACCTAATTGATATAGATAAATCGTCATTCTTAAGATAAATAGGGGGGCTTAAAGGGAATGCACATTATTACAATCGGACTTAATTATAAAACTGCCCCGATTGAAGTACGTGAAAAAGTAGCATTTGCACCTAGTGAACTAGCTGAAGCAATGTGTTCTTTAAAAAATGAGAAAAGCATTTTAGAGAATATTATCGTGTCAACTTGTAATCGTACAGAAATTTATGCAGTCGTTGATCAAATTCACACTGGACAATATTATATGAAGAGATTTCTTTTAGAAAAATTCGGTTTAAAAGATGAAGAATTGTCTCCATATTTAATCATTAAAACAGGAAATGAAGCGATTGAGCATTTGTTTACTGTTTCAAGTGGATTAGATTCAATGGTAATCGGAGAAACACAAATACTAGGACAAGTAAAAGATAGTTACTTACTTGCACAAGAAGACCATGTGATTGGCACGATTTTTAATCAATTATTTAAGCAAGCAATTACATTTGCAAAAAAAGTTCACTCTGAAACTGGAATCGGTGAAAATGCAGTATCAGTAAGCTATGCAGCAGTAGAACTTTCAAAGAAAATATTTAGTAATTTAAAAGGATGTAATGTTTTAATTGTTGGAGCAGGTAAAATGAGTAATCTTGCTTTACAAAATCTTTATTCACAAGGTGTTGGCAAAGTTACAGTAATTAATCGTACAACTGAAAATGCAGTTAAGCTTGCATCTCAATTTAATGGAGTCGGTAAAGGTCTAGAATCTTTAGAGGACTCTCTAAAAGAAGCGGACATTGTGATCAGCTCAACTGGTTCGAAGGAATATGTCATAACTGAAAAGATGGTTCAACGAATCGAAAAATCTCGTAAAGGTAAACCATTATTTTTAGTAGATATTGCGGTACCACGAGATATTGAACCTTCTATTCATAATATAAGCAGTGCATTTTTATATGATATCGATGATCTACAAGGAATTGTAGCCGAGAACCTAGCTGAACGCGAAAGAGAAGCAGTAAAAATTAAACAATCTATTACAGAGGAAATTGATAATTTCCAATCATGGTTATCTTTATTAGGTGTTGTACCAGTTATTTCTGCTTTACGTGAAAAAGCATTAGATATTCAATCAGATACGATGACGAGTTTAGAACGTAAACTTCCACACTTATCTGAACGAGATTTAAAAGTCATTCAAAAGCATACGAAGAGTATCGTAAACCAGTTATTACGTGATCCTATTATGAAAGCGAAAGAAATGGGCTCATCTAAACAATCCGAAGCACAAATAGCTTTATTTAAAGAAATCTTTAATTTAGATGAATTATTGATTGAATCGAATGAAGAAAAACACATGCAAACTGCAAAAGAAAAAGATACGTTACGTGTAAAACAAGAATTGGGATATTTGTAGGAGTATATAGTGGAGCTATTGGAAAGTAGTTTTGTCTACCACTTGATCATCCTATTGTTTGCATGGAGTATTGTTTTTTCGTTTATCGACTTTATTGATACAAATAGACTAGCCAGTAGAGTTGCCTTTTATTTGTTAGCAATTGTTTGGGGATTTTCTACTGTATTAATGATTTACTCAGTCAGTCAATATAGTTTATTTTCCTTCATTACATCAAGAGAAGGATTATATGTATATGTTTGGATCATCGTTTCTTTATCAATGATTATTAACTGGCTTGTTAAGCTTGATTATTTAGTATTCTTTACGAATGTTGTTTCATTTTTAGTATTTTCATTGTCCATTTTAATTCCGAAGGCTGGTAAAACAGCTACTCTTGTTGATCAGTTAAAATCGGAGTTACTGTATGTCCATATTGGACTTGCTTTTTTAGCGTATGGTGCATTTACGCTATCATTTATTTTCTCAGTGATGTACATTTTCCAATACTTTTTATTAAAAAAGAAAAAGTGGTCTAATCACTTAAAGAAATTAGGCAGTTTAGGTAAGTTGGAAAAAATGGTTAATACATTTAATCTATTTGGCGTCCCCCTAATGTTTACTTCCCTGTTTCTAGGTGTGATTTGGGCGAGTCTTAGATTACACTCATTTGTCTGGTATGACATGAAGGTACTAGGTTCGTTTTTTGTATTAATCATGTTTAGTACATTTATTTATTTAAAAGTAAGCAACCGTTTATATGGTAAATCTCTTTGCCTATTTAACATATGTTGCTTTTTAGTATTGTTCGGAAATTATGTTGTTTCAAATCTATATTCATCGTTTCATTTATGGAGTACGTAAGGAGCTGTAAACTATGCGTAAAATAGTTGTTGGTACAAGGAGAAGTAAGTTAGCTTTAACACAAACAAAATGGTTTGTAGAAAAACTAAAAGAAGTAGCGCCAGATTATGAATTCGAACTGAAAGAGATTGTCACAAAAGGTGATGTGATTCTTGATGTTACACTTTCTAAAGTTGGTGGAAAAGGTTTATTTGTAAAAGAAATAGAGCACGCGATGCTAACGAACGAAATTGATTTGGCTGTACATAGTATGAAAGATATGCCAGCTATTTTACCTGAAGGGTTAATGATTGGTTGTACACCAAAACGTGTCGATCCAAGGGATGCACTTCTATCAAATAGTGGAAAAGGCTTGATGGATCTTGCACCTGGTTCAATTGTTGGTACTAGTAGCTTAAGAAGAAGTGCCCAAATTAAAGCAGTAAGACCAGACTTAGAAATTAAATGGATTCGTGGAAACATTGATACACGTATTCAAAAATTAAGAGATAATGAATATGATGCTATTATTTTAGCAGCAGCAGGTCTAACTAGAATGGGTTGGGCTGAAGAAAGTATTAATGAATATATTGATGAAACGATCTGTGTCCCAGCAGTTGGACAAGGATCACTAGCAATAGAATGTCGTGAAAATGATAGTGAAATACGTGAACTATTAAATAGATTAAATGATGATTTAACATATACAACTGTTGAAGCCGAGCGTGCATTCCTTCATAAAATGGAAGGTGGCTGCCAGGTTCCAATCGCAGGATTTGCGACAATGAATGAACAGAATGAAATTTCATTAACTGCATTAGTTGCAAAACCAGACGGAACTACGATTTTAAAAGAAACTGTAGTCGGAACAAATCCAATTGAAATTGGGGAAGAGGCTGCAAATCTATTAATTAAACGTGGTGCAAAAGAGATCATTGATTCTGTAAAAGAGGCAGCGGATGAATAATTCCTTAAATGGAATGAACATCTTGGTAACTAGGGCAGAACATCAAGCAGCTGAATTAAATCAATTAATTCAGCAGTTTGGTGGTTGTCCAATTAATTTACCACTTCAAAAAGTTGTACAGATCGAGGTCCTACCCAAAAAGCTTTATCAATTAGTAGAAGAAACAGACTGGCTGTTGTTTACTAGTGTTAACGCTGTCATTTACTTTGTGCAAAATAGTACAAAAGAATTGATAGAGTTAGTAAATAATAAAAAAATTGGCGCAGTCGGAGAAAAAACAAAGAAAGTCCTAGAAGAGCATGGCATTGAAGTTACATTTATGCCAAGTCAATTTACTGGAAAAACATTAGCAACTGAGTTAAGTTCAATCGTAGGGGATGAATCAAAATTTTTATTTATCCGTGGGTCACTAGCTAGTGAAACTGTTCCAACCATACTAGGAAAGAATGGACATCTGGTTACTTTATTAACTGTATATGAAACGATTCCAAATACAAATGTGAGGGATGACCTTATAACGTTACTCTTACAGAAAAAGGTAGATGTCATTACATTTTTAAATCCGTTTAGTGTAAAACAATTTTGTTATTTAATAGACGAAACGATTGACTTAAAAGAACTAGAGCACGTAAGGATTGCATGTATTGGTGATGTTACTGCTTTAGAAGCAAGTCAAAGTGGGTTTAAACATATTTTAGTTCCTAGTAAATTTACGATTGACTCATTAATTAAAAAAATAGCAGAAGACGTTACTACATAACGTCATTCTTTCTAAAGAAGGAGAAAAATAATGAATTATTCAATTCCATTTGATCGCCATCGTCGTTTACGAAAAACACCAGCATTACGTTCAATGGTGAGAGAGACACATTTACATAAAGAAGACTTTATTTATCCACTGTTTGTTGTTGAAGGACAAGGGATTAAAAATCCTATTAATTCAATGCCAGGTGTATTCCAATTTTCGTTGGATGAATTAAAGAAGGAAATGGACGAAATCGCATCATTAGGTATTCGTTCTGTTATTTTCTTTGGTATTCCTGATGTGAAGGATGCGGTAGGTTCTGAAGCTTACTGTGCTACTGGAATTGTACAAAGAGCGATTACACAAACTAAAGAACAATATCCTGAAATGGTTGTAATTGCAGATACTTGTTTATGTGAATATACAGACCATGGACATTGTGGCGTATTAGAGGACGGATATGTTAACAATGATGAGTCTTTAATACTTTTAGCAAAAACTGCAGTTAGCCAAGCAAAAGCTGGTGCAGATATTATTGCTCCTTCAAATATGATGGATGGATTCGTTGCGACAATCCGTCATGCTTTAGATGAGGCAGGATTTGAAAATACTCCAATTATGTCCTATGCAGTTAAGTATGCATCTGCATTTTATGGACCATTCCGTGAAGCAGCTCAAAGTGCACCAGGCCAAGGAGATCGTAAAGCATACCAAATGGATCCTGCTAATCGTTTAGAAGCGTTCCGTGAAGCAGAATCTGATACAGTTGAGGGCGCAGACTTTTTAATTATTAAACCAGCTCTGTCTTATTTAGATATCATTCGTGATATTCGTAATAATTATCACCAACCAATTGTTGCTTATAATGTAAGTGGCGAATATGCAATGGTAAAAGCAGCTGCATTAAATGGTTGGGTTGAAGAAGAAAAGATTGTAATGGAAAAACTGATCAGTATGAAACGTGCAGGTGCAGATATGATTATGACATACCATGCAAAAGATGCTTGCAGATGGATGTCTGAAGGGAAGTAATCGAAAATGAAATCTTATAACAAATCTATTGAAGCTTTTGAAGAAGCAAAACAAGTTCTTCCAGGTGGCGTAAACAGTCCAGTACGTGCATTTAAAAGTGTAAATATGGCTCCGATTTTCATGAGCCACGGAAAAGGCTCTAAGATTTATGATATTGATGGTAATGAATATATTGACTATGTACTTTCATGGGGACCACTAATTTTGGGTCATTCTAATGAGAGAGTAGTTGAAGGATTAAAACGTACAGCTGAAACAGGTACTAGCTTTGGTGCACCAACTTTAAAAGAAACAGAACTAGCGAAGCTTGTTATTGATCGAGTACCTTCAATTGAGGTTGTTCGAATGGTAAACTCAGGTACGGAAGCGACTATGAGTGCATTACGTTTAGCACGTGGTTTCACTGGACGTAATAAAATCTTAAAGTTTGAAGGATGCTATCACGGACATGGTGATTCATTACTAATTAAAGCCGGTTCAGGTGTTGCAACACTTGGATTACCAGATAGTCCTGGAGTACCGGCTGGTGTGGCAGCTAATACAATTACTGTACCTTACAATGATCTTGAAAGTGTTCGTTATGCATTTGAACAATTTGGAGATGATTTAGCGGCAATTATTGTAGAACCAGTAGCAGGAAATATGGGAGTAGTACCACCAGTTGAAGGCTTTTTAGAGGGTCTACGTGAAATTACAACGCAATATGGTACACTATTAATTTTTGATGAAGTTATGACTGGTTTCCGTGTAGGATATAACTGTGCACAAGGTCACTTTGGAGTGACACCTGATATTACTTGCTTAGGTAAAGTAATTGGTGGTGGATTACCTGTTGGTGCTTATGGCGGTAAAGCTGAAATTATGAATCAAATTGCGCCAAGTGGCCCAATTTATCAAGCAGGTACACTTTCAGGGAACCCACTAGCAATGACAGCAGGTTTTGAAACATTAAGTCAATTAACTGAAGAAGATTATCACGAATTTAATCGTAAAGCAGATTTATTAGAAGCTGGTTACAAAGCTGCTGCTGAAAAATACAATATTCCACATTGTATTAACCGTGCAGGTTCAATGGTAGGATTCTTCTTTACGAATGAAAAAGTTGAAAATTATGAAGCTGCAAAGACATCTAATTTAGATATGTTTGCAAAATATTATCAACTAATGGCTGAGCAAGGTGTGTTCTTACCACCTTCACAATTTGAAGGATTGTTCTTATCTACATCACATACTGATGAGGATATTCAAAAAACGATTGAAGCTGCAGAATATGCATTTTCACAATTAAATAATTAATAAAAATAGATCCCATACATGTAAATGTATGGGGTTTTTTCATGGGATATTGCATCTCTGCTCTTTAAATGATGAAAGAACATTAGGTGAAAATTGTTACATGTAAAGTGTAAGAAATTAAATTGAAAAGAAAAGTTTTGCTTTGGGTCATTTTAATACTGTGTAATGGGAACTTAAAGATTCATTTTTTGTACAAAATATGAATCTTTTTTTCATAATTTTTTCTTTCCTCTCATAAAGATGTATTGTCATAGACCAAAATGGACGATGAGAGGAGGACATTAACGTGTCTTCAGAAAATCAAACAAATATTCGTTTTTCATTGAAAGAAACTGTCTGGTTCCAAAAAGGACAGGAAGTTAAAGAGGTAAGGTCACTCTCGCTAAATCCAGACATTACTATACAGCAATTTGATGAATATGTTCAAGTGAAGGGTGTCTTAACCTTAGAAGGTAATTATACGCCTGATCAGGTGACGCAAGGTGATTACTTCTCTTTAAGAGATTTGGCACCTTCAAGACTAGTCGAGGACGTTAGATCCTTAGATGATGGAAGCTGTGAATTACGTCATCAATTTCCAGTTGATATTTCAATTCCATTAACAAGAATTACAGACTTAGAAAATCTTTGTGTTTCAGTTGAAACATTTGATTATCAGTTAACTGAAAGAGGCTGCATACAAATTGCTGCTGATTTATGTATTTCTGGACTTCATGATAATCGTGCTGTTGAGTATTATCAAGAGCAAAGAGAACAAAATCAGTATAATCACTATTACAGTAATGACTATCGCAGTAGTAATGAATCTGAAACAGAAGAACAACAAGAGGATAGAGAGTTTGAAGAACAATTCCAATTTTTTAACCAACAACCTGTATCGTCTGAAGTGAATGATAAGGAAGATTTATATGGTAGTGATTGGATCCAGTCATTGGAAGCTGACGAACAGCAGGAGGAAGATCCAACATTTCCAAGACAACCAACCTATCTCGAGGTTTTCCAAACTCAACCAACTGAAACCGTTGAAAATCGAGATGACCAAGAGGCTTATCAAGCAGAGCAACAAGAGGAAACTTATACTTTTGAAGCGCAAGCTGTTGAAAACGTAGAAGATCAATCAGAGGAACAATATGAAGAAGTATATAGAGAATCTGATGATAACTATGAGAATGAAGAAGTATATGGAAGCGAAGTAAGCTATGAGAGTGAAGAAGTGAATAGAGAAGAAGTCAGCTATGAGAATGAAGAAGTTCATCTTTCTAGCGAAGAAAGTAATGAAAACCAAGAAGTATATCTAGAATCAAGTGAAAACAATGTATATGAAACTAAACAAAATGAAGCTACAAGTGAATTCACGCTTCAACCAAGCTTCCTAAATAATGAAGTGAATCCAAGACAAAGCTTCTTAAATAATGAATTTACGACACAGCAACCAAGCTTTTTAAATAATGAAGTTGTTCAAAAACCAAGTTTTCTAAATAATGATCTTACTGCACAACAAAACAATTCGTATAATGCATACAATACTCAGCAAAATAATCCTTTTAATGTGCAAAATGACATTCAAAGTTATGAAGAACAGTATAGACGTGCAGTTGAACAAAGCTACCAGCCTTATGTAAATAATCAATATCAACAAGCACCTTTTACTTATAACCAGCAACCACAATATCAAAATCCATATGCGCAGCAAGTTAATCCTGCAAATCTGAATGCAAATGATGTTCGTCAAACACCACCATACTATGCAGAATATTATCAAGCTCAAGTAGCAGGTGATGCTTTGGGTGAAGTCTCAGTTGAGGCTCCTAATGAGGATTCTAATGCACAAGAAGAAGCTAAAGAAGCTAGAAGTGTGAAATCTGACAATCTGCTCTCAAGTTTATTCACGGGTGAAGGTAAAGAAGAGTCATATTCAAAATTGAAACTATATTTAGCACAAAATGGTGACACAATTGAAACGGTTGCTAAAAAATATAATTTGCAGACACAACAGTTAAATCGAGTTAATAATTTAAATGACGAATTTTTATCAGAGGGTCAAATTATCTACATTCCAGTCACGGCAATAAAACAATAATAATATAGTATGAGCTTTGTATTAGTCTAGATACTTGTCTACTAATACAAGGCTTTTACTCATTTAGAAAGAGAGAGTGACGCACATTGTATACTAAGCCTAAGGATGAGATAAGCGTCATTTTAGCACAATATCATATTGTACCAAATTACTTTGAAACTGTTGGTAAAGTAGTTAAAGTTTATACAAATCAAGGAGTTTTTGCTTTAAAAGAAGCAAATCCAAGTAGAATCTATCGTAATAATTTAGTAGAAAATGTTCGTTCCTTACAAGAGCGAGGTTTTCGCAATGTTGTTCCAATTTATCACACTCAAAATGGCGATTATGTTGTTCAATATAATACAAAGCATTATTATCTAATGCCATGGATTGAAAATGTAGATTCAAGATCCGATGAAAATTTACACTTTCAGAGGATGTTTACTTCATTAGGGAAGATGCATAACCGGACACAAAAAGAAAAGAAAGTTGATAAAGATCAATTGCAAAGTCATTACGATACTTTAACAAAGAGATGGAGCAAAGAAAAAGAAGTTTTAGAGAATTTTATTGAAGCAGCTGAAGGCAATTGGTATATGTCGCCTTATGAATTAAGCTACTGCACATATTTTCATAAAATTTTAAGCGCTCATCAATTTGCTAGCGATCAATTAGGAGAATGGTTTAAAAAAATGAAGGAAACAGAAAATACAAGAATTGTAATGAATCATGGTAGTCTTTCTATTTCTCATTTCCTAGTAAATGAGAGAGGTGAAGGAGTATTTATTAACTTAGAAAATGCTCAAGAAACGACACCAATTCAAGATTTATCAAATTACTATAAGAATTCATTTAAAACCTATCCGATTCAACAGCCAGACCGAAATAATTGGTTGAAAATGTATGAAAAGAACTTTTCATTGAGGGAGGAAGAAAAGTTATTATTCATGAGTTATATGGCTTATCCAGTTCAAACCGCAACCAAAATAACGTCTTATACAAAACGGACTGGAAATTTGAATGAAAAGGATCGAGTAAAGGAGTTATTACATTCTTACTGGCATATGAATAATATTGAATTTTTTGTCTCAAAAATCCAAGAAGATATTGAGGCAGCGAAAATGATCATGGATTAAGTGCATCTAGTTTCATAGCTAGATGTATTTTTTAGTAGTTTAACTAGAAAGCTAGTTAATAAAAAAACTAAGCTGGTTGTCTAATCTAGACTACCAGCTTAGTTTCTATCATACATCCTATAAACTACTTAATGATTGCAAACTATTTTATAAAATGAAATGTTTATTTACAGTGCCTTTTAATTGCATTCATTAGACTAGTACGTATATATTGTTTATCAGTAATCTGGTCTTTTGAGAATGAAATTCTTACATTCATTTCATCTGAATCAGAAAATAAGCCCGTAGTTTTACGATCGACTTGAAGAACGATGTCTACAGTTTTATCGAAGCTTAAGTAATTAACTTCTAATTCGTCTAATTTACCTCTAAAATCACCATTCATAGGATAAAATTCAAATTCCTGAATGATCTTACCAAATTTTTTCTTGTTTTCACTTTCTCTTAAGACAAAGCCTTCTTCCTGAAGTGCTTGAATAACAGTTTTTAATCCAATAGAAGGAATGACTTGAATGCCATCCGCATCATATTGATCAACTGCTTTATCTATTTCTAAATGTGTTTTAATCCATATATGAGATTTGTGAAGTGATACTGGTGTATTTTCTGAAAGAGTAAAGAAAAAAGGAATGACAACTTCTTCATTCGCATTGATTACTCGATCAACTGACACGATTACTTTTTGTAATGTACCATTTTGATGGTAAGTTTTATCGTTAGACTCTACTTCATAATCAGTCATTACATGTAAGAAAACAGATTCAAGTTCTTGTTTCACTTTCCCGCCTTTTATATGTAATTCGCCTTTTACGCGTTCGCCCGCTTGGTATTCAGTTTTTTCAAGCTTTGTATCAATTCTCGTTCCTCCAATTCCGAGAACACGAGCTAATGTATTTTTAAATAAACCCATGGTTATCCCCCTTAAACATTATATCTGGATATTATATTATCGCATAATTAAATAAGTACTAGTATATATGAATGTTAAAAATTCATTACAATTCCTTTTCGTATTTATTTTATCTATTAAAAATGTTGGTACAATATTGACACATTAAGAATATTCTAGAAAGAAAATAGAAATACTGTTGACTAAAGTTACGAAAATTTTGTAGACTATAAAATATATTCATATTTAAATGCGTTGATAGGGAAGAGTACAACAAACTAGTTCTTCAGAGAGGAAACCATTTGGTGGGAGGTTTCTAGAAAAAAGAGTTGGAATGTCGCCCTTGAGCAGTGACTTTGAAAGCTTTATGCGACTAGAAGTTTCCGGATGATCCGTTATCTTTTTAAGTGTGTCAGAAATGTTTTTATTTTTTTCTGTTTTTCTGACAAAAAAAGGTGGTACCGCGAATCAAACTCCATTCGTCCTTTTCTAGGATGAATGGAGTTTTTTATTTTTCAAATATCTAAGAGGAGATGTAATCATGGAAACAAAACAACAATCATTACCAACAAAATATGATCCAAGTTTAGTTGAAAAAGATCGTTACCAATTTTGGTTAGATGGTAAGTTTTTCGAAGCACAAGTAGAATCGGAGAAACCAAAATATACAATCGTAATTCCACCACCTAACGTAACTGGAAAACTACATTTAGGTCATGCTTGGGATACGACATTACAAGATATATTAACTCGTACAAAACGTATGCAGGGTTATGATGTATTGTACTTACCAGGGATGGATCACGCTGGAATTGCTACTCAGGCTAAGGTAGAAGGCAAACTTCGTGAAGAAGGTTTAACAAGATACGATTTAGGACGTGAAAAGTTTTTAGAAAAAGCTTGGGAATGGAAGGAAGAATATGCTTCTCACATTCGTTCTCAATGGGAGAAAATTGGTCTTGGGTTAGATTATAGTCGCGAACGCTTTACGCTAGATGAAGGCCTTTCTGATGCAGTTAAAGAAGTATTCGTAAAACTATATAATAAAGGTTTAATTTATCGTGGAGAGTATATCATTAACTGGGACCCTGCGACAAAAACAGCTTTATCTGATATTGAAGTAATTTATAAAGATGTTCAAGGTGCTTTCTATCATATGCAATATCCTTTAACAGATGGATCTGGAAACATTCAAATTGCAACAACACGACCAGAAACAATGTTAGGTGATACTGCAATTGCAGTACATCCAGAAGATGAAAGATATCAAGCAATGATTGGAAAGACTGTAATGCTTCCAATCGTTAACCGCGAAATTCCAATTATTGCAGACGATTATGTTGATATGGAGTTTGGTACTGGGGTAGTAAAAATTACACCTGCTCATGATCCAAATGATTTTGAAGTAGGTAACCGTCATGACTTACCACGAATTCTAGTTATGAATGAAGATGGTACAATGAATGAAAAAGCTGGGAAATACAATGGTATGGATCGCTTTGAATGCCGTAAACAAATTGTTAAAGACTTACAGGAGATTGGCGTTCTTGTAGAAATCGAGGAGCATATGCACTCCGTAGGACATAGCGAACGAAGTGGAGCGGTAGTTGAGCCATATTTATCTACTCAATGGTTTGTTAAAATGCAGCCTTTAGCTGATGCTGCTGTTGCATTACAAAACTCAGATGATAGCGTAAAATTCGTACCAGATCGTTTTGAAAAAACGTATCTTCGTTGGATGGAAAATATTCGTGACTGGTGTATCTCTCGTCAATTATGGTGGGGACATCGTATTCCAGCGTGGTACCATAAAGAAACAGGCGAAATCTATGTAAATCAAGAGCCACCAGCTGATATAGAAAATTGGAATCAAGATAATGATGTATTAGACACTTGGTTTAGTTCGGCATTATGGCCATTCTCAACATTAGGTTGGCCAAATGAAGAAAGTAAAGATTTCCAAGCTTACTTCCCTACAAACGTATTAGTAACTGGTTATGATATTATTTTCTTCTGGGTATCTCGTATGATTTTCCAAGGAATCGAGTTTACAGGCAAGCGCCCATTCAATGATGTGCTAATTCATGGTTTAGTAAGAGATGAACAAGGCCGCAAAATGAGTAAATCTCTTGGTAACGGCGTTGATCCAATGGATGTTATTGAAAAATATGGAGCGGATTCACTACGCTACTTCTTAACAACAGGTAGTGCCCCAGGTCAAGATTTACGCTTCAGTATTGAAAAAGTTGAAGCTACTTGGAACTTTGTTAATAAAATTTGGAATGCTTCTCGATTTGCGTTAATGAATATGGAAGGATTCACATATGATCAAATTGATTTAACGAAAGAAAAATCTGTTGCTGATGAATGGATTCTAACTCGTTTAAATGAAACGATTGAAAGTGTAACTTCTTTAATTGATCGATACGAATTTGGTGAAGTTGGCCGTGTACTATACAATTTCATCTGGGATGATGTTTGTGATTGGTATATTGAAATGGCTAAGATTCCTTTATATGGTGAAAATGAAGATGCAAAAAATATGACTCGTTCTGTTTTAGCTCATGTTTTAGAAAGTACGATGAAGCTTTTACATCCGTTTATGCCTTTTGTAACTGAAGAAATTTGGCAGTCACTTCCTCATAAGGGTGAGTCAATTACAGTTTCAGCTTGGCCAACTGTAAATGCTGATTTAACAAATAAAAAAGCATCTGAAACAATGAAAATGTTAGTTGAATTAATTCGCTCAGTTCGTAATATTCGTGCTGAAGTAAATACGCCAATGAGTAAAAAGGTACAACTGATGATTGCTGCTAAAGATGAAGCAATTGCAGTAGCTTTAGAAGAAAATCGTTCATATATCGAACGTTTCTGTAATCCTGAAGAATTAACAATTTCTACGAACTTAACTGCACCTGAAAAATGTATGTCTGCAGTAATAAGCGGTGCGGAAATTTATTTACCACTTGAGGGATTAATTAATTTAGATGAAGAGAAAAAACGTTTAGAAAAAGAATTAGAAAAATGGACGAGTGAAGTTGAACGTGTTCAAAAGAAACTAAGTAATCAAGGTTTCGTTGCGAAAGCGCCTGAATCAGTAATTGAGGAAGAACGTCGCAAAGAAAAAGATTATTTAGAAAAACAAGCTGCGGTTACATTACGTATTGCTGAATTAAGTAAATAATATAGTGAAAAGTAACAAACGACGAATAAAGAGCTATCTTATTCGTCGTTTTTTTCGAAAAGGGTGATTGAAAATGGTAAGTACTTATAATGAAGCATTAAATTGGATGTTAAATCGAACAAAATTTGGAATCGTACCGGGTTTGCAGAGAATGGAAGAGATGTTACATCGATTAGGTCAGCCACACCAGCATATAAAAGCAATTCATGTCGCAGGAACAAATGGGAAAGGTTCGACAATATCTTACCTTCAAAGTATTTTATTAGAGGCTGACTATAAGGTCGGAGCTTTTACTTCCCCTTATATCATTGATTACAGAGAACAAATTATGTTTAATGGAGAAATGATCGGAAAAGAAGACTTTATTATGTTAGTAAATATAATGATTCCAATCGTAGAAGAGGTTGAAAAACTTCCATGTGGAGCTCCAACAGAATTTGAAATTCTGACAACTATGGCTTTTTATTATTTTGGTGAAGTCAAAGAACATGATTTATTTCTTGTAGAGGTAGGGTTAGGTGGTTTAGAGGATTGTACGAATGTAATAACACCGTTAATTAGTATTATTACAAGCATCGGCCATGACCATCATCAAATACTAGGCGATACAATAGAGGAGATAACATTACAAAAAGCTGGAATTATAAAAAAAGGTATACCAACGATTACAGCGGAATTAAAAGAAGAAGCACTTAACATTATTCAAAAAATGGCGATAAAGAATGAGTCAATACTCTATGAATATGAAAAACATTTTAGAACAATCGATTTGAATAGTAAGGATCAGGAGCACTTTCACTATATTGGACAACAAAACAGATTTCAACAATTAGAAATTTCAATGCTCGGTCAACATCAAATTAGGAATGCATCCTGTGCAATCATGGCAATAGAAATACTAACAGATACATATGGTTTTCAAGTAACAGATTATGAATTAAAGTCAGGTTTAAAAAAAGCATATAGAGAAGGTAGACTAGAAAAAATTTCATCAGAGCCGATGATATTAATTGATGGTGCCCATAATACCGAGGGAATACAAAGTCTTGTTCAAACGATGAATGCCCATTTTAATCAACGAGATATTACAATTGTTTTCTCTGCATTAAGAGATAAAGATGTCTTTGAAATGGTAGAATTGCTACAAAAAATAACTAATAATATCATTATGACAACTTTTGATTTTCCTAGAGCTATGTCACATGAAGAATTAATACATACTGCACAAACATTAAATGTAGACTACGAAATAGATTTCAACGAAGCATTAGTGAAAAATGTTAAAAAAATTCAAAAAAATGGGATATTATTACTAACTGGTTCTTTATATTTTATCTCATATGTGAGAAAATATTTAGTGAATACAAACTATTAGAAAAATTCGTAAGGGGGGATAACTAATCATGATTAGTAAGCATAATAATAGACTTATATGGATTTCTTGGGCAGTCCTAATGCCTATATTTTTTTATTATGCTCACTTGGTTAGTCCTCTTGGTCAAATTGAAAAAGCGAACTTCTTTATTATCTTCTGTTTATTTTTAGTCGTTGCAAACATGCCAATTCAAATAAATGATGCTACTTTTTCATTTATATTGGGTATTTCCATATTAGTTTTTTTAAAGTATGGTCTTTTTGCAGAATTACTCATAACCCAAATGGGATATGCTTTTCTCTATATAAGATTAAGTCTTACGAGGAAAACATTATATCGAATGCCGCTTAATTCTTTAATGTTTGCGATTTGTTCTGTTGGGAGTGCGTTATTATATAAACTTTTTGGTGGAACAATTGGATTTAGTGGAACAAAAGAAATGATTGATAATTTAGTACCTTTATTGATTTATACGCTTGTATCTTTTTGGATTAATCAAATCATTTTGTATGTGATAACTTCAAAATTGTTTAAAAAGGATGTTAAATTATTTAATCGTGAGTTTAGATGGGATCTTTTCATCAGTCTATTGATGTACCCTATTGGTATCAGTTTATATTTAATGTTAGAAACTAAAGGTTATTTAACATTATTTTATATCGCAATTTATTATATTATTTTAATGGTCATACTCAATTCTTTGTCATCTGCTTTAAATATGAATAAATATTTAAAACAAACGATGAAAATTAGCCAAAAAATGACGCAAAGAATGGAAGAAGATAATGTTATAGATGAATTTTTTGATCAATTAACTAATCTAATTCCGGTAACGTATGGAACGTTATATTTAATGAAGGATGATCAATTAACATTAAAACGTTTTTTTCAAAATAATACTGAAGATAAAGATTTTAGTACACCGAACTTAAAAAGTATATTTGAAGGATCTATTACTGAAAAAGTGTTCTCGGAGAAAAAAGAATATATTTTTAACAGAAGATCACAATGGTTCACGAATGACCATCAGCAATATATAAATGCAGAAAGTTTACTTTCAATACCAATCATTAAAAATAAGCAAGTGATTGGTGTGCTAACCCTAGCTTCTGAACAAAAAAATGCTTACAAACGATATCAAGTTGTTATGGTCGAAATCCTTGCATTATACCTTGCTATTGCTATAGAAAATGCACGTTTTTATTTAGAAACAAAAATGAAAAGTGAAACGGATTCTTTGACCGGCTTGTATAATTTTCAATATTTAGAAGCACTGATTAAAAGTGAATTTATCCGTTTAAAAACATTCGAAATAAAATCAATTTCTTTGTTATTAATGGATTTAGATCATTTTAAAAGAGTAAATGATTTGTATGGACATCAAGCTGGAAATGAAGTTTTATATGAGGTCGCTCAAAGAATTAAAAGTATTGTCCAAAAAAAAGGAATTGTTGCACGTTTTGGTGGAGAAGAATTTTCGGTATTACTTGTTAACCATGATGAAAACGAAACATACTTAATCGCCGAAGAACTTAGGACAAGCCTAGAAAATATTCCATTTTATGTGACAGATCATATGAAAAATGAAAATCAAAAAATAAAATTAACGATAACAGCTAGTATTGGTGCCGCAATTGCACCGAATGTGGCGAATGAACCAACTGATTTAATTCGTTGTGCAGATCGTGCAATGTATTCAGATGCAAAAAATGCAGGAAGAAATAAAGTAGCGTTATATAGTAAGTAGAGACTGCCTTTAAGTTGGGTGGTTTCTTTTTTTGTTTACGAATCTTTAAGCGAAATTTGTTGAGCGATACATTGTTGTTCTCGACAAATGTCGGCTAGTTTTTTTGAATTTGTATGTTAGTATTCTGTTACGTTATAAAATAAAATATTAGGAGGATTCAAATGGACAAGTCCTCAAAAATATCGATTAAAATTAACGGAGAGGAAAAGGAATATGAAGAAGACGTTGTGAATCCTCATGAAAAAGTAGAGGATAAAACGGAATTTCAGTGGGTACTTCCAACGCCTGACGGATTAGGGAAAAAAGTAATTGTTTTAGATGATGTAAAAAAGAAAAAGAATGCAAAGAAAAAGCCAAAAATGAAAAATGAAAAAAGAAAGATTCCTTTTTTTCTTAAAAATTCTTCTTCCAAAAGTATCATCATCTCAATTATTAGTGCAAGTCTGATTGGCTTATGTTTTGGATTTGTATTTTTAGGTATTTTTAAACAATCTAAGTCAGAACAACAAAATCCAGACATAGTCACTGTTGCTCCGACACAAGTTCAGATGAATGTTCCATCCATTTCCTTCGATTTAGCGCAAGTTGGAATGTTTAAAAATATGGATTCTGCTCAAAAAAATGTAGAAGAAATAGCTGAGCAGGGGTATGAAGCAGTCATTTATGAAAAAAATAAAGCTTATTTTGTAGTAATCGCATTGAGTGGAAAAGAAAGCACTTTTTTAAAGGATGAAGTTAAGAAGAAACTAAACAGTGCTTATTTAAAAGAAGAATCGATTGGTGGAGGAGAATATACGGGTCCTAAGCAATCGGTAGAAATGTATAAAGCAGAAATCGAGACTTTTGCATTTATCTTATCTTACTTAACAAGTAATAATTTCAATAATGAAAAGCAGTTAGAACAAATTAACTCAACGTTATTAATCTTAAATAATCAAAAAGATCTAATGAAAAATCAACAATTACTGACAGGACTCAAGCATCTACAGAATATAGAAAAAGAATTATCAAATAGCGAAGGACAAACTTTGAATCAAGTTACACAAAATGTTCAAAAAGATGTATTAGCTTTATTTAAGTTATTAAAGGAACAAAAAAATACACTAACAAATTAATTGTTAGTGTATTTTTTATTACAGTAATATAACAATATAATGAGTGTGTAAAGTATGAGATGAAAAGATTTTAATCTTTTTAATGAAAATGAAGAGTTGCCTTAATGATTGATAGGACAAGTCCTCCAAATAATTCTGTTTAAAATTAATCCGCTTACATATAAAAAATGAATTTTTTATATTTAGGGTATTTTAATAAATAGCAATTCTTTCATTTTTATTACATTTTATTAACGAATAAAAGTCGAAAAGTGTTTTTTACTAATTTGTGTTATAGTGGGTATCTAGGTAGGATGGATTTGTATCCTTCCTTTTAAAAACAAATAATAGGTGAATTAAATGAAAAAACTTATATTAGCCTCTGCATCTCCTCGAAGAAAAGAACTACTAAATATGTTAAATATTCCATTTATCATTGAAACAAGTGATGTTGAAGAAGTTATGGAGCAACACTTGCATTCTTCGGAGTTAGTAATGAAATTAGCTGAGCAAAAGGCCGTAGATGTGTACAAAAAATTTCCTAATGCTATTGTTATTGGTGCTGATACAATTGTTACTTTTGCTGATCAGAAGCTTGGAAAACCTTCTTCAAAAGAGGATGCATTTGCAATGCTTAAAATGCTATCCGGAAATACCCATGAAGTATTTACTGGGGTTTCAATTATGGATGAAGGGATTGCTTCAAACTTTTATCAGTGCACGAAAATCACATTTAGTGTGTTAAGTGATCAAGAAATCTTAGACTATATTGATACAAATGAACCGATGGATAAAGCTGGATCTTATGGGATTCAAGGGTTTGGTGGCACATTTGTAGAGAAAATAGACGGCGATTATTTCTCTGTAGTGGGGCTTCCAATCAATAAAGTAAAGAAAAAACTTAATGAGATGTTTTTTTAATTAGGCAAATGAGGTGGTTATTTGCAAAGTTCTCTACTAATTAGAGATTTTCCAAAAGATGACCGTCCGAGAGAACGGTTAATCAAAGAGGGTCCGAGTAGCTTGTCCACCCAAGAATTACTTGCTATTGTTTTAAGGACTGGGACTAAGAATGAGTCTGTTTTACAAATTTCTAACCAATTATTGCACAAATTTGATGGACTTCGATTATTAATGAATGCTTCGATCGAAGAAATTTCAAATATAAACGGTATCGGTGAGGCAAAAGCTACACAATTATTAGCAGCTTTCGAATTAGGGAAGAGAATCAATCGATTGCAGTTTGAGGAAAGATTTGTGATAAAGAGTCCTGAGGATTGTGCTAAATTTATGATGGATGAGATGAGATTTCTTGAACAGGAACATTTTATTTGTCTATATTTAAATACAAAAAATCAAATTATTGCCCGCGAAACTATTTTTAAAGGTAGTTTGAATGCTTCAATTGTTCATCCACGAGAAGTTTTTAAAGAGGCTTTTAGAAGATCGGCTAGTTCAATCATTTGTTTACACAATCATCCAAGTGGAGACCCTACTCCAAGTAGAGAAGATATAGAAGTCACAAAACGATTAGTTGAATGTGGAAAAATAATTGGAATTGAATTACTAGACCACATCATTATTGGTGAACATAAGTATATCAG
>Ga0102589_1002782_pt1 | contig 19392 bp, 16 predicted proteins | sample AraplaMF_Col_mLB_FD_76858 | JGI IMG/M metagenome (GOLD analysis project Ga0102589, IMG submission 76858) | Arabidopsis root microbial communities from the University of North Carolina, USA - plate scrape MF_Col_mLB | ecosystem: Host-associated > Plants > Roots > Endosphere | place: USA... | reverse complement strand
CTTGTCCTTTACTTCCAATAGGAGTGAACAACTGTTGACGTGAATACCGCTCTATCATTAGATAGCCTTCCTTTCATGTACATACTCATCATTTAATTAAAAAAACATGCTTCATATTCGATCATTTTCTCAATACATCTTTCTCTGTAGCACTTTGTTTCTGATAACAAGAAAAATAAGCAAACCCAACAAATCCAGCTCCACCAATTACATTTCCGATAAAGACAGGAACAAAGTTTTTAGCAAGATCCATCCACGTAAGATGACCAGCAAAAATAACTGCTGAAATAACAAACATATTTGCCACTACTTGCTGAAATCCAATTACTACAAAGGCCATAATCGGAATCCAAATTCCAACAATCTTTCCAATCAAATCGTTCGTTCCATAAGCTAACCAAATCGCAAGGCAAACGAGCCAGTTACAACCAATTGCTAAAATTAACGTTCTCCCAAACGATTCATGTAACTTATCTTGAGCTATCGCGATCGTTTTATTTAAATACGTCCCCTCTGTTAGCCCGCCAAGGTGGCCGAAACAATAAGCTACGAAAAGTGCACCGACAAAGTTAGTTAAAGTTATCCAAACCCAGTTATTCAACACATTTTTCAATGAAATTTTTCGTGCATAAAGTGCCATGGACAGTGACATCATGTTTCCCGTAATTAATTCTCCTCCTGCTAAGACTACGAGCATAAGACCTATAGGAAAAACCGCTCCTCCTATAAAATTTACTAAACTTCCCCATTGCTGAGGTACATTGCCTAGAACGCGAATATTAAGCAAAAATCCTAACGAAATGAATGCTCCTCCTAAAAATCCAAGAATAAGCATTGCGGATAGCGATTGCCTTACCTTTTGAACACCGGATTCAATCACAAGCTCAGCGATTTGTTCCGGTTTATGAAATGACATAACCAATTCCTCCATTTTTCCAATTAAAAAGCAGCTTCAAAAACCCTTAACATAATAAGGATTTTTGAATGCTGCTTAATCTCCCTGCATTTCTCTTACAGAGATATCAATCATCACTTTTACTATAAAATAGAAAATCTGCAAAACTTGCACACTTTCCACTACTTACTTTAACAAAAAGAAGCTACGAACAGCCTTCTTTCATAGTGATTTCTCAACCACCAATATGCGACATTTCAATTTTCGGCAATGCTTTTTTATTTGTATTACTTAGCCGTTCATCTGAATAGCGATCTGAACGATTATTCCAAATGTCACGAATAACATCAGTAATCTCCTCATCGGTATATCCAGAGCGAAGTAATTCTCTAAGATCGTTTCCTTTAGAAGCAAACAAACAAGTATATAATTTTCCTTCTGCAGAAATACGAGCTCTTGTACATGATGAACAAAAAGAATCTGTTACAGATGAAATAATTCCTATTTCCTCATCGCTACCGATATAACGATAGCGAGTAGCAACTTCACCAGGATAGTTCGCTTCAATTCGTTCAAGCGGCATAACTTTATGAATCATCTCTAATATTTCTTGTTTAGAGACTACCTCGCCTAATTCCCAGCCGTTAAAATTTCCGACATCCATATATTCAATAAACCGAAGAATATGCTTATTCTCTTTAAAGTATTGCGCCATCTGAACGATGTCTTGTTCATTTTTTCCTTTTTGAACAACCATGTTCATTTTAATTTTCATCCCGACTTCCGCTGCAACCTGTATTCCTGCAAGAACCGTTTTTACTTTACTTCTATTCCCATTTAAATAAGAGAAACGCTCTTCGTCTAAAGAATCTAAACTAACTGTCACACGCGATAAACCCGCCTTATATAAATCCGGAGCAAACTTCTTAAGTAGTGATCCATTTGTAGTTAAACCAATATCCTCTACTCCATCAATCTTGTTAAGTCGCTCGATTAATTCAGGAAGGTTTTTCCGAAGTAAAGGCTCTCCCCCAGTAATACGCAACTTTCTTACACCTAAAGAAACGAAAATACGCGCTATCCTTTCAATTTCATCAAAAGATAAAATTTTATCATTAGACAAAAAAGAATAATCACGACCAAATATTTCCTCTGGCATACAATATCGACAGCGAAAATTACAGCGATCGGTAACAGAAATACGTAAATCCTTTAAAGGACGGTGCAATTTGTCTAATGTGACGGATTTCATGTTTATTGCCTCGCTTCTACATATTTTATAATTCCGTACAAGTTTTATTTAATATTTACAACCCGCTCTGGATGAGTATATACATTTAAAGATTGATTCCGAATGAAACCTATTGTAGTAATCCCCAATTCTTCTGCTAGCTGCAATGCTAACTCAGTTGGAGCGGATTTTGACAATATTATTTCACAGCCAATTTTCGCAACTTTCAATAGAATTTCTGAAGATATACGGCCACTAAAAACAATAATTTTATCACCAATAGAAATGTTATTTTTTAAACAATAGCCGTAAATTTTATCTAAAGCATTATGTCTTCCTATATCCATTCGGCTTAAAATAATCCCATTCACATCGCATAAAGCTGCATTATGAACGCCGCCTGTATGCTGAAAAGTAGCCGCAGATTGCTGCATATCATTCATTAATCGAAAACAATCCTGAGTAGTGATCTTTACGCGAATATCATTCATCTTCTTCGCAGTCAGCGCATCGTTTGCGAAAACAAATCCTTGCCTACTCATTCCACAGCATGAAGTAATATAACGTTTATTTTGGATATCACGATAATAAGGATTGATTTTTGTCGTTTTTACATGTACATATCCTTCTTTCTCCTGTACCCATATTTCATCAATATCTTCATACTTTCGGATTATACCTTCAGAGGCTAAAAAGCCTATTACCATATCTTCAATATACTCTGGAGTACTAACCATTGTAACAAATTCCTGTCCGTTAATTTTAACCGTCACTGGAAACTCTGTTACAATGCTGTCCTCTATTTGTTTAAATTCCCCTTGTTCATAACGGAAAATTCCCCGTTCCACCTGTATCGATTTCACGATCAGTATCCTTCTCTCACGTTATATTTTTATCAAAGACAAAGACTGAAACTGCAATATCTTCTTCCACTTTCATATCCGAAAACAGATGAACTAATTTTGCCCCAACAAGTTCCTCCAAATGTTCACGAGAATTGACAGCATAAACCTCCTGAATCATTTTCGTTCGAGCCATATGAACCATTTCCGCACCATCCATAGTTCCCGAAATGAATTTCTCAGTAGGTGTCAAATTTCCATAAAGTGTGGCAATAGCCATATTCTCAGCAAATACAGTATGAATTCGTTCTGGTCCTTTTCCGAACAAATCTTTTCGAAGCTTTCGTATCATATCATTAAATTCATGCACCATTTTTGACATACTCTCATTCCTCCCAGTTAATCAATATTAATTTTCCGAATACTACTTCATCATAAACATTGTAACAAAATGACCTTTTCGTCTAAATTATTCACACAAATAATTAAACGAAAAGGCTCATCTTTTGGAATTATTTCAAACATGCATACAACATATGAAATAATATTATTGTTGCTTACCTATTCGTCTTTTAACCCTTTACCCATACCTTTTAAGAAATGAAGACCGAATCCGATAGCACGGTTAATATCCGGATCCTTAAGTACCTTCATAAGGTCCAGTATTCCTACTTTTTTATTACTTTGCAGATGCTGATTACCTTCATCCATGCCTGTTAATACACTACCTACAAGCTTTTTAGTAAGTTCCGGATTAAGCTCTGTTAAAGCTCCTGCAGCGCCCATCATATTATTAATTAAATTTATAACTGGTTCACGAGTGACTTGTCCTAAAACAATTTTTGCAATTGGTTCTTTCGCTTTAAGCATAGAATTTGCAGCTTCCAGCATCCCAATATCATTCAGTTCACCTACAATATTAAACATTTGATTTAAAGCTTCTTCATTATTAGCTAGAAGTTCTTTTAAATCTTCTAGCTTTTGTTGCTTTTGTTCTTCCTCAGTTAGCCCCTGCTTCTGGATCGCCTTAATAGGTGCTGCCATATTCTTTTCTCCTCCCTAGTTATCCGTTAAATGTACGTATCCTGGACGAGCCCACTTACGATTTACCTCAATCCCATTTTGAGGATGACGCTTTTTGTTACGTGGATTCGCTTTTGGCATCGGATTTTCACCTTCTACTTGTAACACTTCCATACGAACCTTCGTTTGTTTATATGCAGGTGTATTCGTACGTTGATCGACCGCCGGACCAGTTAAGAAATTAATCGCCGATTCTTTATCAGTTGAGTTCATCGGTAAATAAAGCTCATTTTCTTTTACGCGATCCGTTACAAGTGCACGTAATTTAAGTGCTCCAAAAGGAGAAACAAGGCGCACTAACGAACCAGTTTTAACTCCACGTTCTTTTGCAAGTTCTGGAGAAACTTCAACGAATACACCAGGCACTTTCGTTTGAATACCAGTTGATTTATTTGTCATATTACCTTCATGGAAATGTTCAAGCATACGACCATTATTAATGTGAAGATCATATTCCGCTGGGAATTCAGCAGGACGTACCCAATCAGCTAGCGCAAAACGAGCTTTTTTGTCTGGGAAGTTAAATCCATCTTGGAAAAGAAGCGGCGTATTCGTTCCTTCAAAGCTTCCCCAATGGAAACTATTCCAGCCTTCAAGTACTTCATAGTTTGCTTGTGCGAAAAGTGGCGATAAACTTGCCATTTCAGCAAAGATTTCACTTGGATGACTATAGTTCCAATTTGCGCCTAATTTATTTGCAATCGCTTGTACGATCCACCAATCTGGTTTCGCATCACCTAGCGTTGGAAGAACTTGATATAATCTTTGTACACGACGCTCTGTATTTGTGAAAGTACCTTCTTTTTCAAGAGATGGTGCTGCTGGTAACACTACATCGGCGTATTGAGCAGTTTTAGAAAGGAAAACATCTTGAACGACAAAGAATTCAAGACTTGATAAAACTTCATGTACATGATTTGCGTTAGAGTCTACAAGGGCCATATCCTCCCCAACTAGATACATTGCTTTCATTTTCTCTTCTTCAATTGCGTGAAGCATTTCAATGTTATTAAGACCTGGTTTGTTATCAATTTTCACCCCGTAAGCTATTTCAAATTTCGCACGTTCTACATCGTCAGTAACGTGCTGATATCCTGGAAGCCAGCCTGGGAGAGTTCCCATATCACAAGCACCTTGTACGTTGTTATGACCTCGTAGCGGATATGCACCAGCACCTGGGCGACGATAATTTCCTGTTGCAAGAAGTAAATTTGAAATCGCAGCGGAAGTATCTGAACCACCCGTATTTTGCGTTACACCCATTCCCCAAAGAATACAAGTACCATCTGCGTCACGAATCATTTCTGCCATTCTAACGAGAGTTTCTTTTGAAATGCCTGTAATCTCTTCTGCATATTCAAGCGTATATTCTGCAAGACTATCTTTGAAGTCTTCAAAGAAGTTTACATTCTCGTCGATGAACTGTTGATCATGCCAACCTTGATCAATCATATATTTCGTAACAGCCATTAACCATACTTGATCTGTTCCTTGCTTTGGACTAATAAAGATATCTGAACGCTCTGCCATTTCGGTTTTACGAAGATCTGCAACAATTAGTTTTTGACCGTGAAGTTTATGCGCACGTTTCACACGAGTAGCTAAAACTGGGTGGCCTTCTGTTGGATTTGAACCAACGATAATAACAAGACCTGATTGTGCAATATCTTTAATCGTTCCGGCATCTCCGCCCATACCAATCGTACGGAATAACCCATCTGTTGCTGGCGATTGACAATAACGAGAGCAGTTATCAATGTTGTTCGTTTCGAATACTTGTCGAGCTAATTTTTGAATAACATAGTTGTCTTCATTCGTAATTTTAGAAGAAGAAATAAAACCTACAGAACCACTGCCGTACTCTTGTTTAATAGATCCTAATTTATTTGCCACTAATTCAAGTGCTTCTTCCCAAGTTGATTCAACAAATGTTCCATTTTTACGAATTAAAGGCTTAGTGAGTCGTTCTTCAGAATTTACAAAATCCCAACCAAATTTTCCTTTTACGCAAGTAGAAATTGCATTAACCGGCGCTTCAGAAGTTGGTTGGACTTTAAGAATTTTACGTCCCTTCGTCCACACTTCGAATGAGCACCCTACACCACAAAACGTACATACTGTTTTCGTTTTCTTCGTACGAGTTTCACGCATCGCAGCTTCTACTTCTGATATAGCGAAAATACCACTGTATCCAGGTTCCACTTCTTTTATAAGATCAACCATAGGCTCAAGTATGTCCGGCTTCAGCCCAGTCATAAATCCAGCTTCACCAAGCATCGATTTTTCCATCAAAGCATTACAAGGGCAAATAGTTACACATTGACCGCAGCTAACACATGAAGAATCGTTAATATCCACTCCATCATCCCAAATAACACGAGGACGTTCCGCTTCCCAATCAATAGATAACGTTTCATTTACTTGTAAGTTTTGACACACCTCTACACATTGACCGCACGCAATACACTGATTAGGATCATAGCGATAAAATGGATGAGACATATCAACCTCACTTGCATCTACTTTTGGCTCGTAAGGATATTTTTGATGCTCAATTTCCATTAACTCTGCCGTATTATGCAATTTGCAGTTCCCATTATTGTTGTCACAGACCGTACAGTAAAGTAAATGGTTTTCCAATAAGCGATCCATCGCCTCGGTTTGTGCTGCCTTTGCACTAATAGAGGACGACTCAATATTCATACCGTCCGTTGTTACTGCCGAGCAGGATCGCACCAGTTTTCCATCAACTTCTACAATACAAGTATCACATGTTTGAATAGGATCGACTTCAGGCACATAACAGATTTGTGGATGTTCAATCCCGTTCTCATTAATGATGTCTAATATAGTTGAACCGGGCTTAGCACTATATTCTTTTCCGTCAATTGTAATATGAACCATGCTGTCATTCATGGTCTTTCCCCCTTTTTGAGAATAAAAAAACTCCACCACGAAAATATACGCACCGAATTAATAGGTACGCTATCATCATGGTGGAGTAGTTTATTAGCACATCTTGCTAAAATACCAATCCATTTATTCATAAGTAAAATGATAGATTCATAACAGGTCATATCACGATTCCATCTTTAACACTATAATTATAGCGTTTAATCCAAAAATACACAATATAAAAATGATAAAAAAGTCACGGCACTCAATGCTCTGACTTGTTTGGATATATTCGTTTAATCACGAAGCCATGCATTGACAAGCATAATTCAACGCATGCTACTGAGCTTTCGGTGAATTAACTTTGCAGTCTCCATCCGTTTCAACATAGGGATAAGTGTTCCTGTATCCAGCCTTCACCGTGCTTTGTTTGCTTTCCCAAAGTACCAGAGGAACAAGATATTACAGATGAGTCAAACTCAGTTCTTTGATAGCTGTAGGACTAATTATTTATTTTTGTTATTCTCGCAATAAAAGTTCACTTAATAATAAGTATTAGCTCACATAAAAAAATAAATGTAACTTAATTTTAAATACACGGTTATTTATTAAGCTAAAGGATTTCTTATAAAAAATCCTCCAGCTTTTTTATAATCATAATTTGAATTAGCAAACTTTGATGAAACATATCTTTGTACAACAAAAAGAAAGCATACATCTGCATTTTATGCAAAGTTATACTTCATATCACACGTTGTTTTATATTAGAATCAACGTGCAACGCTATTTTATTATTTTTTAAATGGCTTTATTATTTGTTAAATACCTTTTTAATTCGTGAACATTAATTCCCCAAATAAAACCTTTGTATAGTTATTCTTATTCTGAATGGCTTATATTGTCTTGACGCAAGATATACGAAAAAAAGCACTCCATCTTGCTACAGAACCTTTTTACCTAGTAAAGAACTTTTTTATTAGCTGACAACTCTCACTTCTCAAACACAAAATTGATTTTATTCTCTTTCCACTCTAATTTCGCATCAAAAGTTTTATCATTCTTCTTAAAACCTTTAATTAAATCTGTTTGTTCACCTTTTAATAACTTAGTCATATTCTTTTGCGATATTGTTTTCCCTAATATTTTTTTTGAAATCGTGAAATCACATTGTGTTGTATTATAGTTCGAGCACCCATAAAAAGTTGATTTATCGATTATATCACCATCACATTTTTTACATTTCCCTACTTTTTTACCTGTTGTAAACTTCGATTCTTTACGTTCAATCGATTCAACATGTAATCCAGTAAAGTCCCACTTCTCAGACATTTCAATCGCATCTTCAATAATTTTCGCTGATAGCTTTTTCGTTTGTTCCATAAAGGTTGCTGGAGAAGCTATGCCTTCCCCAATTTCAGCAAGACGCTGTTCCCACTTCGCAGTCATTTCTGGAGAAGCTAAAATTTTATCACCAATTGCGGTAATTAATACTTTTCCTTTATCTGTTGCATACACTTGATTTTTCTTCACATCAATATACTTACGATCTTTCAGCATTGTAATGATGCCTGCACGGGTTGCCTCTGTCCCTAACCCTTCTGTCTTTTTTAATACTTTCTCTAGCTCTTCATTTTCTAAATATTTCCCAGCTGTCTTCATTAGCGTAATAAGCTGCCCTTCTGTATAACGCTTTGGTGGCTGTGTTTTTCCTTCTTTCACTTTCACCTTTACAACTTTTCCTTGCTCGCCTTCTGCTACGATTGGAAGAATGGTTTCATCTTCTTTATCATCTTGGAAAATAACTTTGCGCCACCCTTCTTGAATTTGCTGTTTCCCTTTTGAAATAAATTCAGCACGGCTATCAACAAGTGTTGTAATTGTTGTATAGTCAAAGATCGCAACTTCATAATGAGCCGCAATAAGACGCCTTACAATCATATCGTAAATTTTCTTTTCATCGCCAGATAGTTTATTTGGATTTGTCGCTTGTTCTGTTGGAATAATTGCATAGTGATCTGTAACCTTTTTCTCATTCACATATCGCTTATTATTCATAATGGACTCAATCGGCGCTGGTAATAACTCTTTATATTCTTCAAACTGGCTTAATTTTTGTAAGATGTCAGGGAACGTTGCTGCTTCTCCTTGTGTTACATAGTTAGAATCCGAACGTGGGTAAGACACAATACCTTTTTGATACAATGCTTGTGTAATATCAAGAGTCTTTTTTGGTGAAAACTTAAATGCTTTATTCGCTGTTGCTTGCAGTGATGATAAGTTAAATAAAAACGGTGGTTGAAACTCCTTCCGCTCCGTTTTCATTTCTTTTACTTCAGCCGGTTTATTTTGGCAAAATGCTGCAATTTTATTTGCCATATCAGGGTCTTTTAAACGGGACTCATTATCTTTCTCCCATTTCCCTTCATATTTCTTTCCTTCTATATTAAAAGTTGCAAACACTTCCCAAAACGGCTCTGATTTAAAGTTTTCTATTTCTTTTTCACGTTTCACAATTAAAGCTAATGTCGGCGTTTGTACACGACCAGCCGAAAACACATCATTCATTCCTTTTTTCTTTAGCAAAATACTAAAGACACGCGATGCATTCATCCCAACCACCCAGTCGGCACATGATCGTGTGTATGCTTCATAGTACGTATTGATTGTATCTGCTTCATCAAGTAAATTTTTAAATCCTTGATAAATCGCTTGCTTCGTTAAGGAGGAGATCCATAGACGTTTCATCGGTTTTTGCACGTTACAAAGATTGATAATATTTCGTACAATTAATTCCCCTTCACGCCCCGCATCGCCTGCATGAATAATTCCCGTCACTTGCGGATTATGTAACAGCTGTTTCACAACATTAAATTGCTTATACTTTGATTTTGTAACTTCAAATTGAAAACGTTCCGGAATCATTGGTAATGTATCGAGTGACCACTTTTTCCACTCAGCGTGATAATGTTCCGGATTACATAACTGCGTCAAATGACCAATTGCCCATGTACAGTAAGCTCCATTTGGAAATAACTCATTTGCTTCTACTTCTAAATAGCCGTCTTTTCGGCGATATTTAAATTGAGAAACAAGGGCCAAACCTTGATCTGGTTTCTCGGCTATGATTAATTTCATTTTATAACTCCCTATCTAAATTCCAATGCTACTTTCATTTTATCTCTGTTTTATAAGTGATGAAAAATATCTATCATTTTTATCATTCACAATTTATCTTATATTTTTTAGACCTATAATATTATACGCTTAACCTTCACACCTTCACAATAGGAGACTATATAAACCATAGATTTAATAAAGATATGGAATTCATATAGGGTGCGGGAGATCCAAAGAAAAACCATGCAAATAAACCATCTTTTGCGGAGAACCCGTTCCTTTTCCCTTAGATATAAAAACATCCCTTTAGGTATTCGAACCTAAAGGGATGAAACCATGCAACTTTTTTACAAACACCGGGGCTTTATTTTAAGCATATTAACTTTATTTCAACTCTACCCTAAAATTTGTTTTTGCATGCCCCCTATTTATATATATTTTTCCTTAAAAACAAAAAAATAAAAAATGATCAAAATTGCATTGATCTTATAATAATAAAGACAATTAATAGTTACCATAGTGGTTGAAGTTCCTAACTTTTTAACAATTAATCGGAAATTTTATACAGTTATTAACAAAAAAATAGTGTATATCGTTGATCATTGTTTTGAATAGGGACTCCAATGCTGTTCAATACCATATTATCAAAAAAGCCAGTAGCAAATAAACGATTGGGATACGTTGCAATCCCACTGTATAGATTTCCATGGAGTACATTCTCAATCATCTCTTCACTAATATTGATTTTTTTAAAAACATCACCCTATCGTTTCCCTTATTTTTATCCTCTATTTTGTTTGTATTTATTGGCTAAATATCTTGCATAGTGAATCGTGTTTCTAACTACATCTAATTCAAGATTAAATATATTAGGTGCACCTGGTCTCCAATTCACTTCAAACAGCCACAATTTTTGGTCCTCATCAATTCCAACATCAATTCCTAATTCATCAAATGATACACTGTCATATAAAGAATCAAAATGGTTAACAAAGCTTACTGCAAACCGCTCCAAATACCTTTGAATATTGTACCAGTTGTCATCAAACTCTGTTTTTAAAAAAATTTCTAGATACGTGCTATAACCACCACTACCCATATTTGATACAATGCTTCCCAATGGACCTATCCTTGGAAAAATTGAAGTAATGACCCATTTTCCTTCTCCGTTTCTTTGAACATGCAGCCTGAAATCATAAACATGACCAGTTTTCATTTGACATGAAATAAATTGTTGAACTAGGTAATCTTGTTCTTGTATTTTATGAGATATAAAGTCTAACAATTGTTTTTCATTAATAGATGAGACTTGCCCTGCCTCATTCATTTTGTAATGCTCTACCCCATATTTTTCAATAAAAACGATGCCCCCACCTTGATGCCCAGACATCGGTTTGATAATAACTTTTTTATAGCGCTTAATCATGTCAAAAAACTTGCTAGCATCAGTTAATTCATAAAAAGGAATAAGATATTGTTCAAACTCTTTTGCTTTTTTAATTCTGTTATATACACTTAATTTATCTCCAATCGAATGACTTGTGAATGGAATCCTATCGTATAGATAATCAAAGATTTTCTCAGTTTTATCACTAACAGGAGCGCTTGCATTATAAATGACATCGGGAAAAGAAAATTCTTTTTCAATCCACTCGCCGTTTTCATAGATTTTTCCTAAAATCGTTTGATTTTCTATTTTTACTTTCCCTGGGGTAAAGTAAAAGAAGTTGACACCTTCAGCTTTTGCTACAGCGGCACAAGCATATGCTCTCCTTACGTTTCTTGGATCTTCTCGATGATGAAGCATACCAATTATAGTCATATTGGTTCCCTTCCCCTCTTTCTAAAGTTCTTTTTCAACATACAGATCAAATTCAACTTATATATATTCATATCCTTTCCATATTTAACCATTTTTCAAAAGATTAAGAACAACCTTTGTCCCATTTTTATATTCTATTTATATAGATAACAGAGCTTATTTTATAAAAACAAGTAAAGATAGGGTGGGGTAAGATTATGAATACTATTGTTTTTATTGAAACAAATAAATCTGGATCGAGTAGGGAAGCAATTAAAGCAGCAGAGAAACTTAATTTCTTTACGGTTTTGTTAACAGACCAAAAAAGATTTCTTGAAGAACGAAGTGAATTTCCGGATGTACATCAGATGATATTTACCGATATAAATGATTATGATAATTTAATTACAGTAATCCACAATCTAAAAAAAACAGGGAAAAATATAAAAGGAATTTTTAGTTTTATTGATTATTTTGTTTATGTCGCTGCATGTTTGTCTGAGAAGTTCTGTAAAAGTATGGTATCTACTGACGCAATTTATCATATGGAAAATAAAATATTGACCCGTAACGTGCTTAAGAATTTACCGATTTCACTCAATTATTTAATTTACAAACCAACAGAATCCTTATCATCTTTTCTTAAAACTGTAGAGATGAAATTTCCTCTTGTCGTTAAATCCCCTGAATCAGCAGGATCAAAAGATGTATTGTTGGCAAAGGATAGAGATCAATTAATTTCATCTATGCAAACCCTTTTAAAAAAACGACCTAATGAAGAAATTCTACTTGAAGAATATGTAGATGGACCTCAGTACTTAGTTGAAGTTTTAGTTCACAATAAAAAGGTTCATATTATTGCAGTGATTGAACAAGAAATTACATTTTTTGAACGTTTTATCGTCACTGGTTATTCTTTGTTAGGACAATTAGACACTAAACTACATTATAGTCTTCTTAACGCTATTCATTCTGTTGTACATGCTTTTGATATAAAAAATGGTGCTTGTCATCTGGAGCTCCGCAGAGTAAATGGTATTTGGAAGTTAATTGAGATAAACCCAAGGATATCAGGCGGAGCTATGAATCGTATGATTGAAGTTGGACATGGAATCAACTTAGTACAGGAAACGATTCAGTTAATGTTAGGAAATAAACCTTCACTGAATAAAAAACATTATAAATATGTGTATACGCACTACTTAACAGTCGCTTATAGAGGGAAATTAATTCGAGTTACAGGAAAAAAGCGTAGCTCTAAATATCCTGGTGTAGAAGAAGTATATATAAAACCTAAAAAAGGAAGTATCCTAAAACCTCCTAAATCAATGGGGGATCGGTGCGGCTACGTTTTAGCAGCATCATTTTCTAAACAAGAAGCTAAAAGAATAGCTTTAGAAGCAGCTAAAGAAATTTCTTTTGACATTGAACCAATGAATACAACAGCATAGATTATGCTGCATTCAAACGATACTCAAAATAAAACGAAACCCTTATATATTATAGTGTTTCGTTTTTTTTATCGTATTTGTTATGACGTTGTTTCTTAAAACTATAAACTAATGATTATTTTTTTACCTCCTTAAACAAAAAGCTGGTCCTCAAAATTTGAAGACCAGCTTTTTTAACTCGCTTTAAAACCACCACCTAATACATCACGTACATCGTGAATGACAACGAATGCATTTTCATCTTTTTGGCTCACGACTTTCTTTAATTGAATGAGCTCTTGTTTATTGATGACAACATATAATACTTCTTTGTTATTTCCTGTGTAACCACCTTTCCCATCTAGTACTGTTACACCTCGTGTCATACTCTTCATAATGGATTCTCTGATCATGTCTGGATAGTTTGAAATAATTGTTACAGCAGTCTTTGTATTCAATCCTTCTACAATAAAATCAATAACCTTTGCACCGATAAATACCGCTACCAGCGTATACATCGCTTTTTCCTGCCCAATAATAAATACTGAACCTGCAATAACGACGATATCAATAATTAATACACCTTTTCCAACACTCCAACCTAAATATTGGTTTGCTAATTGTGCTATGATTGCAGATCCACCTGATGTACCACCTGCACGGAACATAAATCCTAAACCAACACCAACGAAAACACCCGCAAATAGAGCTGCTAACAATGTATCATGATTTACCGGAGTCGCTATATCTTCTGTGATATATAAAAAGAAAGATGAAGAGACAATACCAAGTATTGTATACACCATTGTCTTTCTATCAAAAAACTTATACCCAATTGCAAGTAATACTGCATTTATTAAAAGGTTTACAGTACCTGGTGACCATTCAAACAAATAATATGTAATAACTGTAAGCCCAATAACTCCACCTTCAGATAACCGATTTGGAATAGCAAAAAAGTTAATCCCAATCGCAAACAATAATGATCCTATTACGACAAGCGCTACTTCTTTCACTCTTTCATTTATTACTCTTTCATTCATTACTTTTCCCCCAATATATAGTTTCCAGCCTACTTTCAGATCAGAGAATCAAGCGAATTCTTTCCATTTCTCTGCATGCTTTTCTATCATTTCAATTAATTTCTTCATTGCAGGAGTTAACCATTTGCTTTTATGATATGCCAATTCAGTTGTAACGAAATCTTCACTATACGTCCATGGTAGTACACTTAGCTTACCTTGCTCGATTTCTTCCTTTACCGTTATAAACGGTAAATAAGATATCCCTAGCCCACACATAACGGTTTGCTTAATCGCTTCAATACTCCAAAAATGAATATGAGAACAATTAATACCATCTTCTTTAATCCGTCTTTCTAACAAATCTCGGTAACTCCCTGGCTCTGTAAGCAACAACATTTCTCCTTCTAAATCAGCAGGACTAACGCTCACCTTTTTTGTTAGTGGATGTTTGGGCGGAGCAATAAGCACAATCTTCTCTTGAACAAGAGAATGAGTAACAATGTCTGTACCTAGTTGCTCCGGATGTGTAAATAAAGCGAAATCAAATTTTCCTGATTTTAGCTCATTGTGCAATTCTTGACTCTCTGATGGTTGTAAAATGATATGTACTTGCGGATACTTCCTTTTAAATTCATATAAAACAGCAGGTAATCGATAAATCATTAAAGACTCATTCGCTCCAATGCGTATTGTCCCTGAAAATTTCCCGTTCATTTGAGATGATTCCAATGCTTCATTTGATAATTCCAATATTTTATGCGCATAAGAAAGCATATGCTCCCCTACATCAGTTAAAATTACCTTTTTTCCAAGACGATCAAATAATGGATTTCCAATCTCTTCTTCTAATGATCGAATATGATTAGTAATTGTCGATTGCGTATACCCAAGTTGTTCTCCAGCCCGTGTAAAGCCACCGCTTTCCGCTACAATAATAAAAGTTTTCAAATGGCGCAGCTCCATACTTACTCCTCCTGTTGTACGATCATTCTTTTGTTTTATATAAAGCTAAAATATAATTTCCGGATGTTTTTCTTGTTATAACCATATCTTCATAATAATGAAAAAGTTAATATGTAGGTTACATAGTTTTCTCTTACGCAGAAATGCAGTCCATTGTTCACCGAGACACCAATAAAAATAATCATTCTCATGAAATTAGTTGGTTTTAGTAACAATCTCATATATTTTCTATTCTGCGCGCTTGAGCGATTCCCTAAAAAATCATTGATTAACTATCTAAACGACTTATTAAATCGAACGATTTATGCACAAATAGCATTCCGAAAAGAAGGACAATTAAATAGCTGTTCCTGTGCACTCACCTAATCGCTATTATATATTTAGAATGCAAATAAATAAAATGAATTATTTTAATAGAAATCATTTATAAAAATGATGGATAAACCTAATGTAATCTAGTTAGACACCTTTTTTAAAAAAGGAGTGTCTTTTTCATTTACAACTATTGACATAATCAAAAAGAAATATCAAAATCATTATAAATTAGTGAGTTACTAATTTATAGTTAAAAGAGGTGAACAAAATGAAAAATATATTATTTCGCATTAATGAATTAGCAAAAAAAGAAAAAGCTTCCGGACTAAAAAAACTGAAAAACAGGAACAACAAATGTTAAGACAACACTATATGACAGAATTTCGCGGAAGTTTAGATTCCATTTTATTAAATACAACGATTGTAGATCCTAACGGGGAGAACGTTACTCCACTTGCTTTACAGCATGCACAAAATCGTATGAACCTTACAAATTGAGATCCAAAATCGATTCAAACGACCAATTTTACAAAATAATATCAACGTAAAAAGAGCCAAATTTCTATATTGAGAAATTCCGGCTCTTTTTGACATAGTTCTATGTCTACTACATTGTAATTCAAACACCATATCAATCCGCATATTTTTGTTTCACCTGTTGATATTTTTCCCATGTATCGATATCAAAAAATATTTTGTCATTTTGAGACAACAATGAAATTCCATTTATCGTAGGCTTCATAAAAATTGCACGTGCTCCTTCATCCCCTTTCAACGCTTTAAAAAACGGAAACACTTTCTTTGTAAATAAAACAGGAGGTTGCTTTACTCCTCTATAACTCGCTGCTACAAAATGAATGTTTTTATTTTGCTCATAGCAATCCATTATCTTATTAATAAATTCAGCTGTAACGAATGGTTGATCCGCCAAAAGAACAACCACTGCATCTACATTTATTTTTTTCGCCATTTTAACACCACACTGAAGAGAATATGACTGTCCCTTATCAGCGTTTGGACAAGAAAGAATATACACATTTTCACGGCACATCCTCTTTAATATCCACGTGGGGTCATTTGTAACAACAATAATATGAGAGAGCCTTGAAGAAAATGCCGCTTGTAACGCTATGTTTCCAAGTGGTTTCCCCTGTAATGGTAAGTATAATTTATTTATTCCTGGCCCCATCCTTCGACTGTTTCCAGCAGCTAAATATATCCCTGCAATCTTTATTTTACTTCCCCCTTAATTCTTGGATGATTTCAGCTATGATACTAATCGCTATTTCAGTTGGCCCTTTTCCACCAATTGCAAGCCCTACCGGAGAATGAATATTTTTTGGTATCGCCTTTCCTTCTAATAGACGAGCAGTGCGGTGACGTGGACCTAAAATACCAATATAGCGAACACATTGTTTCAATAAAAGTTCAACCAATTGCTGATCGCGTTGAAAATGGTGAGTCATAATCACAACAAAATCTTCTTCTCTTAATAGAAGTCGTGGTACAATCTCTTTCGGAAACCCATTCATACAAACATCTGCACTCGGAAAATGTAAAGAATTACATAACGATTCACGCCAATCACAAACTGTTACAAAAAAGTTTACTTCTTTTGCAAACCGAACAAGAGGTTTCGCATCCTCCCCCGCTCCAAAAATAAAGAGTCGTGGCTTTGGTGCAAAGTGTTGATAAAACCATTTACCGTATAAACCATGTAAGGAATGAGTTGAAAATAAAGCTTCTTCATTCCCAAACATGTCACCATTCTCACTTACAAACAAAGTCTGTAATGAAGAAAGGTTCTTTATCATTCGAACTGAAATACCCTTCTTAAGATATTCATATAGTGTTTGCAAAAAAGCTTTGTACTCCTCATCTATATGCTCAACTAATATACGAATGATGCCGTTGCATCCCATTCCCCAAGATAAATCATCTTCTGCTTTTGTATTAAACTGATGGATAGACCAAGTTTGATTCTCTATTACTTCAGCTGCATAAACAGAAACCTCTTCTTCTAAACAACCTGCACTTAACATTCCGACTTTCGTTCCATCTTCACCAAAAAGCATGATTGTTCCTTCTTTACAATATGCAGATCCTTCTACATGAATAATCGTCGCTAAAGCACATCGTTGTTCACAAGATAGTAGTGCTTCTAGTACAGTATGAACAGAAGTCATCATTGATGCTCCCGTTGTTTTTGTAAGACAGATTTCACAGCTTCTTCAATCTCTTGATAACTTGTGCACCGGCAAATATTAGAACTTAACCATTCTTCAATAACTGAATCATCCACATCCATTTTTTGTGTAACGAGCGCATGACAATTTATAATAAACCCAGGCGTACAATACCCACATTGAAAAGCCCATTTGTCTTCAAAAGCTCGCTGAATAGGCGTTTCCCATAAGCCTTCAATCGTTGTAATCCGCTTACCAATCGCTTCCACTGCTAACATAATACAAGACTTAATTGGTAGCCCCTCAACAAGAACTGTACAAGCACCACAATCACCGTTTTCACATCCCGGCTTAGCTCCAGTTAGACCGAGGTTATGTCGTAATGTATATAATAGCGTATCTGCCATTCTGACAATCACTTCACTATCTTCCCCATTCACATGAAGAATAAATTGCCCATTCCCCATTATTTCACCCCTTCAAGCTTCATCAGCACATCATAAAGCACATGTTGCAAAATAAACATACGATAAGCACGCGAACCTCGTATATCATCTAATATAAGTGCGGGAATATGAAGAAGGGCGCGCTCAATTCTCTTCCTTACTGGAATATCCCAATCGTTTAACACTGCCTCTATTGCGAGCGACCGAAATGGAAAGGCACACAATCCACTAAATGCAATTCGAATGTCTTCATCACTTTTTAACGCAGCAACTGTTACAAGTGGGTAATCAATTTTCTCTAATTGCCTTTTTTTTACACTGTAATAAGGAGATTCTATATATTTTTGATTGGTGATAATTTGTATAAGAAACTCACCTTTTTGCAATTGTAACTTCTCAATAAACGCTTGCTGTGCCTTGATATACTTTATACCTTCTTTTCCTGCAATAACAAATGTGCTATCAGCTAGTAAAAAAGGGAGTACTGCTTCCCTATATATAATTTTCCCTGCAATGTTGCCACCAAGCGTAATTTTATTTCTTGCTGTGTGATCTGCAGCCCTTCCGGCAGTCTCTCCAAGAAGAGGGAATACTTTTTTCTCTTGAACTTGTGTTAATGTTAATGTAGCTCCAAGAATAAGATTTTGGTCATTCCATGCACAAATATTACATTCGGGAATATCTTTCAAATCAATGACCGCTTTCGCAATTATTTGTTGCAAACGCCCCATTGTAATAATTTCAGTGCCTCCTCCATAATAAATAGGCTTTTTTCCCTCTTTATCCAGCTGATGAAATAATCGGATTGCTTCTTCGATACAATTCGGACGATAATATTCAAAGTCAAATGGTATCATATACACCATTCTCCTCCGCTTGTTTTACTTTCCAAATCAATTCAGGATTAATAGGTAATTGACGAAGTGAAATACTAGCCGCAATAGATAACGCATTCGCTAAAGCAGCTGGCATACCGATAATTCCATGCTCACCAAGCCCTCTAGACCCAAATGCAGCTTGATCATGCGGTACTTCTACAAATTCAGCAATGTATTTTGGGTGTTGCCCATAATGCATCACTTTATAAGAACGAAACTGATTATTAAGAACTCTCCCATACAAGTCATAGTGAAATGTTTCTCTCGTCGCAAAACTTAATCCCA
>Ga0102589_1002781_pt1 | contig 19402 bp, 18 predicted proteins | sample AraplaMF_Col_mLB_FD_76858 | JGI IMG/M metagenome (GOLD analysis project Ga0102589, IMG submission 76858) | Arabidopsis root microbial communities from the University of North Carolina, USA - plate scrape MF_Col_mLB | ecosystem: Host-associated > Plants > Roots > Endosphere | place: USA... | reverse complement strand
CATTCTAACTTATCATAAGTTAGAATGCGATTTTTTCTAGAAGCGTTAATTTATTAGTTGTAAATAATATATAATCCAATTTTTTTGTTCTAATAAAGATAGTTTCCGAATGCTTGAACTTATTACCGATTTCCACTGCTTTGTTAGTATTCTTACACGTATTATTATTATTAATCTCAATTATATCTTCTAATGGAATACTTATCGTTGCACTTTGCCATATAATGGTTATTCTTTCTGTTGATTTTATAATTTCTATCTCTTTCATATTTCTAGTAACTCCCTAATCTACTTGTATTTATCTATATAATAAATTATATATTTAGAATAGTAACCAGCCAATTTCATATATATTCACTCAGCCATTGTGTAAATAGGTAATTCGAATACAAAGATTCTTAAGCCCATTTACAATCTAGGTGTATATTGCAAACTTTTTTGAGATGAATTTTTGGATAATCTAAATCATGACGTTATTATTCATAATATTAAATTATAAGAAAATATAAATAAAATTAGCCGACTTAATTACGGACAACATATGACTTATTTTAAATATACCTATAGTGACCAAAACCGCTAGAGTAATAGAAATCAATGGAGCAGACGGCAAGATTCTTACATAAGACAAAGAAATTTTCCCTCTATCCAATTATAAGGAGCATGATTACTCCTTTGAACCTTTCCAAAAACAAGCTGTACTTACCAAACGAGGGTATTTATCTTTTTTATTTAAAAACTGCAGCTATTTAATTCCATTACTTATAATCTAATAAATTTATTTTACAAAGAGCTAGGTGTCACAAATATACGATTGAGTATTTCATCTGATACTTTTAAATTAGAAATTAAACCTTTCGTATTACAAGTTAATCCATTACTGTTTCAAGAAGAGATTAAATACTTACATTCTTATATGAAATCAGGTACAATCCTTCCACATGTAGAAGGATTGTACTTTAAAAGTAATGTAGAGCCATTAACTTTTCATGCAGATCATGAATTCAAGCAAAAAGTAGTGCAAATGGCAGAGGATGCTGGTATGGAGCAGGAAGAATTCCTATTGCAAGCTGTAAAATCTTATATAAGAGATTTAGAACGGTTCTAGTGCAAATAAAGGATACATTCTAAAAAACGATGAGGATTCCTACCAGAATCTTTCTTTACGCTGATAATTCAAATAATTGATGAATGAATTGTTTTTGATTTTGAACAGACTGATCCCGTAAATCAATCTGTTCTTTTTTTATCATATGCATGGCTTTTACTCCTGCAAGAATAAATGTAGCTGTGCGAAAAGATTTAAGTTCTAACATAGAGTGTATACGTTTTTTAATGAAACGATGGTCTTGCTCTACAATGTTATTTAGATATTTTATCTGTCTGATTTGAATGCCTAACGGCATTTTTTTCTCTTTCTTCAACCCGCTGATAGCAATGGGATAGGCGGGATTTTTATCAACTGTGATTGCACGAGGTTTTGAAACATGAAAAGACCGCAAAGCCTTTTTGAAGAATCACTTTTCAGCCTTATGGTTTCTAGATTTACTAAGATAAAAATCAATCGTGTTCCCTTCAGAATTAACGGTACGATATAGGTACATCTATTGTCCTTTTACTTTTATGTATGTTTCATCTACTCTCCAGGAGTCATTCGTTTGTTTGAGATGACGTCGAATTCGCTTATCTAACTCCGGACAATATTGATGGACCCACCGCATAATCGTTGTATGAGCCAATGATAGTCCTCTTTCCTCTATCATTTCTACCAAATCACGAAAACGAAGATTGTACCGTAGGTACGAACGTACAATTAATAGAATAATATCTGGCTGAAAGTGCTTCCATTTAAATAAAGTTTTCTTTTTCATACTGATCACACACCCTTTTTTAGAGTAATAGTATCAGTATGTCCAAGATTTACAGATTCATTGCACAAGTGTTATATTTTTAGCCCCAGAACCAAATTAATATTATATACTTTATTAATATAATATTTTATAAATATATTATTCTTGAAGTGCTTTATACAAATCTATTTCATTATCTGCATTACTATTTCTCCTTAAATGACTAATAGCTTTGTTCGGCTTATTTTTATATCCATACTTATCTATCACTAGTGCTAAAGCACCCGACACTTTAGGTGTTGCTAATGAATTACCAAAGTTATAATAGTATCCTCCCTGAGGATGTGCAACAAGGATAGCTTCTTTTTTGAACATTTCATCTCTCATCCATACATCTGTACCAAATTTATTTAACAACTTAATATCACCACCAGGGGCAGTAAAATCTATTGTATTCTTTCCATAATTTGAATATGAAGAAATTTCTTTATCCGGTCCTGTTGAAGCAACAGAAATAACATTAGCTAACTGAGCAGGTATATTTTCTACTGTTCCAATCGCTGTTCTCCCTTTATCTTTTATTTGATTATTCAAAAAATCTAACAGTTCGCTATTGTTATTTAAATTTATTGAATCATTTCCTAAAGCACTAACAACAATACTTCCTTTTTTATTTGCATAATTAATAGCTTTTTTATAAGCTTTAATTTCAGAACTATTATTATCGCCATCATCAGAATATTTTCCGTTTTTCAATAGATATGAGCCTGCACTTATATTAATAACATCATTTTCGTCTTTTGCAGCCTCAATAATTCCTTTAATTATCCAAGTTGTATCTGCTGAACTCTTTCCAAATACTCTATACAAATTAACAGGTATGCCGGGTGCTACCCCTTTCATTAATCCATCAGCATTTACCTGACTTAGAACACCTGTTCCGTGCCCTGTTAAATCTGTTAATTGATCTATATTTCCTGTTTCCGCTGGCTCGTTTCCTTTGTATCCACCCTTTGGTACAAGATTTTTAGATTTTCCCATGGAAATACTTTTAAAATCCGGATGATTTTCTGGGTAACCCGAATCGATAAGAGCTACAGATACCTTACCTGATGGGGAGTGAAGTTTATAACTCTCTCCATTATGGGTAATTCTCCTCATATCCCATTGTATGTCCCATATAGATTCATTACCTAATATTTTTTCATCATTAATGTTGGCGGCGTATGTTTTAATCCCTTCATTAGATTCATTAATCTCATCAATACTCTCCGAACCAATAGTAGATATAACCTTAGCCTTTTCCCCCTCAATTTGAATTAACTTAACTTCTGGTATAGAATAAACAACTTTTTGTTCCTCTTTGTTCAACTTATTTACAATAGCATTAAAGTCTGCATTATCTTTTATAAGGACAGAGTAATATTCCCTTTCTTTTGCTTCGATGTTATTTGGCACAAAACTAACTAGTAATATAATACTAAGCATAATCAGAAAATATTTTTTGAAAATATTCATTTTTCCCTCCTATTGTTATTTTTCGCAAAATAACTCTTGTTAATAAATTATTTTATATAACTTATAATACTAAGCTTTTTTAGTATGTACTCATGTATCCCTAGTTTTTGATACTTCCATAAATTCTCTCCATTCCTGATACCCTAAGCTTTCCATACTTAGACCTACCATGCTTTCTTTTAAGTTTCTCATATCGCACCCTTATTTTTTAACAAAAATGTAATATTATGTTTACTAATGACCCCTCAAACAGATTATATTTTCTTTTTACAATTTTTTCAATCTCTTTTTCAGAAAATACGAATAAATAAATATATGATGTCTGTTTTTGTGACAGGTAGAAATGTAAGTATTTTCTATTTTAAAAATAAGAATGAATCTCAAACATGTTCGGATTCATTCTTTACCATTTCTTTAATAATAAATAATTTTATAAAACACCTTGAATAATACATAATTGGTTTATTTTGTATTATTCCCCTTTTTCGGTGGATGGGCACAGAAACCCTTAAAACAAATGAAAAAATTCTCCAAGATCTTTTTGAAAATATGTACTTTCTTTATATACAAAATAATTATTATATAACCTATTTTTTATTCACTATTCTTCTACTTTTCCATTACAATCTCAACCTTCATACTATGAAACCATATATATCCTTCACCTTTCAGAGTTAATCCTACAGATAAATTCTTGATATCATTAGGAATATCTAAAATTATCGCATATTCTTTCCAGCATTCTATTTCATTCACAGGATTGCAATCCAATGATTTAATTTCCCATAAATCATTGGAGCTTTTACCTCTAATCCATAAATCTGCAGATTTTCGAATTGATTTAGTCATAATCAGACCTGACAGCTTAATCTTTTTCCCAGAATACAACTTTCTATTTAAAAAACAAAATACTACACCATATCCTTCTATGCTTTGTATCGAATGCAAATAATGAATAATTGGATTTCCCTCTTCACTACTAGGAATATTATAGAAAAAATAATTACTAGGCGTTTTTCCTCCGAGCATCCATTCAGTTAAATAACCACTATGCATAACAGTAATCCCCCTAAATATTGAGTTTATCTTTACAATATCATTAACTTCATATATTTTTTTGATTTTTTTTGCTAATATTAGTTTGAAATACTAAAATAAATATAACTTTTTTCAATTTCATCAAATCATATTTACCATACAAAAATAATAGAAGTTAGTAACGTTTTATTAAATAACAAATTTAAGCTATTTCAATACAAGTGATCTTTTTCTACGTTTCTTTCCCTTTATTCACGATTCCACAAAAATCCAATTCAACATATCTGCAAATGGGATACCTACGTTATCCTTCCATTTTATATATTCTTCTGTAGAGTAAATAATAATCTAATGCTTTGTGTCATCAGTTAATCCCTTTACTTTATTTGCTATATATCAACTTGTGAAACTTCTAACGTTAGCAAAAAGAATTCTAGTATAAAATAAAGTACAAAAATAGTTTGTAAAAAAGTTGAAAAAAAACCAATAATAAACTATTATTTTATTATATCATTATTTAAAAGGAGGCTATAATATGTTTTTTATATTTGAGCAATTAGATTATTGGCTCTCTCTGGATATCTTATATTTCAATATATTTACTGCAATCACAGGGGGGATATGGATAATATCATTTATTCTATTAATACTCCTTAAAAGACAAATTAAAAATGAGGAAAATGTAAAAATCAATTCAAAGATAACTAATTATATGTATACCTCACTAATCCTCTTATTAGGATTCTCTGTTTTTTTTATGCCAGCTAATACCATATACTTTAAACAGTATATAATGATGATGATGGCTATCTCACTTGCTATTGGTGCAATATCTAAGATATATTTAATAAAAAGAGCTAGTTAAAAGCATTACATATATTGATGAAATTCTAATTCAAAAGCCCTTTATTTAAGAATAGAGGGCTTTCGGCTTATCAAATTTCAAGTTAAAAATTTTTACGCGATATAAATTCCAAATTTAACATACTAAAAATTTACGTACATAGTAACTCTTACATTTCATTTTATTTAAATTGAAATTTTTCTTGATTCTAATTTTCTATAGTATTGAGAATAAAAACCATTACCTCTCAATAAATCCTCATGATTTCCTGATTCTATAATCTCTCCTTCATCCAATACCACAATAATATCAGAGTTAATAAGAGATGTGAGTCTGTGTGAAATCACAATCCGAGTGCAGTTAATACTTGATAGATAATTATCAATTTCTTTTTCATTTAAATGATCTAATGAACTAGTTGCCTCATCTAAAACCAAAATAGATGGTTTATGTACTAATGCCCTTGCTATTGCTAGGCGTTGCCGCTGTCCTCCAGAAATATTCATTCCTAATTCAGAAATAATAGTATTATATTTCATAGGCATTTGCATAATTTCATCATGAATTTTAGCAATTTTTGCAGCTTCAATTATGTCTTCCATTGAGGCATCTGGTTGATGTAATGCAATATTATCTTTAATTGAACGATTAAAAAGACTTACATCTTGAGGGACAACTCCTATATTTTTTCGAAATGACTCTTTATCAATATCCAGTAAATGATGCCCATCATAATATACATTTCCTTGTGTCGGTTCATATAAACCTAGAATTAATCTAGATAAAGTGCTTTTTCCAGCACCAGATTTTCCAATTAAAGCAACTTTCTGTCCTGGCTTAATCTTTAAATTTATATTTTTTAAAATATACTCTTGATGTTTATTATATTTTAAATAGACATTTTCTAAAGTCACTTCACCTTGTAACTCTTTTAAGTATATAGGGTTCTTTGGCATATGTTCTGGTTGAGCCTCTAAAACATCGTGAACTCTCCGTAAGTAAGAGTCCGTTAATAAAAATGAATTAAAAGTATCTACAATTGAACCTGTTAAATTAAAAAACTGTGTTGATAGTGCATGGAAGGCAATCAGAGCTCCTAAAGTTATTTCTCCTGAAAAAACAAGTTTAGCCCCTATCCAGAGTACCACTAGTGGTCCAGATAATTTTAAAATGTTATTTACAGTAGTAATATAGTTTAAAGTCTTACCTTTCTCTCGATATGCCAGTAATAATTTATCGAATAACTTTTCCCATGAGTTATACATTGACTTTTCTGTTCCTGCAGTTTTCACACCAAAAATTCCATATAATAACTCAGTCTGAAAGGATTGGACACTTGTTGCATGGGTTATTTCATCTTGATTCTTTTGATATAGTACACTTTTACTAAAGAACACTAGAAGTATACTTAACAAGCTGATTATTATTACCCAAGCTGTCATTAAAATTGATTGATTAATCATATAAATTAAAATTATTATAATTAAACCAATATCCAATGCTCCCATAATAAGTTGGCTAGACAAGATGTCTCTTATACTCCGCAAACCATTTGCTCTAAATATTAAATCTCCAAATGATCTTAATTGAAAAAAATTATACGGTAGTTTTAAAAGATGTTTAAAAAAATGAGTCATCATTTTTTTATCAAGAAAGTTATTCAAGGTAATAAGAAGTGATCCCCTAATTAACGCTATACCTGATTGAAATAGCACTAAGAAAACAATTCCTATTATCAAAAAAGACAACAAATCTTCTCTTGATGGCATTATAATTTTGTCAATAACCCTTTGTATTAACATTGGAATCCCTAATGTAAATAGCTGTAATACAATTGCAGTTATTACTACATTAATTAATAACTTTGGTTTATCTAATAATAACTTTAAAAAAGGCTTCCATATACTTTTTTGTTTTCTTCTTTTAAAACTTTCATCTGGTGTACAAGTAAGAATGTATCCAGTAAAAAGCTTATCAAATTCATTTTCCGTTAACTTTTTTCTTCCACCAGAAGGATCAATAATAAAAAAATTCCCATTTTTAAACTTCTCCAAAACAACAAAATGTTTATGATCCCAAAAAAGGATAATAGGTTCTTGAATGTGTATAAGTTTTTTCATGTTTACTTTATGCCAATCCGCTTTGAACCCTAAATTTCTTGCTAACTCTCTCATTTGATGTAAGGAGGTCCCATCTCTGCCGTTACCAGCTGCTTCTCGTAATTCATATAAAGAAAAATAACTTTTATAGTATGAAGAAATCATAGCCATACAACAAATTCCGCACTCAGTTTGCTGCATTTGTTCTATAAAAGGAACTTTTCGTTTATGCTTTATACTATAATTATTCATTGATTCCAGTCCTTTTATGAAGGTAATTCTAAATTTAGTATTGAAGGAATATCATTATTCCAAAGTCTTAATAGTTCAAATCCTATGCCTGATAATCCTAGCATAAACCCATACATTTCAGATTTTTTATCAATACCATTCATCCACTTTAATTTTTTACCTTGTTCTAAAACGCCAAATCCTATACTTAAGACTTCAGTTAATAATTGTATATTATTTTGTTCTTTAGCTATTGTTAACAAAATATCTATATTTCCTAAATCTCCATGACATAAACAATGATTAAACTTAAATCCATTCTTTAAAGTAGCTTTAATTGCAATTCTAAGATCTTCAGTTAATTGTTCCCTTTGTTCTTGAGGGTTCATATTCAACTGCAAGATATTATGACGTGCTAATGCTATACCTGGTGCCCCATGACACCAATAATAAGATCCAGTTTTATTTTTCACTTGAGGCCTCAAATCAAGCCAATTTTGATATTGCTTATCGAATAAATTATTTTCATATCTTATTAATTTATTAGCTAATTTTATAAATTTCTCGTCTTTTGTTATATGTCCTAATGACATTAAAGGCCATGCATACCCTGAAGCACCATGCGAAAAACCAGTTAATAACTTGTCTATTTCTCCTGGAACAGATAACTCTTCAACTATATATTCTCCTAATTTAATAGCAATTGAAAGTGCTTGTTCGTTAGAGAATTTTTCGTATATACGTAGACATACTAGAATTACTCCTGCCTCTCCAGTAAGATAGTCATGTACTTTATTTGTTTGATTTAGTTCCTCTAGAAGATTCAAATTCTCTACTACTACATCATAATATTTAGGATCATCCCATAACAAATGAAAATAAGCGGCAGTGTATAGTATCGAACCAATTCCAGTAAATGCAGAGGGATTTTTTAATCTCTTGTGATTAAATTTAGCTGTTTTATAAGCGTAATCAAAAATATCTTCAGACAATATTTTTAAAGACTTATCATTTGTTTCTGAAGCTAACTGGCCAAAAAATACTGCTAACCCAGAAAATCCATCATAAATCCCCTCATCTAATGGGCCCAAAGTAATACCATTTCCCTCAATATTTTTCCCCATAGATAAAGCAAAACGATTTATTTCTCTTTCGGATGATAATGGTCTTAAATGATTTGAAATTTCTTCACCTATGTTTAAAGACTCTTCTAAGAAATCTTGAGATTTAACACCAGCTATTTTTTCTGGATTAGGTTTAATAACCGCTTCTCCTCTATCCTTATTTAATGTAGATAAAGACATTCGTATATATCTGCTTTGTCGTCGACAATCATTTAAACTAAGCTTCATACAACGTTCTAATACTAATTCTAAACTACTTTTATCATAAAAGTCTTTAATAATATTCCCTTTACTATTTATTAAATCGTTGCTATTAAATTTAAAAGTGAAGTATGGAACATCTTGATTCAAAAGGTCATTACATTCACTATTAACAAATTTAATATATTTACTTTCATTTTTAACATCTCCCCATAAAATATCAAACAATTTATTCCTATTAAGGCCATCTTGTAAGTATTCCGGATGCTTTCCACAAACTAGGAAATTTACATATAGATTTGTATTTCTAAACACATGGCGAATTTCATCATTTTCAAATTTATAAATAGGACCTTGTTTAGAAGCTAATTCTTCTTTATTACGAAGGAAAAAAGTGTATAACGTTTGAAAACCCTCTTCTATAACATCAATATACTCATATGAACCAACTGATATATTAGATAAAACAGGGAGATTTTCTTTTTTTTCAGCCTTCACAGGTATTTCCTTTAACCGAATTTCATCAGTATTTTCATTAGCAATTGTATAATTTTTAGAAAACTCAGCTAGTTCACCTTCTTCTAGAACTCCTAATGCACTAAAATCTAAATCCATACCTTTACGTTTGACAAAATTAAATGGTAACATAGCAGAACCTAAAATTGATTCCGTATAGTCCGAAACACCATCGCCAAATTTAGTATCAATGTTTTGGAAATTAATCACATTATCAAATAAAGTTTCTAAGTCTATTAAGATCGGGTGTGCTCCATTTGCAATTAAATTTTCATAATGAAAATCTTTTGATCGTAATAAATATAAGAGTGCTAAATATCCACCTTGTCGATAGTAAAATTGCTCCACTTCTTTCACGTTTTCACAAGGTTTATGTTTAATAAATTCTTGCCAACCATATGTATTATAATTTTTTGTTTTTGGCCCTTTAAATTCAAATGTTGTCTCTTTAAAATTTATCCATTCAAGTAAATCATTAAAATGCTCATCAACACTCATAGAACGTGGTTTATATACCAACTTCTCACCATTCTCATACTCAAATAGCATAACACTTCTGCCATTTTTATGAGAATCTCCATTATTACCTTCTATATTTTTCAAAATTAAACCATCAATATGAAAATCAATCTTTATAGAAGAAAAATCATTTATATAACGGGATAGCGCCTCAATATATGAAGCAACTAAATTTTCAGTTTTTTCGATTAATAACCTTGTTAAAACCGGATATGCTAGTAATATGTCGATAACAAAATCATTATCCTTAAGCATTATTTCGTTGAAATACTTATAACGAGAATACTTATCTTCCCCTTTAAGCTCTCCTAATTTTTTTGATATATGTATTTCTTTGATTAAAACCTTTAATGATAGCTCACTTAGTTCACGCGCTAGTGCTGAAAGTATAGATTTACGTATTGAAAACCATTCTATTAATTCGGAATTGATAATATTAACTTCTTTTAATAATAGTTTATCTCCATAAGCTAAAAAGGGTATTACAAAGCTATTAAAAGGAAGTGCTTTACTAAACTCCCCATATTCTGCAGAAGTGGTTTGTTCTTTTAATACATTTAATAAAGTATTAATCCAGTGCATTGCACTATTATCTAAATAAAATTCTTTTGCATTAAAAATGCTTACAAAATTATTAAGGGTTAAATTAAGTTCTTTCAAACGATTAGAGAACATTTCTTCTGAGAATTTACCTGAATTTATCCATGTTTTTATTTGTGAAGATTCTATATCAATACTTTCTTCTATTTTATTTCTAATCATTCTTTCATGAATAAAGGACCCATATTTTAATTGTTCTTGATCTAACTTAATTGCTTTGCTCATAGGTTTTTCCTCCTTAAATACTGAAAAAATCCTTAGTTATAAGGATTTTTTCAGTATTTTTTATACAATAAATATTTTACTTAGAGACATTTACTACTACAAGCCGTAGTAGGACATTGTGCAGCTGAAGCAATAGTGAATATAGCACAGCCCCAAGTAGTGTATGGGGTTACTTCACCACTAGCTCCTGATAATTCAACTAGTTCTGCTTCATCAACTTTTCCAATTGATTCGTCAAAATTAAATTGTTCTCTTAATTGTTTCTTAGTTAGTTTCTTTTGTAAATTCATAATAAACATCTCCTTTAGCACTTTATACTGTTTGGGTAACAACTATGGTTTCCAATTTCTAAAGTAAAGCAAAAAGTAATAGAATGAAAAATACCATAAGGTTCTACATTACTAGTTCCAGCTCCAGCCATTTCCTTAAGTTCTGATTCTTTAACTTTACCAATCTGATCTCTGGAAACTTCAATATCTTTCCTAAGGTCATCTCTTTTCATTTCAACCTACCTCCTTTTCTGTATTATTCTCTTAAAATACTATACAAAAAAATAGGATAAAACAACCATTTTTTAAATTTTATTACATTAATTATAATATTTGACAATTCAATAATACTGGTTTACTGTTTATTATGATGTTAACATATTTTACTAAATTAAGGAGTGTTTATTGTGAGAAAATATAATATTATCCAAAATTGGAAGAATCCAATGAAAAAAACAGAAGTTGGTACTATTGAAAATCCTGTAGGAAATATTTTTGAAGAAATAAGCGATACTGATCTTCAAATGGCAGGGGGCGAAGATGCAAGTAACTACTCTCTAATTATTGATATTGATCGAATGAGTAAAATCTTAGGAAATAAAGGGCGTATCTGCACGTACACATTAGAATGTACAGCTGGCTGTAACTTAAATCCTAATAAAAAATAATACTAATAATACATAATAGAAATGTAAAATATTAGTAATCACTCTCATATTTATACACACTAGAGTGTACAATTAGGTGTTATTTAAACTACTAAATAATTATATGTTAAGGGCCGTTATTATTATCGGTCCTTATTTTACAATGAGGATGATTTAATTGAGAAACATATTAAAACATAGTTCTTATTTTAGTGAACGATTTTTAACAAATAATGAATTAAAAAAAAATACAGATTTAGAATTATATTGGAGTAAATTTTTTCAAAACAATAGAAGGACATTAGAAGAAACTTTGGCTAGTACTTCAAATATTCCATTGCAAGATTTAAACAATTACTTTCATGGAGATTTTTCATTTGAAATAGATAATATATATATCGATTTTGCAGAGAAATATTTCCAAAAAATAGATGAGAAATTATCCTTAGAAAATGCGAATTCCATATTAAGTGGCTATTCACTTCCTTTTTCTACATTTTTCACTCCATTTATAGCACTTGCTATATCAGAATTAAAAGATAAAAATATTATGTATAAGGAATTTCTTGAAAATCCAATATGCGCCTTGATAGAAAAATTATTCCAAATTAGTCATAAGGTCCTTATTCTTGAAATCAATGTTTCACGGGTACTAAATGCGAATGAGGAATTAAATACAGAAGAAAGATATAACATTTTTGTTCAAGAAAAACTTAAAGATAAATCTTATTTAAAAAATCTCTTCAATGAATACCCTGTACTATTCCGTTTATTACTACAATCTATAAACGAGTGGGTAGAATACATTTCAGAAATTATAGAGAATACTTTACAAAATAAATTAGATTTACAGCGAGTATTTAATAATGGAAATGAGTTAGGAGAAATTAAAGAAATTAAATTTGGTTTAGGTGATTTTCACAATGGGAAATGTGTAGCTTCAATAGAATTTAATTGTGGGAAAATATGTATTTACAAACCCCGTTCCTTAGCTATAGATAAGGAATATAATGAATTGGTTAAATTTTTTAATGCAGAGAAAACCACAAAATATCCCTTTTTTGAAATGAAAATATTCGAAAAGGACCATTATGGATGGACAGAATTCATCGAACATTTAGGGTGTACTAATGAATCAAAGGTAAAAGAATTCTATGTGCGCTCAGGTAATCTACTAGGATTGCTATATATCTTAAATGCTACGGATTTTCATCATGAAAATATTATTGCACATTCCGAATACCCAGTTCCTATAGATTTAGAATCATTATTACATCAGGATGTTTTTGAATTTAATGAAAATGGAACTGATAAGAGGGCCGTAGAAAAGGCGAATATACTCATTAAAAACTCTGTACATTCAATAGGAATGCTACCTCATCAAATATTTCTAGAAAAAGGAAAGAAAAAAGGGATAGATTTAAGTGGAATGAGTGTAAAATCCGAGATGCTTTCTTCATACAAAATCCAAAAAATAACTAATTTAAATTCAGATTTTATAAAGATAGATCAGGATTTTTATAAGCTAACACCAGAAAAGAACAACCCATACATCAATGAAAAAGAGCTGAAAAATTCTAATTATCTAAAAGAAATTGATTATGGTTTTTGTGAATTTTATAAGTGGGCTATGAATCATAAAGACACTTTGAAAGAGAGACTAGAAATATTCGGTAATTTAGAGAGCCGATTTATAATCCGAGCTACAAACCAATATAGCCGTTTATTAACTCAAAGCTTTCATCCTGATCTTTTAAGAAATGGCTTGGCACGTGATTTATTTTTACATAGAGTTAATATCAATAAACCTCAAAAGAAGGATATAAATAAAGTTATACGGAAAGAAAAAAATGATTTATTAAATAGCAATATTCCTTATTTCTTTACAAAAGCAAATGAAACAAATCTTTATATTGATGAGTTTAATAAAATCAATCAATATTTTCAAAAAAGTGTTATGCAAATAATTCAAACAAAAATTAACAAATTGTCTGAAGAAGATCTATCATTACAACTAAATATTATTGATATGTCTATAATTGCTGGTGATTATGAATATTTACATGAAAATGTCGATAGTAATTCGCTTAAAATTAATAATTCATTACTATCCAAAAATGATTATCTTTATCAAGCTATAGAAATTGGTGAATACATTTTATCCAAATCTATAAAAGGAACAATCAATGGTCTTGATGATTGTTGTTGGATTAGCACAGTCTTTAACGGCAGTGAAGAGAATGATTGGAGTATTGGTCCTACAGGGGTGGACTTGTATAACGGAAATGCTGGTATAGCAATATTTTTCGCATATCTATCTAAATTAACAAACCGAGATGTTTTTAAAAAAGCTAGTTATATCGCATTAAATTCTATTCGAGAAACACTAAAAAATAACTTGAGTGATTTTGAAAATCTTGGTGCTTTTGATGGTTGGACCGGTGGACTTTACAGTATGTATATTGTCGCTGATTGTTGGAATGATAGAGAATTAGCAGAAGAAGTGCATAACGGCATAGATTTAATAAATAACAAATTAGAAAGTATTGAAGAGAATGATGTAATTAGTGGACTTGCTGGAATATTAGGGATACTTTTATCAATATACCAAACAAAGGGCTATACAAACGCTTTAAGAGGAGCTGAAATATGTGCCAATAAAATAGTTAATAACGTTATTGCAAATAAGAATTCTAACTATTGGCAGTCACCCCATGATAAAATAGCATATACAGGATTTGCTCATGGTAGCTCTGGCATTATAGCCATGCTAGCAAGGTTATACGCAATTAATAAAAATCCTCAATTACTAGATGTTATAAGGAAAGGCTTAGCTTTCGAAAGAAATCATTATGATTCTTCCGAAAATAATTGGAAAAGGTCATCGACTGAGGATACCATTCAATATTCATGGTGTCATGGTGCTCCAGGGATACTCTTAAATCGATTAATTTTAAAAAATATTGGTTATACAGATCATTTAATTGATGGGGAAATTGAAATCGCAATTAATACAGTCTTAAAAAAAGGAGTGGTAAGCAATCATTCCCTCTGTCATGGTAATTTCGGACAAATAGAAATTTTAAAAACAGCATGTCAATTAACTAAAAATGGACAACTTGCCGCTCAAATAAAAAATATGCTTGATTATGTACTACATGATATGAGAATAAAAGGACTGGAGAATTTAAACATAAAAAAAGAAACACAAGGTCTAATGAACGGATTAGCTGGATATGGATATGGCTTACTATCGCAATCTACAGCTATAAAACTTCCTTCTATGCTAATGTTAGGTCCTGTATAAATTAAATAAAATTCCTACACATCATAGGAAAACGGATGAAATTTATAATATTTATAACTTTTAAAATTTCACTCTAATTTTTAATAACAAATTATTTCTATATCTGAAAAAGAACTTGTAGTGGTAGAACCCCATGCCCATCAAGCTAACAGAACAGGTTGCCTCAAAACGAAAATTTCATCTTTTCATAGGTGTCCATGGGAATTTAGTTCATTTTTTTCGTTTTGGGGAACAATTAATTTCTTAAGTTGATAGCCATGGGGTAGCGCCACATAGCTATCAAGCTAAGATTATGTAAAATCAATTTCAGGTTAGAAGGTTTTGAAAAAGCTGATTTTGTATTAAATAAACCAAAAGATATTTTGAATTTACTTTAACCAAGCTCGTGTCTAATAAAGAAATTTGGTTATTGTTGGCGCTATCTTTCAGTGAAGGTTTTATTGATATTCTAATTTTATTAGCATAAAACACCTTAATTCTAGTTAACTTTATGCTTCTTATTAAAATTCCTGGCAAAGTTTATGGGTTAATAATTAACCTACGGCTAATTTATAGGTAAACTGATAATCAAAGTGTTAGCTTCATGGAAATAAAATAAAAGAACTCTTTTTAAATGTAGTTGGAAATTTAATTAAAAAATATGAGGTTTAATCCATAATAATTACAAATTAATTAATAAGAAAACAAAGAGTGATTCCTCTTTTTATACCGTTTTATTAAACCGGAAAAACTTCAATTTTTGTTGGCTTTGAAAACCTACGTTCTAATTCTCTTTTAATCTTATTAACAGCAAAAACTTCTGAGGATGCATGAACTTTAGCTACCTTTTTTATAGCAGTATTACCCGTGACTAAAATATAACTTACCGAATACGATGAAATCATATATTCACCCTTTCAATGTAACATGTTGTTATAATATATGATCCTTATCTTAACTCTATGAAAGAAATGTAAATTAATATAAAGTTTCCTTTTTAATTCATAGCATATACTTAACTAAATATTAATGAAAAAAGGCCTCTTTTCTCGTTGAAAAGAGGCCTTTTACCGTATCATATTAAATTATTTGAGTACTAATAATAGCAAGTATTGTACTGGGATACAATTTATTTACTATACGATTAAGTATAGCATGTATATATTATAAAGAGATGTGTCAGATTTACGAATAAATATAGTGCTTAGCTTAGTTACTTGTTAATCAAGTAACTACACTAAATGATTTCCATCTCTCTACAACTACTTACAAGTCTGATTTTTTTAAAACTAATACTAAATGTCCAATGCTCTTATGCCTTGGACGTTCTCTTTATATCTTTTATTTTCTTTCAATAATCTATAAAGCTCACTTTTTAATATATTTTTTTCACGCTCTAGTATTTTTTGATGCTTACTCAATTCATTTATACGCTTCGCACTTTCTTGTACTTTTAAATAATTATTCATAACCAACCCCCCCAATAGATTATGTTTAAATATATAATGTTTTAGTGCAAAAAATGCAGTACATTTTTTTGCACTAAGGAAGTTTTTATCTGGTAGCTACTAAATGAAAGAAATTCTTGTTGTACTTTACATTGGATATAGAAGTGAGTGAAAATGAGGTATCAATTACAAATTGATTTTTCTGAGGGTCCTTTTGGTGAAGAAGACGGTCTGTTGTTTGTACATAATGAGAAAATGGTACACCATCTAATACTACTGGTTCTTCATCAGAAATACGCTGAATGGATACATCAGGAAATGCCTCCAGTATGGATTGATTTTGATACAGTTCATTGTAAATTTATTATGCCAATCAGCTTATCTAACCATTTGGTACTTATATAGCACCATCTATTATGTACTTCTGTTACAGTTAGAACAAAATAGATTCTTTTCATTTATTACACCTTATGAAGCAAACTCAATTATTATATATTATAAGATAAAAAAACAACAGAATTTTCATAAAGAACTCAAAAATTTTATTATTTAGGGAGAACAACATATTCGTAGAAGCAAAATAAATACATTGAGAGTAGCTTCCTTTTCTAAAAGTATGTACTAAAAAGGGAAAGAAAGACTAATATGAATTGGTCAATAGGACCTAAATATGTTTACAATCCCACTGTTTTAGAAATGCATCTTTGTAAATTGAAAGGTAAAGGGGAATACAAAATGACAGAAAATCGGGTTAGATTAAATGGAGGTTTTCATAACGATATTTTTCATAACAAAGAGCACAACAGCATAGTCAGGATTTCCCCAAAAAGAAAAACGAAAGAGATGGTAATGCAAGAAATAGAGTGGATGGGTTTTCTACATGATAAAGGTGTACCTGTTCCAAAGGTTATACTCCCATTAGCATATGAAGGAGAACGAGTTAAGACAAATTTTGAATATATTCCAGGCGATTCAATTGATGTTAAAAATAAATCACACTGGAATGAATTAACTTTTAAACAATTTGGTAAAAGTTTAGGGAGAATGCATGCAATATCAAAAATTCACAAATTTGAAAGCATACACCGTCCTGCTTGGCGTAATGATAACCCTGATGTCTTTAATATTAGAGAAAACCTAATTCCGTGGATTGGAGAAAAATATGATAAGTTACTTAACAATCTCACATCCGATAACATAACGCCTGACAATTTCGGCCTTATCCATAATGACTATCATCAGGGAAACTTAATTATGGACAAGAAAGGATTTATAACCATTATTGATTTTGATGATTGTTCTTACAATTGGTTTGCACAGGATCTTGCAGTAGCTTTCTATCATGCTTATTGGCAGCACGACTCCTTCAATGGCAATACACATACTTTTTGTGATAGTTTTATGCGTAATTTCTTCAAGGGATATAAAACAGAAAATAGCCTACATAAGGATACAATTAAACAAATCCCAACCTTCTTGAAATTAAGAGAGATTTATTTGTATCAAATATTTAATCAATCATGGGATACAAATCATTTAGAAGCATGGCAAGAGTACACCCTGCAAAATCTAGAAACAAAAATTAAAAATGAAACTCCCTATGCTGGTATTCATGATTTTTCTATTTATTTATAATGCCTTAACCATATTTCATTTTATCAAAACAAAACATGAAAACGAGTGATAAATAAAATAGATTTTACATTCGTTTTTTATTGATATATCAGAGTTTATAATGCTTTTATTAAAAAAAGAAGCACGAATGCCTCTTGGTAGATCGTCAACTATTCTCTCTTCACCGTGAGATTATTCTGGTTGTGTATGAAGTAAGTTGCGTGGTTTCTGCATGATTTGATTGAACTTCCTATCGCTCCGGTGTCATAAAGTCACATTCCTTGCAAAGAGTAAATATACTACCGGTATCATCCGTATGAGAGACCAAATTAACGAAACATCCAGCAATGAAAATTGCATACATTTCAGAATTAGGATTATAAGATGTTAAAATTGAAATAGAACAATGGGCAGCTAAGTCATAATATAAATACACACTTCATTCCATTTGGAGAGCAGTTAGCTTTTACTAGCTACTTTTATTTATAGGTTGGCTTTAATTATCTTTTTCCTTTTGTTCCTCATTAACCTGGATATATTCCCCAACAATTTAAAGGTGCATCCCCAATCAAATTTAATGATTGAGTATGCACCTTTAATATTTGCCTATCTATTATATGAATACATTTTTGTACGTATGCGTTTTAAATAGTGGTGTCTAATAATAAAGAAGTAAATCATTTGAATGCAAATAAAGCTTACTAATACTACAATTGAGCTTTGTAAAACAGACATTTCTCTGCTTACTGTTTGTCCTAATTGATGAAACGTTAGAAATGCAAAACTACTGTGAAGCATCGCCACTACTATCGGCAGGAAAAATAGTAACATCATTTGTCTTGTCACAATTTGCTTTAACTCTCTTTGACTTAAACCTAATTTTGAGATCATTTCATATTGCACTTGATCACGTTCTAAATCAGTAAATAGACGAAAATATAAAAAACTTAGCGTAAATACGAAAAATACAATGCCCACCATTACACTTGAAATAGAAAGTAATCCATTTTGTTGTTTCATTTCAATCCATCTTAAATACAGTGATGAAAACTTATAATAATCTTCTTGATTCGTACCAATGAACTTCTTAAGACTTGTGGAAATCGCACTTGTTTCAGACCAATCTTTAACGATAAAACCGTAAATAGTGTAATCTCGGAGTACGCCTTCTTCTTGAACCTGTATGACCTTATTATAAACAGCATCAGAAACAATAACAGGGTTATCAATCATGGCTAACTCTGGAATATACACTGTTTTTTGTACAGAAAGTGGAATCTCGAGTTCACCATGATTTATTTCAAAAAATTTCAGATGCTCTGTACTTTTCTCTTTCTTATTAAGTCGTATAGCAATGCTATCATTTTCATTTG
>Ga0102589_1002772_pt1 | contig 19421 bp, 15 predicted proteins | sample AraplaMF_Col_mLB_FD_76858 | JGI IMG/M metagenome (GOLD analysis project Ga0102589, IMG submission 76858) | Arabidopsis root microbial communities from the University of North Carolina, USA - plate scrape MF_Col_mLB | ecosystem: Host-associated > Plants > Roots > Endosphere | place: USA... | reverse complement strand
ATCGCCTCGACATGCTCGCGCATCGAGGCGCGGGCCGCCTTCTCGACGGACTTGGGATTGGCTTCGCGCGCCTGCTTCCACTGGCCCATGGTCCAGCCCTTCGGCAGGTAGCCGTTGACCGGGTCATGCGCCGAGGTCTGGTCGGTGACCATGTCGGGCCGGATGCCGCGGCGGACCATCTCGGGCAGGATCTCGGCGCAGTTGCCGAGCAGGCCGACCGACTTCGCCTCGCCGTTCTTCGTCCAGCGCTCGATCATCGCCAGCGCTTCGTCGAGTGTCTCGGCCTTCTCGTCGAGATAGCGGGTGCGCAGGCGGAAATCGATCGAGTCCGGGTTGCACTCGACGGCGAGGCAGGAGGCGCCGGCCATCACCGCGGCGAGAGGCTGGGCGCCGCCCATGCCGCCGAGGCCGCCAGTCAGCACCCATTTGCCCTTGAGATTGCCGCCATAGTGCTGGCGCCCGGCCTCGACGAAAGTCTCGTAGGTGCCCTGCACGATGCCTTGCGTGCCGATATAGATCCAGGAGCCGGCCGTCATCTGGCCGTACATGGCGAGCCCCTTCTTATCGAGCTCGTTGAAATGGTCCCAGTTCGCCCAATGCGGCACGAGGTTGGAATTGGCGATCAGGACGCGCGGCGCATCCTTGTGCGTGCGGAACACGCCGACCGGCTTGCCGGACTGGACGAGCAGAGTCTCGTCGGCCTCGAGCTGGCGCAGGGCCGCGACGATGCGGTCGAAATCCTCCCAGGAGCGGGCGGCGCGGCCGATGCCGCCATAAACCACGAGTTCCTGCGGGTTCTCGGCGACGTCCGGGTGCAGGTTGTTCATCAGCATCCGCAGCGGCGCTTCTGTCAGCCAGCTCTTGGCGCTGAGTTCGGTGCCGGTGGCGGGGCGGATGACGCGGGTATTGTCCAGGCGGGTCATGGCTTGCTCCGTTCGAGCTTGGTGGCGGCGGCGAGCGCGGCCTCGATCATGGCGGAAAGGGTGGCTTGCAGGCTGGCGGCCTTGGCCGGCGCGAAGGCCCAGGGCGCGGCCTCGTCGCCGAGATAGGCGGAAAGCGCGATCTCCATCTGGAGCGCGTGCACGTGTTCGGCCGGTTGGCCGTAATGCCGGGTGATCCAGCCGCCCTTGAAGCGGCCATTGACCACCTGGGTGAAGGCGCTGCCGGCCATCGCGGCGGTCGCGGCCGCTTCGACCGCAGGCGCGGCACTGGCGCCCGAATTGGTGCCGAGGTTCAGCGTCGGCAGCGTGCCGGGGAAGAGGCGCGGGATCACCGACTTGATCGAATGGCAGTCCCAGAGCAGGCAGAAGCCGTGCTGCGCCTTGGCGTGTGCGATCTCGGCGGCGAGGGCGTCGTGATAGGGGTTGAAGTAGGTGTTACGAAGCCAGTCGATAAAAGAGTCGTCCAGTTTCTCACGCCAGATCGGTTCGCCCGAAAAGGTTGTTGTCGGAACCAGTTCAGTCGTGGCCTGGCCAGGGTAGAGTGAGACGCCAGACGGGTCGCGGTTCAGGTCAATGACATAGCGCGAAAGTCCGGCTTCAACGATTGTTGGTTCGAACCGTTCAGCGAAGGCATAAAGCTGGCGCATGTGCCAGTCCGTGTCTTCCACAAGACGACCGCGCTCGTTCAGGCGAACATAGACCTCATCCGGCAGGCGGGTGCCGGGGTGAGGCATCGAGAGGACCAGAGGAGAGGTCCCTCTTGTTACGGAGGCGACGTCATAATGCGACATTGGAATGCCCCGACAATGGCGTAGCGATAGGCAGGATAGGCGAGTTCCTCACGCCGAAAGCTCCGCAAAGCTGTCGACGCCGGCGGCCTTGCCGAGCGCGCCCGAGAGCACGAGCTCGGTCGCGGCCGCGAGATCGGGCGCGAGATAGCGGTCCTCGGTCAGCGGCGCGATCTTGGCCCGGATCAGCGCCAGTACCGGCTCGAGGCGCGGCGAGGTCTTCAGCGGCCGGTGATGCTCGATCGCCTCGGCCGCGGCCATCAGTTCGACCGCGATGACGCTCGCCGCGTTCTTCGCCATCTCGATCAGGCGGAAGGCGCCATGCGTCGCCATCGAGACATGGTCTTCCTGGTTGGCCGAGGTCGGGATGGTGTCGACCGAAGCCGGATAAGCCCTCTGCTTGTTCTCGGAGGCCAGCGCCGCGGCGGTCACCTGCGCGATCATGAAGCCGGAGTTGAGGCCGGCATCGCGGGCGAGGAAGGGCGGCAGGCCGCTCATGACGGGGTCGACCAGCAGCGCGATCCGGCGTTCGGCGAGGTTGCCGATCTCGCAGACTGCCATCGCCAGCATGTCGGCGGCGAAGGCGACCGGCTCGGCGTGGAAATTGCCGCCCGAGACGATCTCGCCGGGGCCGAGCACCAGCGGGTTGTCGGTGACGGCATTGGCCTCGATCGCCAGCGTCGCCGCGGCGTTGCCGAGGAGGTCGCGCACCGCGCCCATCACCTGCGGCTGGCAGCGCAGCGAATAGGGGTCCTGCACCTTGCTGTCGCCGAAGCGGTGGCTCTCGCGGATCTCGCTCTTGGCGATGAGATCGAGCAGCAGGGCCGCGACCTTGATCTGGCCGGGTTGGCCACGCAGCGTCTGGATGCGCGGATCGAACGGCGTGTCGGAGCCCTTCAAGGCATCGACCGAGAGCGCACCGGCGATCAGCGCCGCATCGAAGACGCGGGCGACGCTGGCGAGGCCGGCCAGCGCCAGCGAGGCCGAGACCTGCGTGCCGTTGATCAGCGCGAGACCTTCCTTGGCGCCGAGCGCGAGCGGCGCCTGGCCGATGCGCTTCAGCGCCTCGGCGGCCGGCAGCACCTCGCCCTTGAGGCGGATTTCGCCGACGCCCATCAGCGCAGCGGTGAGATGGGCGAGCGGGGCGAGGTCGCCGGAGGCGCCGACCGAACCCTTGGCGGGCACCACCGGCAACGCGCCGGCCCTGAGCGCGCCGACCAGCGCCTCGACCACGACGGGGCGCACGCCCGAGGCGCCGCGCGCCAGGCTCGCCGCCTTCATCGCCAGGATCAGTGCGACGACGGAATCCGGCAAGGCAGGGCCGGTGCCGACGGCATGCGAGAGGATGAGATTGCGCTGCAGGGTCGCGAGGTCGTTGTCGGCGATGCGGACGCTGGCGAGCTTGCCGAAGCCGGTGTTGACGCCGTAGGTCACGGTGCCGGCCGCGACGATGTCGTCCACGATCGCCTGGGCACCGGCGATCGCGCCGGTCTCGGTCAGGGCGACGGTGGCGCCGTCGATGACATGGCGCCAATCGGCGAGGCGGGCCTCGCCGGGGGTGAGGGAGAGCGTGGTCATTGTCCGTTCCGGATGCGGGCGTGAAGCGGGTTGAAGCCGATGCGGTAGGCGAGCTCGGCCGGGCGCTCGATCTCCCAGATGGCGAGATCGCAGGCCTTGCCGGCCTCCAGCGTGCCGATCTCGTCCTGAAGCCCGAGGGCGAGCGCGGCATTGCGGGTCATGCCGGCCAGCGCCTCCTCCGGCGTCAGCCGGAACAGGGTGCAGCCCATGTTCATGGTCAAAAGCGGCGAGGTCAGCGGCGAGGTGCCGGGATTGGCGTCGGTGGCGAGCGCGATCGGCACGCCATGCTGGCGCAGCAGCTCGATCGGCGGCTTCACCGTCTCGCGCAGGAAGTAGAAGGCGCCGGGCAGGACGACGGCGACGGTGCCGGCTTTGGCCATGGCGATGACACCGGCCTCGTCGAGGTGCTCGAGATGGTCGGCCGAGAGCGCGCCGAAGCCGGCCGCCAGCGCCGCGCCGCCGAGATTGGAGAGCTGCTCGGCATGGATCTTGACGGCCAGGCCCTTGGCCTTCGCCGCAGCGAAGACGCGGGCCGTTTCCTCCGGCGAGAAGGCGATGCCCTCGCAGAACACGTCGACGGCATCGGCGAGCTTCTGCTCGGCGACCGCATCGAGCATCGGGCCGCAGACGAGGTCGACATAGTCGCTCTGACGGCCCTTGAACTCGGCCGGCACGGCATGGGCGCCGAGGAAGCTGGTCTGCACGCCGACCGGGCGCTCGCGCCCGATACGGCGGGCGACAGCGAGCACCTTGGTCTCGCTCTCGATGTCGAGCCCGTAGCCCGACTTGATCTCGACGGTGGTGACGCCCTCGGCGATCAGGGCCGCGAGGCGCTTGTCGGCGCTGGCGAAGAGCTCGTCCTCGCTGGCCGCGCGTGTCGCCTTGACTGATGAGACGATGCCGCCGCCGGCCCGGGCGATCTCCTCATAGCTCGCGCCCTTGAGGCGCAGCTCGAACTCATGGGCGCGGTCGCCACCATAGACGAGATGGGTGTGGCAATCGATCAGCCCGGGGGTGATCCAGCGCCCGCCGCAGTCGATCACTTCGGCCTGGCCGAAGCCGGGCGCCCTGGCGCGCGGGCCGGCGAAGACGATGCGGCCGTCACGGGCGAGGACGACACCGTCCTCGATCGCGCCATAGGGCGCCTTCGCATCGGCCGCCATGGTCGCGAGCCGGGCATTGGTCCACACTCGGTGGCTGGGGGAAGGGGTCGCCGCCACGTCGCCTCCTCTCGACTTCGTTCTCGTTACGATTATGCTAGACAATTGCATATGCAAATAGCAAGCTTGATTTGCATATGCAAATGAAAAAAGGACAGCCTGCGTGACCGGAACCACGACCCTGCATCTCGCCCAGGCGCTGTTGCCCGAGGGCTTCGCCGAGAACGTCACGCTGACGCTCGATCATGGAACGATCATGTCGGTCGTGGCGGAGCAGGCGGCTCCCGCCGGCGCGACGCGGCTCGCCGGGCTCGCGCTTCCCGGTTTGCCCAATCTGCACAGCCACACCTTCCAGCGCGGCATGGCGGGCCTGGCCGAACGGCGCGGCGCCTCAGAGGATTCGTTCTGGACCTGGCGCGAGGTGATGTATCGCTTCCTCGACCGCCTGAGCCCCGAGGATGTCCAGGCCATCGCTGCGCAGGCGATGGTCGAGATGCTGGAGGGCGGCTTCACCGCGCTCGCCGAGTTCCACTATCTCCACCACGACACCGATGGCGCCGCCTATGCCGACATCGCCACCATGGGCGGGGCGATCGCGGCGGCGGCGCAGGAGACCGGCATCGGCCTGACACTGCTGCCGGTGCTCTATCGCTACGGCAATTTCGGCAAGGCGCCGGCCGCGCCCGGCCAGCGCCGCTTCCTCAATGATCGCGATGCCTATGCCCGCCTGATCGAGGGCAGCGAGAAGGCGGTCGCCGGCCTGCCCGATGCCCGCGTCGGCATGGCGCCGCACTCGCTGCGGGCGGTGGCGCTCGAAGACCTGAACTGGGTCGCCGAGTTGCGTTCGGGCGTGCCCTTGCACATCCATGTCGCCGAGCAGACCCGCGAGGTCGAGGACAGTCTCGCCATCACCGGCCGCCGTCCGGTCGAGCTGCTCATGCAGAACACCGCGGTGAACGAGCGCTGGTGCCTGATCCACGCCACCCATCTCAGCGACGCCGAGCGTGACGCGATGGCGCTCTCCGGCGCGGTCGCGGGCCTGTGCCCGATCACCGAAGCCAATCTCGGCGACGGCATCTTCGATGGTGTGCGCTATCGCGCGAAGGGCGGACGCATCGGCGTCGGCAGCGATTCCAATGTCGAGATCGGCGCCGGCGGCGAATTGCGCGTGCTCGAATATTCGCAGCGCCTGCGCGACCGGCGGCGTGCGCTCTGGGCCGAGCCCGGGATCTCGGCCGGCTTGCGCCTGTGGCAGGATGCCTGCGCCGGCGGCGCCCAGGCTTGCGGGCGCAGCATCGGCGCGATCGCCGTCGGCCACCGCGCCGATCTCGTCACCCTCGACACCGAGCATCCCGCGATCGTCGGCAAGGCTGGCGACTTCGCGCTCGACAGCGCGATCTTCGCAGCGCCGGCCCTGCCGGTCGCCGAGGCGATCGTCGGTGGAAAGCCTGTGGTCAGCGGCGGCCGGCACATTGACCGCGCCCGCATCGCTGCCCGCTATGGCCAGGTGATCCGCAATCTCCTCGCCTGATCCGAAGGGAGCCATGTCCACCACTCAGATCGACGCCGTGACGCTGGACGGAGCCGGGCCGCTCTATGACCAGATCCGCCGCGCCATCCGCGATCTGATCCTGGCGGGCACCTGGCCGCCGGGGACGGCGGTGCCGCCCGAGCACGCACTGATGGAGAAGCTCGGCGCCTCCCGCATGACCGTGCATAGGGCGCTGGCGCAGCTCGCCCGCGAAGGGCTGATCCTGCGCCGGCGCCGCTCCGGCACAGTCGTGGCGAGCCCGCCGGCCAGCCACGCCATGCTCGACATCCTTTCGATTCCGGAGGAGGTGGAAGAGCTCGGGCAGGCCTATAGCTATCGCATCCTGCAGCGGCGCGACGGCAAGGCGCCGCGCGAGCTTGCCGCCCGCTTCGAGCTCGGCCGCTCGACCACTGTCGCCCATCTCACCTTGCTGCATTTCGCCGATGGCGCCCCGCATGTGCTCGAAGACCGGGTGATCCACCTGTCGACCATCCCGCAGGTCGCCGACGAAAGTTTCGCGGAGACGCCGCCCGGCGACTGGCTGCTGCAGAACAGCCTGTGGACGCAGGCCGAGCACGCGATCAGCGCCGTCGCAGCCGAGGTGGGGGAAGCCGAGCTTCTGAAGATCGATGCAGGCGAGCCCTGCCTGCTGGTCGAGCGCCGGACCTGGAACCAGGCTGAGCCGATCACGGCCGTGCGGCTGCTCTATCCGGGCGGGCGCCACCGTTTCGTCGGCCGCTTCGGGCCCTATGGGGCGGTCTGAATGCCGAATGGCGGGCACCGCCCGCCATTCGCGTTGTATGTCCGATCAGCAGGCGTAGCGCACGCGCCGACCCCATTCATCGCGGCCATAGCAGATCTGGTCGGGCGATGTCGCATTGCCGATGATCGCGCCACCGGCGCCGCCGATCGCTGCACCCGCCAAGGCGCCGCCGGCCCGGCCTGTCGCGGCGCCACCGATGAGCGCACCCGCGCCGGCGCCGATCAGTGCTCCGGTCGCAGTCCGTTCCTCGCGCGGGGTGCAGGCGCCGAGCGCGGCCACCGCAGCGGTTACCAGCAGGAGCTTCTTGATCATCGGACGTTTCCTTCCCTCTGGGAGTAGGCCGCAGGCTTCGCGACGCGACAAACAGGAACGAGCTTGCGAAGGACTGTCGGCCTGTCCTCTTACTGGTGTGGTGCGGGTACGATGTACGGCGGCGCCATGTTGACGCTCGCTCGCCGCCTGGGTCACGTCGGCTGAAGCCACATGCTCGATCGATCCTCAAACCGGCTTAGCCGGCATTTGTTCCGCGCGTGGGCTCGCGGTTCCTATGACCAGCTGTTGCAGGCACTAACGAATGTCCCGCGCGAGCTCGTCGCGCGGGCGCGATTTTTGTGCCGCCCGCAGGGAACCCGGTCGCCTCGCCTGAGTTGATGCGATGAGCCGGCCTGAACGCCGGCCGTACAGGCTATTCATGGAGGGACCGATGAGCGCTACGATGACCGCAGCCTCTCATGCCGCCAACCCGTTGATCGCCGGCGCACGCGTCGCCGGCACTGAGGTCTACAATAGCACCGGCGAGCATCTTGGCTCGATCTACGACGTCATGCTCGACAAGGCGACCGGCAAGGTCGCTTACGCCATCATGTCCTTCGGCGGCTTCCTCGGCCTCGGCGAGAAATACCATCCGATTCCGTGGAGTATGCTAGACTACGATGTCGAGAAGGGCGGCTATGTCGTACCGCTGACCCGCGAGAAACTGGAAGCCGCGCCGATGTATGGCGCCGACGGCGAGCCGGACTGGCACGACAAGGAGTACGGCAAGCGCGTCCATGATTACTACGGCACGATGCCGTACTGGATGATGTGAGAGCGCGCCTTAAGGCCGGCGTTCCACACACAGGCGCAACTCGCGGCGGTCGCTATCCCCCCAGCCGGATCGTCGTGATTGCGTGGTGCGGGCCGAAAGGCCCGCACCTTTTTTATGTGCGGCTCGCATTGCCCGGGGCCCGCCTTGTTCCCGACAACAGGGGCGCCCATATCGCCGCTTGAGATGACGACATTGCCGGACCCGTCACCCGAGCTCGACATGCAGGCGTCGCCGCGCTGCTTCCGCGTCGTCGCCAATGCGCGCGCCGGCGCGGTGCTGGAAGCGGGAGCCGAAAGTTTCTCGCAGCGCATCGCCGCGGCTTTCGAGGCGGCAGGGTGTCGTGCCGACGTCGAGCTGGTGCCGCCGCGCCAGCTGCAGGAGCGGCTGCGGGCCGCGGTCGCCAATCAGGCCGCCATTCCCGTCATCGCCGGCGGCGACGGCAGCATCAACGGCGCTTTGCCGGTGCTGGTCGGCTGCCGGCGGCCGGTGGGCGTGCTGCCGCTCGGCACGGTCAACGTGCTCGGCCGCGATCTCGGTCTCGTCGGCACGCTGGAGCAGCAGATCGTCGCGCTCTGCCAGGGCGAGCCGGTGGCGGTGGACATCGGCAGCGTCGACGGCCACCTGTTCCATTCGATCTCCGGCATGGGCTTCTTCAGCCTGATGGCGCGCCAGCGCGAATATGCCCGCCGCCACTTCCCGTTCAGCCGTCTCGTCGCCTTCCTGATCGCCGCGATCCGCTCGATCCTGTTCACCCGCGCGATCCGCATCGAGATGGAGATCGCCGGCGAGCGCCGCCTGGTCGAGGCCGACGCGGTTCTGGTCACCGTCAATCAGTTCGACGGTGCCGAATGGCGTCGCAATCGTCTCGATGGCGGCGAGTTCGAGGTCCACATCCTCGACACGGGCGGGCTCCTGTCGCGCGCCAAGGCGGCGTTCTCGATGCTGACCGGCGGCTGGCGCAAGTCACGCAATCTCGTCTCGCTGACCGGCACCGACGTGACCATCACCCGCCGCGACAAGCGCCGAGGCCACGTCACCTTCGACGGCGAGGTCGAGCGGCGCGCCAGCCCGTTCACCTATCGCCTGCTGCCGGGCGCGCTGCGGGTGATCGCGGCGCGGCCAGCCGAGGTGGAACCGCACCCGGCCGAGCACATGTTCCCCTCATGAGGCATTCGATGTTCCTGCTTCAGCCGCGCTTCCTGTTGCCTGTCGCTGCGGCCTTCGGTTTCGTCGGGCTGGCGATCTACATCGCCGCGGGCAACAGCTTCGCCTTCGACAGCAGGCTGATGCTGCTGTTCCGCGATGCCACCGATGCCTCCGTGCCGATCGGTCCGCCCTGGCTGCGCGAGATGATGCGCGACCTCACCGCGCTCGGCAGCTTCATCGGGCTGGGAACCGCGACCGTGATCGCGATGCTGACGTTGCGGCTCTGCGGCCATCGCGCGCTGGCGCTCGGCCTGGTGGGCAATGTGCTGGCGGCGGTGGCGGCGAGTACCTTCCTGAAGACCGCGATCGGCCGCGAGCGCCCCGACATCGTCGAGCACGCCGCCCTGACCTTCACAGCCAGCTTCCCGAGCGGGCACGCCTTTCTCTCGGCCGTGGTCCTGCTAAGCATTGCGAGCTTCGTCGGCATCGCCTCGCGCCGTGCCGACATCGCCCGGCTCTGCCTATGGGTCGCCTGGATCCTGATGATCGCGATCGGCCTCAGCCGGATCTATCTCGGCGTGCACTGGCCGAGCGACGTGCTCGGCGGCTGGTGCCTCGGCGTCGCCTGGTCGAGCCTCGCCACCTTCCTGATCGGTCGTCTCGCGGCCCGGTCGGAGGCCGATCTCGCGCAGGCCGCGGTGGTACATGGCAAGTCCGCTGCTGGCTGAGACCAGTCGGAACCGGGCGACTGCGGGAGGAAGCAGGCCGAGGGCGTCGAGGTCCCGGTCGGCAAGAACGGCCTGTCGATCAACGAGACGTGAGCGCTCAGCTGTTCGCCAGGATCATGTTGCGCACGATCGGATAGATCTGCCCGTCCCATTTGCGGCCCGAGAACACGCCGTAGTGCCCGACGCCGGCCTGCATGTGATGGCGCTTGCGGAAGGGCTTGAGCCCGGAGCACAGATCGTGGGCGGCGGCCGTTTGCCCGAGCGAGCAGATGTCGTCGCGTTCGCCTTCGACGGTCATCAGCGCCGTGCGGCGGATGGCGCGGCAGTCGACCCTCTCGCCGCGATAGGTCAGCGTTCCCGCCGCCAGCCGCGCTTCCTGGAAGATCCACTGCACGGTCTCGAGGTAGAACTCGGCGGGCAGGTCGAGTACCGCGAAATACTCATCGTAGAATGTCTTGATCGCCTCCGCCTTCTCCATCTCGCCGGTGGCGAGATGGGTGAACAGATCGATATGCGCGTTGATATGGCGGCTCATGTTCATCGCCATGAAGGCGCCAAGCTGAATGAAGCCGGGATAGACCCGGCGGCCGGCGCCGGGATGGCGGGCGGGCACGCGCGCGATCAGGTTCTTCTCGAACCAGCCGATCGGCTTGTCCGTGGCGAGCTTGTTGACCGTCGTCGGGTTGATCCGCGTATCCACTGGCCCCGCCATCAACGTCATGCTGCGCGGCTGTGTCTGGTGACCCGCCTGCGCCATGACTGCCGCTGCGGTGAGCACTTGCACACAAGGTTGGCAGACGGCGACGAGATGGGTCTCCGGGCCGAGGGTCTCGACGAAGCGGATGAGGTAGTCGACATAGTCGTCATAGCCGAACACGCCGGCTGAGAGCGGCACCTCGCGCGCATTGTGCCAATCGGTGATGTAGACGTCGTGGTCTTGCAGCAGGGTCGCCACGGTGTTGCGCAGCAGCGTGGCAAAGTGGCCGGATAGGGGAGCCACCACCAGGACCTTCGACTGCTGCAGGTCGGTATCCTTCTTGAAATGCAGCAGCGTGCCGAAAGGCAGGGTCAGGGCCGCCACTTCGCTGACCGGCACCTCGCGATTGCCGCTCGTGACCTTGTCGATGCCGTAAGGCGGCCGTTGATGCGTCAGCCCGGCGCGCGTCACCAGTTCGTAGCCCGCTGCGGCGGCGCGCGCGCTCAAGGGCTGCCCGAGCATGGCTCGGCTGCCGAGGGCGACGATCGCGGCCTGGGCGAGGGTACGGGCCGGATTGATGAGGTCCGATTGGGCCTGATAGGCGAGATAGAGCATTGTCTCAGCCACCCTGATCGAGCCTGCCGCACGTGCGTGCGACTATGTTGCGACGCAGCAATCCCGGTCCGCAAGCATCTTTTCCATGTCGCATTGTCTGGAACATGTTTTGCTACGAACCTTGCTTGAGCATGCGGAGGATGCCCTCGATGGCCGCCACCTTGACGATCAGCAGCAAGAATTATTCCTCCTGGTCGCTGCGTGGCTGGCTGCTCTGTCAACTGGCCGGGCTCGAGGTGGAGGAGATCCTGCTGTCGGTGGACGATCCTTCGGCCCGCGCGGAATTGCTGCTGCTCTCGCCATCCTTCCTGGTCCCCTGCCTGCGCCATGAAGGGGCCGAGGTTTGGGACACGCTCGCCATCGCGGGCTATCTCGACGAATTGAAGCCCAAGGCCGGCTTGCTGCCGCAGGAGGTGACGGCCCGCGCCCATTGCCGTTCCATTTCGGGCGAGATGCATTCCGGCTTCGCCAACCTGCGCTCGGCCCTGCCGATGAACGTCAAGGCGCACTATCCCGGCTTCAAGGTCTGGACCGGTGCACAGGCCGATATCGACCGCGTCACCGAGATCTGGCGCGACTGTCTCGGCCGCTATGGCGGGCCGTACTTGTTCGGCGAAGAGCTGACCATGGCCGATGCGATGTACGCACCGGTCTGCCTGCGCTTCCTGACCTATGACGTGGTGCTCGATCCGGTCAGCGAGGGCTATTGCCAGACCGTCATGGCTTGGCCGGCGCTGCGGCGCTGGATCGAGGCTGCGAAGCTGGAACCGGAGGAGCTGGAGGAACTCGACGCGGAGTTCTGAGGCCCGCCAGCCTGAAATCTCATATTCTGCATACCGATGCGTCGCTGGCGCATGGCGCTTGCCGTGCAAAGGCGCTAACACGGCCTCCATTGTTGCGATGAACCTCGGAGGCCCTGCGCATGAATGCTCCCTTCAAGAACCTGATCGCCGGCGAATGGGCCGGCTCGCAGAACGCTTCGCGCAACATCAACCCCTCCAACACCAACGACGTCGTCGGCGAGTATTCGCAAGGGTCGGTCGAGGACCTGAACAACGCCGTCGCCGCCGCCAAGGCCGCCTTCCCGGCCTGGAGCCGCACCACCCCGCAGGAGCGCTACGAGGTCCTGAAGAAGGCCTCCGACGAGATCCTCGCCCGCAAGGACGAGCTCGGCCGCCTGCTGTCGCGTGAAGAGGGCAAGACCCTGCCGGAAGGCATCGGCGAGGCCACCCGCGCCGGCCAGATCTTCGCCTTCTTCGCCGGTGAGGCGTTGCGCCTGGGCGGCGAGAGCCTGCCCTCGGTGCGCCCGGGCGTCGGCGTCGAGATCAGCCGCGAGCCGGTCGGCATCGTCGGCATGATCACGCCCTGGAACTTCCCGATCGCGATCCCGGCCTGGAAGATCGCCCCGGCGCTCGCCTACGGCAACTGCGTCGTGATCAAGCCGGCCGACCTCGTCCCCGGCTCGGCCTGGGCGCTGGTCGACATCATCCAGCGCGCCGGCCTGCCCAAGGGCGTGCTCAACCTGGTGATGGGCCGCGGTTCGGTGGTCGGCCAGGCGCTGCTCGAGCACAAGGATGTGCACGCGATCAGCTTCACCGGCTCGGTCTCGACCGGCCGCAAGGTGGCGGCTGCCTGCATCGCCGGCAACCCGATGAAGAAGGTCCAGCTCGAAATGGGCGGCAAGAACCCGCTCGTCGTGCTCGACGACGCGGATCTCAAGGTTGCGGTCGAGGCCGCAGTCCAGGGCGCCTTCTTCTCGACCGGCCAGCGCTGCACGGCCTCCTCGCGCCTGATCGTCCAGGCCGGCATCCATGACCGCTTCGTCGAGGCGGCGATCGAGCGGCTGAAGGGCGTCACCGTCGACGACGCGCTGAAGGCCGGCACCACGATCGGCCCGGTCGTCGACCAGAGCCAGCTCGACCAGGACCTGAAATACATCCAGATCGCCCGCGACGAAGGCGGCAAGCTCGCCTGGGGCGGCGAACTGCTCAACCGCGAGACCCCCGGCTTCTATCTGCAGCCGGCGCTGTTCACCGAGACGACCAACGCCATGCGCATCTCGCGCGAGGAGGTCTTCGGCCCGGTCGCCAACGTCATCCGCGTCAAGGATTACGAGGAGGCGCTCGCCGTTGCCAACGACACCGAGTTCGGCCTGTCCTCGGGCATCTGCACGACCTCGCTGAAGCATGCGACGCATTTCAAGCGCAATGCCGAGGCGGGCATGGTGATGGTCAACCTCGCCACCGCGGGCGTCGACTACCATGTGCCGTTCGGCGGCCGGAAGGGCTCGAGCTACGGCCCGCGCGAGCAGGGCGCCTATGCCCGCGAGTTCTACACCACCGTGAAGACCTCCTACACGCTCGCCTGAGCCGGGACGTCATCCGGGAGTATCGGGCCGCGCCGCAAGCGCGGCCCTTTTCTTATCGGCTTGGCTATCGGTTCAATCGAACAGTGCCTGTTCCAGCGTAGCGATGCTCGGCAGCAGCAGATGGCTGAGCGGGCGTAAGGTTTCGGCGCTGCCGGCGCCGGTCAGCACGGCGACGCGATAGCCGGCGCCGGCGGCTGCGGCCATGTGCATGTCATGGGTGGAGTCGCCGACGACGGCGACTGCCTCCGCTGGCAGGCCGGTCGCGGCGCAGAAGCCGTCGACCATGCCGCGCTCCGGCTTGGGGCCATGGCCGGAATCATAGCCGCACCGGAAAGCCAGATGCGGTTCGAGGCCGAAGCGCTCGGCGGTCGCGGCCACGGCCGCTTCGCTGTCGCTGGAGGCGATGCCGAGCACGAGCCCGCGACCGACCAGGCTGGCGAACAGGGCAGCGAGATCGCAGACCGGCACCGCCGCGACGACGGCGGACTGGAACAGGGTGTCGAGCCGATCGGTCAGCTCCGACGCGCCAAAGGGCGCGCCGGCTTCGGCCCAGGCCTGCGCCACGTCCTCGGTATTGCCCGAGGCGAGCAGCCCGTCCGAGGTGGCGTAGCCGGTCGCAGGGTCGACGCCGGCGACGGTCAGCAATCGCGCCGCCAGCTCGACGTCGCCCAGGGCTGCGAGCTGGCCGGCCCTGAGATTGGTCGGCGCCCAACTCGCCTGGTAGTCGATCAGCGTGCCGTCCTTGTCGAACAGGATGCCACGGATGGTCGGTCGGGTCATGACGTCACTGGCAATCATGTGACGGGGATGACGTCGACCTTGACGTCGAGTTTCTGGCTGCCGGGGCCGACCAGCACGCCGTCGAGCGGCGAGACGTCGGCATAATCGCGCCCCGTCGCGGTGACGATGTGGTCGTCGGCGACGACGAGGTCATTGGTCGGGTCGAGGCCGATCCAGCCGGTCTCCGGCCCGCACCACAGCATGATCCAGGCATGGGTCGCATCGGCCCCTTCGAGCCGCGGCTGGCCCGCCGGCGGGATGGTGCGCAGATAGCCGCTGACATAGGCGGCGGGCAGGCCGAGCCCTCTGAGGCCGGCGATCATGATGTGGGCGAAGTCCTGGCAGACGCCATGGCGGGCAGCGAAGGCCTCGCGGATCGGAGTCGAGACCTCGGTCGCCTCGGGATCGTAGGTGAACTCCTTGCGGATGCGACCCATCAATTCGCTCGCGGCCTCGAACACCGGCCGCTTCGCCGCAAAGCTCCTGCGGGCGTAGTCGGTGATCTCCGAAACGGTCGGCGCGAGCCGGCTGGCGTAGAGGTATTGGGCCGGCGAATCCGCAGCCAGGCTCTGCGCTTGCAGCGCGAGCTCGGCGACCTCCTCCCAGCCCCGGGTCAGGGCCGGGAAGGGCGCCGCCGCCCGTGTCACCTCGACCCGCGAGGTCATCTCGATCCTGAGTTCGCGGTGCGGTCTGGAAATGGTCAGCGTCGTCGTGCGGTTGCCGAAGAAGCAGATGCCGTCCCGCCGCTCGGCGCCGCGCGGCGTCACCGAAAGCTGGCTGGTCAGGATGCGCTGGCCAACGCCATCGCGTGGCAGCACCCGCAGGAGGCACCGCGCGAACGGCACCGGCCGGCTATAGGCATAAGCCGTGAGATGGCGAATATCGTAGATCACGCGCTGTTCCCTAAGCCAGACGCGTCATCCGCGACCGTTCCGGTCTGGCGTTCTGCAGGAAGTAGCGTTCGGCCACCGCGTTGGAGAGGCCCATCAGCGACTGCTCGAAGACCAGGATGCCGTGCTTGTCGAGCCGGCTCGCCTCGGCGGTGCGGCTTTCGGCGGCGAGCTTGAGCGCGAGCCGGCGCGGTTCCTCCAGCATGCCGTCGTCATGGAGGCAGGGCAAAGCGGCGATTTCGGCATCGAGCTGCTCGATCTGGAAGGCGACCGAGCGCGGATTGTAGGGATCGAGCATGACAAGATCGAGAACCGGCTGCAGCGAGGGGCCGAGCATGTAGCGCGAGCGATAGGTGATCTGCGAGTCCGTCAGGTCGAGCAGCGCGTCGAGGCTGTTGCCGGGCGCGTCGTTCTCGACGAAATGGCGGGCGAAGCGGCAGGTGGTGACGCCGCGCTCGATCCGCCGGCCGATGTCGAGGAAGCGCCAGCCGGCGCCGCGCACCATGTTCTCCTGCGAGAGGCCCGAGAAGGCTGCGAGCGATTTCAGCCCGGTATCGGCGATCTCGAAGGCTTCGCCGGCGCTGGTCGGCTTGCCGGGATCGGCGAGCTGGCGCTGCAGGTCGCCGAACAGCCGCCAGGCATCGACCGAGAGCCGTTCGCGGATGACCGAAGCGGTGCGCCTGGCCTCGCGCACGGAAGCCGCGGCAGAGCCGTATTGGTCGAGGTCGTGCAGGGCCGAGCGCGCCTGCGCCGCGACAGACCGGCCCTTGCTGCCTGCAGGCGCCGCGCCCCAGGCGACGAGCAGATTGGCGAGCCGCTTGATCGTCTCGGCGTGGCCCGGCGCCTGGTCGTCGGCATTGATCAGGCGGCCGAGCAAGGCGCGCACCAGCCGGAGCGTCGCCTCGCTGCGTTCCAGATAGCGCCCGAGCCAGAACAGGTTGTCGGCGGCGCGGCTCGGCAGGATGCCGACGATGCGGCGGATGCCGATCCGGTCCGGGCTCGGCAGCAGCGTCACCTGCTCGACCGGCTGGTCGGAGGTGATCCAGACATCGCTGGAGCGCACGCCCGAGCGCATCGTCACGGCGCGGGCATCACATTCCTCGGAGATGCGGCAGAAACCGCCGGGCATCACCTGCCAGCCATCGGGGGTCGCGGCGGCGAAGACGCGCAGCGTCATCGGCCGGGGCTCGAGCCGCCCGCCCTGCATCACCGGCATGGTCGAGAGGCTGACCACCTCCTGCCCGACATAGTCGAGCCCGCGCTCGGCGATGCGGGTGCGCAGCGCCTCGCGCTCGTTCTTGCCGAGATCGGCGACCAGCACCGTGCCGCCGTCGAGCCCGTCGCCGGGCGCGCGGAAGGCGGCGGAGACGCTCATCTCGTCGAGACGGTCGAGCACGATCCCGCGCTCGCGCGGCTGGCCGCACCACCAGGTCGCGATGTTCGGCAGGATCAGTTCCTCGCCGAGGACCTCCCGCGCCAGCCGCGGCATGAAGCCCATCAGCGCCCGCGCCTCGACAACGCCGGAACCGAGCCCGTTGGCGACGACGACATTCTCGCCGCGCACCGCCTCGACCAGGCCGGGCACCCCGAGCGCCGAAGCGGCATTGAGTTCGAGCGGGTCGGCGAAGTCGCCGTCGATGCGCCGCCAGATGATGTCGGCGCGCTTGAAGCCGGCGATGGTGCGCACATGCACCAGCCCGTCGCGCATGATCAGGTCGCCGCCCTCGACGAGCAGGAAGCCGAGATAGCGGGCGAGATAGGCCTGCTCGAAATAGCTCTCGTGCATCTGGCCCGGCGTCAGCAGGCAGATGCGCGGCTCGACCCGCCGGGCGCGCGCGACCAGCCCGGCGCGGAAACCCTGGAAGAAGCCGGCGAGCCGCTCGACATTCATCGTCCGGAACAGGTCCGGGAAGGCGCGGCCGAGAGCGAGCCGGTTCTCCAGCGCATAGCCGGCGCCTGACGGCGCCTGGGTGCGGTCGTTCAGCACCCACCAGCGGCCATCGGGCCCACGGCCGAGATCGGCCGCGTAGATCTGGAGCTGGCCGGCACCCGTCGTGCCTTGCACAGGCCTGAGATAGTCGGGACTGCCGGTGATGGCGGCGGCCGGCAGCGCGCCCTCCGCGACCAGCTTGCCGGGCCCGTAGATGTCGCCGAGCACGGCGTCGAGCAGTTGCGCACGCTGGGCGACGCCGGCGGCGATCGCCTGCCATTCCTGCCCGGTTAGCACGAGCGGCGCGTGGTTCAGCGGCCAGGAGCGCTCGCCGGCGAGCGGGTCGCTCTCGTCGAGATCGCCGTGGACGCGATAGGAGACGCCGGTGTCGCGGACATGCCGGTCGGCGAGGCCGAAGCGGCGCTGCAATTCGTCGTGCGAAAGCGCCGACCATTCCGCCAGGAACGGCTCCCAATGCGGCCGGATCGAACCGTCCGGCGCCATCAGCTCGTCATAAGCCCCCGGCAGCGGCCGATAGCCCGCGAGCAGGGCATTGCGGCGCTCACTGCGCGCCCGCGTCGAACTCGATCGGCGCTGCAGAGCCATGCTTGACCTCAAACCCCGGGCGGGCGGCGCAGGTCGAGGGTCATCGGGAACTCCGGACTACGCTCTTCCGCGGGAATCGCCAGCGAGCCGGGACTATGGCCGATCGCCTCGAAACGGGCCAGCCTTCGGGCCTCCGCCTCGTAGGAATTCACAGGCGGTGTCTCGTAATTGCGCCCGCCGGGATGCGCCACATGATAGACGCAACCGCCGAGCGAGCGGCCCGCCCAGCTGTCGACGATGTCGAAGGTCAGCGGCGCATGCACCGGAATCGTCGGATGCAGGCCGGAAGCCGGCTGCCAGGCCTTGAAGCGCAGGCCGGCGATGCTGGTTCCGGCGGCGATCTCGGTCATCGGCAGCGCCCGGCCATTGCAGGTGATGACATGCCTGCCGGGCGTCAGTCCGCTCGCCTTGACCTGCAGCCGCTCGACCGAGGAATCGACATAGCGGACGGTGCCGCCGATCGCGCCTTCCTCGCCCATCACATGCCAGGGCTCCAATGCCTGGCGCAATTCCAGCTCGACGCCGCCCTGGTTGACCCTGCCGAAGAAGGGGAAGCGGAACTCGTGCTGCGCCGAAAACCAGGCCGGGTCGAAGCGATAGCCGGCCCGCTCCAGATCGGCGAGCACGTCGCGGAAGTCCTGCCAGACGATTTCCGGCAGCATGAAGCGGTCATGCAGGCTGGTGCCCCAACGCACGAGCTTGCCGGCCTGCGGCTCGCGCCAGAACCAGGCGATCAGCGCCCGGATCAGGAGCTGCTGCGCCAGCGACATCCGCGCATCCGGCGGCATCTCGAAGGAGCGGAACTCGATCAGCCCGAGCCGGCCTGTCGGCCCGTCCGGCGAATAGAGCTTGTCGATGCAGATCTCGGTGCGATGGGTGTTGCCGGAGACGTCGATCAGCAGGTTGCGGTAGAGCCGGTCGACCAGCCAGAGCGGCACCGCCGGGTCATGCGGGCCGGGCGTCTGCGCCAGCGCGATCTCGAGCTCGTAGAGCTGGTCGTGCCGGGCTTCGTCGATGCGCGGCGCCTGGCTGGTCGGGCCGATGAACAGGCCGGAGAACAGATAGGACAGGGAAGGGTGGCGCTGCCAGTAGAGCACGATGCTCTTCAAGAGGTCGGGCCGGCGCAGGAACGGGCTGTCGGCCGGGGTGACGCCGCCGAGCACGACATGGTTGCCGCCGCCGGTGCCGGTATGGCGGCCATCGACCATGAACTTCTCGGCGCAGAGCCGCGATTGGCGGGCTTCCTCATAGACGCCGCGGGTGATCGCGACGGCCTCGGCCCAAGTCTTCGCCGGATGGATATTCACCTCGATCACGCCGGGATCGGGCGTGACCTTGATGACGTTGAGGCGCGGGTCGTGCGGTGGCGCATAGCCCTCGATATGGACGGGCTGGTCGCTGGCTTCGGCCGCCGCCTCGATGCTGGCGATGAGGTCGAGATAATCCTCCAGCCGCTCGACCGGCGGCAGGAAGACGCAGAGCACGCCGTCGCGGACTTCGAGGCTGAGCGCGGTCCGCACCGCGCCGGGCCCGAGATCCTGATGGACGACGTCCTGCCGCGGCGCTTGCGGCGTGGCGCTTCCGGCCGGGCGCGTCGCCTGGACAGGACCATCGAAGATCGGCGGGGGATCGGCGGCGAGCGGCGCTCCTGGTGTTCCGGCCGTAGCGGGAGGCAATGGTCCGCGTGGCTCCATCGGGTCCTGCGGGTGGACATGCGGATAGGCGGCGGCTGGCACATGCTGCAGCGAGCCGAGTGGCAGGCGGAAGCCGACGGGTGAATCGCCCGGCACCAGGAAGAGCTTGCCGCGCCGGA
>Ga0102589_1002768_pt1 | contig 19440 bp, 20 predicted proteins | sample AraplaMF_Col_mLB_FD_76858 | JGI IMG/M metagenome (GOLD analysis project Ga0102589, IMG submission 76858) | Arabidopsis root microbial communities from the University of North Carolina, USA - plate scrape MF_Col_mLB | ecosystem: Host-associated > Plants > Roots > Endosphere | place: USA... | reverse complement strand
GCGTCGTCCCAGACCGCGCCGACGATCTCGACCTCCGCGCCCCATCTCTTCAGCTTAGCGACCTTGTCGGCGACGACATTGGACGGCAGGAAGATCTTGGCCTTGGCGCCAAGCACATGGGCCGAGCGGGCGATGGCGAGCCCGTGATTGCCGCCGGAGGCCGTGACAACGCCGTGCGCCAGCTCCTCGGCCGAGAGCGTCAGCAGGCGGTTCATCGCACCGCGCGCCTTGAACGAACCCGCCGCCTGCAGCAATTCGAGCTTCAGCGTCACCGTGCCGCCGAAATCCTCGCGCGCGCTGAGCTGGCCATAGGGCAGGATCGGTGTCTTGCGGACATGCGGCGCGATCCGCCAGCGCGCTGCGCGGATGTCGTCGAGGCCGATCACGACAGCACCCCGCGATAGGTCGCCGCAACGATCAGGCAGCAATTGCCCGGCCGGACGCGGCCGGGCTGGCGCCTTCCATAGAGGATGCCGTCGGCAGCGTAATGCAGCGTTTCGGGCGGACGCGTCGGATCCCAGGTGCAGTGGATCCTGCCCGCCGGCTGGCCGGCGCTGACCTTTTCGCCATTCGCATGGAAGGGTTCGAAGACGCCGTCCGCGGTGGCGTAGACATAGGCGGCGGTGCCCGGCAATTCGAGCACCTGCCCGTCGCCGCGGCGTGGCTCCGGCTTGTCGCGGGCGACGATGCCGAGATGGTCGAGGACATTGGCAACACCGCGCCGGCAGAGCTTCAGGGCGTCGAGCGAGACCGTGCCGGCGCCCGCCATCTCCGTGCCGACGGTGACGAGCCCCTGCCGGCAGGCGGTCGCGGTGGCGGTGCGCGGCTCGCCAAGATTGGAGATCACCACCGTCATTGGCGCGTCGAAGGCCTGAACCGCCGCGACATTGCGCTTGTGCAGCCCGGGATCGTCGGTCGGCTCGACGATCGCGCTCGGGATGATGTCGAGCGAGGAACCGCCAGAATGGAGGTCGAGGAAAGCGTCGCCAAGCGGCAGGATGTGGTCGCTGACGAAAGCCGAGATCTGCTGGGTGATGGTGCCCCGCGGATCGCCCGGGAAAGTCCGGTTGAAGTTGAGTCCGTCGACCGTCGATGTGCGCTGGCCGGCGATGACGGCGTGGACATTGTTCGCCGGCATCAGGATGAGCCGCCCCTGCACCCGGCCGGGGTCGAGATCGCGGATCAGGTCACAGATCGTGATCGGCCCCTCGTATTCGTCGCCATGGTTGCCGCCTTCGAGGATCGCGGTCGGCCCCGAGCCGTTCTTGATGATCGCGACGGGTATCCGCGTCGCGCCCCAGGCGTCGTCGTCAGGCGAATGCGGGATCATCAGGAAGCCGACCTGCTTGCCGTCCTTCTCCGGATCGACGGTGAGGAAGGCGCTGGACGGGCGTGGGGTCGGCTTCTGGCGGAGGCTGTTCATGGTGGGGCTCGGGAAAAGCGGGGCTCGGGATTGCAGGCACGAGCGCGGGGAACCCTCTCCCGGAGGGAGAGGGCAGGGTGAGGGGTAAGCGGCCGAACCAGTGAGGCGTTGCGCTCACCGCGCGGTCGGGTTCAGGCCAACGTTTCCGATCCGAACACCTCACCCCTGCCCCTCTCCTTCTAGGAGAGGGGTTTCCCGCGCCTGCTTCGGTTGGCGATCGCTTGTTACAGCGTCGGCAGCGGGTCCATCGGCATGTCCAGATACTTCTTGTGCAGCCGATCGAGCTCGCCGTTCATCGAGTTGAAGAAGATGAAACCGTCGAGCCAGCGCACGAGATTATGCTGGTCCATCTGCACGCCCATATGCGCCGGGCTGCGGCGGATGACGAATTTGCGCTCGAACTCCTTGTTGGGGTTCTGCTTGGCGAGTGCCTGGGCGACGATCGAATTGGTCGCGAGAAGATCGGCCTGGCCGGTGATGTAGGCGGCTGCCGCGGTCGCATCGTCCTCGGTGCGCATGATCGAGGCCTTCGGCGCGGAGGCGGTGATCGCGAGTTCCTGCGTCGTGCCCTTGGCGGCGGCGACGCGGTTCGAGCCGAGCGTCTCCGGGCTGGTCACATTGGCTGACTTCGCGCCGTAGACGGCGAGGAAGGTGTTGGCATAGGGCGCGGTGAACTGGATCTGGCGGGCGCGCTCCGGCGTCAGCCCCATCACCGAGATGACGATGTCGACCTTGTCGGTGAGCAGGAACGGGATGCGGTTGGCGCCGGTGATCTGCTGCATCTCCAGCTTCACGCCGAGGCCCTTGGCGACCATCTCGGCGAACTCAATGTCGAAGCCGACAGGATTGCGGTTGGCGTCCTGCGAGCCGAAGGGCGGCGCATCGAGCGGCACGCCGATCCGTACCACCCCCTTGGACAGGATGTCCTGGAGCTTGTCGGCCTTGGCCTCGACCGCCCCGAACGCGGCGATCGCCATCGCCGCCAGGCCTGCGAACAGTTTACGCATGATGTCCTCCCCTCGTGACTGAACTGGAACCGGTTGGCCTTCTCAGTGCAGCACCGCGCTGAGGAAGGTGGTGAGCTCGGGCGTCTTCGGCTGGGCGAGCACAGCCGCAGCCTGGCCTTCTTCGTGGATGCGGCCCTCGTGCATGAAGACGACGCGCGAGCCGAACCTGCGGGCAAAGCCCATCTCGTGGGTGACGAGCATCATGGTCATGCCCTGCTGCGCCACGGATTCGAGCACTTTCAGCACCTCGCCGGTGAGCTCCGGATCGAGTGCCGAGGTGACCTCGTCGAACAGCATCAGCTTCGGCCGCATGGCGAGCGAGCGCGCGATCGCAACACGCTGCTGCTGGCCGCCGGAAAGTTGCGACGGGTAAGCGTCGAGCTTGTCCTCCAGCCCGACGCGGGCCAGCACCTCGCGGGCGACCTCGCGCGCCTCCTCCGGCTTCTGCTTCTTCACGACGCGCGGGGCGAGCGTGATGTTGTCGCTGACCGAGAGATGCGGGAACAGGTTGAACTGCTGGAAGACGATGCCGACCTCCTGCCGGAGCTTGCGCAGGTCGGTGGCGGGATCGTTGACCTGCACGCCGTCGATGCGGATCGTGCCGGCCTGGACCGGTTCCAGCCCGTTGACGCAGCGCAAAAGCGTGCTTTTCCCCGAGCCCGAGCGGCCGATCACGGCGACGACCTCGCCCTTCTCGATGTCGAGCGAGACGCCCTTCAGCACCTGGTTGGCGCCATAGCTCTTGCTGACGCCATGGATTTCAACGAGCGACATCGAGCTTCCGCTCGAGCGAGCGGCTCCATTGCGTGAGGGGGAAGCACATCGCGAAATAGATGCAGGCGACGGTGATGTAGACGGCGAAGGGCTTGTAGGTGCCAGCCGCGGTGAGCTGGCCTTCGCGGGTGAGCTCGACGAAGCCGATCACCGCAGCCAGCGAAGTGTTCTTGATCAGTTGCACGAGGAAACCGACCGTCGGCGGGATCGCGATCCGGATCGATTGCGGGATGATGACGTAGCGCAGCTGCTCGGCCAGCGAGAGGCCGAGCGAGGCGCCCGCCTCCCATTGCGTCCTGGCGATCGAGACCAGCGCGCCGCGCCAGATCTCGCCGAGGAAGGCCGAGCCATAGACCGAGAAGGCGACCGCCGCCGCGATCCAGGGATTGACCGAGATGCCGGCGAGCGGCAGGCCGAAGAAGATCAGGAACAGCCAGACCAGCAGCGGCGTGCCCTGGACCAGCTGGATGTAGGTCGCCGAAAACCAGCGCAGCGGCGCGACCGGCAGGATGCGCAGGATCGCCAGCGCCAAGCCCAGCGCCGCCGAGCCGGCGAAGGCGACCGCGGTCAGCGCCAGCGTCCAGCGCGCCGCCGCGACGAGGTACATGATGTCGATGAGGCCGAATTCGCGGATCATCGCACGAACACCAGGCGGTAGATCAGGGCGAACAGGCCGCGGAAGCCGATGGCGAGCGCGAGATAGAGCACGCCGATCACCGTATAGACCTCGAAATCGCGGAAGGTGCGCGACTGCACGATCGACGCCGCGTGGAAGAGGTCCTGCACCGAGATCTGCGAGGCGACGCTGGTCGCCAGCATCAAGAGCACGAACTGGCTGGCGAGCGCCGGGAACATTGCCTTCAGCGCCGGGAAGACGACGATGTAGCGGAAGACCTGCAGGCCGGAGAGCCCGAGCGAATGGCCGGCCTCGATCTGCGCCTTCGGCACCGCTTCCAGCCCCGCGCGGACGATCTCGGTGGTGTAGGCGCCAAGATTGATCACCAGCGCGATCATCGCCGCGGTGAGCCCGTCGAGCCTGACGCCGAAGCTCGGCAGCCCGAAGAAGATCAGGAAGAGCTGCACCAGCAGCGGCGTGTTGCGGATGATCTCGACATAGGCGCCGACGATGCGGCGCAGCCAGGCCGGGCCATAGGTGCGTCCGGCGGCGCAGAGCACACCGATCAGGAGCCCGCCGACCATGGCGACGCCCGAGAGCAGTAGCGTGATCCAGACGCCGTCGAGAATGGACTCCCAGGCCGCAAAGACATCGCGAAACTGGAGCCCGTACTTCATCGCCGTCAGCCCTGCGGCTGCGGGCCATGGGCCCGCCGTCCGAATACGCTGGACGGATGTTGCGGCGATGCGGCCATCTCTCTCCCTCTTTACCCGAAGGCTAGTTTGGCTTCTTATTTGATGTCAAGCTTCACATATGAAACAGGCGCAGCATGAGCGTTCTCCCTGAAGCCGACACCGACGAGAAGGCGGCCTATGCCGCCCCAGCCCTTGAGAAGGGTCTCGATATCCTCGAACTGCTCGCCGAGACCGGCGAGCCGCTCTCGACCCGCGTCATCGCCGAACGGCTGCAGCGCTCGAAGAGCGAGATCTTCCGCATGGTCTTCGTGCTGCAGCAGCGCGGCTATCTCGAGCGCGAGCCGGGGACCGACCGGCTCGGCCTGTCGCGCCGCCTGTTCGACCTCGGCATCCGGACGCCTGGCGGCAAGCAGCTGACCTCGGTCGTGCTGCCGCTGATGGAGCGCTTCAGCGAGGAGAGCGGCCAGGCCGCCCATCTCGTCGTGCTGAGCCGGGCCCAGACCGTCGTGCTCGCCACCACCGCCGGCCATCTCGACGCCAGCGTCATCGTCCGCCCCGGCTATGGCCGCCCGGCGCTCGACGCCAATTCAGGCCTGCTGATCCTGGCCTTCCAATCGGAGGGGCGCCGGCGCGGGCTAATGCGCGAGGCGGCGCCCGAGACCCGGCAACGCCTCGATGAGCCGGCAACGCAGACGGCACTCGCCGAGATCAGGGCATTGGGACACCGCATTGCGCCGAGTCGCGATATCCTCGCCGTCACCGACATCGCCTGCCCGGTGATCGGCCCGGCCGGTCATGCCGAGGCGGCAATCCTGGTGCCCTGCCTGCAACGCCATGGTGTCGAGACCGACGAGAATGCGATCCTGCTCGCGCTCAAGGCCTGCGCCGCTGAAGCCGGCCTGCGGCTGCCCTATGGCTAGGGACTGCCTCCGAAGAGCCGCATATTAACCCGAGAAACCCGCGCAATTGCCGCAGCCCAACCCGAAGCCGGCCATATACTCTCCAAAATTGTTCGCGATTTTCCGTCTGACCGACGCAACCGCCACGGAGGAGGACGATATGGCCGAGACCGCGACGAACCCTGAGACCATCGTGATGACCGATCCGGAATGGATCGCGTTGGAGAGCATCAGCGAGGAGACGCGCCGCTTCATCTTCGGTGAGGCGATGCTGCGCCTGCTTCAGGGACGCGGTTTGGCCGAACCCGGCGACGAGCTCTGGAAGGTCACGCCGCAGGGCCAGCAGGCACTCGAAGCCCGCAGCCACTGACCTTCAAGCCCAGTTTCATACCGAACGCGTCGTCCCGGGTGTCCTCAAGGGCCACCCGGGACGATCTCGTTCAAGGTCGTGTCCGCGGTTGCAAGCGTCGGCCGCGCAGCCCATCTCAGCGCTACGCCAGTTCGCTCACGCTTCCGGGACCTGACGCATGAAACGCCCCGTCACCATCACGATCTCGCATTCGCTCGGCCGCGAGGCGGCCCGCCAGCGGCTGCAAGGCGGCGTCGGCAAGGTCCGCGACAAGCTCGGCGGCTTCGGCATGCAGCTCGTCGAGGAGACCTGGCAGGGCGACACGCTGCAATTTGGTGTCGCCGCGCTCGGCCACACCGTCAGCGGCAAGATCGAGGTCGAGGACGCGCTCGTGCGCGTCGAGGTGATGCTGCCGCTGATGCTCGCCATCTTCGCCGAGAAGCTGAAGCTCGGCGTCGAGAAGCAGGCGCAGATCCTGCTCGAGCACAAGCCGAGCAAGGCGTGACCTGCGCGCCCGCTCATCGTGTCGCAGGTTCCTTGCAACTTTTGTTCACCATCGAAGGTTGAATTCCCCCGCCGCGATCCGCAAAGTCGCAGGCGCCCCCTTTCCCGCCTGCCCACCGGAGACCCATGCATCACGGCCCATTGATCGCCATCATCGTCATGGGCCTCGGCCTCGCCTTCGTCTTCGGGGCGCTGGCACAGAAGTTCAGGGTTTCCCCGCTGGTCGGCTATCTCCTCGCCGGCGTCGCGGTCGGCCCGTTCACGCCGGGCTTCGTCGCCGATCAGGGCCTCGCCAATGATCTCGCCGAAATCGGCGTCATCCTGCTGATGTTCGGCGTCGGCCTGCATTTCTCGCTGAAGGACCTGCTTTCGGTCAAAGCCATCGCGGTGCCGGGCGCGCTGGTGCAGATCGCCGCCGCGACCTTGCTGGGCCTAGGACTGGCATTGGTTCTCGGCTGGACCGTGATCGCCGGCCTCGTCTTCGGCCTGGCGCTCTCGGTCGCCAGTACCGTCGTGCTGCTGCGCGCCCTGCAGGAGCGGCGCATCGTCCAGACCGAGAAGGGCAAGATCGCCGTCGGCTGGCTGATCGTCGAGGACCTCGCCATGGTCCTGGCGCTGGTGATGATCCCGGCGGTCGCGGACGTGCTGAACGGCGGCTCCGGCGCTGCTTCCGGCGGCGGCCCGCTGGCGACCCGATTCGATCTCGGCCTCTGGGGCGTGCTCGGCCTGACGCTCGCCAAGGTCGCCGCCTTCGTCGCCTTCATGCTGATCGTCGGGCGCCGGCTGATCCCCTGGATCCTGCACTGGGTCGCCCATACCGGCTCGCGCGAGCTCTTCCGCCTCGCTGTGCTGGCGATCGCGCTCGGCGTCGCCTATCTCGCCGCCAGCCTGTTCGGCGTCTCCTTCGCGCTCGGTGCCTTCTTCGCCGGCATGATCCTGAGCGAATCGCCGCTCAGCCATCGCGCTGCCGAGGAATCGCTGCCGCTGCGCGACGCCTTCGCCGTGCTGTTCTTCGTCTCCGTGGGCATGCTATTCGACCCCGGCATCCTGCTGCGCGCCCCGCTCGCGCTGGTCGCCACGATCGCGATCATCCTGTTCGGCAAGTCGCTGGCCGCCTGGCTGATCGTGCGCGCCTTCGGCAAGCCCGACCAGGTCGCGCTGACGATCTCGGCGAGCCTGGCGCAGATCGGCGAATTCTCCTTCATCCTCGCCGGCCTCGGCGTCTCCCTGAAGCTGCTGCCGGAGCAGGGTCGCGACCTGATCCTCGCCGGCGCGATCTTCTCGATCGTGCTCAACCCGCTGATGTTCAAGCTGGTCGACCGCTTCGCCCCGCCCGACCCTGCGCCGGCCAAGCCCAAGCCGGCCGAGGCCGCGCCCGCCCCTCAGCCCGAAGCGCCCGCCGCGACGCCGGAGCCTGAGCCTGCTCCCGCCCCCGAGCGCGACATCGTTCCGACCGAGCTCGCCGACCACATCGTCGTCGTCGGTTATGGCCGGGTCGGCTCGCTGCTCGGCGCCGGCCTCGCGGCGATGGGCGAAAAGCTGCTGGTGATCGAGGACCAGGACGATGGCGTCGCCACCGCCCGCCGCGACGGCGCCGAGGTACTCCTCGGCAATGCCGCCGACCCGGAGGTGCTCGGCGCCGCCGGGCTGGCGCGGGCAAAACGCCTCTTCGTCGCCATCCCCGGCAGCTTCGAGGCCGGTCAGGTCTGCGAGCAGGCGCGCAAGCAGAACCCCAACCTGCCGATCATCGCGCGCGCCCACTCGCTGGCCGAGGTCGAGCATCTCAAGGACTGCGGCGCCAGCCGCACCATCATGGGCGAGGCCGAGATCGCCCGCGCCATGCTGGCGCTCTGTGGCAGGAAAGGCGAGGAGCCGGCTCCGGGCACGCCGAACGCAGCCTGACTAGCTCTCCCCATCCATCAGCGGGTGGAGATCGCGCACCATGCTCTTCAGCCGCTCGTCGAGGACATGAGTGTAGATCTGCGTCGTCGCGATATCGGCATGGCCGAGCAATTCCTGCACGACGCGCAAGTCCGCGCCATTCTGCAGGAGATGGCTGGCGAAGGCATGGCGCAGGACATGCGGCGAGACCTTGGCCGGCGACAGGCCGGCCGCCGCGGCCAGCGATTTGAGATCGCGCCCGAAGGCCTGGCGGGTCAGATGCCCGCTCTCGCCGTCGGAGGGGAAGAGCCAGCGCCCGTCGGCCGTGCCCTGCTCGCGCAGCAAGCCGAGATGCACCGAGGCTGCGATGCGCGCTGCTTCGTTCAGCGGCACCAGCCGGTCCTTGTCGCCCTTGCCGCGCACGACCAGGAATCGCTCGCGCGTCGTCGCAGCCGAAAGCGGCAGCGCGATCAGTTCGGAGACGCGCAGGCCGGTGGCGTAGAGCATCTCGATCAGGCAGCGCATCTTGACCGTACGTGCGCGTGCCGCCGGCGAGAGCCCCTCCTGCTCCGCCATCTGCTGTGCCGTGCCGATCAGCCGATCGACCTCGGCGACGCTGAGCACCTTCGGCAATGGCCGGCCGAGCCGCGGCCCCTCGATCGCGGCGGTCGGATCGGTGCCGGCAAGCCCTTCCGTGTAGAGGAAGCGGTGGAACTGCCTGACGGCCGAAAGCCGCCGCGCTGCAGAGGAGGCCTTCAGCCCGCGTTCCGACAGCTCGACCAGATAAGCCCGGATATCGTCCGCCGTGGCTGCAGCCGGACCGCCCTGGCTGGCGGCGAAGCCGAGATAGTCCTCGAGGTCGCGCTCATAGGCCTCGAGCGTGTTCTTGGCCGCGCCGCGCTCGGCCGCCAGCATGTCGAGGAAGCCGTTCAGCCAGGAGCGCGCCTGCTTGCTCATTTCTGTTGCAACTTCGAGGGCGGCACGATCTCGACCATCTCGCGCGGCTCCGGCTTCACGAAGGTGACCAGCGCGATCATGCCGCCATAGACCAGCCCGGCGATGACAGCCAGGAACGTCAGGAACTTGAACAGCGTCGGCACGGCCGGCGATTCCCCATGCACCCCAACCCGTTATTTCTGATTGGGGGTATCGGGCGCAAGGGCGGAACCGGCGATCTCTGCAATCTGCAACCCGCGCAGGCTGTTGCCGACGAACCAGCGTCTAGCCTGCCGGAGATCGTCAAGACGCAGCGGCGCCTCACGCGCGGCACCTGTGTCTATGAGTTCCCGGCGCAGCACGCCCGGCAGCAGCCCATGCTCCAGCGGTGGCGTCAGCAAGACGCCGTCACGCTCGACGAAGATGGTGCTGCGGCTGGTCTCGGTGACGAAGCCTTGCCGGTTCAGCAGCAGCGCATCGTCGCAGTCTTGCGCCGCCGCCTCGGCGAAGGCCCGTTCATAGACCGCCCGACGCGTCGTCTTGTGGCGCAGGAACGGATCGCCGGCATCGACGCGCTGGCGGGCGACGGCGAGGCGGACCGCGCCATCGGCGGCAGGAGGCATCGGCGCCGTGGTGACCTGAAGCGTGCCGTCTCGGCGCAGCTCGCAGCGGATGCGACGCTCCTCACCAAGGAGGAATGACAGTTCAGCCTCGTTCAGCTGCGCGAGCACCTGCTCCCGATCGAATCGGAAGCCGAGCGCTGCCGCCGAGACGGCAAGGCGTTCGAGGTGCAACGCCAGCCGGACATAGCCATCTGCCCAGCGCAGCGTCTCGATCAGCCCATATTCCCCAGCGAGTTCGGTCAGCACCCGAGCCTTCAGCCGGCATTCGGCGTATTCCTCCGCCGGCCTGGAATCGACGACGATGCCGCCGCCGACGCCATAGACGCCCTCGCCACCCGGCAGCAGCGTCGCGGTCCGGATCGCGACGTTGAAGCTGAGATCGCCATTCGGCGCGATCATGCCGATCGAGCCGGTATAGACCTCGCGCGGCGCGGCTTCGAGCTCGCGGATGATTTCCATCGCCCGCAGCTTCGGCGCGCCGGTGACCGAGCCACAGGGGAACAGCGCCTGCATCTGCTGAAGCAGCGACAAGCCGGGCCGCAGCTGGCTCGTCACCGTCGAGGTCAGCGTATGAAAGCCCGGATAGGTCTCGACACTGAACAGCGCGGGCACCTTGACCGAGCCCTGCTCGCTGACACGGCCGAGATCGTTGCGCAGGAGATCGACGATCATCAGGTTCTCGGCCCGCTGCTTCGGATCGGCGCGTAGCGATGCCTTCGCCGCCTCATCGGCCTTCGGATCGGCTCCCCGTGCAGCCGTTCCCTTCATCGGCCGGGTGACCGCGCGCCCGTCCGCCGTCTCGATGAACAGCTCCGGCGAGACCGAGAGGATGTTCGCGGAACCAGTCGCGACCACTCCGCCATGTGCGACCGGCTGGCTCGCCCTGAGCGCGCCATAGAGCGCAAGCGGATCGCCGGGGTAGCGGAAGCGGATCGGGAAGGTCAGGTTGACCTGGTAGGCATCACCGGCGTGGAGATAGTCGAGCACGCGCTGCACCGCTGCGGCATGGCCGGCCTCATCCAGTCCGAATGCCAGATTGTCGAGCGGTAGCGGACACAGCGCTGCGAACCGCTTGTCGAGCTCCGCCGGGGTGATTCTGCGCGGCGCAGCGAACAGACCGAACCAGAGCAGCGGCAGGCTCCGCTGCGCCGGCAGCAGCCCGGCTAGCCGCGGCTCGAAGGCATAGCCGAGCTCATAGGAGAGGAAGCCCGCTGCATACAGGCCGCGCGTCAGACCGGCCTCGATGCGGGCGAACGCTTCGGCGATCTCGGCCGGTTCAGTTGCAGCGACGATCTTGACAGGCTCGGCGAACAGCAGCGCCTGCCCTGCCCCGCTGCGATCCTCCAGCAGCACGAAGGGCGCCCGCAAGGCGGCGATCCCGCAATCCTCTCCAGCCACCGGCACCATATACCCACCAGCCTCGTCGCGGCGCTACCGGCCCGACTCAGCAGCCCCGGTCAAGCCACCCTGCATCGCACATGGCGGTACCGCGATCCTCATGCTAGAGCGACCCTGAGGAAAAACGTCTGATGGTCATGGCAGAGGTTATCGAACAGGTGGACCGGGAAGCCTTGCGGGCGGCGCTCGGCGGGCGCGCGGTCGTACTGGTCGGCATGATGGGTTCGGGCAAGAGCGCGACCGGCAAGCGCCTCGGCGCCCGCCTCGGCTTGCCCTTCGTCGATGCCGACACCGAGATCGAGACTGCCGCCGGCATGACGATCCCGGAGATCTTCGCCCAGCGCGGCGAGAGCGAGTTTCGCGACGGCGAGCGCCGCGTCATCGCCCGCATCCTGACGACCCGCGCCCCTCTCGTGTTGGCGACCGGCGGCGGCGCCTTCATGAATGCCGATACTCGCGCCCGCATCGCCGAGCTCGGCATCTCGATCTGGCTCAAGGCCGAGTTCGACGTGCTCATGCGCCGCGTCCGCAAGCGCAGCAACCGTCCACTGCTGCAGACCACCGATCCCGAAGCGACCATGCGCCGGATGCTGGCCGAGCGCGAGCCGGTCTATGCGCTCGCCGACATCACCCTGATCTCGCGCGACGATCCGCATGAGGTCGTCGTAGAGGATGCGATGGCCGCGCTCGACCGGCGGCTGCGCCAGGAGGGTGCGTGATGAACGCCGCCGCACCCGCTGCCGCCGCAGCAGAGCGCATCGTCGTGCCGGTCGCACTGGCCGAGCGCTCCTACGACATCCTGATCGGCCGCCATCAGCTCTGCGAGGCCGCCGAGCTGATCGCCCGCCGGTTTCCGGGCGCCCGCGCCGCAATCGTCACCGACGACAACCTCGCGGCGCTGCATGCGCCAGCGCTCGAATCCTGCCTGCACCAGGCCGGCGTCACCACGACGCGCCTGACCATTCCGCCGGGCGAGGCCTCCAAATCCTATGCCCGTTTCATCGAGCTCTGCGACGGTCTGCTCGCCGCCAAGATCGAGCGCAACGATCTCGTCATCGCGCTCGGCGGCGGCGTCGTCGGCGATCTCTCGGGCTTTGCCGCCTCGGTGCTGCGCCGCGGCGTGCGGCTGGTGCAGATTCCGACCAGCCTCCTCGCCCAGGTCGATTCCTCCGTCGGCGGCAAGACCGGCATCAATTCCAGCCATGGCAAGAACCTGATCGGCGCCTTCCATCAGCCGGCGCTGGTGGTCTGCGACACCGCCTTGCTCGATACGCTGAGCGAGCGCGAGTTCAAGGCCGGCTATGCCGAGGTGGTGAAATACGGGCTGATCGACGATCCCGCTTTCTTCGACTGGTGCGAGGTCAACTGGCGCCGCGTCATGGAAGGCGGGCCGGAGCGCGACCATGCGGTGGCGACGGCCTGTCGGGCCAAGGCCGCGATCGTCGCCCGCGACGAGCGCGAGGATGGCGACCGGGCTTTGCTCAATCTCGGCCACACTTTCGCCCATGCGCTGGAGCGACTGACCCGTTACGACTCCACCCGGCTCGTCCATGGCGAGGCCGTGGCGATCGGGCTCTGCCTCGCCTTCCGCTTCTCGCAGCGCCTCGGCCTCTGCTCTGGCCAGGATGCCGGCCGCGTCGCCGCCCATATCGCCTCGGTCGGCCTGCCGACCCGGCTGCAGGAGGTGCCCGGCGGCACCGGCACCGCCGCCGAGATCGTCGAGGCGATGACCCAGGACAAGAAGGTCAAGCGCGGTGCGCTGACCTTCATCCTGGCGCATGGCATCGGCAGGAGCTTCATTGCGCCGGGCGTCGCCACCGAGGCGGCGCATGACTTCATCGAAAGCGAACTCGCGGGAACCTGAGCGCTTCCGCCATGGTCGCCATTCCCCACCTCGATCCCTGGCTCGCTCTCGCCGTCGTCGCGCTCGGTGTGTTCCTGACCGGCTTCCTCGCCGCAGCCGATGCGGCGCTGCATGCGATCTCGCGCGCCAGGCTCGTCCAGCAGGAAAAGGCCGGCAGCCGCCGCGCCGCGATCGCGCTGCGCGTGCTCGGCGACCGCGAACGGCTGAGCGGCGTCTTCCTGCTGGCGCGGACGCTGGTGAAGACCGCGACGGCGAGCTTCGCCGCCTATGCCGCCCTCGCCTCCTTCGGCGTCAGCGGCGCAGCGGGCCTTGCGATCGCGGTCGCGCTGGTCGTCGTCGTGCTCGGCGAGCTCGCGCCGCGCATGGCCGCCGTCGCGGAGCCCGAGCGGATGGCGCTCAAGCTTGTGCGCCCGGTGGCGCGCCTGCTCGCCGTGCTCGGTCCCCCGGTCCGGTTGATGCAATGGTTCGCGCGGCGCACGCTCGGCCTGTTCGGCCTGCGGATCGATTCGCAGCGCCCGGTTCTGGCGATCGACGAGATCCTGCGCGACCAGGTCGAGTTGATGCGCCAGGAGGGCACGGTCGAGAAGGCCGATGGCGACATGGTCAGCGGCCTGCTCGACCTGAAGCAGCTCGAAGTCGCCGATGTGATGATCCACCGCACCAAGATGCGCACGATCAATCTCGATCTCGGCCCCGAGACGATCGTCCGCGAGGTGCTGGCCTCGCCCTATACCCGCATGCCGCTCTGGCGCGATAAGCCCGAGAACATCGTCGGCATCCTGCACGCCAAGGACCTGCTGCGCGCGCTCGACGCCGCCGGCGGCGACGCCTGCAGGCTCGATGTCGCGACGATTGCGCTGGAACCCTGGTTCGTGCCGGTCAACACGCCGCTGCCCGAGCAGCTCAAGGCCTTCCTCGCCCGCAAGACGCATTTCGCCCTCGCCGTCGACGAGTATGGCGAGGTGATGGGGCTGGTGACGCTGGAGGACATCCTCGAGGAGATCGTCGGCGACATCCGCGACGAGCATGACGTCGCCGTGCCGGGCCTGCGCCAGCAGCCGGACGGCGCCGTCATCGTCGATGGCGGCGTGCCGATCCGCGATCTCAACCGGGCGATGGACTGGCAATTGCCGGATGCGGAGGCGACGACCATCGCCGGCCTCGTCATCCACGAAGCCCGCGCCATCCCCGATGCCGGCCAGGCCTTCACCTTCCACGGCTTCCGCTTCGAGGTGATGCGCAAGAGCAGGAATCGACTGACGGCGCTCAGGGTCGCACCGGCCGGCAATGGCGTGCATGAGCAGGAGCCCGCGACCGCCGCCTGATGGCGGCTGGAACGCTCAGTGGCCCGCAGGCCGCAGCTTGAGCCGCAGCCTTGCGAACAGCCTTGTAAAGACATCGGCATCGTCGCGGGCCCGCGCCAGGACGAGGCCTCCCTGTATCAAGGCCAGGATTTCCTCCGCCAGCGCTTCCGGATCGGCATGGCCGCTGCGGACGAGCGCCCCGGCGAGCGCCTCCTGCCAGGCGGCGAAATAACCAGCGATCTGCGCAGCGAAACGCTCCCGGGAATCGGCCAGGGCCAGTGCTCCGACCAAGCAAATGCGGCGGCCCGAGCGAAAATAGCCGTCGACGGCGACGAGCATCGCCTCGATCGCAGCCGCGGCATCGCCGTCCTCGCGCAGCGGCCGGAACACCTCGCTCTCGAACCATCCGTCGATCTCGTCGAGCACGGCCTTGGCCATCTCCTCCTTCCCGCCGGGGAAGAAGTGATAGAGGCTGCCCTTGCCGAGCCCGGTACGCGCGCCGATCACAGACAGGCTTGCCGCCTCGAAACCGTGATCGCGGAAGATCTCGCCGAGCACCGGCAGCAGATCGGACCGCTCGCTGATTCGTCTTGCCATCAGCCCTTATAAGCCGAGATCGCTGAGGCCGGGATGGTCGGCCGGGCGCGGGCCGGACGCATCCCAATGGAATTTCCGCGCCGCCGGCGCGATCGGCAGGTCATTGATGCCGGCATGGCGGCGGGCCATCAGACCGTTCCCGGCGAATTCCCAGTTCTCGTTGCCATAGGAGCGGTACCACTGTCCGGAATCGTCGCGCCATTCATAGGCGAAGCGCACGGCGATGCGGTCGCCGGTGAAGGCCCAGAGCTCCTTGATCAATCGATAGTCGAGCTCGCGCTGCCATTTGCGGGTGAGGAAAGCCTCGATCGCCGCCCGGCCCTGGAAGATCTCTGCGCGATTCCGCCAGCGCGAATCTTCGGTATAGGCCAGCGCGACCCGTGCCGGGTTGCGGCCGTTCCAGCCGTCCTCCGCGGCCCTGACCTTCAGGATCGCGCTGTCTTTGGTGAAGGGCGGAAAAGGTGGTCTCGCTTCGCTCATGGCAATCTCCTGTACCAATCGGTCAAGATTTTACCAATCGGTACAGACAACAATTTGCCTCGTCAAGTCGGCCGCCGAACCTGATCGTCAGGGGCTGAAGACCAGCACCAGGAAGACGAAGAACACCGAGAGGTGCACCGCGCCTTCCAGCATGGTGGTGCGCGTGCCGGTGAAGGTCAGTGTGCTCAGAAGCAGTGTCATCGACAGTATCACCATATTGGTGCCGGAGAGGCCGAGCACGACCTGTTGTCCAGTGACGAGGCCGATGACCAGCACGGCCGGGACCGTCAGTCCGAGCGTCGAGGCGGCGGCGCCGAGGCAGAGATTGATCGCCCGCTGCAGCTGGTTGGCGGTGATCGCCTTGAGTGCCGCGATGCATTCGGGCGTGAACACCACCATGGCGATCAGGATGCCGCCGAGCGCGACCGGCGCGCCGAGCTTGGCGATGCCGAAATCGAGCACTACAGCGAGACTCTTCGCCAGGATGACGATCGGCAGGATGTTGGCGAGCAGCAGCACGACATGGGACGAGGTCGAGCCGCCCGAAGGCGGATGCGGCGGTTCCTCGGCCGGCTCGGCATCGGGCGGCGGCGCTGACGCCAGTTCGGGATCGGGCTGTGTCCTGGCCCGGGCATAGGCCGCGCCATAGGGCATGTTCGACTCGACCGCCGGCTCCTTGAAGAAGACGCTGTGCCGCCCTGTCTGCAGGATCAGGAAGGCGCCATAGAGCAGCAGGGTGAAGAGAGAGAAGGCGATCGACTGGAAGGTCGTCAGCGTGCCATCCGAGGTCGAGGTGGTGAAATTCGGCAGCACCAGCGGGATCAGTGTCAGCGGGATGATCACCGCGAGATAGGCCGACGCCCCTTTGAGGTTGTAGCTCTGCGAGAAGTGCCTGAGGCCACCGATCAGCAGGCCGATGCCGACGACGCCGTTGAGCACGATCATCAGCACCGCGAACATGGTGTCGCGCCCGAGCGTCGGGGCGCCCTTGGCGCCGAGCATCACCGCCGAGATCAGCGCCACCTCGATGATGACGATCGAGAGCGTCAGGATCAGCGTGCCATAGGGCTCGCCGAGCCGATGCGCCAGTTCCTCGGCCTCGTGCACCACGCCGAAGGCCGACCAGACGATGATGCCGAGCAGCCAGGCGAAGATCAGCAGCGACGGGACGGGCGCGCCGAGCTGCGCCAGCAGCGTGCCGCCGAAGATCTGGAAGGCTGCGACCGAAGCCCAGGCGCAGGCGAGACGGGCGATCATCATGTCGGCAATGGATCCGCGTTGAAATGAAACCGGCGAGTAAGCGCCGAAAATGATCTCACAACGGCACACCTGTGACACGCGATTGTTCATCCGCTCGGGGACTGCTGTCCGATGGGCGGCAAAGAGTGAAGGCTCAGCCCAGCTTCGCCAGGAAATCGGCAGCCTTGTAGCCATCAGGCACGCCGTCGAGGATGATCGCGGCGCTGCGCGAATTCTGCGTCCTGAGCGGCAGGATCGCCTGATAGCCCGGTGAAGCGTACCAGGCATGGGCAGCGTCGCGATCCGGGAAGGCGATGACGACGAGATCACCGTCCCAAGGACCCTCCATCACCTCCGGCGTCACGCCATGGATCAGGAAGCGGCCGCCGAAAGGCACGAGAGTCTCGTCGATGCGCTTGATATAGTCGACGATCTCGGCGTTGAGATCGACATCGCGCAGATGGGCGATGGCATAGGCAGTCATGGTCGGTTTCCCTCGCGGAGCGGGCCGGGAGGCCCGTGATGCCGGGGACCATGCGATAGGAGCGGCATCGGGTCGATTACCTCGAGGGTAAGCGAAACGATGCCTGCTCAGCCGTCGACGATGCCTTTGCTCGCCAGCGAGGATGGCTCGGTCACGACCGGCTTGTCGGTGACCAGGTATTGCGCCCGTGCCAGCGCCGCGAAGCGCCCACCCTTGGCGACGAGCTCCTCGAAGGAGCCCATCTCGATCACCTTGCCCTGCTCGAACACCAGAATGCGGTCGGCATTGCGGATGGTGGCGAGGCGGTGGGCGATGACGAAGGTGGTGCGGCCCTTCATCACCTCGTCGAGCGCCTTTTGCAGCTTGACTTCAGTCGCGGCGTCGAGCGCTGAGGTCGCTTCGTCGAGGATCAGGATCGGTGGGTTCTTCAGCAGGGCGCGCGCGATCGACAGGCGCTGGCGCTCGCCGCCGGAGAGGGTGCGGCCACGTTCGCCGACGATGGTGTCGAGCCCGTCGGGCTGGCGCGCCATCACCTCGGTCGCCTGGGCGCGGTCGAGCGCCTCCATCATCTCGGCATCGGTCGCGTCCGGCTTGCCGACGGTGAGGTTCTCGCGGATCGAGCGGGCGAACAGCATCGGCTCCTGGAAGACGACGCCGATATTGCGCCGGAGCGAGAGCAGCGAGATCTCGCGGATGTCGCGGCCATCGGCGAGGATGCGGCCCGATTGCGGATCGAAGGCGCGGTGCAGCAGGCCGAGCGTGGTCGACTTGCCCGAGCCGGTCGAGCCGACGATCGCGATCGTCTCGCCGGGCTTCACGTCGAAGGAGACGTCGGCGACGGCGGCACGCTTGCCGTCATAGGAGAAGGAGACGTCGTCGAAGGCGATGCGGCCCTCGAGCCTTCCGGCATCGGGAGCGCCAGGCACATCGCGCACCGCCGGCAGCGTGTCGATCACCTCGAAGAACTCGCGCATCTTCGGCGCCTGCATGAAGATGAAGTTCACGAAGGCGACGATCTGCTCGAGGCGGCCGACGAGCATGGTGGCGAAACCCATGAAGGTGACGATCTCGCCGACCGTGGTCATCCCCTGCATCAGGAGCCAGGTGCCGACGACGAAGATCGAGAGCACGGTCAGCGTCGCCGAGGCGCGGGTCGCGACGGTCGCGACCGCCCACCAGGTCAGTACCGGAATCTGCGCTTCGAGCAGGCTGGTGATGGTGTTGCGCAGGCCGCGCACCTCGGCCTCGATCCGGGTGAAGCTCTGGATCACCGGCACGTTACCGAGCGCGTCCGAGGCCCGCTCTGCCAGGCTGGAATGATAGGCCTCGACATTGCTCTGCAGCTTGTCGGTCTTGCGCAGCACGAAAGCGGTGAGCGTACCGAACAGCACGACGAGGAAGATCAGCACCAGGCCGAGCTGCCAGTTCTTCCAGAGCGTGAACGGCAGCAGGATGAAGAGCGCGACGAAGCTGGCGCAATGCTCGCGGAAGAAGGAGAGCCAGAGCGCCCACATGCCGCTGGTGCCTTCCAGCATCACCTTGAGCACGCGGCCGGAATGGGTCTGCGTGTGGTAGGCGAGCGGCAGGGTCAGCGCATGCTCGAAATAATTCGCCATCACTGCGAGGCGCCGACGATGCGCCAATCGGTCGGCGAACAGCGCGACGAAGACGCCGGCGGCGATGTTGAACAGGCCGAAGCCGACCCAGGCGCCGAGCAGGACGCTGATATCGGCCCAGCTCGGGCGCGTGCCGGCGGTCTGCAGGCTGGTCAGCTTGTCGATCAGCGCGCCGAACAGCATCGGCTCGGCGAAGGCGGCCGCGGCCAGCGCGATGTTGGCGAGCGCGAGCGTGAGGCCAAGACGCTTCGCCGGGCCAAGTTCACCGAGGACGCGGGCGTAGATCGCAAGCAAAGACATGATGAAAGCTTTAGCCGAGGCAGCGGCGCGGGCAAGGCCTCAGCGTCACGCGTCAACCGATTGCTGGTCCTGTGCTGCGCGCAAGGTGACGGTTCGAGCTCGGCGGCGCTGCCGCCTTGCGCGCCGCGGACGCCCTCCCGGACGCGGTTCTGGGTTCCTGCAGCGCTCGGACGCGCTTACGGAGCGACCACCAGCGCCCAATAGACCTGGTATTTCGAACCCGGCGCATAGGCCGAGGCGATGCCCATGCGCGTGACGCCCGGCGCCTTCATCACCCGGTCGTGCTGGGGGGAATCGCGCCAGCCTGAGAATGCTTCGGCGAGCCGCCGGTAGCCGGCGGACAAGTTCGCCTCCGCGCCCGGCTGCCCGGCACGGGCGAGCCGGCTCTTCACCGCCTCGGCCTGTGCCGGCTTGTCGGCGGCCGCCATCGCCGTCGCCTCCTGCTCGGCCG
>Ga0102589_1002766_pt1 | contig 19455 bp, 19 predicted proteins | sample AraplaMF_Col_mLB_FD_76858 | JGI IMG/M metagenome (GOLD analysis project Ga0102589, IMG submission 76858) | Arabidopsis root microbial communities from the University of North Carolina, USA - plate scrape MF_Col_mLB | ecosystem: Host-associated > Plants > Roots > Endosphere | place: USA... | reverse complement strand
TACGTGAGGACTTCGAAGCTGCTGCCCAGATAGACCTGCTGCTTGCTGTTGTCGTTCTCACTGAGCGCCTTGAAAAAGATTCGGGTCGCGCCGAGCTCGGCAAAGCGCGACACCAGTTGCAGCAGGCTTGAGAACGAAGTCACTGAAGATCCCAGGATCTGAAGTGATCGAAGCCTAACCCCTTTTCTGGGCTGGCGCCCGTGGGGCTATCCGGGTCGCCAGATCCTCAAGCACTTTTTCCTGCTCATCGAATGAAGCTCCGCGGAGCTGGCACTCCCAAATGACCAATACATTCCAGCCCAGAGCTTTGAGGCGTTCCAGATTGCGCAGATCCCTGTTTGCATTCGAAAGGATCTTGGTCCTCCAGAACTCGGTGCGGGTCTTCGGGAGACGAAACAGGTGGCAATCGTGCATGTGCCAGAAGCACCCATGAACAAAGATCACAGTGCGATGCCTGGGTAGAACTATGTCTGGACGACCCGGCAGGCCAGCTCCGCCAAGCCGGTAACGAAAACCTCGCGCATGTAGCGCTTTCCGCACCAGAATTTCGATCTTGGTATCCGCACCCCGGATCCGCGACATCTGTGCGGATCGCTGCTCCGGGGTGAGGATGTCTACCAAGCTAAGCGGCCTTTCTCGAACGCTTTTTGGCTGAAGGTGCATCCGCCTTGATATACGGTGCCATCAAGCGGGCGACTTCCGTGATAACGGGTACGACCACTGAATTGCCAAACTGCTTATAGGCGCGAGTGTCCGATACAGGAATCCGGAAGTGGTCGTCAAATCCCATCAGGCGTGCACACTCGCGCGGAGTGAGTCGACGTGGATTCTTCTTTGATCCCTGAGACACCAGGATCTCGGAGCCATCCTTGTAGTAGCGCGCGGACAGCGTGCGGGTAGTGTCCTTGGCGGTCACCAGGCCAAATCCGAAGCCGTTGCCCTTCTCGCGATGCTTGGCAGCGTAGTTCTGCAGGTATGCCCAGAGCTTGTCGGTGAGGGTGTAGTTCGCGGTGACCTTGCCCTTCTTGCCGTCCAGGCAGTTCCATTCCACCGGCTCGGAGCCATCCTCGCGGTGCAGGATGCTGGCGAGCTTGGGGGCTTCGGCAAAGTCAGGCAGGTCGAGCCCACCCCAATCGAAGCCAACATTGTCGCGGAAGCCCACGATGATGATTCGCTCCCGGTGCTGCGGTACGAAGTGCTTACCGTTGATGACCTTGAACGACACGTTGTACTTCAGCTCGTCTCGAAGGACATCGATAATGGTAGAGAGAGTTCTACCCTTGTCGTGGCTGACCAGGTTCTTCACGTTCTCAAGCAGGAAGGCCTTCGGGCGCTTCTCGGCAATGATCCGGGCTACATCGAAGAAGAGCGTGCCCTGTGTCTTGTCTGCGAATCCGTGCGGACGGCCAAGGGCATTCTTCTTCGACACACCGGCAATAGAGAACGGCTGGCACGGGAAGCCGGCCAGCAGTACGTCGTGGTCCGGTACGTCTTTCTCGTGGACGGTGGTGATGTCACCGGCGAAGGTGTGGTCAGGGCCGTCGTGGAAGTTGGCTGCGTAGGTCTTGCGGGCGTACGAATCCCACTCGCTGGTGAAGACGCACTTGCCACCCTGCTTCTCGAAAGCCAGGCGCATGCCGCCGATGCCTGCGAAAAGATCGATAAACGTGAAATCGGCTGGCGCCTGATTCTGCAAGCCCTGCAGCGGGAGGAGGCGCTGGCGGATCGCGTCGCTTACGTAAGGCGGCGGGTCGCTCTCTCGAGCATGCCAGCGGCGTACGGTTCGTGCGTCCACTCCGAGTGCCATCGCCACCTCGCGGGGGCTGTAACGCTCAAGTGCGTAGTCGATCAGGGCGTGCGTATCCATTGGCGCTCCAGGATTCAGGGAGACATATTGTCCGTTTCCTTCCCGTGGGGGAAGGGGTCTCCATGAAAGCCCATCTCCGCCTCATGAGGTGAGACAGGTTGTGGATAAGTTTGTCGCCGTCACTGATAGGTCGAGGTCGATCGATTTGCCGCGACCGCTCTACGTTGAAACCGAAGGACTATTGCTTGGCACCAAGCCGCTTCAACCGATCCAAAGCATCCTTGTTCATCCGCCGCGAATACCCCGGCAGCCGTTTCGCCTGCTTCAGCGCGCCGTCGCAGACGGCTTGCGCCCGTTCGCGCTCACCCCAGTCGACCAGCGCCTGCGCGTAGTACGCCTGCGCTTCGAACCCGCTGCTGTAGCCGATCAGCGTCTCGAACTCTTCCTTCGCCTTGTCGCGATTGCCTTCGGCCGCGACGGCGCGGGCGTAGACCAGGTGCCCCTGCGCTGAGCGGAAGTCCGGCTTGCGCTTGATCAGGTCGTCGAGCAGCTGGCGCGCTTCGGAGGGCTTGCCGGCTTCGAGCAAAGCCTGGCCCAGGCGCACCTGGATGTCGGGGTCGTCGCTGTGGATGCCGCGCAGGGAACTGCGGTAATGCTCGATCGCTTCGGCCGGGCGCTTGTCGCCGACCAGGGCGTCGGCCAGGCGCAGGCGGTTGTCGACGGTGGCGGCGATGTCGAACGCGTCCTCGGCCTCGCGTAGTTCGCGGCCAGGATTGAGCAGGCGATCCACGCCGCGCGTGACGGCGCGGCCCTGCTGCGTGTAGCGCATCGACGGCAGCCAGATCGCCAGTGCGTACACCAGGCTGCCCAGCAGCGGAAACATGAAAAGGATCATCAGCCAGTAGCGATCCTGCCCGCTGCGCACGACGTGCACGGCGAAGCAGATCGCAATCACGATGTGCAGCCCCATCCCCAGAAACGGCATCCCCATACCCTTGCTGTGTCGGCAGGGGACGAGTCTGCCCGAGCCTCGGCGGGGAGGGTAGTGGGCGATTCGTCGCCGTCCCGCCCGCGGGATGTTCATTCCCTGAAATCCCCTCTTATCTCCTGGCGAGCCGGCTCCAAGTCTTCCGGGAGCGGTGGCCAAGCGCCTCCGCCTTACTCCCCACTTCCGGAATACATCAATGAGCAAGCTCGCAGGCAAGGTCGCCGTCGTAACCGGCGCCTCCAAGGGTATCGGCGCCGCCATCGCCACCGCACTGGCCGCCGAAGGCGCGTCGGTCGTCGTCAACTACGCATCCAGCCAGGAGGCCGCCGACGCGGTCGTTTCGAAGATCACCGCGGCTGGTGGCAAGGCCATCGCCGTTCGCGGTGACGTCTCCAGCAAGGCCGATGCCGAGGCCATCGTGGATGCAGCCGTCACGAAGTTCGGCCGGCTCGATGTCCTGGTCAACAACTCGGGCGTCTACAACTTCACGCCACTCGAAGACATCACCGAGGCCGACTTCAACCGCCACTTCAACATCAATGTCCTCGGCCTGCTGCTGACCACGCAGGCGGCTGCGAAGCACCTGGGCGAGGGTGGCAGCGTCATCAACATCGGTTCGCTCGTCACCCGCATCACCCCGCCCGGCAGCGCCGTCTACACGGCCACCAAGGGCGCGGTGGACGCCATCACCGGCGTGCTGTCGCTGGAGCTGGGTCCGCGCAAGATCCGCGTCAACTCGATCAACCCCGGCATGGTCGAAACCGAGGGCACGCACGCGGCGGGCTTCATCGGCTCCGACTTCCACGGCCACGCCGTCGCGCAGACGCCGCTGGGGCGCATCGGCCAGCCCGATGACATCGCTTCGATCGCCGTGTTCCTGGCCTCCGACGACTCGCGCTGGCTCACGGGTGAGCTGTTGAAGGCTGCGGGCGGCATGCGCTGACCGTTCGGCGGGACGGAGGCGCCGTGCCTCCGTCCCGCCCACTGGCCGGCCCCGGGCCGTGCGAAACTCGCCCGGCTGACGCGAGGCCTGGGGAGGCCGCGCAGCTGCAGGGGCCGTCGCGCCCCGCTGGGGGATCTCTTGAGAGCACGCAACGTTGTCGCGTGGATTGCGGTCGCCATTGCCCTTCCGCTGGCCGGGAGCTGCCTTGCTGCGGACCTGGTAGTGACGCCGCCGCCGCCCGTGCCCGCCCCGCCGCCGCTTCCGCCTCCGCCACCGCCGCCCGCTTCGGATCCGGCGCAGACCTTGCGGCTGCCTTCTTACGTCCCGCCGTTCAAGCTGACCAACCAGCCGCCCAAGTTCCCGGAGGAGGCGCTGTGCCGGCAGCTGACGGGGCTGGCCAAGCTCGTGCTGACCATCTCGCCGGCAGGAACGGTGGAGAACGCGGTCGTCGAGAAGTCCAGCGGATACCCCTCCCTGGACAGCGCCGCCTATGCAGCGGGGATGGAGTGGAAGTTCCGGCCGGCGTTCGAGTACGGCGTCCCCGTTCGATCGAGGGCACGCGTGCCGGTGGAGTTCGTCGCGCCGGCGGAGTGGCCGCACTGCAGCCATGGCGTGCGCGTCCTGACCACCTATACGCTGCTCGGCGCAGAAGGCAGTGACACGGGCGCGGCCATGTTCACGCCGATGTTCGCGCCCAGCGACAAGGTGAGCGCGGTCGTCGAGTACGTGCTGACGTCGCCCGACGCGGTCGGCGAGTCACTGAGCGTCCGCTGGATTTACCTGGACGATGCCGGCCATCCGGTGATCCGTCACGAACAGACGTCGCCGATGGAGGAGGGCGGGCGAAAGCGTTTCGTCCTGTCCGGAGCGCAACCCGGTGGCTGGAAGCCGGGGCGTTACCAGATCGAAGTGCGGTTGAAGGACGACATCCTCGGGCAAGGGGAGTTCGCCGTCCGCTGACCAGGCGGCTGGATGTACACCAGGCGTCTCGTGCCTCACTTGATGTGCACGTCTACGACAATTGGCGAGCCGTCGAAGTGAAACTTGGCCTCGCTGAACGTTGGCGGCCGCATAGCGACCTTGGGGTTCTGGCTGACGCCATTGGGCTCGGCCGGCGCTCCGTAGACGTCCTTGTCAAAACGCCCATTGTCATTCGCGTCCTGGATGACCTGGACGGCATAGTCGCCAGGCACCACTGCGTCGAATTCAAATCTCATGGGTTCAGCGGCACGAACACGGCGCTTCTCGTAGCGTTTACAGGGAGTTAGAAACTCCGCTTCGGGGCACAAATTCACGTGCAACGTTCCTTCCGCTTGCCGAACCCCGGAAACAACCACGGTGATCCCAGCAGGATCCTTGTCTTTCCCGAAGGCAGTGAGCGTAGTCGGCAGTAGGGCCAATAGGAGGGCAGATCGGAACATGGGCGGCGTCCAAGCCTGACGTTCTGTTGAATTGGGAAGGAATAATTACGTCATAGGCAGCGCGCAGCATCAGGGGCTGCCCCTGAAGATGCGTACGCGATCCGCTCGGCCATTCGTAAGGTGAGTCCGCTCAGCGCGCCAGCTCCGCCGACAGCGCCCTCAGCAACGCCGCACCGTCGCCGCGCCACGCGCTGCCGTGCATGCACGCAAGCGTGTGCGGGTTGGCTTGCGCCAGCTTCTCCAGGATCGCGCCGCTATTAGTCGCGTGCGCGTAGTAGTCCATCTGATGACGGAATGCTTCGCTGGGCCAGAGCACATCGGTTTCCGTCAACGACAGGTGCCCGGTGCCTGGCTGGGTGAACAGATCGCCGCAGAACAGCGTGGAGGTGTGTTCCTCCATCAGGTAGCCGCACTCCCAGCCATGCGGCAGGTGCGCTGCATCGAACCAGCGAACGCGATGGCGGCCCAGCGACACGACTTCACCGTCTGCGAGTGCGCGCGGCGGGCGATCGGCGAGGTCGTTCATCGACACCATCGCCGCGATCGTGCCGCACAGCGGAGCGGCCTGCGGCGCCACCGCCAGCCACTGGTTCATCGAGCCGCACTCGTCCGCTTCCACATGTGAGAACGCCACGTGCCGCAGCCGCTCCAGCGGCATCACGCTGGCGACCGCCTCGGACACCATCGGGAACAACCCGCGCAACCCGGTATGGAACAGCAGCGGCTCGTCGTCGACGACCAGGTACTGGTTGAACGAGAAAGGCGTGTTCCCCGGCAGCGCCACCGGCGTGTTGATCCGGTAGATGTGCTCGGCGATCTCGTGGACGTTGGTGCCTGACTGGCGGTTGGTGATGGTCATGGCGGCTCCGGGGCGGCCACGGGCGGAATCCGGGCCGACATTACGGGTCAACGCAAGGACCCGGGCGAGGGGGTCAGGTCGGGCCGAAGGTTGTGCAAGAATCCGCGCCAGGGGGAACCATGATCAGAATCCTGCTGACCACCACGCTGTTGCTGGTCGCGTCCGTCGCCGTGTCCGCTGATGCCCGTGCGGTCGGGCGCGCCTCGGCAGACAAGGACCGCGCTGCTGCGGCGCAGCTTGTGTACGGGCTGACGTCCAACCCGCGCTATGCCTACCGCTCGAGGAAGCCCGACGATGCACTGTCGAGCCAGGTTTTCGATGCCTATCTCGATGCCCTGGGCCGCGCCTCGTTCTCGGCAGGCGACCTGCAAGGGTTCGAGAAGTATCGGCAGGCCCTGGACGAAGCGGTCATGCGCGGCAAGCTGGATCCCATCTACGAGATCGCTGCCGCGAGCGTGAGGCCATCGGGCACACCACTTGATCGGGATCAGGTGCTCGAAGCGTTCCTCAACGCGTATGTCGAGACGATCGATCCCAAGCAGGCCTACTACAGTCCTTTCGTGGGGCAGCGACTCAACCCGGGCTCACGTCCGCCGGTTCGTGCGGTCACGACGAAGTCCGTGCTCGAGACCGATGGCAAGCGCGTGGGCGTGATCGCGCTTGGGAAGTTCGATGCCGCCAGGCCGGCCAGTGGGGAAGTCGCACGGATGCTGTTGGAGCTGAGTCATGCCGGCGTCAACGGCGTGCTGCTGGACCTGCGTGGCAACGGTGGTGGGTCCTTGCGGGAAGTAATTGCGCTGGAAGGCCTGTTCCTCGGCCGGGTGCCCATGATGCAGATCCGCGAGAGCAACGGCCGGATCTCACTGGAGGGCTCGGACACTGACCAGGCGTGGGCGGGTCCGTTGGCGGTGCTCGTTGATCGTGCCACTACTTCGGGCGCAGAGATGCTCGTCGCAGCCCTCCAGGACCATGGCCGCGCACTGGTCATCGGCGAAGCGACCGATGGCACCGGTACGCTCCAGAACCCGGTCGACATGGATCTCGGGTACGTGGGCGCAACACCACGATACGGTCGCGTAAACCTGACGATTGCCGAAGTATTCCGACTGGATGGCTCTCCACTCGACAGCGTCGGAGTGATTCCCGATATCGCGCTCGAGAACGGGCTGCCGGCGCCGCGCAAACGGGACGCTCGTCCGGCGTCCGAGCCGATCCGGGCAGCGCGTGACTTCAAGCCGCCCGTGAACCGCGTGGACACTGCTGCGTTGAAGACCAGGCTGAAGTCGAGCGCTTCGGTCACGGGAACCGATGTCGTGCTCGATCAGGCGGCCTCGCTGCTGATCCAAACGGTCGTCGGAGAATTGGATTGGTCCCCGGCCATCGGTCGATAGGCCGGACTGCATGGAGGGCAGCTAGACCTTCGTGGTTCGGCGCTTTGGCCGAACCACCGCCCACTCCACCACCACCAGCGCTGCAAACACCGAGTACGCCGCGACGAACGCCCACCATGGCGCTTCGAAGAAGATCAGCCGCGACAGCCAGTGGGCGATGAACGATTCGCGGTAGACCGTCTGCCCGGCGTGCTCGCGCAGCGCCTGCTCCCAGATGGTCAGCGGGCACAACGCGCCCAGCCAGGCCTGCGCGGCGATGAAGACCATCAGCAGCACGTGCACCAGCCGCCAACGGAAGCCGCGGACCCAGCGCCATCCGCGCAGGCCGCCGACCAGCACCGCCACGGCGCCCAGCACGACGATGGCGACGATGCCGACGTGGAGCACCAGGATCGCGTCGGCCAGCAGGGCCGCGGAGTTGGGCGACAGCGTTTGCATGGCTGTGGACTCTACCGGTTGCGGGTGACCGCCATGGCCTGTCAGGCTTTCGGCCCTGCCTTCCATCACCGGGACGATCATGAAGGTGAAGTGCCGCGCCGTCGCGTCCATCCTCCTGCTCGCAAGCGGGGCGATCCATGCCGCGCCTGATGTCCCGAAGCAGACGCCGGATACGTATGCCAGGCCCGGCGAGCGCGTGACCATCGCGCCCGGACGCGCGCTCAATCTGCGCTGCAGCGGCAAGGGTCCGCGGACCGTCGTGCTGGAGGCCGGCGGCAATGCCGATTCGACCACGTGGTTCCGCGTGCAGTCGCTGCTGTCCGCCAGCACGCGCGTGTGTTCGTACGACCGCGCCGGTTACGGCTTCAGCGACAAAGGTCCGATGCCGCGAAACCTGCAGGCCGACGTCGATGACCTGCACGCGCTGATCAAGGCGGCGAAGCTGAAGACGCCGGTGCTGCTGGTCGGCCATTCGCTCGGCAGCAACATCGTGCGCAGCTACGCTCAGCCGCATCGCGGCGACGTGGCCGGCCTGGTGCTGGTCGATCCGCCGGAGCAGGGCGCGCAAGCAAAGATGCCGCAGCAATGGCAGCGCGACGATGAAGCCATGCGCGCGCAGCGCAACGAGTTCCTCGACGCCTGCACGAAGGCCGCCGTTGCCGGCACGCTCGACTCGGCAGACGGCCCGCTGAAGTCATGCCTGCGCGCACCGCCGGAGTGGCAAAGCCCGGCCGTCGCCGCCGCGACGCGCGCCTACAAGCTCAAGCCGTTGTACTGGCAAACGCTGCACTCGGAACTGGACGAGAACGTCGCCATCTTCGCCGCCCCGGTTCCTGCCGATGCGAGCTTCGGCTCGTTGCCGGTCGTCGTGCTGTCGGCTGGCAACGACTACCCGGGCCTGCCGGATGAAGTGCGCAAGGTCCTGACGGACGCGCGCAACCAGACCCGGGAACGCCTGGTCGCCGCGTCCACGAAGGGTCGCCGCGTCGACGTCGCCGGCACCTCGCACGACATCCAGCTCGACCAGCCGCAGGCGGTCGTGGACGCCGTGCTCGGCGTGATCGACGCCACTCGCTGACCGATGAACGCCTGGAGCCTCGTCTTCCTGATCGGTGCCGCGCAAGCCGCGCTGCTGGCGCTGGCGTTGTGGCGGCGGCCGGTCAACGTGCCGGCCAACCGCACGCTGGCCGTGTGGATCGCCGTGATCGGGTTCGACCTGGCGGTGAAGTCGCTGTACTTCCGGGAGTCGTCGCTCGACCTGCTCAAGCTGTATCGCCTCGTCGGACTGTTCCCGTTCCTGTATGGCAGCGCGTTCTATTTGTACGTCCGCACCCTGACCCAGGGCCGCGCGCCGGGCTTGCGCGATGGCATCCACCTGCTCGGCTTCGTCGTCGCGCTGGCGGCCAATGCGCAGTGGTTCCTGATGGACCGCGCGCAGATGCAGGCCTTCCTGGCGGACCTGGCGGCAGGCGGTTACTGGCCGGGCTGGCCGTGGCTGGATGTCCTGCTGTTCGCCTACAGCCTCTCGTACGTGGTGGCCGGCCTGGTCCGCGTGCGCCGCTATCGCCGCGAGCTGCTGCAGCGCCGTTCCGATGCCGATCGCATGTCGCTGCACTGGATCGATGCGATGGCGGTGTCGCAGATCGTGATCTGGTGCATCGCGGTTGCGCAGTGGCAGCTGCACATCCCGTGGATCGACTATCCGCTGATCTACGGCGCGGTCGTGGCGTGGGTGTTCGTGGTCGGTTACCTGAGCCTGAGCCAGGTGGCGGTGGCGGCGCAGGTGCCTCCTGCGGAGGAGCCAACCACCGAACTCCCGGCCGCAGACGATCCCCGCTTCGCCGAAGTAGAAGCACGCCTCACCCAGCTGATGGAGCGCGAGCACCTCTACACCGAGCCGGCCCTTACTATCGGCCAGCTAGCCAAACGCAGCGGCTACCCGGAGTACCTGGTGTCGGCGGTGATCAACCGTCGCTTCGCCGGCAACTTCTGGGACTACATCAACCGCCAGCGCATCGAGGCCGCGCGTGCCTGCCTGGCCGATGCCGGCGACACGCGCACCATCCTCGACATCGCCTACGCCTGCGGGTTCACCTCGAAGTCGACCTTCAACGCCGCGTTCAAGAAGCAGCTGGCGCTGACGCCGAGCATGTATCGCCAGGCGCAGGCATCAGCCGTGGCCGAATCCGGCCCGCGATAGCGGGCGCGGTGACAGCCACTTCGCGCGGATCGAGGGCCAGCGCAGCCACAGCTCGCACAGCGCCAGGTTGACCGTCCAGCAACTCCACGCGGCGAAGATGTAGACCGGCACGAACGGCAGGTGCATCACGCCCTGGCCGATACCGAGGGTGAGTCGCAGGGTGATGGCCGAGGCGGTGAGGGCGATGCTGCGGAGCATCCAGCGGCGGTGCAGGACGAGGTCGCCGACGATGGCATGGCGGATGCCGATGGCGGTGACGCCCAACCAGAGGACCGCGAGCAGGGCGAAGGCGATCCCGGACGCGGCACCGCCGGTTGCATGCGTCGACAACGACAGCCCGCCGAGGCCGCCGATCAGCACGCCGGCGGTGTACAGGCCGCCGCTGAGCCGGTGCAGGCGCGGCACGCGCCGGCGGATCGCGTCGCCCAGCTGCAGCGGCGCCAGCAGCAGGGCCAAGCCGGCCCCCATGAAGTGCGCCGGCACGTCGAGCCCGGACAGGACGAACTTGGCCGACATGACGTCCTGGGGCCCGTGGTAGCGATACATATAAGTGAAGGTGTAGGCCGCCACGGCCAGGCTGAGCAGCAGGAATAGCGAGCCCAGCGTCCAGCGCAGTGCGCGGGATCCGTAGGTTCCGAAACGTTGCCAACCGCGATTCATTGCCTGCCTCCTGGGTTTGGGAGGCCTGAGATTGGTGGTCTCGACGTGCCGGGTCGTCCGAATCGGGGGAGTTGTACGCCCTGGTGCAACTCAAAGTCGCTGGGTCCCCGCCTTCGCGGGGATGACGTCCCTGAATCCCTGCAACGCTGTGGGCCACTCGCACGGTCCCGTCACATGCTGCGATGCAGCATAATGTCCCCATGCCTGCCTCCCCCTCCCCCGCTGCGCCCGTCGCGGCGCCGTCGCCCGTTCTGTCGCCGCGCCAGGTCGCGCTGATCCTGTTCGCCCTGGCCCTGGGCGGTTTCGCCATCGGCACCAGCGAGTTCGTCGTGATGGGCCTGATCAACGAGATCGCCCGCAGCATGGGCGTCAGCGAGCCGCAGGTCGGCCACGTGATCAGCGCCTACGCGCTGGGCGTGGTAGTCGGTGCGCCGCTGCTGGCCATCCTCGGTTCGAAGTTGTCCCGTCGCAGCCTGCTGCTGGCGCTGATGGGCTTCTATGCCTTCGGCAACCTCGCCAGCGCGCTGGCGCCGGATTACCACACGCTGATGCTGGCCCGCTTCGTCGCCGGCCTGCCCCACGGTGCCTACTTCGGCATCGCCGCCCTGGTCGCCGCGCGCATCAGCCGCCCGGAGCAACGCGGCGCCGCGGTCGGCCGGGTGATGCTGGGCCTGTCGATCGCGCTGCTGGTCGGCAATCCGCTGGCCACCTAGCTGGGCCAGGCGTTCGGCTGGCGCTGGGCGTTCGCGCTGGTATCGGTGCTGGCACTGACCACCGTGGCGATGACCATGCGCGTGCTGCCGCGCGGCATGAACGCACCGCGCCCGGATGCGCTGCGCGAACTGCGCGACTTCAATCGCAAGCCGGTGTGGCTGGCGCTCGGCATCGGCGCGATTGGCTTCGCCGGCATGTTCTGCGTCTTCAGCTACCTCGCGCCGACGCTGGTCAATGTCACTGGCGTGCGCGAGACCTTCATTCCCTTCGGCCTGGTCGCCTTCGGCATCGGCGGCATCATCGGTACCGTGGCCGGCGGCTGGCTGTTCGACCGCTGGCAGTTCCGCGCGGCGCCGCTGGTGCTGGTGTGGTCGATGCTGGTGCTGCTGCTGTTCCCGCTGGCCGCGAAGTCGGTGTGGACGGTGCTGCCGGTGGTGGTCGCGGTCGGCACGATGGGCGCGCTGGCGACGATCCTGCAGGCGCACCTGATGGACGTCGCCGCCTCGGCACAGACCCTGGCCGCCGCCTCCAACCACTCGGCCTTCAACATGGCCAACGCGCTCGGCCCGTGGCTCGGCGGCATGGCGATCACCGCCGGTTACGGCTGGACGTCGACCGGCGTGGTCGGCGCGGTCATGGCGCTGCTGGGGCTGCTGATCTATGCGTGGGCGCGGCGCGATGCGGCGCAGGGCGAAGTGGCACTGGCTATGGGCGAGGCGGAGTAGGGCGCCACCGGCGGCACCCCCGCCCTAGAAGATTGCGAACTGCTCGATCCGGCCGACCTTGGCCACCGCATCGAGCACATCCTTGCGCGCTAGAAGCGCATCGCGGCTGTTGCGGCCACGCACCTGGCCGACGAGCGGCGGGGTTTGGCGAAAACCCTGTGCCCATTCCAGTACGTCGGGGCGACTGCCCGGCGAAGCGAGGAACGCGATCATCGCGTCGGCGGCTTCATCTTCCAGGCCGGCTTCGAGCAGGGCGGTGAGCAGCATCACCGGCGAGTCCTTGCGATGCTCGCGAATGTAGGCAAGCGCCGCATCCGATCCGGCGCGGTCGCCGGACTGCAGGGCCGCGCACTGCTGCACCATGGCCAGCGCCATCTGACCGTAGCCGGTGAGGTTCTTGCCGACCCGGGCAACCGTGGCCGCTGCATCACCACCCCGTCCCAGCGCGCAATACAGTTGCCCCAGGTTGATCACCTGGCTGATGTTGGGGGCGCCGCTCTCGCTCATGCCGCTGGCCCGTTCCATCACCGCCACCGCTTCCTCGGGACGGCCGAGTCGGCGCAATGCGATCGCGCGGCTGTCGTGCAGCCAGACCTGGAGGCGCATGTCGTCGAAGGGAGCACTGTCACTGTCGTTGCCTGCCTCGGCGATCTCGGCAATGGCCGCGTCGGCCTGAGCCAACGCTTCGTCATGCAGGCCCACGGTCAACAAGGCATCGATGTACTCGCTGCGGATGCTGAGCGAGCGCGGCTTGGCCTGGGTGAGGACGGCCAGCGCTTCCACACGCTGTTTCGCGGCGTTCTCGACGTTGAACCGCCACGAATCGCGGTCCACCAGCGAATCGAAGCGGCGATCGATCCGAAGTTTCACCAGCTCGGCAGGCGTCGTGACACGCTTCATTGACACCGCTGCCGCGGCGTTGTCGCCGTGCTCGATCTGAAGCGCGGCCAGGTCGAACCACATCGGGCTCGCGCCGGCACCGTTGCGGTCCCAGTTGGCGTCGAACAGCGCCTTCAGCAGCGCAAGCCTGGTCGGCGAGTCGTGGTCTAGGAACTGGACCGTCTGCTGGATGTGGACCTGCTCGAGGTTGTCGAGCAGCTCGGGCCAGCGTTCGGAAAACTGGATCAGCGATGTGCCCGCGCCCTCGGTGTCACCGGTCACGCGGGACAGCTGCGACAACTGGTACAACTCGTCCGGGTTTTCCGGATCGACCAGCGTTGCACGCTTGCTGAGGTCGCGCGCCCGCGGGAACTGTCCGAGATTGATGGCGACCAGCGTGGCGGTGGAGAGCACGACGTATTGCTGGGAAGACGCCAGGCCGTTGAACGACGGATCGGCGATCACCGCCGACAGGGCCGGGTCTGCGATGACACTGCCGTTGTTGCCTGCGAGCTCCAGTGCACGACGCACCTTCTGCTCATAGGCCAGTGCCGTTCCCTGCGGCGCCGGCCGACCCGTGGCAGAAGTGGATGCGGCCACGGCGACGTCGCCGACGGGCGCAACCAGTGCGATGACAACCAACAGTCCCCTGATGCCTGCGAACATCGAGCTCCCCCGAGCCTTGGCGCCGGCCCAGGAATAGGGCTGGGCGCATGGGCGCAAGCCTAACCGAAGGTTGCGGGGCGCGGGCTATCCTTGTCCGCCATGACGACCCATATCGCCCTGCTCCGCGCCGTAAACGTCGGCGGCACCGGCAAACTGCCGATGGCCGACCTGCGCGCCATGTGCGAAGCCGCCGGTTTCCGCAATGTGCGCACCTACATCGCCAGCGGCAATGTCGTGTTCGACTCGGCCGGCACGGCCGACAAGGCGAAGTCGGCGCTGGAGGCGGCGCTGGCGCGATACGCCGGCAAGCCGGTCGGCGTGGCGATCCGCACCGCGGCGGAAATGGCGCAGGTGCTCGCCGACAATCCGTTCCCTGCAGGCGCACCCAATCGCGTCGTCGCGATCTTCCTCGATGCAAAGCCGCCTGCCGACACGTTGGCGACAGTGCGCCACCGCACCGAGGAGGAGATCGCCCTCGGCAAGCGCGAGATCTACGTGCACTACGGCGATGGCATGGCCAGTTCGAAGCTGGTCATTCCGGCCGCGAAGTCCGGCACGGCGCGCAACCTCAACACCGTGGCGAAACTGGCCGCGATGGCGGCAGAACCCCGCTGATCGTTCAGCCGGATCCGACCGTGCCGCGCAGCGAGTACAGCGGCTCGAGCAGCCACTCGTACAACTTGCGCCGCTCGCTGAGGATGTCGGCGTCCAGCATCATGCCCGGGCGCAACGGTTCGGGCTTGCCGTAGACCATGACCGACTGCCGGTCGAGCCGGACCTGTACCCGGTAATAAGGTTCGGCGGCCTGGCCGGCACTCGCGGTGGGCGGAGTGACCGCATTGCGCGACACCCGGATCACGCGACCGCTGTAGTGACCGAACTTCTGGTACGAGTACGCCTGGTAGCGCAGCAGCACCTTGTCGCCGGCTTCGATGAAACCAACCGCGCGGCTGGGCACCAGCAACTGCGCTTCGAGCAGCGACCCTTGCGGCAGCAGGCTCAGCAACGGCTGCCCAGCCTGCACCGCCTGTCCGGGTTCGACCAGGCGATTGGCCACCAGTCCCGACACGGGTGCCTTCAGCAGCAGTGCGCCGCTGGCCTCGTGCTGCACGCGCTCCTGGCTGATCAGCGCCAGGTCGCGCGCCATGGATGCCTGCTGCGCGCGCCGTTGCGCGGGAATCTCCTGCAGCGACTGCTCCATCTGCGCAATGCCGCGCCGCACCGCCGTGGCCTGACGCTCGAGCGCCTGCTGCTCGTTGAGCAGGTCGAGCATCGACAGTTCCTGCTGGTCCACCTGCACCTGGCTGACGAACTGCGCATCGGCGATGCTGCGATACCGCTCGAGCGTTTCCCGGCCCAGGCGTACCTGGGCCCGGCGCGTGGCGATGGCCTGTTCGACCTGTGCAAGCTCCTTGCGTGCAGCGAACAACTGGCGAGCGGTGCCGGTGCGCTGCGCATCCAGCTGGGCGATCTGCGACTGCGCCATGGCCTGCACGCTGGCATCGCGCGTTTCCATGCCCTCGCGGATCGCCACCAGTGCATCCTGTCCGGTCGCCATGGCCCGCGGTGTGTCGATGCGAACCAGCGCGTCGCCGGCGTTCACCCGATCGCCCTCCTGCGGCACCAGCCTTGCGACGACGCCGTTGCTGACCGCCACGACCGTCGACACGCCCAGGCTCGGCACGAGTTGTCCGGTAACGCGCGAGCGCCTGCTGTATTCGCCGAACACCAGCATGGCGACGATCAGCGCCGCGGCCAGGCAGGCGAAGCCGCACAGCACCCACAGCCGCAACGGCTGCGCCAGCGACACCTGGCCCATCGCGCTGTCGCGGCGGGCTTCCATGACTTCGGGGCGGAACAGGTCCTGGCTCATGCGCTGGCCTGCAACGCGCGTTGCGGGCGCAGCTCCTGCACGATCCGGCCGCCATGCATCACCAGTACGCGGTCGGCGCTGGCGATGGTTTCAGGACGGTGGGCGATGATCACGCGGGTCAGTTGCAGTTGGCCCACCGCCTCGTTGACCATCCGCTCGCGTTCGACATCGAGATGGCTGGTGGCCTCGTCGAGGAACAGGATGCGCGGTTGCCGGTACAGGGCGCGGGCGAGGATCACGCGCTGTTTCTGCCCGCCCGACAAGGCCGCGCCCATGTCGCCGACGAGGCTGTGGTAGCCCATTGGCATGGCCACGATCTCGTCGTGGATGGCGGCCAGGCGCGCGGCCGATTCCACCCGTTCCATGTCGTAGGCGTCGTCGCCCAGGGCGATGTTCTCGGCGAGGCTGGTCGCGAACAACTGGTCGTCCTGCATCACCGCTGCGACGCAGCGCCTGAAGCGTCCCGGTCCGAGCGTGCGCAGCTCCTGCCCGCCGACGAGCACCGCGCCGGTGGTGGCCGGCAGCAATCCCAGCATCACCTTCGCCAGGGTGGTCTTGCCGCAACCCGACGCGCCGACAATGGCGACCGATTCGCCGTCGGCGATCGTGAAACTGCAGTCCTGCAGCACCGACGGTTCGCCCTCGGCATAGCGGAAGCCGACGCCCCTGACTTCCAGGTCCGCCCCAGGCAAGTCGCCATCGACCATGGCTTCGTGGATGGCAGGGTCCGGCGCGGCAAGCACGATGTCGGCCAGGCGCTCGCGGTGCAGGCGCAGCATGCGCAACTCGATGCCCTTGTCGATCAGGCTGCTGACGCGGCCGGAAAACTGGTCCTTGTAGGCCAGGTACGCCACCAGCATGCCGACCGAAAACACGTTCTCCAGCGCCAGCGTCGCGCCGAACCAGATCACGGCGATGCGTTCGATTCCGAAGATCAGCTGGCTGGCGGTGCCAAAGCCCAGGTCCAGCCGGGCCAGCCAGGTCTCGCGGTTGACGGTGTCATTGAGCAGGTTGGCGTACGCGGACCGACGCGCCGGTTCGCACCCGGCCACCTTCAGCGACTGGATGCCGCGGATCGATTCGAGCAGGTGACTTTCCTGGCGGGCGGCCTTGATGAGGTGTTGCTCGTTGCCGTCGCGGACCGGGCGGTAGGACAACCAGCGCAGCGCCAGGTACAGCGCCACTGCGAGCAAGGTGACCAGCGTCAGCTTCGCGCTGTAGAGCAGCATCATCGCCAGCGTCACCAGCGCCATCAGTCCGTCGATGATCGCCTCGACGAAACCGGTGGTGAGCGTCTTCTGGATCGCCTGCACCGAACCCATGCGCGAGGTGATGTCGCCCAGGTGCCGCTTCTCGAAGAAGTCCAGCGGCAGCTTCAGCAGATGGTTGAACACGTTGCTGGCCCATTGCAGGCCCAGCTGCGCCGACAGGTACACCACCGCCCAGCCACGCAACACGCCGATGGCCAGTTGCAGCAGCAGCGCCAGGCCGAATCCCAGGCCGAGCACCGTCAGAAGCGATCGGTCGGCGGCCACCAGCACCTGGTCGACCACCCATTGCATGAACAACGGGCTGGTCAGCGCGAAGACCTGCAGCGCGACCGAAAGCGACAGCACCAATGCGAGCGAACGCCACAGCCCGGTGATCGAGCCGGTGAACGTGCGCAGCGAGATCGCCGGCGCAGCCACTTCCTGCTTGAACGTGGCCGAGGGCGTCAGCTCCAGCGCGATGCCGGTGAAATGGCGGGAGACTTCGCTACGTGTCAGGGTGCGGCGGCCGACGGCCGGGTCGTGGATCGTGACCTGGTCGCCCTTGCATCGCACCAGCACCACGTAGTGGTTCAGATCCCAGTGCAGGATGCACGGCGTGGCCAGTTGCTGCAGTTCGTCCAGCTCCAGGCGAAGCGGGCGATGGGCGAAGCCGAGCTCGCCGGCAACGAAGACCAGACGGCGCAGGTCCGCGCCCTTGAGCGAAAGTGGAAAGCGGCGCCGCAGTTCGCGCAGCGGGAGTTCGCTGCCGTGGTGCGAGGCGACCATCGCGATGCACGCCAGCGCGCATTCGGAGGCTTCCGACTGGAGAACGACATCCGTGTCCACGTTGCTCGCTTGCGGGGAACAAGGCCCCGGGCTGGGTGCTGGACCCCTCCCGGGGCAGGGCGCAGCGGAAACTTACTGGTACTTCTTGGGAGCCGGCCAGCCCTGGGCGTAGTAGTTGTTGCCCGCGAACAGCGGCACGCGCGGCAGCGCGAAGCCGGTGCTGTCGTGGAAATTGTGCGCATAGGCCTTGTAGTCATAGGCCTGGAACTTGGCGAGCGTGCCGTAGAAAGAGGCGGTGGCGATGGCAAGGCCGAGCAGGATCACGCCTCCGCCCACGTTCTCAAGTTCGTTCTGATTCAACTCACGCATGATGCTTCCTCATTGGGGGAAGGGAGCCCGCACGGACTCCCCGAGTGATGAAGTTCACTCGGCGATCATTCTCGATTTCACCCCAATGCGGAGCCATCAGAACCGGCTCAGCACCGCGCGATCGTTCAGCGCTCGATCTGGTTCGAGGCAGCGGCGTGCAGGTCGTGTGACTCGATGCGGTCAACCGGCGCCGGGGCGCACGTGGAAGCCGAGCGCGCCGGCCACCGCGCGCAACGCTTCGTCGTCACGCTGCAGGGTCATGAAGCCGGCGTGCGTGTCGTGCCCGGTCTCCCAGGTCCACAGCGTGTAGTGATGCTCGCGCAGCCGGTCGTAGGCGACGCCAATCAGCGACGGCACCTCGGCGTCGGACAGGAAGTCTTCGTCGGTCGGGTCTTCCACGCCCCAGTCGATGTGCAGGTTGAAGCGCGAGGCCAGTTCGTCGAGCACCTCGATCAGTCCGCCCGGGTCGCTGTCTTCGACGTGGAAGCCAGACTTCCAGTCGATCACGTCGCGGATCAGTTCGACCGGATCCTCGCCTTCGTCGAGCGCGTCGCGGCAGGCCTGGAACTGCTGCATGGCGGCGTCTTCGTCACCGGGATTGATCAGCAGCAGCAACTGCCACGCCACCGCTTCCAGCGCCGCTTCCTCGTCGATGTCGGCGTCCGCGGCGAATGAACGCGCGAAGTTGTCGTCGGGGTCGTATTCGGTGTGGGTGCTCATGGCGGCCTCCGCCGATTGGCCAGGTCGACAGGATACGGCCATCGCACGCGCGGCGCTCTGATTGCCGCGACCGCGCCTCACGTCGGGTTGCATCCGAAAGCACTATCTTGCCCACGCAGGGCGCAGCAAGCTGGCCTCTTCACATGCAATCGACAGGAGGAAGTCCCATGGCCTCGATCCGCCGGGAGATCCAGGTGTCGGTACCGCCTGCGCAGGCCTGGGATGCGCTGCGCGACGTGGGCCGCATTCATGAGCGGCTGGTGCGCGGCTTCGTCACCCGGTGCGACCTCGAAGGCGACGTCCGCACGATCACCTTCGCCGATGGCATGACGGTGCGCGAACGCATCATCGATGTCGACGACGCCGAGCGGCGCGTGGTCTGGTCCGTGCAGGACGAGCCCTTCGCCCACCACAACGCCTCGGTGCAGGCCTTCGAGTCCGGCAACGGCGGCACGCGCCTGGTGTGGATCGCCGACCTGCTGCCCGATGCCCTGGAAGATAAAGTCGCAGGGTTGATCGAGCAGGGCCTGGAGGCGATGAAGCAGACGCTCGAAGGCGTCACCTGAAATGCCGGTGATTTCGGCACATTCAGACAATTCTGATGGGCCGGCGGCGGTTTGCGCGATCAACTGCAGGTCCGGAATGCAGTGCTGTCGCAAAGAACCATGGGTGAGCGTGAACGCTTCTACGAAGCACTGTGTGGTTTCGACGGCTTCGCGCCAGTGCCCCTGATCGATGCCCACATCGAGTTGATCCGCGAAATCCG
>Ga0102589_1002765_pt1 | contig 19457 bp, 19 predicted proteins | sample AraplaMF_Col_mLB_FD_76858 | JGI IMG/M metagenome (GOLD analysis project Ga0102589, IMG submission 76858) | Arabidopsis root microbial communities from the University of North Carolina, USA - plate scrape MF_Col_mLB | ecosystem: Host-associated > Plants > Roots > Endosphere | place: USA... | reverse complement strand
AGGCGCTCGACTGGGCCCATAAGCGCCTGCTCGGCCGGCCCGAGCAGCGCAAGATCCTCATGGTGATCTCGGATGGCGCGCCGGTCGACGATTCCACGCTCTCGGTCAATGCCGGCAGCTATCTCGAGCGCCATCTGCGCCATGTCATCGCCGAGATCGAGACGCGCTCGCCGGTCGAGCTGATCGCGATCGGCATCGGGCACGACGTCACGCGGTATTATCGCCGGGCGGTCACCATCGTCGATGCCGAGGAGCTCGGAGGGGTGATGACCGAGAAGCTGGCGGAGCTGTTCGAGGAAGATGCGCCCGGGGGCCCCGCACGAGGCTCGCGCCGGCCGCAATGACGCTGTGCCGATGAGCGAAGGGACGGTGACGAGCGCTCTCCCCCGGACCGGGGGAGGGGCGGAGAGCGGGCCGGCTCGCCGCCTTGCGGATCGCAAGCAGCGTCTTGTCTCTCGCGTTCGAATCTGCCCCCTGCCGGCCCTCCCCCGTTCCGGGAGAGGGCTCCTGCGCCCTTCTGTCATCGCGTGCGCCTTGCCATGATGCCGTCCACTCGCCGCCGGTTCGTCGCCGGTCTCGGCGCGGCCGCCCTCGCTGGGCCGGCCCTCGGCCAGAGCCTGGAGCCGGTGCGCCACCCGGTCAGCATCAGGGCGCGGCCCATCGCCAGCTTCGAGCCTGGCAATCCCGGAAAGAGCCGCTTCGGCCAGATGAGCTTCCGCGGCGGGCTGCAGCTCACCGGCAGCCATCCGCGCTTCGGCGGCTTCTCAGGGCTCTGGCGGTCGGCGGATGGTGGCGAGCTCGTCGCCATCACCGATCACGGCTTCTGGCTGACCGCGAAGCTTAGGCGAGAGCAGGGCAAGCTCGCCGGGCTCGACGATGCGGAACTCGCGCCGATCCTCGGCGCCTCCGGCAAGCCGCTGCACCGCTCGCGCTACTATGACACCGAATCGCTGGCCATGCAGGGCGGTACCGCATTCATCGGGGTCGAGCGGGCCCACGAGATCCTGCGGTTCGAGTTCGGCCGGCACGGTGTCGAGGCGCGGGCGCAGATCGTCCCGACACCGCCGGCCCTGAAGCGGCTGCCCAGCAATCGGGGACTGGAGGCGCTCGGCGTCGTGCCGGCGGGCCACGCATTGGCCGGGGCCCTGATCGCCATCTCGGAGCGCTCGGGCCGCGAGGACGAGCCGACCCTCGGCTTCGTCATCGGCGGGCGGCAGCCGGGGGCGCTGGAGGTGATCCGCCGCGACGGCTACGACATCACCGACCTCGCGTTCCTGCCCGGCGGAGACATGCTGCTGCTCGAGCGCTGGTACAAACCGTTGCGCGGCGTCGGCATGCGCATCCGCCGGATCGCCGGCGGCACGATCCGGCCGGGCGCGAAACTCGACGGCGCCGTCCTGATGGAGGCGGATCTCGGCCAGGAGATCGACAATATGGAAGGGATGTCCGTTCATCTCGACAACGGGCGAACGATCGTCACCCTGATCTCCGACGATAATTTCTCCACCTTCCTGCAGCGGACGGTGCTGCTCGAATTCGAGCTGGCGCCATAGGCTCGTCATGCTCCGACCCGACCCGCGCTCTCAAAGCGGGACGAGGCTCAGCCGTCATGCGCGCCCTTGTCGCGAGCATCCACGCCTTGACCATCGCATTCGACGAGCGAAGACGTGGATGGGCGGGACAAGCCCGGCATGACGGGAGAGGGGCCAAACGAAAAAAGCGGCCTTGCGGCCGCTTCATTCGATCCCGAGAGGCCCGCGCTCAGTTGGCGGCGAGCTTCTTCTCGATGTCCCGCTTCAGCGCCAGCGCGCCGGTCGAGAGGTCGCCGGCCGGCGCCTTGACAAGGAATGCGTCGAGGCCGCCGCGATGGTCGACGGTGCGCAGCGCATTCGCCGAAACGCGCAGGCGGACCGAGCGGCCGAGCGCGTCGGACTGCAGCGTGACGTTGACGAGGTTCGGCCGGAAGACCGTCTTGGTCTTGCGGTTCGAGTGGCTGACGAGGTGGCCGGTCAGGGTGGCTTTCCCGGTCAGTTCGCAACGGCGGGCCATGGTCGTGTTCCCAAAATCTCCGATACTCAACGCAAAGTGCCGACACGCGACGTGCCGGCAGGCGAGCACCGGAAGTCAAATTGAAGTGGCGGGTCTATAGCCGGCCGTCGCCAGGCCGTCAAGGCGAGCTCGGGCAAGGCGGTTGGAAACATCTCGGTAACCATTATCCCGCCAAGCTCCTGCGAGCCAGTCACGATTCGGACCGAATCCCAGTGCATGCGACGTTCAGGTCGCACCGGAGCCTTCCGCAATGACGCTCGCCTTGCCGCCCGCCAGCAGCGCCTGCCTCGCCGCGCTGATGCTCGCCTTCTCGGCGCCGTCCGCGGTCGCGGCCTCGCTCGATGCGACCTATGACGTGACGCTGCTCGGATTGACGCTCGGCAAGGCCAGCCTGTCCGGCGGCATCGACGGCAGCAGCTACAAGCTCGACGCCAATGCCAAGCTGACCGGGCTGGTCGGCAGTTTCACCGGCGGGCGCGGATCGGGTGCCGCGACCGGCGCCTTCGCCGGCGGCCGGCTGGTGCCGGCCACCTTCGCGGTCTCGTCAGCCAATTCCAGCGAGAGCCGAACGGTGCGCATGGCGCTCGACCGCAACGCCGTGCAGGCGCTCGCGATCGAGCCGCCGATCGACCCGAAACCCGATCGCGTGCCACTCAAGGACGAGCATCAGCGCAACGTCATGGATCCGCTCAGCGCCTTCCTGATGCCGGTCGAGACCTCCGGCCGCAGTGCGGGCGCGGCCGCCTGCAACCGCACGCTGCCGATCTTCGACGGTGCGGCGCGCTACGACATCAAGCTGAGCTATTCCGGTACGCGCGAGGTCAAGATCGACGGCTATAGCGGCCCGGTTTCGGTCTGCCAGGCGCGCTATGTGCCGATCGCCGGCCATCGCTCCCTGCGGCCCTCGACCAAGTTCATGGCCGAGAACAAGGAAATCTCGACCTGGCTCGCCCCCGTCGCCGGGACGAACATGATGCTGCCGGTGCGCATCTCGGTGAAGACGATGATCGGCACCGCGGTGATCGAGGCCTCGAGCTTCAAGGTCGACCCCGGCGTGACGGCGACCGCGACGCGGAACTGAGCTCAGGCGCCCGCCGCAAGTTCGAGCGGGAAGGGCGTGGGTTCGTAGATCGATTCGAGGCCGAGCTTCTTGATCAGCTCGCGCTCCCATTCGTGCAGGAGCGCAATCAGCGCACGCCTATCGCCAGCTTCGAGTAAGGGGCCGGCGCGGTCGGTGGTCCGCCGCCAGATCCGTCCCCAATGGGAGTCTGGCACGCGAGCGCAACGCTCATGCAGCGCGCGGCATTTCGCCCGAGCCGTATCGAGATCACCACGGGCGATGTCGATACGGATGTCGGTGTCGACGTGCTCGACCAAGCGCCTCGCTGAGAATTCCGGCTCCGAGACGTGCTGCACGAAGCCATCTATTGCTTGCGCGGCTTGCATCCTCGGCAAGACCTCGTCATTGACGCAGGAGATAAAGGTTTCGTGGACCCCGGGTGTCGACCAAAACCAGAGCGGATGATCGTTGGGATAGAACATCACATCCCATTCGGTCGTGAATGTCTCAGCGAATGCCGGGCAGCAGTGCCAGATCACCCGGAAATGGTCTGCTCCGGAGGTTCGCCAGACGACTAGGCGATTGATGACGTGATGCAGAGGCCGCAGGGTGAGCGCCTCAGCTGTCTTTGCCAAGGCGCTTGTTGGCGTAGTCAGAGGCGCGACGAGTTTGCTGATCTGGCGGATCGTCGTCATCGCCTCGGCCTGACTTCGGTTACGATAATGCGGCGAACGCCAGTGAAGCGACTGTAGACGGTCTTCGCAATCTCGGCGGCGCGATCGGGAGTTAGTCCAGCTTTGCCGGTTTTGATGTCGTAGACACAGACGAGTCCATCGGGACGTCTTTCGTAGACGTCGATGCGGAGTGAGTTGGGTGAGCCGTAGGGAATTTCACCGTCTTTCCCCTCGTAGTAGCTTTTGAGAAATGAACGCTCTGCGCGAAAATCCGGGTCCTTAAGAAACTCGACTTGGTACTTGAGATCTGTATGAACGGCGGTGCCGAATTCCGCGGCTGTACGGAAAGTACGGCCAAGCGCTTCGACTGCCTCGACTGCGGCGTCAGTGCGGCTGCGAACCTCAGCTAAGCGCGGGCAGGCATATTGGACTTCGTCTTCTCGCAGCTGACCGACGAAGTCGAGATTGATTGAACCGGAGCTAGGAGCATAGTCCCTGCTATTGAAGCCGAGGACCGCCTGCAGACCGTCAAGCTTGTTGCGAGCTGAGAGCCAGCCATACAGGCTCAAAGCTGAGCTGATCGTGGTTTCGGCGAGGGGTGGTCCAGCGGGGCGCGATGGGGGCCGTGCCTCCTGCACCGTCGCTTCCCGCTCCGGTCCCCGGTCAGTCCAGGTCGAGCGCGAGACGATTTCGCCGTCTGGGCCGCCGTCGCGGATCGTCTGGGTGCGACCCGCGGTCTCGAAGGTGGTCTTGCCCCCGTCGGGTGTGGTGACGGTGTGGCGCTCGTCCCAGTCGCTTCGCCCGCCGGGCTTGGCGAACTCGGACTGGATGGTTGAGCCGTCGCGGTTGACGACGGCGCGCTCGGCCACGGAGCCATCGGGGCGTGTGGCGTCCTGATAGAAGGCCCAGCTCTCGTCGCCGCTGGTGTCGGCGACGACATCGCCGAAGCTCAGCGCGGTCGACAGGGCGTTATCGAGCTCGCCGAGCCAGTCGGCTCCGGTTGGCGTCGTGTCGCCGCCGCCTCCGCCGCTGGTCCATTGCCCGCCGCCGGTATTGCCGGCCGGGACGCGCGGCTGGTCGGGATTGTATTTGCGGGCGAGCTCGTGGCGCAGCAGCCGCGTCTGCGCTTTCAGCGAGACGAGCCGGCGGCGCAGAAGCACGATCTCGCGCCAGCGCGCGCCGGCATGGGCTGAATGCTGCGGCAGGTCCGGCATGGTGTGCTCCTTGCTGTGGAGCACGTCATTGTGAGGCCGTCGGAACCGCCGGGGATAAGATCGTCGGCTATCCCCGTCCGCGTCCGATTCTTCTTTCGCCTCGCAACGCATGAAGGCTTTGCCATTCGACGAATTGCGGGACTCCGGGGTGAGGCGCTAGCCTTCCCGGCGATTCGCTTCCGGAGCTGTCATGTCCAGCGATTTCGCCTTGCCGCCCGGCCTCAGGCATCGCCAGGTCGTCGTGCGCGACACCATGCTCCATGTCGCCGAGGTCGGCGACGGGCCGGCAGTGCTGCTGCTGCATGGCTGGCCGGAGTTCTGGATGAGCTGGCTGCCGGTGATGAACCGGCTGCATGGCGAGTTCCGGCTGATCGCGCCTGATCTGCGCGGCTTCGGCGACAGCGGCAAATCATCGGCGCCACGCAGCGATGTCGGCGCGAATGCCCATGCCGACGACTTGGCGGCGCTGCTGGAGGCGCTCGGCACCGGCCCGGTCGGCGTCGTCGGCCATGATGTCGGCGCCTATGTTGCGCAGAGCCTGGCACGGCGTCATCCGCAGCGGGTCGAGAAGCTGCTGTTCTTCAACTGCCCGACGCCGAGCATCGGCTCGGCCTGGGTGCGCGACGGCCATGTCAACGAGATCTGGTACCAGTCCTTCCAGCAATTGCCGCTGGCGGAGCAGCTGATCGGTTCGAGCCGCGAGGCCTGCGCGCTCTATCTCGGGCATTTCCTGACGCATTGGTGCCATCGCAAGGATGCCTTCGCGCCGGTCTTCGATCTCTGGGTCGAGAATTTCATGAAGCCCGGCAATCTGCGCGGCGGCTTCGACTGGTATCGCAGCCAGAATGCCGCGCGGATCGCCGCGATCGACGGCCACCCGGCGCCGTCCGTGTCGATCCATCAGCGCACGAGGGTGCACTGGGGCCGGCACGATCCGATCCTGAAATCGGAGTGGAGCACCTTCCTGTCGCATTATTTCGACGATGTGCAGGTGAGCTTCTGCGAGGACGCCGGCCATTTCGTCCATGTCGAGGCGCCGGACGAGGCGGCGCAGGTCCTTGCCGAGATCTTCGCGGACTGATCAGACGGCGGCTGCCGGCTGCGGCCGCGCGTCCGGCGACGATGCGAGGCCGATCTCGATCAGCCAGTCGCGGACCGCGTCGCCGATCGCGATCGGATGGTCCTCCTGCAGATAATGCGCTCCCGGGCCGAGCTCGACGAGGCCACAATTCGACAGGCCGGCGGCGAACTCGCGCGCCTGCACCGGTGAGATCAGCGCGCCGGGATCGCCCGAGAACAGCAGCTTGGGATAGGTCGAGGCCTGCAAGGCGGCATGGTCAGCGCTGCTGATGGCATGGACATCGGCCGGCTCGCCGGCGATCGGCAAGTCGCGCGGTAGACTGAGGATCGGCCGGCGCGAGGCAGGTGTCGGGAAGGGCTGGCGATAGGCCTCCATCTCCTCCGGCGCCAGCTGACGCAGCACCGAGCCCGGCAGGATGCGCTCGATGAAGATGTTGTCGTCGAGGATCAGCTTTTCGCCCTGCCCGGGCGTGCGGAAGGCCTTGAACAGCTCGCGCGCCTGCGGTCGCTGATGGAAGCTCTCCCAGTCGCCGAAGGGCCGGATGAATTCCATGAAGGCGAGGCCGAGCATGCTCTGCGGCTGGCGGGAGGCATGGTGGAAGGCGAGCGCCGTGCCCCAGTCCTGCGCGAGGATGACGAGGCGATCGAGCCCGAGCGTCGCGATGAAGGCGTCGAGGTAGCGGACCTGGTCGGCGAAACGATAGGCGATGTCGGGCTTGCCGGACCGGCCGTAGCCGATCAGGTCGGGCGCGATGCAGCGTGCGACCGAGGCGATCCGCGGGATGATGTTCCGCCAGATATGGGAGGAGGTCGGGTTGCCGTGCAGCAGCAGCAGGGTCGGCCCCTGCGTGCCCACCTCGACATAGGACATGGTCGAATCGAGGACGGGAATCTCGTGGCGGGTGGCGGTAGTCGGTGCTTCTGAATTGTCGGTCATCACGATGCCTTTCCGAACAGGAGGGGAAAGAGGATGGTCTTGAAGCGCTCGAGCGGGGCCGGGTCGCGCTCGACCTTCATGCGCAGCATGGCGCCCTGCCAGGAGGCGAGCAGGACGTCGGCGAGGTCCTCGGCGCCGAAGGCATCGGTGATCTCGCCGCTGGCCTGGCCCTGCGCGATGCAGGCGGCGAAGGGCTGGCGCCAGCGCGCAAAGATGTCGGCGAGTTTTTCGCGCAGCGGCTCGCTGGTCGGCGCGGTCTCCAGGCTGAAATTGCCGACCATGCAGCCGCGGGCCCAGTCGGCCTCTTCGAGCTTGCCGGTGATGATGTCGAGATAGCGCTGCAGGCGGGCGGCAGGCGGCAGGCCGTCCTCGGCGAGCGCCTCGTCGACCAGGCCGCAGACATAGGCGAAGTAGCGCTCCAGCACCTCGCCGGCGAACTCCTCCTTGGAGGCGAAATGATTGGTGAAGGAGCCGGGGCTGGCGCCGGCCGCGGCGACGATCTCGCGCACGCCGGTGGCGGCGTAGCCGTTCTGCCAGAACAGGTCGTGGCCGGCGGCGATCAGGTTCGGGCGAAGGGATGGCTTGCTCATGGCGCTATCAATACGTACGTACGTATTGTTGTCAAGCGAGGCGCGACGAGATGCTGACGGCCCTCATCTTGCGGGCGGCCTCTCGTTCTGGCGCCAGAACGACCTACATGAGCGAAAGCGGCCCTCGCGCGCGCAAGTCGGCGAAGGATGGACAATGAGGTCGATTCAAAATCTTGTGGTTTTTGAATCGCTTGCCGCGATATCTCGCCGTGAACGAAACCTGATTCTGCGGGAGTCAGCGATTCGGCCTCCCTTCGTTCCGGACTCGTTCTGTTCACGGATCGGGTTGCCTTCGGGCGGCTCATCCCGTTAGGGCTTGCCCCGCCCGGACTGCAGGAAAGCTCCAGCGTCTTGATCCAACCCCGTTCTCTTCCGCCTTCGCTCCGCGCCCGCGGCGTCACGGCGGTGCTCGGACCGACCAATACCGGCAAGACCCATCTCGCCATCGAGCGGATGGTCGCGCATCCCACGGGCATGATCGGCCTGCCGCTGCGCCTGCTGGCGCGCGAGGTCTATCAGCGCGTCGTCGACAAGGTCGGGCCCCACGCCGTCGCGCTCGTCACCGGCGAGGAGAAGATCAAGCCGGAGCGGCCGAGTTTCTGGGTCTGCACGGTCGAGGCGATGCCGCGCGACCTTGCCGTCGACTTCGTCGCGATCGACGAGATCCAGCTCGCCGCCGATCTCGACCGCGGCCATGTCTTCGCCGATCGTCTGCTCAATCATCGCGGCCGCGAGGAGACGATGCTGATCGGCGCTGGCACGATGAAGCCGCTGGTCGAGCAGCTCATCCCCGGCGTCAACGTCGTCTCGCGTCCGCGCCTGTCGAAGCTCTCCTTCGCCGGCGACCGCAAGATCACCCGCCTGCCACGGCGCTCGGCGATCGTCGCCTTCTCGGCCGAGGAGGTCTATGCCATCGCCGAATTGATCCGGCGGCAGAAGGGCGGGGCGGCGGTGGTGCTTGGCGCGCTATCCCCGCGCACGCGCAATGCCCAGGTCGAGATCTACCAGTCTGGCGATGTCGACTACCTCGTCGCCACCGACGCGATCGGCATGGGGCTCAACCTCGATGTCGACCACATCGCCTTCGCCGGCGACAGCAAGTTCGACGGCCATCATTACCGCAAGCTGCATCCGGCCGAGTTCGGCCAGATCGCCGGGCGAGCCGGCCGGCATCTGCGCGACGGCACCTTCGGCACGACGGGGCGCGCGCCGCCCTTCGAGCAGGAGCTGGTCGAGGCAATCGAGGATCACCGCTTCGAATCGGTCCGCCAGGTGCAATGGCGCAACTCCGATCTCGACCTGCGCTCGATTCCCGGGCTGCTCGACAGCCTCAACATCCAGCCGCAGGAACAGGGGCTGACGCGGGCGCTGATCGCCGAGGACATGACGACGCTGGAAATCCTGGCGCGCGATCATGATGTGGCGCGGCTGGCGCAGGGCAAGCCGGCGGTGTCGCGGCTCTGGGAGGTCTGTGGCCTGCCGGATTATCGCAAGATCGCACCGATGCAGCATGCCGAGCTGGCGACCACCCTGTACCTTCGCCTGATGCGCCATGGCCGGCTCGATCCGGACTGGTATGCTGGCCAATTGGCGGCGCTGGACCGGGTCGATGGCGAGATCGACACCCTGTCGGCGCGCATCGCCCAGGTGCGGACCTGGACCTATGTCGCCAATCGTCCGGACTGGTTGCCTGATCCTGAGCATTGGCAGGGGGTGGCTCGTCTTGTAGAGGACAGGCTGTCGGACGCTTTGCACGAACGGCTCGCCAGCCGTTTCGTCGATCGGCGCACGAGCGTGTTGATGCGTCGCCTGCGGGAGAATGCGATGTTGGAGGCCGAAGTCACCGCGACCGGCGATGTCCTGGTCGAGGGTCAGCATGTCGGATTGCTGCAAGGCTTCCGTTTCACGGCGGACCCGAAAGCGGGTGGTCCGGAAGCGAAGGCACTGAACGCGGCGGCGCTGAAGGCGCTCGGCGGTGAGCTGGAAGCGCGCGCCTCGCGCGTCGTGCTCGCCGGCGACGAAGCCTTCGTGCTGTCGCATGATGGGCTGATCCGCTGGATCGGCGAACCGGTCGCGCGCCTGACCGCCGGCGAGAAGGTGCTGGAGCCGCGCCTGCGCCTGATGGTCGATGATCATCTGCCGGCTCAGGCCCGCGAGCAGATCGAGACCCGGCTCGGCGCCTGGCTCAAGCATCACGTGACCAAGCTGCTCGGCCCGCTCCAGATCCTCGAGAACGCCGAGAGCGTCACCGGCATCGCCCGCGGCATCGCCTATCAGACGGCCGAGGCGCTCGGCGTGCTCGAGCGCAGCAAGGTCGCCGAGGAGATGAAGACGCTCGACCAGGAGGGACGGGCAGGCCTGCGCCAGCTCGGCATCCGCTTCGGCGCCTTCCATCTCTATGTCCCGGCGCTGCTGAAGCCGGCGCCGCGCGCGCTCGCGGCCCAGCTCTGGGCGCTGAAGCACGGCAACCCCGAGGCCGCCGGCCTCGACGACATCTCGCATCTCGCCTCCTCCGGCCGGACCTCGTTCCCGGCCAACAAGGAGGTCCCGAAGGGACTCTATCGCGCCGCCGGCTATCGCGTCTGCGGCGAGCGGGCGGTGCGCGTCGATATCCTCGAGCGCCTCGCCGATCTGATCCGCCCGGCGATCGCCTATCGTCCGGGCGTCACGCTCGGCCAGCCGCCCGCAGGCACTGCCGACCAGGACGGCTTCGTCGCCACTGGCGCGATGACCTCGCTCGTCGGCTGCGCCGGCGAGGATTTCGCCTCGATCCTGCGCTCGCTCGGCTATGTCTCGCAGAAGCGCCCGGGCCCGGCGATCACCGTGCCGCTCGCTGCTGCGCCCGAGCCAGCCGCGACCACGCCGGCGGTCCCGATGGAAGCTGTCGCCGAGGCGGCTGACGCGCTGAACGAAGCGCCGTCCGCCGAGATCGAGGTTGCCGCTGACGGCGCGGACAGTGCTGCACCGGCGGGCGAAACCCCGGATGCTCCGATCCTGACCGATGCGGAGATCGCTGCTACGGCTCCTGCCGAGGAAGAGGCCGCCAGCCCAGCCGAGCCGGTGCCGGCTGATGCGATGTCGACGCTGGCCCTGCCGAGCGACGAGCCTGCTGCTGAAGCCGCGCCTGAGGCTGAAGCCGAGACCGCGACGGCGGAGCTTGCTGCGGCTGCCGAAGCGACTGTGCCGGCCGAGCCTGAGCTGATCGAGATCTGGCGGCCGCATCGCCATCAGGGCGGGCGGCGTCCCGAGCAGGGACAGCGCGGACGTCGGCCCGACCGTCGTGCCGGTGCTGCCGATGCCGCTCCTGCGGCCGAAGGCGGCGAGGGCAAGCCCGGAGGGCAGCGTCCCCCGAACCGCAATCGCTGGCGCGAGGGCGGCTGGAACGGCCCGCGTCCCGCCGGCGGTGAAGGTGGTAGGCCCGCGGCACAGGAGGGTGCTGGTCGTAACGCCCAGGGGCGCGACGGGCGGCCCGAGCGCGGCCCGCGGCCCGAGTTCAAGCGCGATGGCGGTCGCCCCGGCGGCGGCCAGCGTCGTGACGAGCGCGGCGGCAAGGAGCAGCGCTTCCAGCAGCCGGCCCGGCCGCGCCCGGCCGAGCGTCAGCCCGATCCGGATTCGCCCTTCGCCAAGCTGCTCGCCCTGAAGGCCCAGCTCGAGGGCAATGACGGGCGCAAGGGCTGATAGGCAGCATAGGGAGGCTGCTTGCGGGACGATCGGCAACGCCTCGACAAATGGCTCTGGTTCGCGCGCTTCGCGCGGACCCGCCCCACCGCTGTGCGGCTGGTGGAGGAGGGGCATGTCCGGGTTGCAAGCAAGCGCGTCGAGAACCCGGCGCTCGGGGTGAAGCCAGGCGACGTGCTGACGCTGGCTTTGCCGCATGCGACGCTGGTCGTGCGCGTCATCGGCTTTGCTGAGCGCCGCGGCTCCTATGAGCAGGCGCAGACGCTTTACGAGGTCCTCAGCGGGCCCGAGCGCGGCGATCAGCCGCTTGCGCCCGACGCCCCCGAGGGATAGAGCGCGTATCGACGCGGCGAGCGCTGGCCCGCTTGCGAAAAATCATCTCGAAACGCACGTTTCGGTGGAAATTCGATCTCGTTTCCGGTCGTGACAGGGCCTTGAAACATTCTCTCGACCGGCTCTAAAGAAGCGCCGGCCGATTGGAAGGACAGCGCCATGACCTATGTGGTCACCGAGAACTGCATCAAGTGCAAGTACATGGACTGCGTCGAAGTCTGTCCGGTCGACTGTTTCTATGAAGGCGAGAACTTTCTCGTCATCCATCCCGACGAGTGCATCGACTGCGGCGTCTGCGAACCGGAATGCCCGGCCGAGGCTATCAAGCCCGACACCGAGCCCGGCCTCGACAACTGGCTGCAGCTCAATGCGAAGTTCGCCGCGAGCTGGCCGAACATCACGCAGAAGAAGGATTCCCCGGCTGACGCCAAGGAGTTCGACGGCGTGCCGAACAAGCTCGAGCTTTTGTCGCCAGAACCCGGTGAAGGCGACTGAAGTTACCCTGCGTCAGACTTGAATCGAGGTTAACCATGGCCGGCCGCAACGCGGCCCGGCGGCATTTGCATTCCGTTTACCTTTGATTCGGCGCGATTTTTGTGGTATCTGAAAGCCACAGTCGAGTTCGTTCCGCCTGCCCCTGCGAGGTCACACAAACGGGGCACCCCCTGAGACGACAGCAACGCGCCACCGGTCAGAATGTCCGGCGTGTCGTTGTCTTGGTGTCTGGTGGGTCGCAAGAAACAATCGGCTGAGGGAGCGTGTTGCGCCCGGATGGAGACCAGAAGGTCCTCCCCGTGGTCGTATCAGGCAGAGTGCCGCCGGTCATCCCGGCCAGCGGTTGAAAGTCGCGTCTCCGCCTCTGGCGGAGAGATGCAGGAGTCGAAACGGCATGTCCACTGCGAAGAAGACTGTTGTGCGCCAGGGCTTCAAGACGGGCGAATTCGTCGTCTACCCGTCCCATGGCGTCGGTCAGATCACGGCGATCGAGGAGCAGGAAGTCGCGGGCTTCAAGCTCGAGCTGTTCGTCGTCAGCTTCGCCAAGGACAAGATGACCCTGCGTGTGCCCACCGCCAAGGCGGCGAGCGTCGGCCTGCGCAAGCTCGCCGACGGCGAGATCGTCGGCAAGGCGCTTTCGACCCTGACCGGCCGCGCCCGTGTCAAGCGCACCATGTGGTCGCGCCGCGCCCAGGAATACGAAGCTAAGATCAATTCAGGCGATCTCGTCGCCATCGCGGAAGTGGTGCGCGATCTCTACCGCTCCGAGGCTCAGCCCGAGCAGTCCTATTCCGAGCGCCAGCTCTATGAAGCGGCGATCGACCGGATGACCCGCGAGATCTCGGCGGTCGAGGAGATCACCGAGACCGAGGCGCTCAAGAAGATCGAGGGCCAGCTCGCCAAGTCGCCGCGCCGCGCCGGCAAGGCCGATGCCGCCGAGGCGGCCGATGCCGAAGACGGCGACGACGACCTGCAGGAAGAGGCTGCCTGAGGCAGCTTCCCTTATCGGATAGAAGAAGCCCGGCGGAGCGATCCGCCGGGCTTTTTCGTGTCAGGCCGCTCCGGTCTCGGCAGCGAGGAAAGCCACTGTCCGCTCCCAGGCGAGCTTGGCTGCCGCGGCATTGTAGCGCTCGGCGCTGGTGTCGTTGTGGAAGGCGTGGTCGACATCCGGGTAGACGATCGCCTGGTAGCTGACGCCGGCCGCCTTCAGCGCCGCCTCATAGGCCGGCAGGCTCTCGACCAGGCGGGTGTCGCGGGCCGCCTGCTGGATCAGCAGCCGGGCCTTGATCTGCGGCACCTTGGAAAGGTCGGGCGAGCGGCCGTAGAAGACGACGCCGGCATTGAGCTCGGGGGCGCTGACGGCAAGGTCGTTGACCGCGCCGCCGCCCCAGCAGAAGCCGACTGCCCCGGCTTTGCCGGTCGTGTCCGGCCGGGCCTTGAGGAAGGCCAGCGCCGCACGCCCCTGCGCCACGACATCCTCCGGCTTGAGCTGCGAGAACAGGGCACGCGCCGCGTCGGCATCGGCCGGCGTGCCGCCGAGCGGGGTGAGGAAATCGACCCCGAGCGCGCTGAAGCCGGCGAGCGCGGCACGGCGGGTGACATCCTCGATATGCGGGTTGAGGCCGCGGTTCTCATGGATGACGACGACGCCACCGCGCTTGGCTGGAGTCTTCGGCGTGACGAGATAGCCCTTGAGTTTCACGCCACCGATGGTCTCGTCGATACGTCTGCTCTCGAGGCGGGCATCGTCGGCGGCGACCTGCTGGGCCTGGGCATAGTTCGGCTCGAGCAGAGCCAGTGCCGCCTCGGCCGCGGCGGCGGAGCCGGCGATGGTGATCAGCCGGTTCATGAAGCTGCGTCGGTCGAGCGGCTTGTGGGTGTACTCGTCGTAGAGTTCGACGATGCGGCGATCGAGCGCCATGACTGCCTCCCTGTCTTGTCGACGGGCCGGGAGGCTAGCACGGGATTGAGGAAAAGCAGCGGGCGCCCGGCTCGCTATTCGCTCACGATCTTGTAACGCTGGCCGGGCGTCAGCCTGGCGTTGCGCTCCAGCCCGTTCAGGATCAGGAACTGCTCCAGCGGCCGATCGGTCGAGGCCATGCGCTCGGCGAGGCTGGCCGGCGTATCGCCGGCACCGGCGGTGACCAGCCGGATCCGCAAGGGGCTGACCGATTGCGCGTCGCTGGCGCTGAGATTGCGGAAGCTGTCGAGCAAGGCGCGCATGGCGCGCTCCGGATCGTTCTGGCCCTTGGCGGCGAGGATGAAGCGGTAGACGCGCGGTCCGGCCTGGACCGCGGCGAGGCGGAAGGTCCAGTCGGCGCCCTTGCCCGAGGTCACCGCCGCCGGCAGGCCGCCGATGGTCTGCGACTGTACCTCCGCCGTGGCGACACCGTCGATCCAGCCGGAAGCGACATAGGATTCGAGCGTCTGGCCGGCTTTCAACGCAACCGAATCGAAGCGCAGCGCCTGCGAGCCGTCGTTGCTGACGCCGACCACCATCTCGCGCGCCGCCTCCAGTTCGAAGCCATCCGGTGCGGTGAAGGCGATGCGGAGCGCGCTGTTGAGATAGCGGCGGCCGCGCACGACACCGTCGGCCGGATCGTCGCCGAAGGCGATGCCGTCGACGACATTGAGCCAGCGGGCTGCGTCGCGCTCGCCGAGGCCGGGGGCGCCGATCTGGCGGGCGCCATTGGTGACGGCGGCGACGCGTTCGGGCGTCGAAGGATGGCTGGAGAGAATGTCGAGCTTCTTGTCGCCGCTGCTCTGCTGGCCGGCCTGGAAGCTGGTGTTGCGGCCGAGCGAGACCAGGAAACGGCCGGCGCCATAGGCGTCGTAGCCGGCGCGGGCGATGTTGCGCACGCTGATCTGGTCGGCGGTCAATTCCTGCTGGCGCGAGAAGCGGGCGAGCGAGAGCTTCGAGTTCTGCTGCACGGCCGCGCCCGTCGTCGGGTCGTTCAGCACCTGCGCCACGACCTGGCTGACCAGCGCCGATTCCGCTTCCATCTCGGCGCGCTCGACGGCGTGGCGCGCAGTGACATGGGCGATCTCGTGCGCCATCACCGAGGCGATCTCGGAGGAGTCGTTGGCGAGGGCGAGCAGGCCGCGGGTGACATAGAGCCGCCCGGTCGGCAAAGCGAAGGCGTTGACGATCGGCGAATTCAGGATCGTCACCTCATAGGTGCCGATCTGGCCTTCGCCGGCCTTGGCGAGGCGGGCGATGATCGCCTCCAGCTCGGCCTTGACCTGCGGCGCGCGATATTCGCCGCCGAAGGCCGCGAGCAGGCGCTGGTGCTCGCGGTCGGTGCCGCGCTGCAGGCTGGCGACGCGCGGCGCCGGCTCGCCGCCGGGCTGGTTGAGCGGCGCAAGGACCGAGTTCTGATCGCCGAAGCAGGCGGCCAGCAACAGGGCCGGCAGCACCGCGGCGACGAGGCGTCCCCGGATCGGCTGACGATGTCGCTGAACTCTCCGCATCGGCCCCTAGTCGATCAGTTCCAGTGCACTACGTGTCTGCGCTTCGATCAGGAGGCCGTCGCGCCCCTCGACCACACCACTTACGCGCACGCGTTTACCCGTCAGCGCCGATGCGGTCCAGCCGGCACGCTGCAGGTCACGCCACAATGCGCGCGACAGAACGATGCTGCCGCCCGCGCCGCGCCGCCGTTCGAAATTGAGATAGGTCCGCTGCGCCCGCTCTCCGACGGCAGCGATACGCCCCTCAACCACGACGATCCGGCCCGCCTGCGCTTTCATCGCTGCGGCATCATGACCGTCGATGACAGGGGGCGCCACTGCGGCAAAATTCCCCTGGGTTGCGGCTGGCGCGGGACTGCCGGCCTTGCCCGCCACCGCCGGCCGCGGCTCGGCCTTGCGCCAGATCTCGTTGCAGGCGGCAAGACCCGGCTCGGGCAGTCGCAACGCAGCGCCTGTGGCGAGGAGGGCGGCGCTCAGATCGGGCTGGCCGGCGAGCGTCGTGGCGTCATCGGCCGCAAGCAGGCGGGCGGGGAGACGCCCCCAGCGATCCGTCGCTCCGAGCGGGGCCAGCCGAAACTCGCGGCCATGCCAGCGCATGAGCTGCGTGGCGAAGCGCTCGCGCTCGGCGTCGCTCTGCCGCGGCGCCAGCCCGGCGAGCCTGAGCGTCCGGCCGTCGGCGAGCTGCGGGTCGCCATGCCGGTCGAGGCCGGCGAGACGGACCAGCTCGGCCCCTTCCGACGCCGCGCAAGCGTCATCCGCCGCCTGCGCCACCGTGGCCGATGTGGCCACGATGGCGAGGAGCGGAATAATCGCTGCAAAGGAAGGCTTCACCCGCATCGGCTTTATGCTAAACGCAAGGACGTGCGTCCCGGTAGCTCAGCAGGATAGAGCAACGGTTTCCTAAACCGTAGGTCAGGGGTTCGAATCCCTTCCGGGACGCCAGTTTCCCTTCCTGCCGCAGATCCAGCCGCCGATCCGATCGGTGGAGCCGCTTCCCGCGCTGTCGAGGCCGACCTTGCCCATGATCGCACCGCCGACGATTCGGACCGAACGCCTGATCCTGAGGGCGCCGGTTGCCGGCGATTTCCCCGATTATGCCGCGTTTCTCGCCTCGGAGCGGGCGCAGCATATGGGCGGTCCTTATGACCGGCGCGGCGCCTGGGGCCTGTTCTGCCATGACGTGGCGCAATGGGCATTGTTCGGCCATGGCGCCCTGATGATCGACCTGCCGGGCGGGATTTGTCTCGGGCAGGTCGGCATCAATCACGGCCCGCTCTTCCCGGAGAAGGAACTTGGCTGGCTGATCTATGCCGGGCATGAGGGCAAGGGCTATGCGAGCGAAGCCGCTGCAGCCCTGCGCGACTGGACCTTCGAACAGCTCGGCCTCGAGACGCTGGTCAGCTATGTCGATCCGCGCAACCAGCGCTCGATCGCTGTGGCGGAGCGGCTTGGGGCACGTCTCGATGCCAATGCAGACCGGACGGACCCGGGCGATCTCGTCTACCGGCATGGTCGGTCGAAGGGAGCGCCGTGACCTAAGGCCGGCTCGAGGCCGTGCAGCCTGCGGCTCAGTGCTTCGTGACGTGCTCAGGCTTGCCCTTGCGCTTGGTCGAGGCCAGCTCGTCGAGCTCTTTCTCTGTCATCGACTTGGCCATGGATTTCGAGGCTCCCTTGAGCTCGCTCTTGGGGATATCGCCCTGCTTGGCCGCGAGCGCTGCCCCGGCCGCCTTCTGCTGCGCCTTCGATTTGGCTGGCATCGTCCATCCTCCATTCTGAGGTCGGTCATGCGTGCAACCCGGACAGGGCGCGTCGGTTCCTGACGGCCATTGCCATGGCATGGCGAAGCCGCTCTCCTTGCGAGGCGTTCATGCGGAGAATGCGGACCGCCGGCGCTTGCCGCGGAAGAGCTGGCGCGGCAAAGCTCAGCGAGCGCGGCCTTGGGCGAGGGCCGCCAGGGCCGGTCCACCCTCGCCTGTCGGGACCATCTTGCGCATCCTCGTCCTCAATCCGAACACCAGCCCCGAGATGACTGAGCTGGTCCTGCGCGTGCTGGCGCCGCTGACGCCGGCCGATGTCGAGCTCGTGCCGGCAACCGGCCGCTTCGGGGCGCGCTACATCTCCAGCCGCAGCGCCGGCGCCATTGCCGGCCATGCGGCGCTCGACGCCTTCGCCGAACATGGCGCCGGATGCGATGCGGTCTATCTCGCCTGCTTCGGCGATCCCGGGCTGATGGCGCTGAAAGAGGTGGCCGAGATCCCGGTGATCGGCATGGCAGAGGCGGCCTGCCGGCAGGCCGCCCTGCAGGGCGGGCGCTTCTCGATCGTCACCGGCGGCGAGCGCTGGGGGCCGATCCTGACCGAATTCACCGCTGCGCTCGGGCTCGATGGCAGGCTTGCCGCCGTCGAGACGGTGGCGCCGACCGGCGGCGACATTGCGGCCGATCCCGATGGCTCGATCGCGCTGCTGGCCGATGCCTGCCGGCGGACTGTCGAGCGCGACGGGGCGCAGGCGGTGATTTTGGGTGGCGCCGGCCTCGCCGGTCTCGCGGCGCGGGTCGAGCCTCATGTCGGCGTGCCGGTGATCTGCTCGGTGCAGGCCGGCTTCGCCGCCGTCCTCGACGCGGCGCGCAATCCGCCGCGGAAGCCGCTTCAAGGCGATCTCGCCTTGCCGGCCGCCGTGCCGACGATCGGGCTCTCGGCCGGCCTGGCGCGGCTGCTGGGGCAGCGCTAGCGCCGCCTTCTTCCGGCTGGGCGAGCTGGTGGCGCGGTGGTTCCGTCGCCTTGAGGTGCCGCCAGCCAGATCATGTGCTTGGCGCCGCCGGCTCCCGCTCGGGCGCGCACGGTGTTCTCCTCGACGGCGAAGCCGGATTGGCGCAGGCGCTGGGTGAAGCTGCGGTCCGGCCCGGCCGACCAGACCGCGAGGACGCCGCCCGGCCGCAACGCCGCCTTGGCATAGGACAGGCCGGCATGGTTGTAGAGCCGGTCATTGGCCTCGACCATCAGCCCGTCCGGACCGTTGTCGACATCGAGCAGAATCGCATCGTAGCTGCTGCGTCCTTCGCGGATGGCGGTGACGACGTCGGCTTCGCGCACGCTGACGCGGGGATCGTCGAGACAGCCCGCGAAGATTGCAGCGAGCGGGCCGCGTGCCCAGGCGATCACTGCCGGGATCAATTCGGCGACGACGATCTCGGCATCCTCTGGAAGCGCGGCGAGCGCGGCCCGGAGCGTGAAACCCATGCCGAGCCCGCCGATCAGAAAGCGCGACTTCGGACGCTGACCGATCCGCTCGATCGCCAGCGTCGCCAGCGCTTCTTCCGAGCCCTTGAGGCGCGAATTCATCAGCTCGTTATGGCCGAGCGTGATCGAGAACTCATCCTCGCCACGGCGCATGAGCTTCAGCGTGCCGCCGCCCGGGATCGGGGCGGCGTCGAGCTGCGTCCAGGGCTTCATGCGCCTTTAGTCCAGCCGGGTGCGCTTGATGAAGGCGCCGGCCTTCATGATGACGGGCATGTGCCGGCCCTGGCGGGTCAGCAGCGAAAGGTCCTGCAACGGATCGCCGTCGACGACGATCAGGTCGGCATGGGCGCCGGGGGCGATCGTGCCGATCTTGCCTTCGAGCTTCAGCAGCTTGGCTGCGACATGGGTGGCGGCGCCGATCACCTCATGCGCCGGCAGAGCCCGGCCGCGGATGACGAATTCCTCCGACTGGTGGCGGTGCATCTCGCCGAGCAGGTCGCTGCCATAGGCCATGGCGAGCCCGGCCTGCTTCATGATCGCCAGCGATTCCATGCCGGCGGCGCGGACGAATTCGACCTTGGCGACGGAATCCGGCGGGAAACCGAGCTTGCCGCCTTCGCTGGCGAGCTTGTCATAG
>Ga0102589_1002764_pt1 | contig 19458 bp, 17 predicted proteins | sample AraplaMF_Col_mLB_FD_76858 | JGI IMG/M metagenome (GOLD analysis project Ga0102589, IMG submission 76858) | Arabidopsis root microbial communities from the University of North Carolina, USA - plate scrape MF_Col_mLB | ecosystem: Host-associated > Plants > Roots > Endosphere | place: USA... | reverse complement strand
GAAAAGGAAAAATCCCACACTGCGTCGTCTTCGAACAAGTCAACAAATACACATAAAAATACCGCTCCTCCGGCGTCAAATCCAAAACAAAATCATCCTGCCAAAAATTCACCTGCACAGTACGATATACCGCCATCCCAATTCCTCCCGTCCTAATTCAAAAATGAAAAATTCCTCTTTGTACTATATATAGGAAGGAGGGCTGGGTTTTTGGCGTGTTATTTCAAAAAATTTTTCGACTCCTACTACGGTGTTTGTTGGTGTTTTTGTTTTTGTTGTGTTTTTTCTTAGTGATTTATTACTTGGTAGGGGCTTGCAAGGGACTTATAAGGGGCTAGTTATTCCGTTACTTCGATTAGAAACACACGATCTGAGAAGCCACCTCGTTCTTTTGCTTTCTTTTTACGTATGTTGTTGATTTCTTCTAGTGTTGTGCCTTCGTGTTCGGCTAGGGCGTTGATTAGTTCTAGTAGGTCGGATAGTTCTTCTAGTTTATGTTCTTTTGTTGTTGCTTCTAGATATTCGGTTAGTTCTTCTTCTGGTTTTTTGCAGAGTTCTTTTATGTATTCTTCTTCGGGTAGGATTCTTGTTGTAGGTGTTTTTCCGTTGGTTTTTATTATTTGTGTGATTTTGTTTCTGATTAGTTTGCGGTATCAACTTTTCGTGTGAAATATTATATTTTTTATTACTCAAGCATATATTTATAACATAATTAATCTGTTAATTTTGTTATATTGTTATTATAATTAAAGACCAGTACTTTTTTCTAAATGCTTCATAAGGAATTTAACTAAAGAAAACTTTTAATTTTTTATCATATCAACCAAGAAAGGTGCTTCACATGAATAAATCTAGTTACAATAAACAAACATATACCGCTATCGCTCTCTATCAGCTGCTTTTTTGGATTTTAATCGTTATTTCTAGCATTGCTCTTAAAAGTGTAAAACAAGACTTAATAATGGATTTAAATAGTATATTTTCTAAAGAATTTTTTCTTAACTCAGGAAAATTCCTCTCGTTTTTCGTAGCCTGGGGGTTTATTTTTATTTACTATCATTGCTTCTCTATCTCAATTAATAAGATGCACTCTTCTTTTTTTTATTTAATAATTGATAATAAAAAGAAATTACTTGATCCCCAAATACTAATGATCATTATAATTACTTTTCTTATTTTTTATTTAACATTAAGTGAATCGTATATACACTCCTTAGCTGTTACAATCACACTTCTTATTCTTCATCTTATTAATATCTTTTTACTTTATTGTATATTAAAGGAGTTAATGGGTAAATTTTTCACACCAGCTATCTTACTATATAGTTCCGTTTTCTTTATAGCTATGGTTTATTTTTATTTACATGTAAGTGATTTTCGACAAATGAAATTCATAGTTTCACTTGTAAATTTCACTTTTTTCTTCACCTTTATGTTTTTTATTTATCTATTTGTGATGTTAACGGCAATATATATACTATACTCTATAGCACGTGCAGAATATTCTTCTGCTACATTTGGAAAAAAAATATTAGAAAACGAATTAAAGTTAAAAGAATTAAAATCTTGTAAAATACCTTATATAGATGGAAAAACATACAAATCCAAAGATTTATTCTGTATATTCAAACAACTCGAAAAAGCATGCACTAGAAGTAACTATACAGTCGCTATCACAACCATATTAGAAAAGAATATTATTCCTGATTCATTTAGAGATTCTGTACTCAATACTTTTAATTCTATTCGTATCCCTAAAAAAGAACTTCAGAAGCAAAAAACATTTTATATACGCTTTAGAAATAAAGTCAATTTATCTAATTCTATAATTACAGCAATAAGTATTATTCTATTAATCATAATCTATACTTTCACTCCAATTATAGAGACATCTTATATGAAAAGTTTTTTATTCATTATATATATTTTTATTTTTTTAAGGCTTTTATCTCGCTCTACTGAAATTTGTATATCTTTTTATCAAGATATTATCGCAAAAAAATCCTTAAAGAATACTTTGCTCACTGGAACAGATCGGATTAGTTTAGCAATAAAAAGCATAGTAGAAATAATTTTCACTGTCGCTACTCTTTCAATTATAGAAATTTTATATAGTAATAATTTACTAAACACCCTAAGAGAACAGCATGATTTTGCACAATTATTAAAGCTAACTATCTTTAGTTTTTCTAACAGTATCGCAACTTCCCTGTTCAATATATCTTTCCCTGGCGTCACTCACAATGTAATGCTTTTAACTTTAAGTCATCAATTAATCCATATAATGCAAATCATTACGAGTTTAACACTTATTACTTTATCTATAGCAAACTACATCAATTTACCTAAATATAGTTTTTATTATGAACTACGTGAAACAAATACAGAATTGATTTTATATAAAGTTTTTTATACCAATAATACTAATTATGAAAAATTAATTCTTTCAGCTCATAGCATAGATTCACTATCTTTCATATTATACTCTTCCTGGCAGAATGGGACATTAACCGATACTGATTATTTAGAGATTGAAGAATTTCTAAATGATAATAAAAATAAATAATATATCTATATAAGCTGTGAATGATTTTTCACAGCTTATTAAAATTTTCATCATACATATTTTTTCGTTTTATTAATTATTTATGGATTGAGAACATATTAGTTTATTGTAGATTGGCATAAAAAAGCAGTTTAACTAGGTGTTAAACTGCTGGATTTCTTCTTCGATTGTGAAGAGGGTTGGGAATTCGGATAGTGGGAGATTTGATTGATTAATTATGTCCTCTATATAACTTTGAGGAATATCAATGGAATTTGTTATCTCTTCTATTAAATTGAGAAATTCCTTCAAAGTAACTTGAACGTCATAATGACTCGGATCCTTCTCTTCTTCTTTATACTTTTTCAACTTTCCTATCACATCCATAAAACGCCGATCGAACTTTTCCTTTAATTCCTTATTATTATAAAACGCTCGAACACTATCCGTTGAAAAGTGTTCCTCAAACCATTCCTTATTTTCTTTCTCCCATATAAAAGTTCGTGGAAAAGAAGAAAACAAAGCGACATCCACTCGTTCTTCCTTTTGAAACTTCTTCCTCATCTCATCCATATGCGAAAGCACCTTCGCAATTCTTTCTTACTCCGCCAAAAGCAATTGCCTTTGAAAATGCATTTGTCTTAAAAAATCTTCAGCCTCTATATCACGCTGCAATATAATATTTTGAATTTCTCCAAGTGAAAAACCCAGATGCTTAAATGATTGAATTTGCTGCAGCACATACAAATCATCTTTCGTATATAACCGATGCCCACCCTCAGTATAATCGCTCGGCTTTAATAAATTAATCTTGTCATAATAACGAAGCGTCCCCACCGTAACATTCCCAACACTTGCAAACTCACTAATCATCCACGCCATATCATCACCTACTCCGATAACTTCTCTTTCACATACTGAAGCATATGAGAAAAACTCATCCCATTCTGCCGACAATATTGAAACAAACCTATAACAAGTAATAAAAAAGGAAGATTCCCTCTATAACGATCTTCATACTCACTAATACCATCATAAAAGTACTCATACTTTCTTTTTCGTAAAACAATATAAACCGCAATAAACAACACTGCAATCATAACCAAAAGTCGCTTTCCCCTTATCTCCACTTCTTGTTTCATCACCTATTCTCCTTCCACTATATACTTATCTCCCTTAAATAAAGATATGGTTCATCGCGTATTACTTTCCACACAACAATGATCACTTGAACTACCTCAAAAGCAAACACAATCCAAAACAAAACATCACTAATACGCGAACTAATATTAAATAGAAGAAAAATTAACAAATGAAAGTTGAACGCCTTTCGGCAATGGTATTTGTACACCTCATTTTACGTGCCAATGTGATGTACATGAATAGTGGTGAAAAGATTCCTATTGCGGCTGAGAGTAATAGCATGATGATGTTGTTTCTTTTTTGATGGTTTTCATGAGTCGTTTGGCCCCCTTTTTTAATTTGTCTTCTTTAGGTTAGTGGGTGACGTTGGGAGAGGTGCAAGGGAAATGTGTGATTTCATATCCAAAGGTAACAATGTTGATTTAACCGAGGCCGATCTAGGATTTATAAAGGGGAAGAAAAAAGTTAAAGAAGAAAATAAATAACACTTATTTTATGAGATATGCAATTTTAACTTTCATGAAAACATGGTGAAATTGGGGAATATTCCATAAAATAACTTCACACTATTCTAGTATCAGAATTAGCAGAATGATAGATACCCAAAGTATATGATATAGCTATTGTATGGTTCTAACTATTATAGGATGTTACATAGAGAAAGGATCTTTTGGAAGTAAATAAAATTTGAGTACTTAATAACTTATTTATAATTTGAAAATAATTTACTATAATTAGTACACAGTTAGAAATACATTTATAAAAGGGGACAGAAATGGAACAATTAAACGCTTTAGAAAATTATTATTTTAATAGGTTAAAAGAAATATTCGAAAAAAATGGGACATCATTTGTTAAAAACCTTACATCGCAATATCTATTTAACGGGATTGAAGACACATACTCAGGAAAATCAGGTATTGCAGATGTAATGGAAAGAGTTGTTCAAAGTATTATAAGTAATAATACCGATTGGGAGATTTTTTCCCACCCTACTAGTTCAGATAGTTCTTTTTTAACACCTAAAGCTGTAATACATATTGACTGTAAATCGACTTTAGATACAGATAATGACGCTTCACAACATAAAGTTGGTCTCGGTAAAAATCAAACTTCATATGCTTCCGACATACCTATAATGTATGGTGGCATTCCATTCAAATCTAATTTACCAACAATTTATAACCACACTTTATACGGGGAATTATATACACTTACATACTTTGTAAAGATAGTTTATAACTTGGCTGACGGAATAAACTCTTTAAGAAATTTTAAGGTTTATCTATGTTCAGTTCCAAATGGTCTAATGCAGCCAATATTAGGATTGGATTTTGTTATAGCTGGAAAAGAAAAAGTACGACCTTTCTTCCACGTGTTGACTTCAGAAGAGTACACTAATCTTGTTAATGAACTAAATCCAGATGAGGAGAATATATTTAGACAAAGCTATTACCATGATCCCGAAAATGAAGTATATAAAACTCACGATTGGATTCACCAAAATGGTAATAGCTTAGATCAATACAAAAAAGAAATAAAACAAAGGTTAACGCAGATATATAAATCCAAGAACTTTAACGTACAGAGAGAAAAATTAAGGGTAAAATGCTTAGAAATCCCTGTAGAAGAAGGAGACGAGTTTAAATGGAACAGATACCAAGAGTTAACATTAAAATAGTCTAAAAAATCGTAATTATTTTTATTACGCTTTTTAATAACATCTCTAATGCCTCACCATGACCACCTTACAGCCTAAGTTCTTAAATAGACGGAAACGTATTGCCTTATGGTTAGTAGAGGCTGAATACATAGATAAAGTTGATGTAAAATAACTTATCTTCAGTTTAGTGTTTAAACAAAGTAAAACATGTAGTGATTACATATGTTTTAAAATCAACTATGTTTCAACAAGATATTACTGGTCTAGTTTTGACTACGATGTTAAGGTCGTTATTATAGTGATAAACCGGGGATAAACAAGGTATTCCAAACCCTATTTACTACTAAGAATTATACAGGTAGCCTTTACGGAGATGCGTTTGATCCAGATGAACTTAAATTTAGATTCTATAAAAATGACTGGACGAACATACCGAAAATCGAAATTGGTTGTGGTCTAGCTTATTTACACTTTAAAGAAAATCTCAATAAAACTAATTTATTAATTGAAGATATATAATTTTTAAAATATATGAAAATTAACACAAGGTTCTCTCCTAACTAAATGAAGAAACAATCGTAAGTGTTTTATAAAAAATGATAAATACGAGAAATGAGATGAATTTAGAATATCCCCCAGATAAAATAACTATGGATAAAGATTATTACTTTCCAAAGAAATTTGTTGAGAGTTTTATAACTGATTTTATAAAAAAAGCATACTTTACGATTGATTATTAATAACAAACTTTAAAAAGGGTGCCCTAAATAGGTACCCTTTTTAATTATATAATATTTAGCTTTTCATTTAGTACATCTATAAACACTCTTTTCTCATAGTTAGTATCATTTAAGCAAATATAATCATACCAGCTGTATTTTTTCTTAATTTTATTAAGTAAATCAATGTTAGTATCATTGGGTTTTGAAAAAAATATAGTTACAGCCTTAAAGTTTTCATGTTCACTGTGCCTTACATTTTCTATACGATTGAAGTCCTGTAACACTAATGGTATCTCAGTCTCTTTATCCAAAGAGTTTTTAAAGTAGTCAGTTACTATACTACTGTTTAAGTCCCCAGCGTCTACTTTTACCTTTTGAGGTATCTTAATTGCTTTTACTGAAAAATAATATTCAATGTTTTTACCATTCATTAGTTTGATATCCGATTGCTGTGTTTTAATCTTCTCATTTCCATATTTATCAAAGTATGTTCTTTTTCCGCTTAAAGTACCCCCAGCAGAAACTTCAAGACAAGCATTACTTGATAAAATCCATCCCTCAAGGATTTTAAGAAGTAGTAACTCGGTAAAACCAGAGAAGTTACTTTTACTACCAAAATACTCTTTAAAGCTATCCGTTAAGTAAATATAGATGTTACGTATATCTTTGCATGTTAAATTGTTATGATCTTCTAATAATTTGGTATTTAAATCATTTATAAATTTATTGATAATTGAATTTATCATGTTACTCTTTTCCTTCTTATTTAGAATAACGTACTATCAGTTCTTTACAGGCGTTATCTACCATTTCATAGTCTTGAAATAAGATATGTGCTGGATTATCAAAGACAATCTCTCTATTTTTGCAAGCCATTTTCCAATCTTCAGAATTACCATGTTGAATGAACACAATACAAGCTAACCTTTCAATACCATCCTTCCATGTAACATCACCAACGAAAACCCTATAATATCTGTTATTACCCTCACTTGATTTCAATATTCTTCTATCCCACTCGTTATGCACTTTAAAGTCATTTTTAAAATCCACTTATAACCTCTCCTTTAAATAGATTTATAGTAAATTTTTTAATTCCTCAATCGAGTAAGCAGGCTTTCGTTTGTGAAGCATAGAATGGCAATTAGGACAAACTGGTCGTAAATCTTCTATTGGGTTAATTTCATACTCCTCACCGATTTGGCTTAATTCTTTTAAATGATGAACATGAGTAAAGTCTTTTCCCATTTGACCGTATCTTTCTTCAAAATTAAAGCCACATACAACACAACTAAAACCATAATATTCAATACATTTTCTTCTTGCGATTGGATTTCTTTCGTAAGCATTTACAGATATAGTCTTAGTTGAACCTTCATTATATTTCTCGGGTTCAGTTATTTCTTCAGATAGCTTTTCAGAGTGGTTTTCCGTTTCATCATTAAACTCCCAAACTATATGTACAGGGACCGTTTCAAAATATTTTTTCACCTTGGCATTTCCTTGATAAACGAATTTAGGATTCTTATTATTTTCCCGTGTGAAAATATATATGTTGCCCTTTGGATTTAACATGGAATGAATAAGTGATGAAGACTTTGGGTGATGATCCTTTCGACCATACCAATTCAAATTATCGCCGATAAAATAATTGTCATAATTGTGTCCTGTAGTTCCAGCTGTTTTTATATTTGCAAAAATAAACAAATCATCATCATACCTTCTATATCCTGTATTCCAATGCCCTCCTTGTCTCTCTTTTGGAACATTTAATATCTTATAAATATCATTCCGAGAATACATATTCCCCATGGTAAACGGTGTGGTCATTAGTTTATCTAACCAACTTTCCTATAATTTTATAACTTCTATCTTTTCTGTTTCAATTTCAAAAATAAATTTATTATGTGTATTCTCTAATAACTTTACATTCCCATAATGTAACTGTCTATGGTGATTAGCACAGGCAGTTATAAGGTTATTAGCAGACAAAGAACCAGCTTGTAAGCCAGAAACAGGAATTACATGGTGAGTTTCAACATAATACTCTCCATTAGTTTTTTTAAAAGAATAGGGATTCAATCCTAAAACATCACAAATCTGGCATTTGAAACCTGTTTTTCTTTTATATTGCTGTGCTATAGTTCCTCTTTCAATATATTTACTAACTCTTTCCTTAACTTCAGGTACAGCCTCAGCGTACCTGTTCTCTAACTCAGAAATATTAACTTTGCTTTCAAGGTCAGTATTTTTAAATTCAAAATCTAATGTTTCAAATCCACCGATCTTATCAAGAATACTATTGAAAGCACCCGGATTTAAAGGCATTGAGGATGCCTGAAAACCATCTAATAGGTATTTATCAATTTCAGATGGAGAAAAATCTACATTCTCCAATAAAATAGGGTTATTTAATAAGTTTCGTAGATATTTAATTGGTACTCTATATCTTTCCTCTTCATTATTTTCTAACCAATAACCTTCTTTAGCATTTGATGTTAAAATAGGTGCATTTAAAATTTCTACAACAGCATATACCCCTGAATTCAACCATGGCTTTCCTCTAAGTTGTTCTAGTGTTCTTCTATCACGTCCCACTCTAATAATTCCTAGTTGCCCTTTTTTAAACCAATTTTTTTGCCATTCCGTTATAGAAAAAGTATCATATATTTCACCTGACATTAAAAAATCATCAATAGCCCATTTCTGTGGATTACAGAAAAATGTCCAAAAACCAGTAGGTTTAACTTTAACTTTTTTTTCTGCTTCAATACCCAACTCTTTTAATTTAGCTAGTCTAACATTTTCATCAGTAGTAAAAGCATAAGTATCCCCATTATATGACCAAGTTTCACCAAAGAATATTCCATTTTCTACTTGCTTATATGGTATATATTTATAACCTGAATACTCTTTCAACCATTTTGAAGCGGTTTGAATGGAAGGGAACTCTTTTAATTCTGATCCGTTTTTAAATATAATTACCGGTTTTTCTATCTTATTAACTGCAATAGGTTGTCTTAGTGCCATTATGTCTCCCCCCTTAAGTCTACTTACTTAAGTATCCATTTTCATTATTCTTAAAATTCCATATAAAACCATAGTACCATAAATTGATAAAATAATTTTATAAGATAAATTACATATATAAATTTGTTTTAACTTTTATTTTTTTTAGTTATGAAGTAACGTCGAATACATTTAATTACGTAGTTAACTCTTGATAGTCTTACATAATAATTAAGACATGAAAATTTTAGCCACTTTACAATAATAATGAAAAAGCAGTTTAACTAGGTGTTAAACTGCTGAATTACTGCTTTTATATAGTTTTCTTCTTCGGTTGTGAATTCGGAGAGTTAGATTTTGGATTGTAACTATTTAATTATACTTTCAAAATCACTTTGAGAGACATCATTACGATTGGTCATTTCCTCTATTTAATTGACTACTCAATACATAAGAAGTTGAGCCCCTAGATGAAATGAATATTGATTCTCTTTCGTACAAATCTTAAAAGTATAGTAACATTATTCATAGATCTCTGATGAAATTTTAATTCCTTAACACCTTTTGAATATAATGGAAGGTACTATTTATCTTCTCAAAATTAAATATTTTTTCCTATCCATACGATAAAATAATATTTATCTTAAATCATCTTCGGGTAAAACAAACTTTTTCCCGCCACTCATGGCCTGGAACCTCTATAATATTATTAATTAAAAACCTAATATTCTTCCTTACACCCGTGTTAACTCCTCTTCCCGCTCCTAATATTGAAGTCGGTGATGAAAAGACACTTTGAAATTGTCCATGTGGTACACATACAAATGCTAGTCTTTCAATATCAAAATTCTTATTATAATCCATTATAAAAAAATACGTCAAATTCGGGATCTGCCCACTAATATTGTGGGTAACATAATGCTCTAAATTCGCCTGCCAAGTTGCACCATCATAGGTTAATATACTAGCAGAATCATATGTAGTTTCATTTTTTTCCACGGTTATTTTATTGTTTTTCGAATCACCGTTTGATTTCTTTTCAGTAGTCCTAGTCTTAGCATCAATATGTATAATGGCATCTCCACATTCGTAACAACTATCAGAAGACATTGTCGTAGATGAAATATACCAACCCAACTGTCTACTAATCACGGATTCAAGAACATTCTCAACTTTTTTTTCAAAAACATTACTTTTACTTAATGGTATTGCAGTTCTAAAGACATTTTTATGGCTGTATATTTGTCCCAATATTTCCCCTAGATGTGTCTCAATCATTTCATGAATAATTTTAAAATACTTTTTTTCCAGTTCCATTAATTCTAAATTAGATAACATTTTCAACGCCCCTAAAAATCAATATATTTTTATATAAATACAGAATAATATATAAATATATTTTCTGTTGGTAACTACGAAATCACCCTATATATAGAATCATAATTATGCTTATTCTACCAATTATATCATAATCCCTTTCACCTTATCTCCTAAAATTAAACCTCCTATACACAGCTGCTCTGATTTCACTTGCAATAGTTAAAAATAAAATTTTACAGAATCCTTCAAAAATTTTATGCAGTATTCATCATTTAAAAATTATTTTGTCAATATTGAATATAAAAGAAATAAAAACCCTTTCCATTTTCTACAATTCCATTATAAAATATTGTTAAATAAATTTTTTTATATAAGGAGTTTCAATATGCATTACGACATAAATGAAAATTTAACACCTCAAGAAATTGAATTTTGGGAGCAACAATATTTAGAACAAATTTTCTATTCCTTAAATTTAGATAAAGATAAAATGTTAAGTGGATTTAATACAAAAGAAGAAATTAGAGAAGACTGGGAAGCATATCTTGGAGATCAAACTTCAGATTTCGCAACAGGATCCGAACGGATTTTTTACTGGCTTTTTAATCAATTTGGAAAACCTAATTCTTCACCAGTTGGATCAGATATGTTCTTTGAAACTTACAATGCTTATGTGCATATAGACATCAAAACAGTTACCCTAGCGAATTTAGGAGACTTTACAAAAAATATTTTCGTTGGTGATAATCAAAACAGCTACGAAGGAAACATTATTGTTAAAGGTAAAGATCCACGCCCTTACAAAGGACATTTACCACCTTTTTACACGAAAAAAACTGGTGAGAAAAAAATATGCTTAACTTACTTTATTATTATTCTCTATAATGAAAAAAATCTAGACATACAAACTATTGCACTTGTATGCATGCCAAATGGTAAGTTAGGAAATGTTTATGGAAATAAAGTTATTAGTGCCGGGAAAAACAAGGGGAAAATCCGTTTTAATTATACTCAATGTCAAAGATTTGAAAGTCTGGCCAATCAACCATCTCGAATTAAGGTACTTCTCTGGAATGAGAATATGGATAAAGCAGTCGAGAAAAAATTCAATGTACTAAAAGATACTTTCGATCAACAAGATAAAAAAATAAGAATAAGACAGTGATAGTTTCACTGTCTTATTCTTATTTAGCTAGTACAACCTCTTCCAATGTCTCCATTTTATCAATAGGTTGTTCTTTCAAATGCTCTTTTATTCCAATTGCAATTTTTTTAGCTAATAAAACTGGCACTGCATTCCCGACTTGACGATACATTGCATTTAAACTGCCTGTAAACTCAAAATCATATGGGAAAGTTTGTATAATTGCACATTCTCTCACTGACAACCTTCTTTTTTTATTCACATGAATTTCAGGCTGAGATGCTGTAATCGTATCACTCGGACGTTTCCAGTTTGTAATTCTTAATGATTGCTCAAATTTAATTTCTTTTTCAATAAATTCTGTAACTTGTTTATCATACTTATCATCAAAATCCAAAAGTTTTTTTAACTCCCACCAGTCTTCTGGCTTTGGAATACTACCGGACTTATTATCTTTCCTAAACCAATGACCTGCAGTATGATTATATCCAAAATGCTTATCAATTGCTTTCACTGATATTCCTGCTTTTTTACGCCATTCTTTAAGATAATCACAAATTTCAGCTTGATCTACCTCATGCTTCCTTCCCCAAAAAGTATCACTAACATTCTCAGAGGCAACGTGATTAAGTATCATTCTACCATTTAATTCAAAGGTTTCATTTCTTGTTCTAATATCACTTAAATATCCAATTGCTTCTTCTACAGAAATATAAGGTTTCAAATCTTTATCCTTGTAATTTTCAATATCAAATATATCAATTTGCTCTGGATCAACTTCTTGCATGAATTTATGTGTTTTTTCTGGGTAAGGATTTTGAATTCCAAAACGATTCCCTATAATAATTACTCGTTCCCTAAGCTGTGGTACTCCATAATCAGCAGCATTAAGAACCCGGTATTCTACAGTATATCCTAATTTTTCAAAATCATTTTTAATCATTTCAATTACTTTTCCCTTGGACATTGATAATAGCCCTTTTACATTCTCAGCTACAAAAAATTTTGGCTTTTTATCCTTTACAATTCGAAGTAGTTCTAGATATAAGAAATTACGCTTATCCTCCATACTTCTTTTTGTATTTGCAACTGAAAATCCTTGACATGGAAAACCACCAATTACAACATCAACATCTTCTCCTGGAATCTCTTCACTTGGAATTTGAGTAATGTCTCCATGGACAATATGATCTCCAATATTTCTCCTGTAAGTATTCACTGCATTAACATCAAAATCATTTGCCCAAATCACATCAAATCCTGCATGAATAAAACCAAGATCCATTCCTCCTGCACCAGCAAAAAGAGAGACAACAGTTGGTTTTTTCTTCATATAATCACCTATTTTAAATAATTTTCTATCACTCACGAATACTTGTTCTTATTTTTAGTATAAAAGAAATACCAAATAAAATCAAAAAGAAGCATTCTCAAATACGAATCCTGCTTGTCTGTTAATTATAGGGCTAATAATAATGTGTGTAAATGGTAATTTAAACTGCATTATTTTTCTAAAAAAAATAAACATTCCAATTAAAGAGCATTTTCATATGGATGTTCTTCCAAATTTATTTTCCTAATAAAACGTGCACTTTTGTAAATAATGTAAAGAAAAGCATATATCAAAATAAAACGAACATATATTTTGATTTAAATCAATTCTTTTCTAACCATGTAAATTTCAAATTCTACTTTAATAACACTTGAATCTAATATATATTAATAAAATAATAATTCGCCCAAAATCGAAAATATCCTTTGCAGTATACTCCTCAAAAAAGTTAAGTTCTATCGTAGAAACTGCTTTAAATGTTATAATAAATACTTAGTTAATAGCAGAAAAAATCATTCCAAATAATTTACTGTAAACCCAGAAGGTGGAATAAATATGGAAATAATTAAAGAATTAGGCCAACGCATACGCTGTATAAGAAAAGAAAAAAATTTAAGTCAAGAACGTTTAGGAGAACTCTCAAGTATACATACAAATCATGTAGGCGCCATCGAACGTGGCGAGAAAAATGTAACAATAGAAAGTTTAATAAAGCTAACTAATGGATTAAATATCACTCTAGAAGATTTATTTAAAAAGATAGAATTTTCAACCGACAAAAACCCGGTGCATTCTAAAAAAAGCAAATAAATATAATTATATTTCAATCACTTACAATGTACATATCTTCTAACAAAGTACACACATCTCTCTTACAAAATCACCTCAGAATCCCATATAAAAATCACCCCTTTCAAAATGAAGGGGTGATTTTTTAACCCTAGTTTTGGATATCATATGAATTTCAAAAAAACAATATAAAGGTATTATTCACTAAACTTAACCATCCCTCCATACCACCCACTACTCTCCTCCAAAAACCCCCTACTCTCCCCACTATCCTTATAATAAGAATTCCACCCCCGCTCCCTCAAAATCCCCTTCCAACTCCCACTCTCCACCATCCTCTTAATCACACCATCCCAATAAGCAACCTCTTCCTCGGTCATATCTTTTGGGCCCATAATTCCTTTCCAGTGCTGGAATATGACGTTGATTCCTTGTTCTTTCCATGTTGGGATTTCTGGTAGTCGGTCTAGGCGTTTTGGTGCGGATACGGCTAGTATTTTTATTTTGCCGGCTTTGTATTGTTTTTCGGCTTCGGATAGGGTCATGGTTGCGGCGTCTATTTGTTTATCCGTTAGGGCGTTTATGATTTTTTCTTTGTTTTCGTAGACGAAGAATTGTAGTTCGGCAGGGTTTATGCCGAATGCTTTGCTTACTTGTACGAAGGATAGGTGATCGTCGTTTCCTAGGCCTGGTGCAACGCCGATTTTGAAGTTTTTCTTGTTTTGTTTTAGTTGTTCCATTAGTTGTTTTGCGTTTTCTATGTTTGATTCTTTTGATACGACAACGACTTCCCAGTCTGATGCAAGTAGCGCGAGCGGTGTGAAGTCTTTATATGTTAGTTTACTGTGACCTAGTAGGTTGTTCGTTATAAGTAAGCTTGAGTTAATCGCGAGTACGTGACCGCCTTTTTGTTTCGTATATTTCCATCCGACATCACCGCTGCCCCCTACTTTGTTTGTGACAGTGATTGGTTTTGTGAAGATTTTTTCTTCTGTTAATGTTTTTTGCATCGCTCGTGCTGTTAAGTCCCATCCTGCTCCTTGAACGTTTGGCGCAACGATTTCTACTTTGTCGATGTTCACTTTATTCGTATGGGATTTTTCCGAGGAACAACCAGCTATTACTCCTATCATGATCCATATACATAGTAATAACCGCTTCTTCATAGTCCTCGTCCTATGCGATATTTTCGTTCTGGTCGTCCGATAATGCCGTATGTGTATTCTACAGTGCATTCGTTTGTCGCTACTAAGTATTCTAAGTATCTTCTTGCGGTTGTTCTGGAGGCCCCCATTTGTTCTCCCATTTCTTCTATTGTAATGCCCTCTTCGAACCCTTTTATAATCCCTTTCACTTTTTGCAGTGTTAACGGATCCACACCTGTCGGTAAGTTTTTTATGTCTTGTGTTTGCGAAGTGCCGAAGAAGTTATCGATGAGTGCTTGATTCACTTCATTGTTACTATGTAATAGTTGCTTTTTTCTTTTATAGTCTTCAATGGTGCGAACGAATTTTTCTAACGTGACCGGTTTTATAAGGTAGTTGCTTACGCCGTTTCGAATTGCTTTTTCTAACATATAGTTTTCATTCGCCGCTGTTACCATAATGACATCAACATTTGGAAAGTCAGCATGGATTTGTGGTAATAAATCTGTACCAATTCCATCTGGTAAGTAATTATCTAATAGAAGTAAATCGATTTCTTCCTTTTGTAGTAGTTCCATCGTTTCTTTCGCGTTCAATGCTTTTCCGATTACTATTACATCCTTTATTTTTAATAAAAACTCCTCTTGAATTTGCGCGACGCGGAAATCATCTTCTGCAATTGCAACCTTCAACATATGTCCATCCCCCTGTTTGTCATGTACTTTCTTTCAATGTTTTCGGAAGGTAAATTGTAAAAATAGCTCCCCCATTTTTCTCGTTTTGAATTTCAATTGTTCCCTCTAGTAGATCTACCATTTCTTTTACGTTTGCTAGTCCGTAACCACGATCAGTTCCTTTCGTTGAAAATCCTTTTTGAAAAATGGTCGTAATTTTTTCTACCGGTATTCCTATCCCACTATCTATCACTTCAAATACAATATCGTGTCCTATATCCGTAATGAAGAAGGAAACTCTCTTCTCCTCTTGCCCACTCACCACATCAAACGCATTATCGATTATGTTTCCAAGGATCGTAATGAGGTGCGACACCTTTATATGGTCTGGTAATGGATGAAGCGCACTATCTCCTTCAATATGAAAATCAATTTTCTTCTCAGATGCTGTTCCGATTTTTCCTAATAAAATAGCTTGTACTTTCGCATCGTGAATTTGATGGAATAAAATATGGTTTTGGCTTTGATGAATGTTAGATTCTTGCTGGATAAATTCAATCGCTTCTTTGTAATGCCCTAACTGCAATAAGCCAGATAAGACGAAGAGCTTATTTGTAAATTCATGTGTTTGAGCACGTAAGTCCTCGGAATATTTTCTTACCTCAGATATTGTATTAACAAGGTTTTGCAGTTCTGTTTTATCTCTAAAACTACATACAACTCCTACCGTACTGTTATTTTCGAGTATCGGCGTCATATTTAAAATAAACACCTTATCTTGAAACGCGATTTCTTGATCGTTTTCTAGCACTCTCTCCATATTAAATTCCGGTAAAACTTTTGAAATGTGCTGCTGCATATAATCATCATTCACATGCAGCATCTCTTCTGCCGACGTGTTCATCATCGTAATAAAACCGTTTTGATCAATGGCGATAATTCCTTCTTTTATAGATAGTAGTATCGCACTTCTTTCACGGTATAACGCTGCAATTTCATTCGGCTCTAAACCGAGTGTATCTTTCCTGATGCTACGCGCTAAAAGAATGCCACCAACAATGCCGACTAATAATACTGCTAATGAAAAGAGCATAATTTCTTTCGTTCTGCTCAGTATGTTAGATTCAATACCTTTTATTGAAAACTCTACTGTCACAACACCTACGACTTGATCGTAGTCTCCATTATGAACAATAATGGGCGCCTTCGCCATTAAAGCAGGACCGCTTTCACCATTTCCTTCAAGCGTATAATAGCCACCAAAAGTGAGTGCTTCATAGTTATATGGATTGTTACTCTTTGTACCAATTAACTCCGAATTAGAATGGGTATACATAACCCCAGAGCGATCTTCTATAATGACCGTATCTGCACCAGCTTGCTCACGAACTTGTTCCGCAATGGATTGGATCGTACTTTTATGCTCGTTATGTTGAAAAGCATCTTTTATAGCTGGCATAAAAGATAGAGATTTAGCCGTTTGCAGTGCTAACTGCTCCACTTGGCGCTTCGTATCAACGGACTGAATGTACACAAATATTCCCGCTAATAAGAGAACGACAAATAAAATTAACGCGATAATTAAGCTTACTATTTTCGTTTGTAACGACACTTTGCGTGATTTCTTCATACTCCATATCCTTTGATAAAATATTCAAAACTATCAATCTCCTTTTTCTATTATTATGACAAAACGAATAAGGAAGCAACTATTAAAACTCTCCATGTACATAAAGTACAAAAAGAATAAAATTGTCATAATATTGAGATTTTATTCTACAGACAGTACAATTCAACTATAATGAACACGCTTTCATAATTATCATTTTATTACTAAGCAAGAGGAGGAATTATTATGGCTCAAGCAAAATCTAATCGAGTCGCCGGCAATATTTTCAAAGGTTCTGTCGGCAATTTAATTGAATGGTACGATTGGTACGTTTACTCTGCTTTCGCTGTTTACTTTTCAGCAGAGTTCTTTCCTAAAGGCGATCCAACGAGTCAGTTACTGAACACAGCGGCTATTTTCGCAGTTGGATTTTTAATGCGCCCTATCGGCAGTTTATTAATGGGACGCTATGCAGATCGGCACGGACGCCGGGCAGCATTAACGCTTTCGATTACAGTTATGGCGGGTGGTTCTTTAATTATTGCCTGTACACCTAGTTACGAAAGTATCGGTATTATGGCACCAATTATTTTAGTTCTTGCCCGTTTACTACAAGGATTATCACTCGGCGGAGAGTACGGAACTTCCGCAACGTATTTATCTGAAATGGCTAGTAGTGGACGCCGTGGTTTTTATTCAAGCTTTCAATATGTAACGCTCGTTGCTGGGCAAATGGTTGCGTTAGGCGTTCAAATTGTTCTTCAGCAATTGCTAAGCGAACCAGATATGAAAGCTTGGGGCTGGCGCATTCCGTTCATTATTGGAGCGATGGGCGCAGTAGCTGTATTATGGCTTCGCCGTACAATGGATGAATCGGAGCAATTCTCAAACATAAAATCACAAAAACGCGAAAATGCAGGAACCGTTCGCGCGCTTATGAAACATCCGAAAGCAGTATTAACAGTAGTCGGCCTAACATTAGGAGGCACTGTTGCATTCTATACGTACACAACATATTTACAAAAGTTCATGGTAAACACAGTCGGTCTTCCAAAAGAAGTTGTAAGCTGGATTAACTTTGCCGCACTACTTATTTTCGTCGTACTTCAACCAATTGCAGGACTACTATCCGATAAAATCGGACGCCGCCCATTATTAATGGCATTCGGTATTCTCGGAACATTACTAACAGCGCCGATCTTCTTCTTTATGGAAAAAACGACAGAACCAATCGTAGCATTTTTACTCATGATGGTCGGTCTCATTATCGTTACTGGTTACACTTCCATTAACGCAATTGTAAAAGCAGAACTCTTCCCAACTGAAATTCGCGCACTTGGCGTAGGTTTACCATATGCACTAACAGTTGCGATATTCGGCGGAACAGCTGAGTTCATCGCATTATGGCTAAAGAGCATCGGAATGGAATCACTCTTCTACTTCTACGTAGCTGGCTGTATCGCGATAAGCTTTATTACGTATTGGCGTATGGATGAGTCATCGAAAACTTCGCAGATTGAGGCGGAGCTTGGTGGGGATAAATTAGTTAACAATAAATCTAGTTAAAATTATGTATTCTATTATCTTCGTTTATCTGAAAAAGCATAATTCGTTAATATGCAATTTAAAAACCTCTACTTATATGTAGAGGTTTTTGTATGACGAAAAAACACGTAGTTCCATTGTTAATTTACAAACCCCAAATTCTTCCTCATCTTAAAGTGGAACAAATTTATTACTTAGAGTGTCTAATAAGTGTATTTCTAATATGAGTTGTCCAGATTGGATACAACATATCCCGTTTGACATCTATTTTTATGTATTACAAAAAAATGAAAGGACTTATTATTCCCAAAAGTAAAAAACATGTATTGTAATACTTTCACAGGTGAACCATTACAAGTGGAAACAAAAAAGAAATAACGCAAACTGTGACTTATCAATCATATAAAGTGAAACTTTAATCAGCGGGGGTCTTACTGCCCGGCAAATAGCGGGATAAACGTTTTGGATGTCATTTAACCTGTGAAATTTTAGCTACAGTAGTATTGTTACCTTATGTCATCTTTAATTGCATCGGTATTTAGAATACCTAGACAAAATCCATATATTCTTGAAAGAGGTTGAAAATTTATGTTCGTTTTAAACAAGTTCTATAACATTTTACATTACAAAAAGATTGTACCTGTAGTATTACTTTCATGTGTATCACTTATAGGCTGTTCCAATAGTAATGCTCAATCTGAACCACCTAAACAAACGAATCAAGCTAATCAAATTAAACAAGAAAATACAGGTAATCAATCTTTTGCTAAACTTGAAAAAGAATATGATGCTAAGCTTGGTATTTATGCACTGGACA
>Ga0102589_1002761_pt1 | contig 19477 bp, 10 predicted proteins | sample AraplaMF_Col_mLB_FD_76858 | JGI IMG/M metagenome (GOLD analysis project Ga0102589, IMG submission 76858) | Arabidopsis root microbial communities from the University of North Carolina, USA - plate scrape MF_Col_mLB | ecosystem: Host-associated > Plants > Roots > Endosphere | place: USA... | reverse complement strand
CACGCACAAGTCGCCTTCTGGCAGCGCGCCGTCGACAATCCGGTGCGCGCGGTTCGCCTTGGCGCCGATAGCTGGGATGTTGCCGCGGTACGCGCCGAAAATCGGCAGCACGTGCAGCAGCAAATCGACCGCATGGAGCAACGCGCCCGCAACGACGACCGCCTGAGCGGACGCCCCCCCGAACCCGGCAACCGCGACGAGCGGGCGCGCCAGGCGGGTGGACCGGATCGTAACACCGGCGACAACGGTGCGATGCGCGGCACCGACGTTCGCCCCACCAACGTCGGCCCCGGCTGGCAGGCACGCGGACGCGACGGCGGACGCTGACTCCCCCTTCGGCCAGCGCCTGGGTGACGGGGCGTACAATGCGGCATCCCTGCCCCATCGCCCCGCTCACGATGCCTGCCGCAAGCCAAGCCCCTGTCGTCGCGCCTCAATCCCCCGCCGGACGTCCGCTCCGAAAATCCAAGCTCGTCACCGTTGCGCTGGCCTTCCTGCTGGGAAGTGTCGGCTTGCACCGCTTCTATCTGCATGGCCTGGGCGACAAATTCGCCTGGACCCACCTGCTGGCCATGCTGGCTGGTGCGATTGGCGTCACGTCGATGGCATTTGGCACCGGCAATGCGGCATTGAACTGGACGTTTGCGGTAGCCGGTGGAGCGTCTATCGTTGCCGCCTTCCTCACGGCCATCGTGTTCGGACTGCGTCCCGACGAAAAGTGGGATGCCCGCTACAACCCGCACGGCCAACCCACGCGCTCTGGCTGGCCGGTGATCATTCTCGTGATCCTTTCGCTGATGATCGGCACTGGCCTGTTGATGGCCGGCCTGGCGATCAGCTTCCAGACGTTCTTCGAATCCCAGGTGGAAGCCGCCAAGGCGCTCTCGCAGGAGTAGCGCACTGCTTCAATTCCCACTGGTTGCAAAGATGCAACCAAACGTAAGTGGGGAAATGAAATGTGCGTTTACTTCGCCATACTCGCCGATATGGCAAATCGTTCGCTTTTTGTGCTTCATGCAATTCGCACAGTTCGTGGATAGATTCCTGACCATTCAGACATAACAACAACAGAGACAACTGCATTGGCACGGCCTTAGGCGCGCGCTGCAGATGGGGGATTGTTCCTTGATATGCCCGGCCCCGCCGGGCATATGGACCATTCTCGCCAGGAGCGCGTATGAGCACGCCCGCCGCATTGCAGAACCACGCCAACGTTTCTGTCGCCGCCGGCGCCACCTCCGTGGCTGCCCCGCAAGGCCCCACCAACTTCCTGGTTTCCGCGTCGCGCGAAAGCGTGCAGAACTACGCCCGCGAGGGCAACGACCTGCTGGTGTCGTTCAAGGACGGCCACACGCTGCGCATCGAGGGGTTCTTCGCCAACGGCACACAGACCCACAACCTTGTGTTTGTCCAGGACGATGGCAGCTGGCTGGCTTCGTTCGACCAGGCGATGGTGCCCGGGGGCGATCAGATCGCCGACGCGGCGGTGGCCTACACGCCGATCTCGCAGAGCACGTCCACCACCGCCTTGCTGGCGCTGCTGGGTGTGGCCGCTGGTGCGGGCATCATCGCCGCCGTGGCTGGCGGCGGCGGGGGCGATAGCGATAGCGGCGGCAACGTGGGCGGTGGTGGTAGCGGCGGCGGCACGGGCACCACGCCCGCCGCGCCATCCGTCGCGCCCATCGGCAACGTGATCGGCAGCAACGGCTCGCAAGCCACCGACAATGCCGCGCCAACGCTGCAAGGTAGCGGCGCGCCGGCCAACAGCACGATATCGATCCTGCTCGACGGCCGTCCGCTGGCAACCGTGCGCGCCGATGCCAACGGCAACTGGAGCTACACGCTGCCGCAGCAGTTGCCGGATGGCACCCACCAGATCGTCATCACGCAGACGGCACCCGATGGCACCACAAGCGCACCCACCGTGATCGATTTCACTGTCGATACGCAAGCGCCTGCCGCCCCGGTATTGACCGACGTCAGCGACGATGCCACGCCGGATACGGGTCCCGTCACCAGCGGGGGCAGCGCGAACGACAGTACGCCGACGCTCACCGGTACGGCCGAGGCTGGCAGCACCGTACAGATTTTCAACGGCGCCACGTTGATCGGCAGCGTGATGGCCGATGCCAACGGCAACTGGTCGTTCACGCCTGGCACCGCCCTGCCCGACGGCAGCTACACGTTCACGGCCACGGCCACCGATGCCGCCGGCAATACCGGCGTGGCGAGCGCGCCGTTCACGCTCGTCATCGACACCGCACCGCCAGCCGCGCCCACGGTTACGCAAAGCAATGCGCAAGGACTCGCCGGCACGGCCGAAGCGGGCAGCCTGATCTCGATCGATCTCGATGGCGACGGCACGGCCGATGCCATCGTCACCGCCGATGGCGCGGGTAACTGGCGCTACGTGCCCTCGCCCGCCTTGCCCGATGGCACGACGATCACCGTGATCGCCACGGATGTGGCGGGCAATGCCAGCGCGCCCGTAGCGGCCACCGTCGACAGCACGGTGCCCGATGCGCCCGATCTCGACAGCGTGACCGATGACCGGGCGCCCGTGACAGGTACGCTGGCCAGCGGGGACACCACGAACGATGCCACGCCCACCCTGTCCGGCAGGGCCGAGGCCAACAGCCTCGTCACGATCTACGACGGCACTGCCGTGCTCGGTACTGTGGTCGCGGATGGCGATGGCAACTGGCAGTTCACGCCCACTGCGTCGCTGTCCGAAGGCTCGCACGTGCTGACCGTCACGGTGACCGATGCAGCAGGTAACACCAGCGCCGCCACGGCACCGTTCTCGTTGACCGTCGATACCTTGCCGCCCGGCACACCCACGGTATCGCCCAGCAATGGCGCGGTCCTGTCCGGCACGGCCGATGCGGGCAGCACCGTCCTGATCGATCTCGACGGCGACGGCACCGCCGACGCCAGCGTCGAGGCCGATACCAGCGGGCACTGGTCCTATGCACCGGACACGCCGCCGGGCAACGGCGCGGTGGTGACCGTCACCGCCACCGATGCGGCGGGCAACGCGAGCCCATCCGCATCGACCACGATCGATACCAGCATCGTCGACACCACGCCGCCCACCACGCCAACCATCGCGCCGACCGCGGGCACAACACTGTCCGGCACTGCGGAAGCCGGCAGCACCGTCAACCTGGACCTGAACAACGACGGCACGGTCGATACCACCGTCGAGGCCGACGACGAAGGCAACTGGACCTACACGCCGGTCCCACCCATTGACGATGGCGTCACCGTCAGCGTGACCGCCACAGACAGCGCCGGCAACACGAGCCAGCCGGCGACGGCCATCGTCGATGCCAGCGCACCGCCCACGCCTGCCATCGGCACCGTCACTGACAACGCATCGCCCATCACAGGTCCGCTGACAACGGGTGGGAGCACCAATGACACTACGCCCACGTTCGCGGGCACCGCGGAGCCTGGCAGCACCATCACCCTTACTGACACCGTCAGCGGCAACGTGCTCGGCACTACGACCGTCGATGGTGACGGCAACTGGACATTCACGCCGCCCAGCGCCCTGCCGCCCGGCGCGTATGCAATCGAAGCCATCGCGACCGACGCCGTTGGCAATGCCAGCGGCCCGAGCACGGCGTTCGAACTCGTCATCGACACCTCGCCACCCGCAGGCCCTGCCATCGGCACGGTCACCGACAACGCCGATCCCGGCACGGGACCATTGCTGAACGGCGGCATCACCAACGACACCACACCCGCATTCAGCGGCAACACCCAGCCGGGCAGCACGGTCAATCTTTACAGCGGCACCACGCTGCTGGGCACGGGGGTGGCGGACGAGAACGGCAACTGGACCATTTCGCCATCGCCGGCACTGGTCGACGGCAGCTACACGGTCACGGCCGTCGCGACCGATCCGGCCGGCAACACCAGCATTCCCGGCGCGGCCTTCACGCTGACCGTCGACGCCACGCCGCCCGCTGCGCCCACCATCGTCACCAGCAACGGCACCACATTGAGCGGCACGGCGGAAGCCAACAGCACGATCGACATCGACCTCGACGGCGATGGCACCGCCGATGCCACGGTCACCGCCAACGACGATGGCGAATGGACCTACACGCCCCTGCCCACGCTCGGCGATGGGGCCGTGGTCAGCGTGACCGCCACCGATGCCGCGGGCAACGCCAGCGAACCGGCCACGATCACCATCGACGGCGCCGCGCCCGATGCGCCATCCATCGATGCGGCCACCGACGACACGACCCCTGCGACAGGCGCCCTGGCCAGCGGCGACAGCACCAACGACACCACGCCGCTGCTGAGCGGCACGGCCGAACCGGGCAGCATCGTCGAGATCTCCAATGGCAGTGCCGTGCTTGGCACAGCCACGGCAGACGAAGACGGCAACTGGACCTTCACGCCCACGGTGCCGCTGACCGACGGCGTCTATACGCTGACCGCCACGGCCACCGATGCAGCCGGCAACACCGGGGCCGCCAGTCCCGCGTTCACGCTGACCGTCGATACCGCGCCACCCGACGCGCCCAATGTCACCGGCAGCAACGGGACCGCGCTGACGGGCACGGCAGAGGCCAACAGCGTGATCGGCATCGATCTCGACGGCGATGGTGCCGCGGACGCAACCGTTACCGCCGACAACAACGGCACGTGGACCTACACCCCCTTACCCGTGCTGCCGGACGGCGCCGTACTCGGCGTGACGGCTACCGATGCCGCAGGCAACACCAGCGCCGTCGCAGCGGTCACGATCGATGCCGCAGCGCCCGCCGCACCTGTCATCGTGTCCGCCACCGATAACGCGACGCCGCTCACCACGCCAGTACTCGACGGCGGCAGCACCAACGACACCACGCCTACGCTGACCGGCACCGCCGAACCCAACAGCACCATCAACCTCTACAGCGGGGGGGCACTGCTGGGCACCGTGGATGCCGATGCCGACGGCAACTGGTCGTTCACGCCAGATCCGGCGCTGGTCGACGACACCTACATCGTCACGGCCACCGCCACCGATGCCGTGGGCAACACCGGTCCGGACAGCGCCCCCTTCACCCTTACCGTGGACACCGCGCCCCCCGCCACGCCGATCATCGACATCCGCAGCGGCACTGCGCTGGTTGGCACCGCCGAAGCAGGCAGCACGCTCAACATCGATCTGGATGGCGATAGCGAGGCCGATGCCACCGTCACCGCCGATGCTGACGGCAACTGGACCTACGCACCTGCGGGTGGCCTGGCCAACGGGCTGGCGGTGTCGGTGACTGCGAGCGATGCCGCAGGCAACACCAGCGGTCCGGCCACGGCCACCATCGATGCCGCCGCGCCGCTGCCGCCCGTGATCGTCACGGTCACCGACGACAACCCGCCCGCCACCGGCACGCTGTCGAGCGGCGCGAGCACCAACGACGATACGCCCACCCTGGCCGGCACCGCCGAGCCCGACAGCGTGATCAACGTCTACGACGGCACCACGTTGCTGGGTACCGTCACCGCCGCCAGTGGCACCGGGGCGTGGACCTTCACGCCCGACGGGCTCGACGATGGCAGCTACACGTTCACCGTCACCGCCACTGACGCGGCCGGGAATACCAGCACGGCCAGCGCACCGTTCACGCTCACGGTGGATACCGTAGTGCCCGATGCGCCGTCGATCCTCAGCGTCACCAAGGACAGCGCGGGGCCGGGTGTGCCGGTGGTGCCGGGCGGCGAGACCAACGACGCCACACCGTTGATCGCCGGCGTGGCCGAGCCCTTCTCGAACATCGCCTTGTACAACGACGGCACGTTAATCGGCAGCACCGTCGCCGACGAGAACGGCAACTGGCAGATCTCTCCCGCCACGCTGCCCGACGACACCTATACGCTGACGGCCATCGCCACCGATGCGGCAGGCAACAGCAGCGACGCAAGCGCATCGTTCACGTTCACCATCGACACCGCCCCCCCCGCCGCGCCGGACATCCTGCCCAGCGACGGCACGTCGCTCACCGGCACGGCCGAGCCAGGCAGCCTCGTCAACATCGACATCGGCAACAACGGCAGCATCGACGCCACCGTGGGCACCGACGCAAGCGGCAACTGGTCCTACATGCCGGCCTCACCGCTGGGCGATGGCGTGGTGGTCTCGGTGACCGCCACCGACAGCGCCGGCAACACGGGCGCAGCCGACAGCACCACGGTCGACATCGACCTCAACGACGTCACGCCACCTGCCGTGCCCACCGTCAATGCCAGCAACGGCACCGTACTGACCGGCACGGCGGAAGCTGGCAGCACCGTGAACCTCGATCTCGACGGCAACGGCACGCCCGATACCGCCGTCACCGCCACTGCCGGCGGCGTGTGGACCTACACGCCGCCCACGCGACTGCCCGATGGCACAACCGTCAACGTGTCGGCCACCGATTCGGCAGGTAACACCAGCGGCAATGCCACCGTGACGATAGACGGCGTGGCGCCGATTGCACCGGTTATCGCCACCCTCACCGACAACACCCTGCCGCTGGCCGGCACCGTGCTGAGCGGCGGCAGCACCAACGACACCACGCCCACGCTCTCGGGCACGGCCGAGCCTGGCAGCACCGTCAGCCTGTTCAGCGGCACCACGCTGTTGGGCACGGTGGCCGCCGATGGTCTCGGGAACTGGAGCTTCACTGCCGCCACGCTGATCGATGGTGGATACACCGTCACGGCCACCGCCACCGATGCGGTGGGCAACACCAGTGCGCCGTCCACGGCGTTCAGCTTTACGGTCGATACCGTGGCGCCGGTCTTGCCGACGATTGCCGCCACCAACGGCACCACACTGACGGGCAGCGCAGAGGCCAACAGCACTGTCGGCATCGACTACACCGGCGATGGCGTGATCGATGTCACCGTCAACGCGAACGGCGCAGGCGTCTGGACGTACACGCCTGCAACGCCATTGGCCAACGGCATTGTCGTGAGTGCCACCGCCACTGACGCCGCCGGCAATACCAGCGCCGCTGCGAATGTCACCGTGGATGCCGCCGCGCCCGCCACGCCGGTGCTGCTATCGGTTACCGACGATGTGGCCCCCGTAGCCGGCACGCTCATCAGCGGCGCAGCCACCAACGACACCACGCCGACGCTGGCCGGCACGGCCGAGGCCGGCGCCACTATCACCGTCTTCGACGGCCTCACCCTGCTCGGCACGGCCACTGCCGATATCAACGGCAACTGGCAGTTCACGTCTCCGGCGCTGACCAACGGCCCCCATGCGCTGACGCTGACCGCCACCGATGCCGTCGGCAATACGAGCACAGCCACGACAGCGTTCAACCTGACCGTCGATACGAATGCGCCCCTCACTCCGGTCATCACGCGCAGCAGCGGTGTAGCGCTGACCGGCACCGCCGAAGCGGGTAGCACGGTGAACCTCGACCTCAATGGCGACGGCACGGCCGACGCTCGCGTGACGGCCGACACGGGCGGCAACTGGACTTTCGCACCTTCGCCCGCGCTGGCCAACGGCATCACGATCAGCGTGACGGCGACCGACGCAGCCGGAAACACCAGCCTGGCTGCCACTGCCACGGTAGATGCCCTGGCGCCTGCCGCACCAGTAATCACCACCGTCACGGACAACGTCTCGCCCGTGACCGGCACGCTGGTCAACGGCGGCAACACCAACGACACCACACCGACACTGGCCGGCACGGCCGAGGCCAACAGCCTGGTCTCGGTCTACAACGGCTCCGCGCTGCTGGGCACCGTGCGCGCCGATGGCAGCGGCAACTGGAGCTTCACCACGGCGATCCTGGCCGATGCCACCTATGCGCTGGCCGTCACCGCCACCGATGCAGCGGGCAACGTCAGTGCGCCAAGTCCCACGTTCACCGTGACCGTCGACACCATCGCGCCGACCGTCACCGCCACAATCTCGACGCTGACCGACGATACCGGCGCCGTGGGCGACTGGGTCACCGGCGATCATTCGCCCATCGTTGGCGGCACGCTGAGCGGCGCGCTGGGCGCGGGTGAAGCCTTGCAGGTCAGCCTCGATGGCGGCACGACCTGGACCAATGCCGTAGTCAGCGGCACAAGCTGGCAGTGGTATGCGCCGGGCCAACTCACGGACGGCGCCCACTCGGTCAGCACGCGCGTGGTGGATGCCGCCGGCAATCTCGGCACCGCATCCACGCAGGCGTTCTCCATCGTTACGAACGTGGCCCCGCAGGTGACCGTGCGCGATGCGGGTGGACTGTTGGGCATCGCCGATGCCAACCTGCTCGGCCTGATCGAGCTCGGGCAGCAGCAGTTCTTCGCGGCGAGCGATTACAACAACAACATCCAGCAGGTACGTATCTCGTTCGGCGGCGTGCTGGACCTGCTGGCGCTGCAGCAACTGAACGCGAATGCGGCGCTGGCCGCCGAACTGGGCCTGCGCTTCCAGGTGGTCAATGACCCTGGCCTGCTCGGAATCGGTGCCTCATCGGTGATGACGATCACGTCGCTGAATGGCGGTACGATCGACAACCTGCATCTGAACGAATTCCTCGGCTCCGTCACGCTGTCGAACGGCCTGCTCGGCATCAATGTCGGCCTGCTGAATTCACTACAGATCACCGCCACCGATTCCACTGGCCTCAGTGCCACCAGCAGTGCGGCGCAACTGCTCAGTGCCGGCGTGCTGACCAACCTGCTCGGCGGCACGCAGCCCTCGGCCATCGTCGAAGGAACCGCCACCGGCAACACCCTGAATGGATCGGCAGGCGACGACCGGCTCTACGGCTACGGCGGGGATGACACGCTCAACGGGCTGGGCGGCAACGATCTGCTGCGCGGCGGCGCAGGCAACGACGCGCTCAACGGCGGCGCAGGCAACGACCTGTTGATCGGGGGTGCCGGCAACGACACGCTGACCGGCGGCACAGGCGGCGACGTGTTCCTCTGGGAGGTCTTCGACAACACCAACGGCACCGGCGGCAATGGCACGGACACGATCACGGATTTCAACGTCGGGACCAGCCCGAACCAGACCGGCCTGGACCGCCTGGATGTCTCCGCGCTGCTGATCGGCTACCAGTCCGACGCGGATGGCCCCGCGCACTACGTCAATGGCGTGGCGACCATCGACCAGGGCGACCTGATCCGCAACTACCTGTCGGTCACCAACGTCAATGGCAACACCGTCGTGTCGATAGACCGCGACGGCGCGGGCGGGGCGTTCGGCTCGCAAACGCTGGTCACGCTGAACAACGTCACCACGAACCTGGAGACCCTGCTCGCCAATCATCAGATCCTTGTGTGAGAAACGCCCAGCCATCGACACCAACTTCATCGGGGACGCCGCCGATTGCCGACACATGCTCATGACCCGGATGCACCACCGGTGGCCGGTCCGGTCCGACGGGTTCGACTCACGATCATGCTTGGCCTGCTGGGCGTGTCCATCGCTGGCGGCTGGCAGGTGTCCGCCACGGCGGCAACGCCGGTCACGGCGCTCGCGCAGGTGACGGGACCGCTCCCGGCACCCTCCTCCATACCATCCACCGCACCCGACACCACCCGGCACGTCGCGCTGCAGGGACTGAACATGCGAGAAGCGATTGGCATCGCGATCTCGCGCCATCCGGACATCAGCCGCGCCAATGCCGTGGTGGCGCAAGGCACCTCCGAGGTGGCCGTTGCCAAGGCCGCCTGGTATCCAAAACTCGAGTATGGCGTGCGGCCCGGCTATGGAGGCACCTTCGGCACCGGCGGCAACAACGTGGGCGCGCGCGCTTCAATCGGCGTCAGCCAGTTGGTCTACGATTTCGGCCGTACGTCGAGCAAGGTGGCGGCAGCCGATGCGTCGCTGACGCGCAGCCGGCACCTGCTGGCCGAAAGCATCGAGAACGTGGCCGCCAACACCGCCGCAACGTTCGTCGATCTCTCCGCCAGCCAGGAGATCGTGGCCGCAGCCCAGCGGCAGATCGAAGCCCTGACCGGCATACGCGGCAAGATCGGGGACCGTGTACGCGCCGGGTTATCGGTGACATCCGACCGCAACATGGCCGATGTGGCGATCCAGCGCGCGCGTGCGGACGAACTCAAGGCACGCAGCCGCTTCGACGTGGCTGCCACGCGGCTGGCCCAGTTGATTGGCGCCCGCCCACCGCGCGTGGCGGAATTGAACAACGCGGACGAAGACGTGCGCAGCATGGGCGACGAGCGCGGCGACGTGGAACAGACGCCGTCCGTGCTGGCGGCCGGCGCCGCCGTGGAGGCTGCGCAGGCCCACGTCACGCAGGCGGAAGCCGAGCGCTTTCCGGCGATCAGTGTCGGCGTCAGCCGCGCAGCGTCCACCGGCCCCACCAATGCCAACGACGACACCTGGATCGGCGTGCAGATTGCCGGCGACTTCTCGCTGGGCGGTCTCAACCGGCATCGCATCGCCGCCGCCAAGGCCGAGCAGCGCGCGGCCCTGGACTCCCTCGACAACGAACGGCTGCAGGCCCGCACCGCGTTGAACGCGGCCTCGACCGAAGCCACCGGTGCGTCGGCGCGACAGCGCAGCTTCGAGGAAGTGATCGGCTTGCTGCATGCCTCGCGCGATCTGTACTGGCAGGAATACATGCTCAACAAGCGCACGCTGACCGATGTGATCAATCCCGAACGGGAGATTTTCATCGCGGAGCAGGAACGCATCACCGCCATCGCAGACAGCATGCTGGCGCGCATCAAGGCACATGTGGCGGTAGGCCGGTTCGTGGAGTTGCTACGGGAGCAGGAACTTGGAAGCCAATCGCAGTAGTGACAAGCGCGCGCCGGACCCGCCGCCGGAGGTGACCGACCTCGGACGCTGGGCCGAGGCCATCCTGCTGGCCGCGCGGCACCTGGGCCTGCCCAATTCGCCCGAACTCGTGCGCGGCGCTGCGGCCTGGGCCGATGCCTCCGACACCGGCCGCGCGGTGGTGGAGATGGCTGCGGCAGCCGGTCTCAACGCGCAGTTCGTGTCCTTGCCACCCGATGCGCTGACAGACGTGATGCTGCCCGCGCTCGTGTGCGTGGATGCGTGCTACGTCGGCATGATCGTCGCCGTAGCCGAAGGCCGCGCCGCGCTGCACGTGCCCACCGATAGCGGCGTGCTGGAGCGCACGCCCAAGCTGGACACGCTGCTGCGCGACGGCCGCCTGCACGTGCTGCTGGTGCGCGAGCGAGAGACCCCGCGTAGCGACCGTCTCGATGCTTACATGGCCGCCCGTCCACGAGAATGGCTGCGCGCGGCCTTCACCACGAACTGGCGCACGATGCTGGAGTTGGGATTGGGCTCGTTGTTCGGCAACCTGCTGGCCATCGCCACCTCGCTGTTCGCGATGCAGGTGTGGGACCGTGTGGTGCCCGCGCGCTCGATCCACACGCTGTGGGTGCTGGCCGCCGGAGTGTTGCTGGCACTGGTGCTCGAACTGATGATCCGCACCGCCCGCGTGGCCATTGCCGATCACTTCGGCAAGCAGGTCGATCTGAAACTCTCGGCGATGTTCTTCGCACGTGTGCTCGATATCCGCAACGATGCGCGACCGCAATCGCCAGGCACACTGGTGGCCCAGTTGCGAGACCTCGAACAGCTGCGCGAACTGCTGACGTCCAGCACGCTCGGGGTGCTGATCGACCTGCCATTCGTACTGGCCTTCCTGTTCATCATCTGGCTGCTCGGCGGCTGGCTGGTGCTGGTGCCGCTGCTCGCTATTCCACTGCTGGTGCTACCCGGCGTGGTGGCGCAGGTGCCGCTGGCGCGGCTCTCGAAGCAGGGGATGTCGGAGTCTGCGTTGCGCAATGCCATCCTGATGGAATCGATCTACCGCATCGAGGACATCAAGTCCCTGCAGGCGGAGCCGCGCTTCCGCAAGCTCTGGCAGCACACCAACGAAGTGAACGGCGAGGTGGGCCTGAAACAGCGTTTCCTGGCCGGGCTGTTGATGAACATGGCGCAGATGGTGCAGCAGATGGCCTATGTTGGCGTGCTGGTGGCTGGCGTGTACGGCATCCTCGACGGCGACCTGTCCTTCGGCGCAGTGCTGGCCTGCTCGATCCTGACCAGCCGGACCATCGCCCCGCTCTCGCAGATTCCCGCCGTGCTGGGCCGCATCCAGAATGCGCGCGTCGGCAAACAGGCGCTCGATACGTTGCTGACGTTGCCCGTCGATCACGAACCCGGCCGCGATGCTTATCACCGCACGGCATTGCTGGGCCAGTACCGGTTGGAGAACGTGGTCTATGGTTACGATCCGCAGGAAAAACCTGTGCTGACGGTCGCGGATCTGCGCATCGAACCCGGTGAACGCATTGCGATCCTGGGACGCGTAGGCGCCGGAAAATCCACGCTGTTGCGCCTGCTGGCCGGGCTGTCGACGCCGCAGCAGGGCCGCGTGATGTTCAACGACACACCCATGCCGATGATCGACGTGGCCGATGTGCGCCGCGACGTCGGCATCGTGTTGCAGGAAGCCAGCCTGTTCTACGGCACGCTGCGCGACAACCTCCTGGTTGCCGACCCGCTGGCCACCGACGACGCCCTACTGGCTGCGCTGCGACTGGCCTGCGCCGATCGTCTGCTGCTGAACCAGCCGCACGGCCTGGACCTGCGCATCCGAGAGAACGGCGTTGGACTTTCAGGCGGCCAGAAGCAGGCGCTGATCCTGGCGCGCACGCTGTTGCGCGCGCCGAACGTGCTGCTGCTCGACGAACCCACCGCCTCGCTTGATGAAGCCACCGAACTGGCCATCATCCGCCAGTTGCGCGGATGGCTTGGCGGACGCACGCTGGTGGTGGCCACGCACCGCTATCCCGTGCTCGCGTTGGCAGACCGTCTGATCGTGATCGACAATGGCCGCATCGTGCGTGACGGCCCCAAGGATGACGTGCTGGCCGCGCTGCGTGGCCAGTCTCCCGCAACCGGCCCGGCCGTGCGCGCGGCGGAGTAACGACCATGGACGCCTTTGCAACGTGGATGCGAATCGGCCAGCGCGGCGACGCGCCCCGCTACCTGTTGTGGACGATCATCGTTGCGCTGGCGATCTTCATCGCCTGGGCCGCGCTGGCCGGACTCGACGAGGTCGCCGTGGGCGAGGGTCGCGTCACGCCTGCCTCGAAGGGACAGATGATCCAGAGTCTCGAAGGCGGCCTGCTGGCAGAGTTGACCGTGCGCGAAGGCGACGTAGTGAAGGCCGGCCAGCAACTCGCCACGCTCGATCCGGTACTTGCGCGATCATCGATGGAAGAAACGCTCGAAAAGATCACAGCGCTACAGGCCCGTGCGGCACGACTGCAGGCCGAGATGAACGATGAGGATACGGTGCAGTTTCCCGCCGAACTCGCGAAAGCGCCCGCCGTGACCGAGCGCGAGCGGCAAGCCTTCCTGACCAATCGTCGCGCTTTCCGCGAGAACGCCGGCAACCTGCGCGAACAGCTTCGGTTGGCGCAGAACGAACTCAATATCGCCCTGCCGTTACTGCGTACCGGTGCAACCAACGAAGTAGAAATCCTGCGTTTGCGGCAGAAGGTGGCCGAACTGACCACCAAGCTATCGGCCACGCAGAGCGAATACTACGTGGCACTGAAATCGGACTACGCCACCACCATGGCCGATCTCGGTCCCCTGCTGAAGATTCGCGAAGGCCGTGCCGACCTGCTGCGGCGCACCGCACTGGCATCGCCTGCGCGCGGCATCGTCAAGGACATCCGCATCTCGACCATCGGCGGCGTGGTGGCACCCGGTGGCGTGCTGATGGAGATCGTGCCGCTGGGCGATCAGTTACTTGTGGAGGCGCGCATCAGTCCGCGCGATATCGCGTTCATCCATCCGGGGCAGGAAGCCACGGTGAAAATCTCGGCGTATGAATCGTCGGTCTACGGCACGCTGCCCGCCAAGGTGGACCGCATCTCGCCGGACACGATCGAAGACCAGGTGGACCGCCGCATCTACTACTACCGGGTCTATGTGCTGACCGACCATGCGTGGCTGGAGACGAAGGACGGCAAACGGCATCCGATTCTGCCCGGCATGGTGGCGACGGCCGAGATCCGCACTGGGCGCCGCACCGTGCTCGAATATCTGGTCAAGCCATTCAACCGCGCGGCGGAGGCATTGCGCGAACGGTAGGGTACGGCGACGCTGGCACCGATCCGGCGGCGAGGTTACTCGCCGATACAAATCCCGGCGTTTTCCACACAACCCGGATACAGGGCACGAGCAGGCTGCATGCATGAACCGGCCATCCGGCTCGTCGCCACCCCGTTAGGTTATGGAAACACCAGACCGTCTTCTCCGAAGCTTTCTTCGGATCGCCGAACTCGAATCATTGTCCAAGGCTGCCGACAGCGTGGGACAAACCCAGTCGGGTATCAGCAAGCAACTCGCCATGCTCGAAGCGCATGTCGGCAAGCCATTGTTCGCACGAACGGGGCGCGGCGTTGCGCTGACCGAGGCCGGATGCAAGCTGCAGGCGGCCGTAGAGGCGCCGTACCGCGCCATCGACATGGCGGTAGAGTCCATACGCGAGACTCACGGCACCACACAGGGCACGTTGCGGATCGCCTTCGTCCACACCGTCAACTATTACTTTCTGGCTGATGCGGTGGCGAGCTTCTTTGCGAACTACCCCGACATCAACCTTTCGCTGATGGGGCGCAGTTCGGCGGACGTCGTCGCGCTCGTGGAAGCCGGCCGGGCCGATCTCGGTATCGCCTACGACACCGCTGTGGATACCGCCGGGCTGGCGGTACACCCGCTCTTCGAGGACGACATGTGCCTGGTCACCTCGCGCACGCCCGATGCCGCACTGGCCGAAGCGGGGATCAACCTGCGCGAGCAGATACTTCGGCTGGTGGGATTTCCCAAGGGCTATGCGTTGCGTCGCATGGTCGAAATCGCGGGCCTTCAGCATCCGTATGTCGCCGAGGCCGAAACCGTCGATGCCATTCTCAAGCTCGTATCCCTGGGCGTTGGCGACAGCATCCTGCCGTCCCGGCTGCCGGACAAGCTGCTTAACGAGTACGGACTGAGCAAGGTGAAGATCCGGAGCCCGCTGCTGCGCCGACGCATCGTCGTCGTCAAACGCACCGGCCGCCAGACCCTGCCGCTGGTGGAAACGCTGTTCCGATCCGTGCTGCAGGTCGCGGGTACGCTGCGGGAGTAAGGCGTTGAAACCCTTCGTGTTGCGTCCCTCTCAGCCGGGCACGGCTTCCCGCCACGTCGCGGCGTTGATCAGCATGCCCGCCTGACGCAGTGCATCCCACCAGATCACACGCAATAGCGGTGCCGCCCTGGCGATAAAGAGCGCCTGCAAGGGATCGCTCTCGATGTAGTGCGTCACCCCGGCTCGCCGCGCGGCGTTCGCCTTGTGGGCTGCGGCCCCGGCAGGCGTTCCATCGTAGCCGTCCGGCCGCATCATCAGATCCAGGTGGCCATAGCCGTGCCGATCAAGCCATGCCTGGGTGCGCGCCCGGTCGACGCTGGGCCGCCCCGTGATGACGGCCCTGACGTTCTCGAAATCGACGGACGGCACGACCTCGAAGGGTAGTAGCGCATCGCGTTCCTGCAACGCTGCGGCCAGGTCTTCGTCGTATCGGGAAAGCGGGATGTCGGGTAGCAGGATGCCGTCCAGGTCGATGGCGTAGCGCGCATATTCGTGATCGTCGCGCATGCCCTCCGCAGCACCCGCCTCGACGCGCGACCAGTCGTCCCGATAACGTTCCGTATAGGCCTGGCGCTCCCACGGAAACATCGTGAAGAACCCCGTCGAGTCGTTGGCATAGTCGGGGCGAATCCGGCTGATCTCGTCGAACGCCCCGGTCAACGTCTTGACCACAAGGCCATGCCGCTCCAGGAACGCGATGCAGTCGACCAGCGTGAACCCGCGGCCCGCAATATCCTCGCAGAGCAGCACCTTCGTTCCCGGCGGCGGCAGCGGCCCGGCCGAGTTCCACAACACGCGGCGGGTCGGCCGGTCGTAGGCCAGAAATGCCACCGGCGCGCCAATCGCGTGCGAGACCATCAACGCGAGGGGAGCGCCGCCTCGCAATATGCCGATGCTGGCGCCGAATTTTTCTTCGAGCAGCATGGGTTGGAGGGACTCGATCCACTGGTCGAGTTGGTCGTACGTCAACGTCAGAACCGGTTTTTCCAATGCTATGAGTGTCTTGGTGAAACGCGGATGTCAGTATGGCGTGCCGGGTCATCGCGAGCCACGCACGTACATTCATCTCGGCTATCGCCTTCCGGCATAACGTCCACCCCCGGCATTGGCACCGGGATCAGAACAGACTCCCTTGCGGGGACGGCGGCACCGGCACGCTGAACAGATCGAGTCGCAGCGGGGGGCGCTCCTTGTTGAGACCGAATCGACGGCAGGCTTGCTGGAATCTCTTTTCCACGAGTTCGGCAAAGATGCCCGTGCCGCGCATCCGCTGCCCGAACGTGGAGTCGTTCTGCCGGCCATCGCGGATCTGCTCGATGAGGCTCAGCACATGGCGCTTGCGGCCCGGATAATGCTGCTCGAGCCATTCGACGAAAATATCGCGCACCTCCAGTGGCAACCGCAGCATCACGTAGCCGGCGGACGCAGCGCCAGCCTCGGCGGCGGCTTCGAGGATGCGTTCGATCTCGGTATCGGTCAGCGCCGGAATGATCGGGGCCACCATGACGCCGGTGGGAATGCCCGCGTCGGCCAGTCGCCGGATGCCTTCGAGCCGTCGCGCAGGCGTGTTGGCGCGCGGCTCCAGCCTGCGTGCGATATCGACGGACAACGACGTGACCGAGATGTAGACCCGCGCGAGTCCCTTTTCGGCCATGCGGGCAAGGATGTCGATGTCGCGCGTCACCAGCGCGGACTTCGTCGTGATCGCCACCGGGTGGTTGAATGCTTCGAGTACTTCGAGAACGGAGCGCGCCAGGCCCATCTCCCGCTCGATCGGCTGATAGGGATCAGTATTGGTGCCGATGGCAATGACGGACGGCTGGTAGGACTTCTTCGACAGTTCCTTGCGCAGCAGTTCGGCAGCGTTGGGCTTGGCGAAGAGCCGGGTCTCGAAATCGAGCCCGGGCGACAAGCCCATATAGGCGTGGGTTGGCCGGGCGAAGCAATAGGAACAGCCGTGTTCGCAGCCACGATAGACGTTGATCGACTGGTCGAACGGCAAATCGGGAGACTGGTTGTGCGTGATGATCGACCGGACGGTCTCGATCGTTACCGTAGTGCGGGGCACGGTGCGCTCGCCATGGGCTTCAATCTCGCCAGCCAGCCCGTCGAGGTCCACCTCGCGCTGCCAGCCGTCGAAACGGGATTCCACATTGGATGTGGCGCCCCTGCCCTTCTGGGCCTGCGCGCGGTATGAGGGCATGGGATTTCCCCTTGGCGGGACATCGTTCGGATACTGTATAAATATACAGTATCACTCTCTGCTGCCCAAGCCCGTTTTCAGGCCATGCCGGGTGCGCCACCCTCCCGGGGCTCCACCAGGATGGCGAGCGTCTCCTTGATCTCCTCCATCACCACGTAGCTCTTGGACTGCGCCGCGCCAGGCAACTGCAGCAGGATGTCGCCGAGCAGCCGGCGGTACTCACCGATCTCGCGAATACGAGCCTTGATCAGGTAATCGAAATCGCCCGAGACCAGGTGGCACTCCAGCACCTCGGGAATGCGCAGCACCTCGCGGCGGAACTGCTCGAACATGTTGCCGGACTTGTTGCCCAGCGAAATCTCCACGAATACCAGCAGCGCGCTGCCGAGCAACGCCGGATTCAGCCGTGCGTAGTAGCCCATGATGACCCCGTCACGTTCGAGCCGCTTCACGCGCTCGATGCAAGGCGTGATGGTCAGCCCCACCGCCTCGGCCAGTTCTTTCATCGAGATCCGGCCATCGGCCTGAAGTACCTCCAGGATCTTGCGATCCAGCCGGTCCAGTGCCCGTATCGGTTGACGGCTCGTTCTCATGATTTTTTCCTGTTTCTGTAAAAAGTTCAGAAACTATGACTGGCTAAAAGTCCATAGTATAGAAGCGAATTCTTAGACAGATTGTTTTTGCAGTACGGAGCCCCCGAAAATGCGCGTTCTTGTTCTTGGCAGTGGCGTGATTGGCGTCACCAGTGCGTGGTACCTGGCCCGAGCCGGTCATGAGGTGACCGTGGTAGACCGCGAAGGCGGCCCTGCGCTGGGTACCAGCTTTGCCAATGCCGGCCAGATCTCGCCGGGCTACGCATCGCCGTGGGCCGCACCGGGCGTGCCGCTGAAGGCCATCAAGTGGATGTTCCAGGAACACGCGCCGCTGAGCATCAAGCCCGATGGCACGCTGTTCCAACTGCAATGGATGTGGCAGATGCTGCAGAACTGCACCGCCGACCGGTATGCGATCAACAAGGAGCGCATGGTACGGCTGGCCGAATACAGCCGCGACTGCATCCGCGCACTGCGGGCCGATACCGGTATTGCCTACGAAGGCCGCCAGCAAGGCACGCTGCAGGTGTTCCGCACGCAAGCACAGCTTGAAGCGGCAGCGCGGGACATCGCCGTGCTCGAAGAGGCAGGCGTGCCCTACCAATTGCTCTCGCGCGAAGAACTCGGCGCGAGCGAACCGGCGCTTGCCGCGGCGGGTCAGAAGCTGGCTGGCGGCTTGCGTCTACCCAACGACGAAACGGGCGATTGCCAGTTGTTTACCGAGCGGCTGGCGGCCATGGCTGCATCCATTGGCGTGGAGTTCCGCTACAACCAGTCGATCGACGGACTGCTCACCGAAGGTAATGCAGTCACCGGCGCGCTCGTCGGCGGCAAGCCGATGATGGCGGACGCCGTGGTCGTGGCGCTGGGCAGCTGGTCAACCCCGTTCGTGAAGCACGTGCTACCCGGTCTGTCGAACCTGCCCGTGTACCCGCTCAAGGGCTTCTCGATCACGGTGCCGCTCGTCGACGCTGAAAAGAGCCCCGTTTCCACCGTGCTCGACGAAACCTACAAGGTTGCCATCACGCGTTTCGACGACCGCATCCGCGTGGGCGGCATGGCGCAGATCGTCGGGTACGACCGCTCGCTCGACCCCAACAAGCGCCGTACGCTGGAACACGTGGTGACCGACCTGTTCCCCGGCGCCGGCGACGTGAGCCGCGCCACGTTCTGGACCGGCCTGCGCCCGATGACTCCCGACGGCACCCCGGTTGTGGGCCCTGCCGGCATTCGCGGCCTGTGGCTCAACACCGGACACGGCACGCTCGGCTGGACGATGGCTTGCGGTTCGGGACAATTGCTCTCCGACCTGGTCTCGGGCGCGCGTCCGGCGATTCGTGCCGATGACCTGTCGGTGGATCGATATCGGAAGTCGGCGCGCACGCACCATGCGCCGAGGCCGGTGACGGCGTAAAAAAGGCGACCCGAGTGAACTGACCCCACAAAGTTGGACGGGTAAGTAAGTTAGGCGGCCTGGGGCTGAGTCCTGTATTGCACGGGACTCAGCCCATTTAGCTTGA
>Ga0102589_1002760_pt1 | contig 19482 bp, 17 predicted proteins | sample AraplaMF_Col_mLB_FD_76858 | JGI IMG/M metagenome (GOLD analysis project Ga0102589, IMG submission 76858) | Arabidopsis root microbial communities from the University of North Carolina, USA - plate scrape MF_Col_mLB | ecosystem: Host-associated > Plants > Roots > Endosphere | place: USA... | reverse complement strand
TATCCTCCTGCATCATTCAGTGCTAACTTGTTTCTATCATATTTTTATGTATGTAAAAAATAAATACTATATGAAAATATAATAGATAAGTACTACATTTTTCAAGGGAAAATATGCTTTCGTGTCTCTTTTGTATAATTGGCTGTTTTCAAAAAAAATAGTACTTCTATAAGAAGTACTATTCCGCTCGCCGTGCTGCTTGTTGAATCGGATCCCAAACACTGTTATATGGCGGTGCATAACTTAAATCAACATCTTCTAAATCATGAATGCTCATTTTATGAAAGAGTGCCATCGCAATGACATCAATTCGTTTATCTACACCCTCTTCTCCAATTACTTGTCCACCTAATAGTTGCTTTGTATCAGAGCGATATACTAATTTCACATAAAGCGGCGTTGCATTTGGATAATAGCCAGCCATGCTTGTTGCCTCTATCTTCACCGTGTTATATGGTATTTTCAACCCACTTGCTTCTTTTTCATTTAAACCTGTTCTTGCTAATGTGAGTCCCATAAATTTAATAATGCCCGTACCAAGCGTTCCTTTAAACGCTCTTCGTGTATCAATCATATTTAGTCCAGCTAGGCGCCCTTGTTTATTCGCAGTAGTACCGAGTGGAATATGATCATGAGTTTCTTTTATGATGTGATAATGCGTTGCACAATCTCCTGCTGCATAGATGTCTTCCACATTCGTTTGCATATATGCATTTACTTCTATCGCCCCTTTTTTGTTCTTGCGAATTTCTGTTCCTGTAAGAAACTCCGTGTTTGGCTGCACACCAACTGATACTAGAACGAGATCCGTTTTATACGTTCTTTTATCTGTTTCGACAAATTCAACTTTCTCATTTCCCCTAAATACCTTTACATTTTCATTTGTCACAATTTCAATATTATGCTTTGCTGCTTCTTCATGTATATACGTTGCCATATCAGCATCATAAACCGTACCGATATGATCATTTCTTTCAATCATTCGCACATTCTTTCCAAGTTCCACAAATGTTTCAGCCATTTCAAGACCAATTGCCCCGCCCCCGATAATTGTTACGTCCTCAACATTCTGTTCCTGTAACGTCTCCAATATTTTATGGGCATCCGGAATTGTTTTTAAAAGATGAATACCTTGCAGATTTTTTCCTTCCCAATCTGGCATAACAGGTCTAACTCCTGTTGCAATCAATAATCGATCATATTTATATTGAAATTTCACTTTTTCCTTTGTATGTATACCATGTACAATTTTGTTTTCAGTATCAATTTTCGTTACTTCATGATGTGTTTTAGCATCAATTCCATACTTATCACGAAATGTCTTAATATCCCGTGCAATTAATTTTTCAGTGGAAGCAATTGCACCACTAATCACGTATGGAAGTCCACACTGCGCATAGGAGTATATTTCACCTTTTTCTAACGTTACGACTTTTGCATCTTTATCATTTCTAACAATTTGCATGGCTGCACTCATGCCAGCAGCGTCTCCACCAATGATTACATAATTCACCAAATCACTCCTTCTTACAGTCTCTATTGTTTACATTTTCCAAATTGATCATAAATAAATCCTTTTTCTCTATACGTATCTTATACAAAGTATAATACTTTCTTCCTTTTGTTTACAAATAAACCCCTTTCCTCCAAACATAACAACGTACATCTTTGTATATAGATCCATTTGACTTATACTTTGAAAACAATAGGGCTCTTACCACGTCTACACACAGGTGGACGCTGCTCTCCCCAAAAAAGAGTGGTTTTTTATTATTTTTCCTCTCCTTTGAACGGCTATAGGTAAAATGTCGTGTCTCACAAACTCGATTATTAATATGCTATAACAATCGTAATAGAAAGTAGGTGAAAAAAACGGTGTGTAGTAATTTTCTTATCTCTACTCCTGTTGAACCAAAAGTTGCTCAATCATTTGAACAGGAATTCAGCATTAGCGCAACACTCTACGGTGCACAAGCTTGGTCAGCTGATAGCAGTACCTTTTTTCAAGAAATTTGGAAATCTACCCTATTTGCATCCACATCACAGCCTGACGAGGCTGTCTATCCACTTGGTATCCTTAAAATTATCAACCTCTCTTACGACACAATAACAGTTGTCACATCAGAAGAATTAAGCAGTAAACTCGAGATTACTGTTCCACCGAACTCTGAAGCCATGCTTTCTTCCAGTTCTTTAGCCAATGTCCAAGCTAGCACAACTGGCAGAGCAAGTAGAGTCAATTTTCTCTTTCATATCTTTTTTTCTCGCGAACCAGCTAGAGCTCCCCTCATACCATTACAGAAATCATAAAAAGGGAATTTCACCTTTAAATTCTTCTATATTTTTCAACCGGAATCATGTCATCGTTACCATGAAACATAAAAGGATTTGTTACATGAAATGCAACCATATAAATAATAAAGGTACATCACCATGATCCTTGATGTACCTTTCATTTCTATAACAAGGAAATGAATTTCATTTGCCTACTCCTTTGACTTTATAAGTTCAACATTATACGTCTCGATATCATTCAGCCCTCCTGAATAATATGGATTTTCCCGATACCATGACTGTTTTAAAAAGTAGTCCTGCATATCTTTCGTTTGAAAAATATGCCCATGCCGAGCGTATATTTCATTTCTCGCAATCCGCAATTGATCTTTTGTTAAAGCGTTTAGCTCTGCACTTGTTAACTTACGAATATGACTATCAGGAAAGAAAAATCCGTTATATACATACTTTGTTGTTACTGGTGGCGAAGAAGATGATGACTGTTGTTCTTCAGATTTTTTTTGAAACGATAATGTATAGTATTGGTTTGTTGATATATGTTCCACCTTTGTTCGTTCTTTTCCACTTGCGCCCTCTTTTTCTAAATAAATAGAAATGCTCCCATCAGTAGCGACCGGTCCCCATTTAAATTCTTCCCCTGTGAGAGTCGTAATCGGTTTCTGGTTTACATATAATGTTGCTCCTGTTACATTTGTTTGAATGGTAATGTAGTGCCCTTGTAACGATAGATCAACCGTTACATTATTTTGATTTTGTTTCATAAGCAAAACTTTTTCTTCACGCGCTAGCTTCACATAATCATTTTTAAACTCTGATTGGAACGTTTGAATCCCAGGAAAAAATGGTCCATATTGCTTTTCAAACATTTTATCAGTTGTCTTATCTAACTCTTTCCCATTTACCTTTAACAATGCATCCTTTTCATTCGTAAGGAGCGTTGCATAATACGTTTTTGCTTTCAATTTATATCGATCAAATAGAAAGAGGTATTTTCCATCCTTCGTTAATACAAAATCTACTTTTTCTACATTATTTTCCTTCTTCTTTTGCTGTTGTATAGAAGCTTTTAAATCATGAACATAGGAAGGATATTCTTTTATATACGAAAACAACGGAGCTACACTCTCTTTATCTACTACAAATTGCGGGTCATCTGTTGTAACCATATCAATTAGTTTTTCCGCATCCCTTTCTTGTAACATCGTAATCATTCTATCGATTTGTGCTTCTGCAGAATAATACTTTGCTCCATACATATATGCTCCGCCAAAACTAACAACAAAAAGAACGATAATCCCAATCCATATTATCTTTCCTCGGCTCATTTTCTTTCGTATCTGTGGTTCCTTCTCACTTCCTCTCCGCTCGTGCTCAACTATTCTCGTTCCACAACTTTGACAAAATTGCACGCCATCCATTAATTGTGAACCACATTTTGCACAAACCTTCATCCATTCAGCCACCTTTTCGTTAGAAGTTCGTTATCCCTCTATTTAAGGTATCGACTATTGTTTTGATATAAGACCAATCAATATATATGCGATAATCCATGTACACACAGGATCCATTCCGCTACGATCTAACTTTAATATATGTACGAGGAGACAAAACATGACTACAAGAACCCCATGCTTCTGTCTAGCAACATTTTGACAAAAACCTTTCTATCTATATACAATATGTAAAAGTTTATACACCATAAAAAAATAATAGATTGGACAAAAACTATGGAACTCGCACACACACTTTTTCAAATATTCATTACTAGTTTGGTACAACTATTTTCTTTAATCGGTATCATCATTTTGGTTGGTTTTTTATTAGGATATTTAGAATCTCTTACACGAACATATTGGACGAAAGCTTTTGGTAGAAAAGGATTCCTTTTATCAGCTTGGATTGGCGTTCCTATTCATGAATTAGGACATGCTGTTATGTGTATCTTATTCCGGCATCAAATTGTAGCCATTCAGTTGTTCCCTACGAATACAAATAACGGTTTTTTGGGGTATGTGAAGCATCAATATAATCAAAGAAGCATATATCAAAGAATAGGGAACTTTTTCATCGGAATTGCTCCTATTTTTTCAGGGATGGTCGCCTTGATACTTTTGATGTATTATTTCGTACCACAATCTTATTCAGTATTTATGCATGCTCTTGAAACAAATACTCAAACCGCTTCTATCAATATCAATATGCTACAAAATATTTTATTATCATCCATTCTCTTATTAAAAAGTCTCTTTACAGTTAGCAACTTATTTAATCCTTTGTTTTGGCTTTTTCTTTTTATCGCGATTTGTATCTCTGCACACATCGCCTTAAGCAAACCGGATATAGAAGGTTCGTTAGATGGTGTAATTACTATATTTATCGTTCTTTTCCTCTTCAATACGATAGCAGGGCTGTTTCATTATGATAGTAATCAACTAATAGGGAATGTAGTGAAATACAATATGTATGTACTTGCTTTCTCTAGTATTGCCATACTATTTTCATGTATCGCTGTATGCATCAGCTTTATGTTCTACAAAATGAAAACAACTAGTTCACTCTATAATATTAAAAACAAGTGATAGTACATGGGATTTTATAAACGAGTATCTTATCTATCATGTTGCACATGATAGATAAGATACTTCGCTCATATATTTAATAGTGTACTTTTTTGCTTGATATGACCTTTAAGTGTCCTCATGAAAGTGCATGTTGAGCACTTCTTTTTAAAATTGAAGATGCTCTCCCATTTTCAGTAAGCTATTTTATACTTTATAGTACGCTTATTCCTTCTATCCCTAATATTGAGTTTTAAGCATCTCTTAGTGTACAAAAATATTAAAATAGGAGCGCTATCCTTTATAATCCTCAAATTCTTTATCATCCACTACGTAAGGGTGAGGGTCCTCCTGGATAAATCGTACCGCATTTAAACCAATCATCTGAGCAGGGATTGAAGTGTTGCCATCTGGTAAAATAGGAGAAATAGAAAGGTCAGCAACTTTAAGGTTTTGGGTGCCAAAAACATTTAAGAATCCATCTACAACCCCTTCTTGAATCGTTCGTCCCATCTTACACTGCCCTCCAAAATGAAAGAAGTTCGAATAAGACGCATGGACATAATTCTCAAGTTGCTTTCGTTTGTCTAATTCAGGTAAATTAAAAATATATTCAGGAGGATAGACAACCTCATGTATGCCACTATTTGGTGTTACTTGAGCCTGCTTAACAATATTGTATGTGTTTATATATTGATCCACCAGATATTCTATATCATCACGATTTTGTAACGGATTGAAGGTGAGCGATGGAGGAGCTTCCGGATCGCTATGTGCTACCATAATCGTCCCCTTGCTTTTCGGGTTAAGATCTAAAATGCCGAAACTCATGATATTGGTACCACTGGAGATATCAAAATTCCAGCCATTTCCGAGTACATCTTGAATAGGGAGAAACAAAGCTACGGGCGCTCCAAACATTTGGAGACGACGCCCTTCAAGGCTCGCCGGATTTTCTGCTTTAAAAGCACCTAAGGCAATGGGCTGATCAGGATCAGTCAATAATATCGGTGCTAGTTGGGAGGTGTCTACCCTAACTCCCATTCCAACATACGCTTGAGTTTGAAGATTGTAACCCACATTTGGACTCTCTATCAATGTTGGTATACCTGCTTTAGCTAAATCGCATGAGTTGCCGATTCCTGAACGTTGTAAAATGACTGAGGAAAAAAATCCTGCAGAGACGATAATACCTTTTCTTGCAAATCTTCTATGTGTAACACCATCCTTGACAAATTCAACACCAATTGCAACGTTTCGTCCCTGTATATTCTTAAATAAGATTTTGTTAACAGTTGTTTTAGCTAAAATAACCAACTTTCTTCCATCAACTCCAAACTCATCTGGATGAAACTGGTTTCCTTGACTAACAATATGGTCATTTAAGTAGCCTGTTGCTGTCGATGAACGCACAAATTGACCATTTTTTTCATGCTGGGTATATTGTGATTTGTAAAATGTACAATCTCTTACACCTGTATTATAGTCCTCAACAATGTCGATACCCAAAACCTGCGCTGTTGCGTTAGTCAACGTTTCAATCAACCCATGAGGAGGAATCAGTTGTTGTCTAACAAAAATAGGACCTTCATATCCCCTCTCATTAGGGCTTTGTGTCGCTCCTGTATAAGTTTCATTTTGTATAAATAGGGAATGAATATGATTGTAACTCCATTGGTCACCAACTAGGCCTGCCCACTGGTCATAAAGTTCTTTACTCCCGCGCACTGCATACATGTCATTAATTTCTGAGCTTCCTCCAATCACCCGACCATTTTGTGAAAGAAGTGGACGTCTAATGGTTTGCTCAAGAGTAGAAGTAATATTAAAGGTAAACTTATTATCACTAGCTAAATCAATTGCCTTTTCAATAGAACCACTACTTAGTTCATTCGTCATATTCGTTCCTGCTTCAAGTACTAGTACAGACGTACTGTTGTCATCTGTTAATTCTTTAGCGATTACCCCTCCAGCAGTTCCAGCACCAATCACGATATAATCAAATTTGATAGGTTCTATTGGTTTTATAGGCTCTGGAATAGGTTCTGGAAGGGGAAAAGCAAATAAACAGGGATTGAAACATTTTCTATTTTTCGATGACATGAATAATCAAGCTCCTTTTTTTGCATTTAGTATATTAAATGCATAACGAGCCAGTTTTCTTGTACCATTGTCTTTACTTGTCCCCAAAAAAAGCATAAATATTATGCCCTATTCATGTGAGGTTAACATAACACCTCATTATACGTAATAAACAAAGAGGCTACTCCTTTATTCATCACGGAGTAAACCCTTTTCTCTTTTGAAAGCTTTATGTAAGCATGTATACATACGTATTTTATGAAGTATGCTTTCTCAGAATTGTCCTTATTTCCCATATAAAAATAGTATATTTGCTATTGAGTCTACTATTTTATTTGAATGCAACCTATTAGCTATTCGTAACATATAATAGTGAATCTAAATTTTTATTTTATGAGATATGGTGAGAGTAAAAGGAAGAATAGGATTGTATCAATAAAGTTCAGTTTAATACACTTTATAACTGGAACATCATCAGCTTTATGTTCTACAAAATGAAAACAGCTAGTTCAAAATGAACTAGCTGTTTTCATTAAGTTTTAGTTATATAATTACACTGCTCCACTGGAACCCGAGCATGTCCCTCTTCGTCTGTACACCAAGACTGCGACTGAAACGCAAGGAAAATCCCAATCCATTGCTGCTTTTTCTCAAAATGGATGAATAGGCCGCCATCTTGCCATGTGCCATCATCCCCTTGCCACTTCTCTACATTCCCTTGATTCATATGAATATCATGTATCCCATTACCAGGTTTAAAATGAAAATATCGATCAGGCACATTATTTTCCGGACCCCATCGTTCTCCAAATGCATAAATAATTGCCTTTTCTTCTATTGCTCGTTTTATATAATATTCTATTTTTTCATTTAAATCATTGTCAGTTCCCGATTTTTCTGGCGGCAAAAGAATCATCTGTTTTGAATCAAATAAATTTCCCCGCACATAATCTAAAGCTACCTTTGGTTCATTATTTTTAATTTCTGTAAATCCAAATGGTAATGTCGGTAAAATCTTAATAGCTTTCGATTTTATATTTTCACTTGCATAATATAGTACTTCTGATGGATAACTCTGCGATTTCACATTCATTGCCACGCGGTAGTCTACTCCTAATTCATCTTGCAAATGAACTTGATAATGAGGTGTTTTCCCTTTTCCAATCATGGATTGTCGTGCTATACCTTTTAGAACGCCGTAGTTCTTTAGGGGCATAGGATCATCTCCTCTTCACAAAATAGAAACACTTGTTCTTTTATAAATTATCCACCAACAAGCAAAAATCCTCCTAAAGCAGAGGATTTCATCAAATATTTTATTGCAATGCATACCACCCGGCAACCTCTACCACCACAATCAACACCGCTCCAAAAATCATAAGCGTCGTCTTCTTTAATAATTCATTCTCACAGTGCGGGATATTACATAAATAGGCCCCAAGTGTAATCCGTGATGGACAAGCAATCGTCGCTACAGATGATGCTGTATTTTGCAGCGTCGTAACATATTGCCACGGAAGCCCTACGTTTTGCGCTGTTTGCATTTGTAGTTTTATAAACATCGCATTCGATCCTGCGTTACTTCCTGTTAAAAAACCACCAATCGCACCAATGAACGGGGCAACAAAAACAAATATCGTTCCAAATGTTTGCCCTGCTGCTTCTGCTAACAATGTGTGCATCCCCGCCGCACCCATTAATTCTGAAATGGCAATGAACATTGTCGTTGTAATCGCAAACGGTATCCACTGCTTTAGTGTTTGCAATAAAGATTGTTTTAGAATAGTAGAAGGAATACGGAAGAACACAATGGTAAATAAGCATGTAACCCCAAGCCAAAATCCAGGTGAATATAATAATGCTAGTTTATAAGAGTACGTTGGTAAATCAAGAATAGCATAAGATTGCAATATATTATGTAATGACGGAATGAGACGAGAAAGCAAAATACAAACTGTTAAAAATAAATAAGGACTTATAATTTTTAAAATAGAAACTTCTCGCTGCGTCGTTGCAGCATGCTCCGATAACAATTCCTTTTCCTGCCTTGCTGATATTTTAATGATAAGGAAGCCAAATGTAATTGTTACAATTGAACTTAAGATCCCAGCTAGTTCAACGCTAACATATGCATTAGAAAGATAGATAGCTACAGAAAATAAGAGAAAAAACCCTACTGCTTCCTTCCATTTCTGTCTTACCGCAGACCACCCACCTACTACATACAAAGAAAATATAATAAAGTACGCGAATATCGGAATGCTAAGTAGTGCTGTACTAGATCCTAAGTTTACTAATGGCATATTGATAAGCTGCGATCCGATAATTGTTCCCGTTGCCATCGCTCCCCATGAACTTGCTAGTAAACCGATAAAGGATAACAAAACTGCTTGAAACGGTTTATAGCCAAGTGAAAGAAAAATAGGAGCTGACACCATAAAACCAATTCCAAATCCACTTACTGATTCAATAAGTGGACAAATCCCAAAACACATTAAGAGCATTTGTAATAATCGATCTCGTGTAACATGCTCTATAAAGCGTGCAACTTGGTCAATGTAACCCATTTTGTTCATGAGGTGAAATAAAAGAATACCAAAAAACAAAACATATCCGACGATAAAACAAATTAAACTGCCTTTAACCGTTGCATGTACAATTTCTCCCATTTGCAGTCGAAACATTGGCGTTAGTAAAACGATTCCACCGCATACAGCATAGGAAATTAATGAAGCTTTAAGCGATGTTTGCTTAAATACAAATAAACAAATAAAGATCATCATAATTGGAATAAGAGCCAACAAAACAGCCATACCATCATCTCATTTCTTATAAAGTACAATTGTAACTATTATATAACAGTTAGCAGAATATTCAATTCATTCGTAACAGTTCTTCAAATCCCTTTATGTGATGCAGTAGTAGACACATAATACTCCTATGTTACCTTGGCGTATATACAATCTAAGTCGAGAAATACCCCTCGTTGTTATTATCTAAATGGTATAATTTAGATAACGGTGTTCCATTTCACAAAAATGAGGAGGGGGCATATGGGAAGAGAAATACAGTTTGATAACGATAGTATGACGCTAAAATTAAATGGAGTAACAGGGTTCTTTGCCCTAAAATTGAAATTGAAAATCCCTTATAATACGATTCAAAATGTATATGTTGACTATTTTGATGCTCCACAATGGATGCTCCGAATGCCTGGAACTTCCATTTCAGCACTTAACATTTTTGAAGGTAGTTTTAAATATGCTGATGAATGGTATTTTCTCTCTTATGAAAACAGAGTACCTCTTGTAATGATCGAACTAGATGGTCATGAAAAATACAAATATGTCTTTTTTGAAATTGATAACCCTACTAACCTAGCTGCTGAGATTAGAAAACGGATAAGAGATTGATTAGAATTGTAATTATGTAAGGGAATGTAGATTTGAACTAAAGTCGCGATGTTTAAAAAAGTGAAGAAGCTTTCCACCTTTAGAGAGGATTTTTTTGTCTAAAAAAAAGAACACCTTTAAAAAGGCTGAGCATAAATCAAATTTTCGACTTATCTCTCAGCCTTATCATATCTTTATGCTCATTGAGCCACGGCTTGTTTGTTTCTTTCCATAGCTCTCATGGATTCGTCTACTTTAACCATCATGGAACATTCTACTCTCTTACGGAAGATGTCACAGCTGAAATCGTAGATTCCATTGATGGAGCCGGTTGCGTGCAGTGCGTTGGCAGGGCAACCGCCACTGCAGTAAAGTTTTGCCCAGCATTCCTGACACTCTGGCTTCGAGTAGCAATTGCTCTCTTTAAATTGACATTGCATCTCTTGTTTTGTAATCCCATCCCAGATGTTTCCCATGCTGTATTCGTTATCCCCAATGAACTGGTGGCAAGGGAAAAGCTCACCCCATGGCGTAACAGCCAGATATTCAGTTCCTGAGCCGCAGCCTGAAATTCTCTTTTGGATGCAAGGGCCTTCTGAAAGGTCAAGCATGTAATGATAGAAAGTGAATCCATTACCATCTTCCTCACGCTTTATCATTTCCTTAGCAAGAATTTCGTACTGGTTATAAATATCTGGAAGGTCCTCTTCGGTGAGTGCATATGGTTCCCCAGGATTACAGATAACCGGTTCCATCGAGAGCTTGTCGAAACCAAGATCTGCGATATGAAAAATGTCATTGGTGAAGTCAACGTTGTTGTGAGTATAGGTTCCACGCACATAGTATTCTTTATCTCCACGTTTTTTAACGAATTCCTGGAATTTCGGAACGATATAATCGTAACTTCCCTTTCCAGTTACTGTTTTACGAAGGTGATCATGGACTTCTTTTCTTCCATCAAGACTCAATACGACGTTGTACATTTCTTTATTCAAAAAATCAGTGACTTCATCGTTTAGCAACATACCATTTGTAGTAAAGGTGAAGCGTATCGTTTTTTTGTACTCTTTTTCTTTACTTCTTGCGTAAGCAACAATCTGTTTTACAACTTTCCAGGCCATAAGCGGCTCTCCGCCAAAGAAGTCGATGTCGAGGTTTCTGTGGTGACCGGAGCTTTCCAATAGGTAATCGATAGCTCTTTTACCAACCTCATAACTCATAATCGTTCTACTTCCATTGTATTTCCCTTGGCTGGCGAAGCAATATTCGCATGATAAGTTACATGTATGTGCAACATTGAGACAAAGAGCCTTTACATAAGTTTGGCGATTTGTTAAATCAATTGAGAGGCTCTTATATTCATCCTCAGTAAAGAGTTGCCCATCATTTTTTAGCTCTTCGATATCTGCAATGGTTTCCCGAATGTCCTTCTCAGAGATATCGGAATCATGTACGTATTTTTCTAACATCATTGTTATGATTTCTTCTGCAGCAGTAGTCTCATACAGCGCGATGATTTCATAAGCGAGGTCGTCAACAACATGTACTGATCCACTGTAAGTATCGAGTACAATGTTGTACCCGTTTAGTTTATATTGATGAATCATGATTAATAATCAAACTCCTTTTATCTATAAAGTAACACTTCCGTTAATGGAGCCTTTACTTCTTGTTCATATGGGATAAAAATGACCGCCCATCCGGAAAGCAGTTGGGCGGTATCTTTCTTCTTTTCTATCTGTTCATTGTGTTCTCACATTTTTGATTTGCAACTCCGCAAGACGTCTTGCAAGCTGATTGGCAAGATGTTTGGCATGCACCACATCCGCCATGTTTTACTGTATCTGTCAGTTTACGAGTACTTAGTGTTACGATTCTTTTCATAACGTATCACTCCTTTTAAAGAATATTTTTAAGAAACACTTTCAACTTTTGTGAATGTTTTCACATTCACAACTACAATTTGTGAATAACTTCACATTAATCCCAGAAATAATTTTAACAACACCTTTGGTTTACGTCAATCATTCGTGTTACGGAAATTCCACTCGATTGTGCGTATATTTTGATAAAGATTGTCTGCTTCTAATGAAAGTCCCTCATTGTTCAGCTGTTTGATTCATGTGTTTTCATACATAACAAACACCTTTATTTCCTAATAAAATAGAGGCCCCTTAACAGGTAGCCTCTTCTTATTATTTCACTGTAGCGATTAACTCACAAATTTCATTCTGCTTTCCTGTTTCTAATAACTCAATTACCTTACTCCCAACAACAACTCCATCACATACAGTAATCATTTCCTCTATGTGCTCAGCCTTCGATATGCCAAATCCAGCAACTACTGGAATATTTACATGCGCTTTTACTTTTTCTAGGTAACTATGAATTTCTTGCTTAAAGTCACGTCTAACCCCAGTGACCCCCGCTACCGTTACCGCATAAACAAACCCTTGCGATTCCCTCGTAATCTTTTCAATCCGTTCAACTGGACTCGTTACTGTAACAAGTGGAATTAAAGCAATATTCGCATCACGAAGAAGTGGTGCAATAATATCTTGTTCTTCATATGGCAGGTCTGGAACGATAATTCCATCTACTCCAGCTTCAAGACAGCTTCTGATAAACCGTTCTTTTCCAAATGCTAAAATCGGGTTTAGGTAGGTCATAAGTACAAATGGAATATTTACTTCTTGCCTTACTTCCGCTAATGCCTGAAAGATTCCACCGAGCGTTGTGCCATTATCTAATGCTCGTTTTCCTGCTCTTTGAATTGTTGGTCCATCTGCAACTGGATCAGAAAAAGGGATACCAATTTCAACAATGCTCGCTCCTGCTTCATCTAAGAAGCGAATTTGTTCCTTTAATGTTTCTAAGCCACCATCTCCCCCCATTACATATGGGATGAATGCTTTTTTTCCATTTTGAAACGCTGCCGTAATTCTTTCTACTCCCATCATTTACACCTCTTCCATATAACGTTTTATACTTTCAACATCTTTATCACCGCGGCCCGATAAACAAATGACAAGTCCTTCACCTTGCTTCATCGTAGGCGCCAGTTTAAGTGCGTACGCTACAGCATGTGAGCTTTCTAACGCAGGAATAATTCCTTCTTTTTTCGTTAGTAACTGGAATGCAGCCAGCGCTTCTTCATCTGTAATTGAGTTGTAAGAGACACGGCCAATATCTTTTAGCAGACTATGTTCTGGCCCAACTCCTGGATAATCTAGCCCTGCTGAAATAGAATGTGCTTCCTGAATTTGTCCTTCTTCATTTTGTAGGAGATACATCATCGAACCATGAAGGACGCCAACGCTTCCTTTCGTTAGTGTTGCTGCATGCTTTTCTGTATGAACGCCTTTCCCTGCTGCTTCTATGCCGTAAAGAGCAACTTCTTCATCGTGTACAAATGGATAGAACATCCCCATCGCATTACTTCCCCCGCCAATGCAAGCCACAACTGCTTCTGGTAATTTCCCTTCAAGCGCTGCATATTGCTTCTTCGTTTCTTTCCCAATTACACTTTGAAAATCACGTACAATTTGCGGGAACGGATGCGGTCCAAGAACAGATCCCATTACGTAGTGCGTATCGTGCACGTGTGCAACCCAGTAGCGAAGCGCTTCGTTTACTGCATCTTTTAGCGTTCCACTACCCGCTGCAACACTTTCAACTTTTGCTCCTAATAGTTCCATTCTGAAGACGTTTAACTTTTGGCGTTTTACATCTTCTTCTCCCATGAAAATGACGCACTCTAGACCGAGTAATGCGCATACCGTCGCCGTTGCAACTCCGTGTTGTCCAGCTCCTGTCTCAGCTACAACCTTTTTCTTACCCATTCGTACTGCAAGAAGCGCTTGCCCAATTGTATTGTTAATTTTGTGAGCTCCTGTATGATTTAAATCTTCACGCTTTAAATAAATTTTCGCCCCGCCGCAATACTTTGTTAGGTTCTCTGCAAAATAAAGCGGTGTTTCCCTTCCAACGTACGTTTGTAAATAATGCTCCAATTCTTGCTGAAAGGCTTCATCTTGCATCGCTTCTTTATACGCTTCTTCTAATTCTAAAACGGACTGCATGAGCGTTTCTGGAACGTAACGTCCTCCATATATACCGTAATGACCTTTTTTATCTGGATATGCATACTTCATACCTAACACTCCTTCACTTTTCTAATAAATTGTTTTATTTTCTCATGATCTTTCTTGCCATCTGTTTCTACTCCGCTGCTGACATCTACCATATACGGCTTAACAATTTCAATCGCTTCTTTAATGTTTTCAATGTGTAATCCACCAGCTAAAATGCACTTTTTGCGAATTTCATCTGGCATATCATCTAGTAACTGCCAAGAAAATGTTTTGCCATTTCCGCCATGAAACTTTTCTTTCGGACTATCAAATAAGAGAAAATCAGCTTCATAGTCTGGTGATTGCTCTATATCTTCACTCGAATGTACACCAATCGCTTTTATAGACGGAATATTCAATCTTCTAACATGATGATTCCCTTCATCCCCATGTAGTTGTACATGCGTTAAGCCACAATCATTTGCGATTTTCCGGATGACTTCTACCGATTCATTTACAAACACACCCACTTTCATTACATCAACTGGAAGCTCATCAATAATCTGTTTTGCTCTTTCAGGTGTAATTTCCCTTTTGCTTTTCGCAAATACAAATCCAATAGCATCTGCGCCGTATTCACAAGCTACTTTTGCTGTTTCTACATCGGTAATGCCGCAAATCTTCACTTTCATGTTGTCACCTTCAGCGATTGGAAAAAGTCTCCGACGGAAGGTGTAGTCATCAGCGCTTCCCCAACAAGAATACCCTTTGCCCCGGCCTTCTTCACACGCATGATATCTTCTTCCGTATGAATTCCACTCTCACTAATCCAAAGTATATTTTCCTCATTTAGCCGTTTTCCTAGATTTTCAGTTGTGCTGAGATCTACTTCAAATGTTTTCAAATTACGATTGTTTATTCCAATCACATGAGGGTTTAGTTCTAGCGCTATCTCTAACTCTGCCTCATTGTGTACTTCTACAATTACTTCTAATCCGAGCTCTTGTACATATGCATATAATTCTTGTAACTTTTGCTTCGGCAAGGCAGCAACGATAAGTAAAATGAAATCCGCTCCAGCATCATACGCCCGATCAATTTGAATCGTATCGATGATAAAGTCTTTACATAGAAGCGGAATATTACTATTTGATCGTGCCGTTTCTAAATCGTGAAAAGATCCTTTAAAAAACTGACCATCCGTTAAAACAGAGACAGCTCCGGCACCACACTCTTCATACGTTTTCACTTGTTTCGTTACGTCTACATGTAAATTAATATCCCCTTTAGATGGTGAAGCTCGCTTCACTTCAGCAATGACTGTGAATTTCTGCAACGCTTCTACAAGGGAGTGTGACTTCCGTTTTTTCTTCACCGGTGTATATGTTTCGCGCAGCACTCCTACTTCTTTTTTCTTCTGCTTAACAATTTTATCTAAAATTGTTTCCATTTAGTTCACCTTCTCTAATCTTTTATTACTAGCTGCAATTAATTCATTTAATTTCGCTAGTGCTTTTCCCGAATCTATACTTTGAGCCGCAATATGAATCCCTTCTTCAATTGTCTCTGCTTTTCCATTTGCAAAAAGGGCTAGACCTGCATTTAATAACACCGTATCACGATATACACTCTTTTTTCCTTGTAGTACCCCGAATGTAATATTGGCATTTTCTTTTGCATCTCCGCCTCTAATCTCTTCATTTTTCACACGAGAAAACCCATATTCTTCTGGCGTAATACTTGCTTCTATAATCTTATTATCTTTTAAAATCACCACATGATTTTCTCCTTGCAGAGATGCTTCATCTAAAAATCCGCTCCCATTTACAACAAGCGCTTGTTTTCTACCGAGCTTTTGCAATACCTCTGCTACAGGCATGAGCATATCTCGTTTGTATATGCCAACAAACTGTGTTTCTAAATCAATCGGATTTGTAAGCGGACCGATTAAATTAAAAACGGTCGGTACATTTAGCTCTTTTCTTATTTTCATAATGCGCTTAAGTGCTGGATGCATCGCTGGTGCAAATAGAAAAGCTATGCCTACTTTTTCTAATAAATAGTCAATTTCTCTTGGCGTACATGCAATATTGACACCGAATTCTTCTAATAGATCCGCACTCCCTGTTTTACTAGAAACAGCGCGATTCCCATGCTTTGCCACCTTTACACCAGCACCGGCAAGTACGAAAGCAGATGTTGTACTAATGTTGAATGTTTGTGCACCGTCTCCGCCTGTTCCGCAATTATCCATTGCTCCTTTTATATGACTTGCAAATGGTAATGCCTTTTCCCGAAGAGCACGAACGAGACCATATATTTCATCCGCTGTTTCACCCTTTGCCTTTAACAATACTAAAAAAGCAGCAATTTCACTTTCTAATATATCTTCACTTAAGAGTGCAAGGCCTGCTTCATACATTTCCTGTTCCGTTAAGTTCTGGCTTTCTACTAATTTTCGTAGATAACTGTTCATACTCGCTCCTCCTCTTTCACATTAGATAAAAATGCACGCATTAATTTCCCGCCCTCTTCCGTCGCAATTGATTCCGGGTGAAACTGTAATCCAAAGAGTGGATAATAGTTATGGCAAACTGCCATGACTTCCCCATCATCCATCGCTGTTGCTAGTACATCGAAACACTTTGGAATCGTATGCTTCGCTGCCACGAGTGAATGATAGCGCATCGCAGTTAACGGCTGCGCGACATATGAAAATATCGATGTGCCATTATGTTTTACCCGTGATGTTTTCCCATGTTTTATATGTTCTGCCCTTACAATTTCCCCACCAAATGCCGAAATAATTGCTTGGTGTCCAAGACAAATGCCAAGAATCGGAATTTGTTTATAAAAATGCCTGATTACTTCGATGCAAATCCCTGCATCTTCTGGTTTTCCAGGTCCTGGCGAAAGAATAATTGCTTTTGGTTTCATTTCTTCAAGTTCTTGAACCGTCACTTTATCATTTCGCAGTACCACTATCTCTTTGTAATACGCCCCCAACAATTGATACAGGTTATAAGTGAACGAATCATAATTATCGATGAGTACAATCATTTCATTACCTCCAAAAGTGCTTTCGCTTTATTCAATGTCTCCTCATATTCAGCAATTGGATCTGAATCATAGACAATACCAGCTCCCGCCTGCACATATGCTTTCTTATCTTTTACAACCATTGTGCGAATCGCAAGCGCCATATCAAGGTTTCCAGAAAAAGCTATATATCCTACTGCTCCGGCATATACATTTCTTTTTTCCTTTTCTAATCTATTTATAATTTCCATCGCTCTAATTTTCGGGGCACCGGATACAGTGCCAGCTGGCAAACAATAAGCTAATGCGTCAAAACAACTCATTTGTTTTTTTAATATTCCGGAAACTTCAGATACAATATGCATAACGTGCGAGTACTTCTCTACTTCCATATACTTATCTAATCTAACAGAACCGACTTCACTTACTCGCCCGATATCATTTCTCCCTAAATCTACAAGCATCATATGTTCAGCACGCTCTTTCTCATTTGCTAACAACTCTTTCGCTATCTCTTCATCCTCACCTTTTGTTTTTCCGCGTGGTCTTGTTCCTGCAATCGGATTTGTCATCACCTTATCATTTCGTACAGACAGTAAGCTTTCTGGTGAAGAACCAAGCACAACATAATCTTGGAAATCAATATAAAACATATATGGTGATGGATTTGCAATACGAAGTTTGCGATATAATGCAAATGAATTGCCTATAAATTCACTTTGCAGACGCTGAGACAATACAACTTGAAAAATATCACCAGCTCGAATGTATTCTTGTGCCTTTTCTACCATTTCGCAAAACTTTTCTTCCGTTATAGAAGAAGTAAAGGATAAAGAAGACTGCATTTCTGTTACTTGTTCTTCTTCTCCATGTAACACATTTTGTTTATATACCTGCAATCTCTCATACACTTCTTCAAAAGAGTCTGTATCGTCTTCTCTGTATACATATACAAACGATAATTTCTGACGTAAATGATCGTATACAACAAACTCGCGGTATAGTAATACATGAACCTCTGGAATATTTATCGGATCAAACAGTTCTTCTCCAATATCTTCATATTGCCGAATCACATCATAACCAATATATCCAACTGCTCCTCCGCAAAATGGAAATGGACTTTCCACCTCCGATGGCGCAAGTATCTTTTTCAATGCTTGCAATACGTTTTCTTCTATCTGTTCACTCCTACCATTTATCGTAATCTCTACCGCTGTGCCACTACTTTTGATTTCTCCGTATGGATTACATCCTAAATAGGAATAACGTCCCTTATCTTGATGAAGCTGTGAGCTCTCGAGTAAAAATTTTTTCTCACCTTTCATCCGGCGATATAAAGCAATCGGTGTCACACTATCTCCTTCTTCTTCATCAATGACCAAAAATGTCTTTCCTTGCTTCTGTTGAAATTGTTCTTTCGTTATCATGACTGCCACCTCACTATTTAAAATAAAAAAGTCCCCTGCATATCGGAATATGCAGAGGACGATAAATTTACCGCGGTACCACCTCGTTTGGATGCAAAAGCATCCCTCTTTATTCAGGTACAAATATATACCTTATCCTTGTAACGGCGGAACCCGGGTTGCCTACTTCTTTCGGTTCAGCATACCTCTCGTAAGCCCATTCTGTATATGGCACCGCACCGGGCTCCCACCTATCCCCGGCTCTCTGGAACGTCTCCAATATACGTACTCTTCTTACTTAAACGATTTAGTTTATTTAGTTCATTTATTTTTATACAGGATATTCAAAAAGTCCGGTAAAGATAGCTTTCGCATTTCTTCGCCTGCGTCGCCAGTCTGGTACTCATGTAGTTCTATCTACACTCCGTATCCTCCTTTTTGAACAAATATTTATACACAAAAAGGGAGTACTCATCCTATAAAAAGGACGGGTACTCCCGTGGTGCCACCTTAATTCGTTACACATGTAACGCACTTTGCCGTATCAAAAGTTAATACGTGTCTCTTGTATCGATGAGATCATGTCGCCAAAGCCTACTTCTTTCGGTTCGGTTTGGAAGCTCCGAAGGCCATT
>Ga0102589_1002756_pt1 | contig 19493 bp, 25 predicted proteins | sample AraplaMF_Col_mLB_FD_76858 | JGI IMG/M metagenome (GOLD analysis project Ga0102589, IMG submission 76858) | Arabidopsis root microbial communities from the University of North Carolina, USA - plate scrape MF_Col_mLB | ecosystem: Host-associated > Plants > Roots > Endosphere | place: USA... | reverse complement strand
TGGACAGTCACACCACAGCTGTACCCAAAAATATCACTGTGACAAAATCCAGTTCAACCAGTCTCAAAATCGTTTGGAGTAAGGTCTCAGGCACTTCAGGATACCAACTATATCGAGCGACCAAAAGTAGTGGCACCTATACTCTAATTAAATCAACAACATCTTACCAGTTTACAAACTCGAATTTAAAAAGAGGGTCTACGTATTACTACAAGGTGAGGGCTTACAAATTAGTGGGGACGAAAAAAGTATATAGTGGGTGGTCAGTCATCCGCTCTGCGAAACTGTAAGCATCACGAAAGATGGAATACTTGGTCAAGTTTTGAATAGTAGCGCTCAACCTTTATGTTGAGCGCTTTTTTGTTAGCTCTGTGTATTCTAAAAACAAAAACATTGGGAGATATTAGAATTGATAGTAAAAATTGAATTTACATATGCAGAAGATACAGTTTATATAAGATATCCTGCAAAAGTATGAAGAAAAATTCGACAACTACAAAGAGATTTTTATAGATTTGTTATATGATAGAAAAAACAAAATTTCCTAACTGGGAGTCATTTGGAGTAAGAGAAGATGGCACAAAATGTTGGGGTGTTAGTTTAATCAAGAAGCATTTATCCATTGGCTTAATAATGTAAGATTTAACAGAGGAAAAAAAGTTGCATTTCTATTAAATAACCCGGAGGTTTTACCGAAAAACAATAAAATTTTAATTTCTTAATCAACTAACTGGTGCAATTTAATTAGTAAAAATGTATTGAAAAGGAAGATTCATATTGGATAGTAATAATAAAATATTTAGAACGATGTCATATAGCAAATCCTTTTTTGGGATGAGCATTGTATTTAATATACTTACAATTCTAATGGCTTATTTTATCGGAGTCATGGGAACAGATAGCGCTATGAACGATGCAGAAATGTGGCAAGGGTTTTTATTTGGATTTTTAGTTATTCAAGGAATTCCAATATTATTGCTGATAACGAGTATTATTGTATTAATCCAACGTAAAAGGATAAATGGAAAACGATCAAAGAAGAGTTTATAAGGAAAATCATAACCCATCCTTATCCAACTAACTGGCGCGTTTACTTAAGAAATTCACATTAAATTTTGTCTGCGGAATAATTAATTTTGGTAGTTAGCTATATTATTTCGTATTAATTAACAATTATTATAGGAATGATTCTACTTTAGTTAATAGCATAGTAATAATTACTTTATTTCACGACTAAATTTTAAAAGGAATGTTCTAAACAACAACGATAATAACAATAGGACACTAATAATTTTTTAGGAGTGAAGAATTAAATGATTACAATCATCGGTTTCCTTGCTGCGATATTAACAACCGTTTCCTTTTTACCACAAGCTATCAAAACAATAAAAACAAAAGACACATCAGGGATTTCATTAATAATGTACATTTTATTTAGTGCAGGAATTTTGCTTTGGTTAGTTTACGGAATATTTATTCATGATCTTGCAGTCATTTTGGCGAATGCAGTTACGTTTGTGTTTGCCTTAATTATTTTATTTTATAAATTAAAAAGTCATAGCTCATAATTTACATACATAATTCGTGGTGACAAATCTAAAACCCAAAGTACAATAACCTTAGAAATTATTAACAAATCCTCCTTGAACTAACTGGGAGAGTACTTTTTTCTTCATGCATAAGTAAATTGAAAATCCCTAGAAGTGTTGTATTATCAACGTTTATAGGGTTTTTTATTGTTCTTTAAGAAACGATGTGGTCAAAAGTTGTAAATTTTAAACGTTCATAAAAAACTAGATCTAAAAAGGGTTAGAATCCCTTTTTTTCTGCACCCTCAATTTAAGGGGACGGGACTTATAAAGAAATTCATGAAAATTTCTCATAAAATTAATAGTTTTTTAAGAAATTGTTTCGAGGGAGTTCATTATTAAATATTAATATTGTTTAAGACAGGAGGAACAAAGTTACCTAAAGGGGAAAAATTCTCAAAAAACCTCATTCAAGCCAGTTTTATGTAAAAGAGATTAAACAATTTTATTAAAAAGTAGGAACAAAATAATTAAGATAGGATTCAAATGATACAAAGGTATTCTATCAATTAATTATAAAAGTAATAAATTAAATTTGGAGTGGAGGATTTATATGACATTTTCTACAAGAAAAAGAAACAAATTATTTACTACTCTTGCTGCAACTGCAATGCTGGTGACAATTGTAACACCTGCTTCTGCGAACAATATGAGTACGCTTCAATCTGCAAAAATAAAGGTAAGCAATTACTACAAACTATCTATCAGTTCTGTTTCAGATGTTCAGAAATCTGCAAAGATCAAAAAAGCTACTTTAAATTATTTGAATAAGAGCTTGACTATTAAGAAATATGCAAACGAAAAAGCTTATTTAATTAAAAGGGTAGAGGCTAAATCACATGCAATTAATAAATATTACAAAAATAATCTATTAGAAACAAAAGGACAGGAAATGTCTAATATTCTAAGTAGTACAAATTGGCAAGGTACGAAAGTATATGATAAAAATCACCAGGACTTAACAAAGGAGAATGCGAATTTTATTGGTCTTGCAAAATATGATGGGAAATCAGGAAGATATGAATTTTTTGATGCTAAGACAGGTATTAGTCGTGGAGACACGGGAACTTTTTTTATTACAAATGATGGTAAGAAAAGAATACTAATCTCAGAATCACTAAAATATCAAGCAGTTGTCGATATGATCGAACTGAACAAAGATGTTTTTACTTATAAAAGAATGGGAAAAGATGCTAATGGCAACGATGTAGAGGTATTCGTTGAACATGTTCCATATAAAGGGAAAAATCTTTCTTTTACTAGTCCGGACAAGCAGTTAGATACTACAACGGGCAAAATTATTAATAACCTTGATGGAGATATTATTTTAGGTAACACTCTTTGGAACGGAACAAAAGTGTTAGATGAAAACGGTAATGATGTAACAATGTATAATACTAATTTTATTAGTCTAGCTAAATATGATAACAAGTCTAATAAATATGAGTTTTTCAATATAGCAACAGGTAAAAGTCGTGGTGATTATGGATACTTCGATATAGTTCACGAAAATAAAATAAGAGCCCATGTTTCTATTGGTGATAATAAGTATGGAGCGGTTCTTGAAATTACAGAACTTAATAAAAATAAATTTACTTATAAAAGAACTGGTAAAGACAAAGAAGGCAAGGACATTACTGTATTCGTTGAACATGAACCATATAATGGTCAATATAAGCCAAATTTTAGTTTTTAAAAGTTCAGATTTAACGCTAAGAGTTTAGCTTTACTGTGAATGAGAAATCCAGAAACATTTCAAATTTGATCATTAGCTTATTCATATATATTATCCAAAGAAGCCACTTGATACATCGCGTGGCTTTTTTGATATTGTTAAGGTAGAAGAACTTAGTTGAAGATCAATGTTAATTTTGGATTAGAAGAAACCCGTCTTTCTGAGAAGACAGGTGGTTTTGAGCACCGTTCCCTATTAGTTCAATCTGATTCATCTAAATGATTAAATTCCAATTGGATTAAAATTTTTTTAATACTCACCATTATATTCTACGTAGCTCGATTTTTTAAAGAGAGCTACGTGATATGGCATATATCTATTCTTTGCATGTGGAAACAAATCTTCTATGTAATTAATTGCGGCTTCTACCATATCATCAGTTGCAAAAATATCTTCATCTAAAAATCCGCTCAATAATGCTCCTTCACCCTTGATTTTCAAGCAAAGATACCCATAACCTGGATCAACAATAACAAGATTAATAATATCTTCTTCTTTTTGTTCTTTTGTTTTATCAGAAAATCTTACTACAACATCGTCTTTATCTTTATTAAATATCTCAACATCACATGTGAAATTATTAAATGTAAACTTCATAGGTCGTCTCCTTTATTCATGCAATTCTGCAAGATAATTAAATATGAGTATGCTGACTGGCGTAGATTTTTGTTAGTCTCATTCACTTTAGAAAGGCAATAAATGACCAACATATTCTTTTTATTCGATGCTGTATTTTATATTCCTTGTTATCTATATATCGGAACCAAGCCAAAAAATGTTGCAAATACTTGGTTGGCAACTCCATTAAAACGGTCAATCCTTCCCTTCAAACGACTTTGTTATATTACCCCCTTTAAAATATGTAATTTATTAGTTTTTGCATTAGTTCGGCTAAGCAAACTTATTGGGATAAAGCATGTAATATTTTCAGATTATGAAAAGGTTAATAATCAATTGGTTTTTATGGTTGGTGAAAAAATTATAAATCAAATTGATATTTACTATTTTAAATATAATTCTAATTCAACTGGCGCTTTAGTTATAAAAGATTATAAGTCGCAGTGGACTTTTTATACAAAATAGACTGCAGCCTTTCTGTTAGACACAACTAACAATTGGGGTGCGGTTTTACATTTCTAAGTTTACATTGGAATGTAGTTCATATTTATCTGAGGTTCTTCGTGGAATATACACTTCAAAGCAATGTTTGAATATGATGGGTATACATAAAAATTAATACTTGATGTTGAAAAGAGGTATATTATGAATCATTTTTCTAGGCCCATTCAACAAAATGACACGGGGTCGTCTAACAGTATTGTAAGAAATATAATTCAAAAGATGAATAAAGAATCGACGGTAAATGTAAATCGATCTATTTATGAGTTTGAACGTATGTTGCGAACTAATATCATTTTAAGTGCAAGAGCTATGTATCAAAGTAGAGTTAGGTTTGCAGTATTTGAAAAATCTCAATGTAATCCTATATACTGGCGTTTAATGAGAACAGGAGGATTCCTATTGAGGCAAGGTGTAAAACCTTCTGATGCAATTAAAGATATTTACTTTAACAGTTCATACTATGCGTTTGAATGTGCTACGGCAATGGTCATTATCAATTACCATGCGGTCCTAAGTCTTATTGGCGAATACTTATTTAATGAAATATTTCAAAACATCTATTTATACGGTTGGCATGCTGATTCTGACTTAGGAATAAATGCGCAATATTCTGAGACATCCTATCCTGGAGATATCGTATATTTTAATAATCCGGATTTTAATCCACTAACCCCTGAGTGGAGAGGAGAAAATGCAGTTGATCTAGGAGACGGTACGTATTTTGGACATGGACTAGGAATACTGACAGCTGGACAAATGATTTTTGCCCTAAATAAAATGAGAATGCCAGGCTCATATCGGTCAGCCTACCTGACTAATTCAGTTACAAGTCCGAATTTTAATCATTTGGCGGAATTATCGAATTGGCAACGAGACTATTCAATTAAATATAATAATATAGTCTTCCATCATAACGAAAGTTCGATTTCATTTGAACGATATATGAACTTGTTAAAATGGATCATAAATAACATGACTTAGAGAGAAATTAGAAAACTTTTTAAAATTATAGAACACTTAGTCAAAATAATAAGTAACAATAGACAAAGGTCATAGAATTTTTTGAATTCAATGACCTTTTATTATGCTATTGGCAGACTCGTTATTTAGAAGTTTCATAAAATAGAACATCGTATAAATGGAATATTATGGTAAAGTTAAAAGTGAAAGGTATTTTTTACGTATATGTCAGAGGTATGAAATGACCTGAAAATCTTATTGGAATGGAAATGAGGTATTAATAAATGAACGAAGTGCTGGTACTCTCAATTGTTGTACTTGTATATTTAACATACAAATTTAATCGAGTCTTTAAAAATAAAGAAGTGCCAAAAGGTAACAAGAGAATTGCTTGGTCACTATATGGAATTTCTATTATAGGTCTAGTAACTGTAAATTTATTATTTTCTTGAATTGTTCTAATGCAAGTAAATGGCGCGTTAGTTCAACAAGATTACAAGTAGCTTTTACGGCTTTTTTATTGGAGTATTTAGCAGGATAGTGGAATAAAAAGTGAATTAATCCATTATTATCTGTAATAAGTTAACTGCATAAATCAGTTGTACAGAGATAATAAAGTAGTTTAATTTGCAATTATTTTGCGGTAATGAAAATAAATATCAAATAAAGGAAATATCTTTTTGACAGTCGAATAGTAGCATAGAACCGAACCATAATTAACTATTCCGATGAGGAGGATATTTGTGCGTCCACGACCATTATTTATTGAAAATCCAGAGCATGCTAGGTATGTTAATCTTGTGCCAAATGGAGATATTGAAGAAATACTTAGTAAGCAACGAACTAATACTATCACCCTCTTAAGAAGTGTATCAGAGGAGTCTGCAAGGAAGGCGTACGCACCAGGGAAATGGACTTTAAAAGAAGTGATTGGACATATGACCGACTCGGAACGTGTGATGTCGTATCGAATGCTTGCCATTGCACGAAATGAAAGCGAACCACTCCCAGCAATGGATCAGGATCAATACGTTTCTGCAGCAAACTTCAACAAATTATCCTGGGAGCAACTACTAGCTGGTTTAGACACGGTACGCTCCAACACGTTATGTCTTATTTCAACCATAGATGATGCAGCGTGGGATCGTAATGGAACTGTAATGAACAGCCCAGTTTCTTTAGGTACCATTGCATATGGCATTGCCGGGCACGAGTTACACCATATGAAAGTGATTAGTGATAAATACTTATAAGTCTTATTCTATAAATGAAAAAACCTAATTTCTCATTTAATGCTGAAAAATTAGGTTTTTTAATATTGAAACTTCCTTTACGTTGTAAATCTGCATTTTCCTCACGCTACCCCATATTAAAGAAATTGTTTCCATATTCAGGATTAGGATTAATTCTAGCAATCATAATAATGATTATTAGTGAAATTTAATTATAAACTCATATATACTTGATAATGTAAAACTACATAACAAAAATACAACATAGGATTGAATGATATGATAAAAAAATTATTTAAGTTTTGCTTTTTCCCATATTGGAAATTGACTCGTAAAGAACGATTTATTAGAAGTTTTTTTACTATAGCACTAGGATTGATAGCAGTTTATTTATTATGGAAGTTCCCTGTTCCTGCATATGAAGGATTTGAAAGTATCTTAACTATCATATTAATTGCAGGAATAATACTGCAAATAGGATTTGACTATTTTAGATATAAACAAGAAATAAAATAAGGGATATCGGTTATCTGTTGGTACTATTCATACCAATTAAATCTCTTCTTCAATTAACTGGCGCGTTAGTTGAACAACACGAAAGGCTGCTTAGCAGCCTTTTTATTTGTGCTAATTGGCAGTTTAGGTTAATAACATATATTAGCTCATTATTTAATTTGGATAAGCATGGGTTAGGTTGAGGTAATATGTGGCCGAGGAATTAGTATTATTTTGTAAGAGTTAAAAAAATCAAATCTTGTTATTAGTAAAATAGGATTATTAAAAGATGTAATGGAGGAACAGTATGAGTCGAAATTTACCACCTGAAAATGTTGAAATAGTTGAACGGAATATTTCAAATTATAATTACAATTTTTCAAACAACAATAAATCATTTGGAAAAGAAATCTTAAATGCAGTAGTTATAGAATTATCTAAAACAGTAACACCAGTAGGATTAGACATAATAAAAGGTAAGAGCGATGATGATCGTGAAGCAATAAAAAATATTAGAGAGGACAGAAGAGCATATTTAAACAAGCAGTTCGAAGACTTAATGCAAAATATTCAAAAAGAAGAAGCAAAAGATGACTATAATCAAGAAAGAATTGATAATTGGAAAGAAGAAATTAAAGAGATAATGCAAGAACTTGCTGATATGGAAGAAAAGATAGGTGGTTTTAAAAAAGGGTTGTTACTTGTTCCTTTGATTCCTTTGACTTTTGTTACACTTGTTTATTTCACAAAAAAAAGAAAAATCTAAGCAAAGAGAATATTATTCCTTCTTCAACTAACTGGTGCATTAGTTGAATTGCATTAGTCACTGTTGTGACAAATTATTTATAAAGTAAATAGCTTTTTAGTTCAATAAGGAGAATCAATAAAATTAAAATAATTTTATTGATTCTCCTTATTTTTTACCAAACAGGTCGAATCCTTGGTGACATTTTGTCATCATTTGCTTTATCAACTAGTTTTTTTAAATCTACTTTGAGAAATTGCATTCGTTCTGCACCAATGTTTTCAATCCAACTTTTTTCTATATTAGTTAAAATTTCATCTTTCGCTTTAACTACAAGCTTACCTCGTTCAGTTAAAACAATAATTTTTCCACGCTTGTCAGTTGGATGAGATTGTCGCTTAATATAATTTCTTTTCTCAAGATAATCCACCATTTTACTCACAGCTTGCTTTGTAATCCCTAATTTGTCAGCTAATTCATTACCCGTTGATCCATTAGGAATAATGCACTTAAATAAAAAACCATGTGTTGGACTGATATCATCGAATCCCAATTCACTCAATTTGTCATGAAGTTCAGTTATCAATACGTTAAAAGATAGCGACAAAAGTGAAGTAAGATCCGTTTCAAATTGTGCTTTCAAAATAGAACCTCCACTAAAAGTCAATTTAGTTGACTATATTTAATGCTCATTGTACTATATGATGTATAGTCAATCAAATTGACTATATTAACAAATTTATAGTATTCATCAAATAGAAATTATATTTACTAAGGAGGTTCCAAATGGTTAGTCTGGTTAAAATTAGAGCAAGTGTATTTATCCCAATGTCCTGGACTGAACCTAAAAAGGATGCTCAATCTGGAAACTTAATTCAATTCGAAGGTGACTCGCGTGACTTTACTCCTTTTGCAGTAAACACAATGCGTTCCAGAATTGAACAAGAAGTAGTTGTAGATTTTTATAAAAAAGAAATATACACATATGCAAATACTGGTATAACAACAGAAAGAGTTACAGTACCAGATGGTTCAATTATAAAAAGAGCAGGTAAAGCAAGTACAGAGGGTATTTTGTGTGAAAATATTGAATGGGGTACTCAAGGAGTAAAGTTTCAAATGAGTGCAAGTGCCAGTAACCCACTAAATGAACATGCACCTCCTGCTGACTATCATTTAACTGTGCATGTAACAAATGATGGTACTATTGAAATTCAAGGAACACATGACGGATTCCCATGTTACGAATTCTATAAACAAGTAGATTTTGGTTCTTTTGATCAGATATATATTCATGATTATAGAGATACAGGAGACACACCAGAAGCACTCGATGGAAATATGGAGTATACCTTTAACAAAACTTTATAAATTCATATAAAACATTTATCAGGAAACATTTGGAGGAGAAATAATGACAACAGTATTATTTATAAAAGCAAACAATCGCCCATCAGAACAATCAGTAAGTGTAAAACTATATGAAACTTTTTTAGAAAGCTATAAAGAATTACATCCGCACGATATTGTGATTGAACTGGATTTATATAATGAAGAATTGCCATACGTTGGTGTAGATATGATCAACGGTACATTTAAGTCTAGTAGAGGTATGAATTTATCAAATGAAGAAGCTAAAGCTGTGGCTGTTGCAGATAAATTTTTAGAACAATTTCTTGCTGCTGATAAAGTGGTGTTTGCATTCCCATTATGGAACTTAACTGTACCTGCAGTACTTCACACATATATTGATTACTTAAATCGAGCAGGTAAAACATTTAAATATACACAAGAGGGACCAGTTGGACTGATTGGAAATAAAAAAATGGTTTTATTAAATGCACGAGGTGGCATTTATTCGGAAGGACCAGCAGCTAACGTAGAAATGGCTGTTAAATATGTTGCAAGTATGATGAACTTCTTTGGTGTGAAAGATATAGAGACAGTAGTGATTGAAGGTCACAATAAATTCCCTGATAAAGCTGAACAAATCATTACGACAGGTCTTGAAAAAGCTGTTGAGTTAGCAAGTACATTTTAAGTAATACAATCATGAATATAAAAACAGTACTGAAGCTAGTCAATAGCATCGGCACTGTTTTTTCTTATTTAACTAACTGGTGCATTAGTTGTAGATTATAAATAGCTAACGGCTGCTATTTTTATTGAAGTTCTTGATAGTTTAGGATATTGCTACATAACTATGTTGTATAATTAGTTAAAAACTTACGAAAGGAGATAAGTATATGGTTTCATTCATTTTAGTTGTTTTAACTTTATTTTTGATACCAGGTCCGGCAGTGCTTTTAACATTATCCCAAACAATGAAAGGTGGGAAATGGAATGGTATTCTAACAGGAGTAGGTATTGCTGTTGGTGATTTAATTCATACTTGTGCATCGGTTTTTGGGCTATCTGCAATATTAATGACTTCTGCTTTTGCATTTGAAGTTGTTAAGTATTTAGGTGCAGCTTATTTATTTTACCTGGGAATAACAGCTTTAATTAGAAAATCTAAGAAAAATGAAAAACCAAATGAACAAAATGAAGTAAATATTAAACTTACCTTTCGTCAAGCTGTGCTAATTGAAGTATTAAATCCTAAAACTGCGCTATTTTTTTTAGCCCTTTTACCGCAATTTGTACAACATAATGGTCATCCGGTATTCATTCAACTTTTAACACTTGGATTGACATTTGTACTACTTAGTATTTTGTACACCACTTTGCTAGTGCTTCTATCGAGTGCGATCGGTAAGAAATTATTTACCACAAAAAATAAAGACTTAAAATGGATGGGAAAAGTTATTGGATTAGTCTACATAGGACTGGGTTTGAAAGTAGCTCTTCAAGCGCAAAAATAAATCCAATATAATTTTATTTTATTGTTTAATTAAAGTATTCATATTCAACTAACGAATCTGTTAGTTCAAGAACATGATCGACAGTTTTGTCGGTCTTTTTTTGTTTGTGCTAAATATAAATAGCAAAGTATATATGGTTTTCTATAATTTAGAAATTATATAAAAGTCTTATTGAACTAACTGGCGCATTAGTTGAACAACTTGATCGACTAATTAGTCGATTTTTTTTGTAAAAAATAAATTCCCCTTTAAAGGAGGAATTTAAGCAGGTAATACATGTATTAAGGCTATTTAGTACGACTTATTTTATTGAATTAATAAGGATTATTTAGGAAAAAATACCTGCAATGATGGTTGTTCAATTATGAAAGGACAGTTGTTTGTAGTTTCTCTTTTGTTCATTAACTTGATTTTTAAGGAAATCTGCTAGGGCGGCTTGAAATAAATTAGTAGTTTCACTATATTAATTCGACTTAAAAAATAATGGAGGCTTTAATATATGCAACAGAAGTTATTACAAGATGAATTGGTGTTTACAGTAGTTAAAAATAAGGCAAAGATTGATGAAACATTGCATAAGGAACATATGGAAATTTGCTTTTCAAGAAACAAAGAGGGCAAGGGGACAGATTGGGTAGCAAAGTTTATAAAACCAAATTTAGAAGAAGATACATTTGTAAAAGTGTATAATGAGCATTTCAAACTACTAGCAAAAGAACCATTAAAAGAAGGTATAGTCGGCTCATACTATAAAAAGATGTCTATCGAACAATTAAGAGATTTATTAATTGAGTACGGGTATCATGAAATAGAGCCAATTATCTACTAAACAACCAAAGAGAAAATGATTGATTCCAAATTATTAAGGATAAAAATCTAAAGACACAAACATATTATATTTGACTAAGATATTTGTGGATTATCTAATACAATTAACTGGCGCTATAGTTGAAGATGATGAGTTGCTAAGCAGCTCATTTTTTATTATATAGGGGATAATCAAGGTGAATCTACAATAGTGTAATTTAACTAACTGGCGCGTTAGTTGAATTAAGAAAAATTTAAGGGAAGGTAGTCAACCTATGAAACTTTTTAAGAGTAATCATGATTATTTTCGGTCGCAAAATTGCAGCTCATTTATAGTCACGCCCTGCGGAAAAATTGCGTTTGAATTAAAAGTTAATGACTACGATTTTTCTAATACCAATTCAAAAGCAGAGTGCTTAAAGTTATCTAATGGTGGTACTTTACTTAGTTATAACCACGATAAATTCATTGCTGAATTAGTTATTTGTGAACCTACTTTTTCAATTCCTAAGCATATGAATGTTGAAAAAGTTGTTGCTGGGGTTTGGAGAGTGAAACCTTTAGTTAATAATTTAAAATGTATTTTTGAAACTAAATTAGAACCATTCAATTCAAAGGATTTGGTAAGTGGATCAAGTAGCGGAGAGGGCGTTGATGCCATAGAATTTGATTATAAAGAATATCGGATGACAATAGGAACCGAAGACGGTTTAACACTAATAAATCGATCTATTGAAAAGGATATGATGGAAAATAAGTTTAGTCCATTAAATCATGAGTTTCCAGATAACATTATTGAATATCTAAATGATTATATGGGACTATCTGTGCCACTTACCTCGCTTGAAGTAAAGGAAATATCTCAAATTCACTTTGTAGTCGCTTGGAATAAATTCGTTGATGAATATGATAATTCAACGTGGTTCTCTGTGGACATGCCAGGTGATGATATTCTTTCTAAAGAAGGATTAATATAATTGCTTATGGAACTAACATGGTGCGTTAGTTATATAGTCAATTTTAAATGAGTTGCTTAGCAACTCTTATTTTTTTTAAGTGAATACATCAAAGGTAAAATTCTTATATGAACGAATAATAGATATAAAATAGGATTTTTTTGAGGTGTATTAATGAAAGGATATTTAAATAAGTATACCCGCAGTATTTTTAAAAAAATTATAGGATCATATAAACACTCTACACTACTGCTAATTTTGATCATTGCATTTTTTAATTATTGGTCAATTTTTTTTATAATTGCATTTATTAAAGAGTCGGTAACAAATTATGTTGAAAACCATGGAATTGGCATTGCCTTCTTAGAAGGTTTATTTTATGGCTGGATTGGTTCTGTCATATTACTAATTGTACATCATTACGTATTAAAGTATTGGCTACTTCATCGGAAAATTAAGAGTGCAGTTTTCTTTATATTTCTACATATAGGTTACTTTATATATTTGATTATAATGTTTATATTCGCTTGAGATTATTGAAACTATGCAACTAACTGCCGCGTTAATTGAAAATCAAAAGCAGCCATTGGTTGCTTTTTTTATTTTGTTGTTAAGGTTAAGTTAGGCTTCTGATAATAGATAATTGTCTTTTTAATTTCGAATTTTCCTTTAAACAAAGCGATATTTAGTCGATTAAAAATACAGGTGAATATATTCTTTTAAGGATAAAGGTTTGTAATCAAAGTCTCAAAAGAACCATCCTACAATATAATTCAGTTTTGATTATAAATAAGGATCTGATTAGAATTGGAGATCACTTTGATTAAAATCATAAATATAAACTTATGTATATTGGTATAAAGGATACCAAATATTTATTTTAAATGCATTTAAAACCTATAAGGAGAATTAGTAAATTATTATGGATATGATTACAAGCAATTATTATCTACCTCTCGTTACATTTTCAATTATTATCTCAATTATTGCTTCATTTGCAGCATTGGATCTTAGTATTCGGATTCATAAAACAAAAGGTATTCAATGTTTCTTTTGGTTAGCTGGTGGATCAATAGCAATGGGTCTGGGCATTTGGTCAATGCATTTTATAGCTATGCTTGCTTTTCATTTACATATTCCAGTTACATATGACCTAACTTTGGTCATACTATCTATCATTCCCGCAATTATTTCATCTGGGTTAGCATTATTTATTGTAAGTAGATATTCGAGACGTAAATCTCAATTCATAATCGGTGCTTTTTTTATTGCGATTGGAATTGTAACTATGCACTACACTGGGATGGAAGCTATGGTTATGAAAGCAACAATTGAGTATAATCCTTATCTATTTGTTCTTTCAGTCATTATTGCTTATGTCGTTTCATTAGTAGCTTTATTACTATTGTTTTTTGCTCAACAAAAATATGACGCACCAGGATTTTGGTGGAGAAAAGTAATCAGTTCAATCGTAATGGGACTCGCAGTTTCAGGAATGCATTACACTGGTATGGCAGCAGCAACATTTAAACATAATCATAATCATAATCAATCAAATATACCTACTTCCATGTTAGATAGTACTTTTTTAGCGTATTCAATTGGAACTGGTATCCTAATCATTTTAGGATTAGTCTTTATAAGTTCTTTGATTAATAGACGATTTGAATCTCAATCTATCGAATCAGAAAGGAAGTTTCGTTCCGTGATTGAGTCTGCTAATGATGCTATTATTCTAGCGGACAGTCATGGAAACATTATTTCTTGGAATAAGGGAGCACATTTTATTTTTGGATATCAGGAAATTGATGTGTTGGGGAAGAATTTACAAATTATTATACCCAATAGATATAAAGAGGCTCATCAAAAAGGAATAGAACGATACAAGTCTACAGATAAAGCTCATGTGATTGGAAAAACAGTTGAGCTATTTGGATTAAGGAAAGACGGAAGTGAATTTCCAATTGAAATGTCTCTTGCTGCATGGGAAGAGGAAGGAAAAACGTATTTTAGTAGTATCATTCGAGATATAACAGATCGAAAAAAAGCTGAAGCGAAAATCAACCAAATGGTTTACCGTGATCATCTAACTGGGTTACCAAATCGTCAACTATTAAATGATCGACTAGCACAGGCTTTGGAGCAAGCTAAAGAAAATCAGATAAACGTAGGAATTATGTTTATCGATTTGGATCGATTTAAGTATATTAATGACACGTTAGGGCATGCAATGGGTGATCGTTTATTAATAGAAGTTTCAAAAAGACTTCAATCTTGTGTGGGGAAATCGGATACGGTTTCACGCCAAGGAGGAGATGAGTTTGTTGTACTTATTAATAACACGACTTCTGATGAAATAACAACAAAAGCACAACAAATTAATAAGTTATTTACAGAGTCTTTTAAATTAGAGTCAGAGATGTTTGTAACCCCATCAATTGGTATTAGTATGTATCCGGCGGATGGTAGGGACATAGAAACACTGATAAAAAATGCCGACACAGCTATGTACAGAGCAAAAGAACAAGGAAGAAATAATTTTCAGTTTTATACGCCAGATATGAATGAGGCCGTAACTCATAAAATGAAATTAGAGATTGCCTTACGTAAAGCATTGCAACGAAATGAATTTAATGTTTTTTATCAACCTCAAGTTGATGTATATAGTGGTAAAACAATTGGTGCAGAAGCACTAATTCGCTGGAATCATCCAGAATGGGGGAATATTCCTCCAAACGAGTTTATTCCATTAGCAGAGGAAACTGGATTAATTATTCCAATTGGTGAATGGGTTCTTTATGAGGCATGTCGTCAAAATAAAGAATGGCAAAATGAAGGATTTCCACCTATAAGGGTAGCTGTTAATATTTCTTCTCGTCAGTTTAAGCAAAATAATTTAGTGGAAGTAATAAGTAACATTTTAAAAGAAACAGAGCTCGATCCTCAATATCTTGAATTGGAGCTAACCGAAAGTATAATTCAAGATTCAAAGTATGCTATTACAACTATGAAAAAAATAAAATTAATGGGTATTCATCTATCAATTGACGATTTTGGAACAGGGTACTCTTCATTAAGTTATCTTAAGCTATTTCCTATCGAGACATTAAAAATTGACCAATCTTTTACTAAAAATATTTTTGAAGATTCGAAAGATGCAGCACTTGTTCATACCATTATTAACATGGCTCACAATCTGGATTTAAAAGTAATTGCTGAAGGGGTAGAAACCGAAGAACAACTTCATTTTCTTCAACAGAGAAACTGTAACGAAGCTCAAGGATACTTGTTTAGCCGACCTATATCAGCTAAAGAATTAACCAATATCTTTAACGAGCAAGTTACCTCAGTTTAAACGCTTAATAAAAGTAAAATGTAGAGAATTGTCACTCGATCATTCTCCATTTTAATGAATGGGAGAATAGATTAACAATGTCTGTTAATCTAGCTACTTACTATTTCTATTAAAGTTTTTGCTTGACGTATCAGCCAGTTCTGGGTTAAGATAGGTTCAATTAAATGAAACGTGTTTTCTCCAAAGGGGAGTAGCTATTACAGTAAAGTCGTCATTACGGGATTTAAATCCTCGGCTTTGCTGGCAATTGCGATTGTAAGCGAGACCTTTGCCAATGTAGTTGGTAAAGGTCTTTTATGTTTAACACCTTTACCAGCTAATTGGTAAAGGTGTTTTTTCATTTATTGAAAAAATTTTTTCGTTGTTTATTCCAAAGGAGGATTCCCAAGTTTCAGGAATTCGGTAACAGAAGGGAGCACGACCATATCTAAATTTTTCAATATAAAAAAAAGCACGGTATTGAAAAAAGAATTAAAATGGCAAAAACAAGACTGATCCCTATCATTGTAAACGAACTTCGGAAGAGAAAAGGAAAAAAGCGGTTTTAGATAGTTTATTAGAAATTAGTTAAAGGAAGGTGATCGATGATGAGAAAAACGATTAAAATGTCTTTTAAACAGTTGGTGTTGGAAAACAAAAAGGAACTCATGAGTAATGAGAAGGAAATGGAGAAAATTGAGAAGAAAATTGAAGACAAGTATTCACAATCTTCAAAATGACAATTAGTATGTATATGGAATTTTACAAAACGGAGGTAATCACAATGAAAAAATGGCTGGTTATTTTTTCTACAGTTCCATTTTTGCTCCTTGCAGGGTGTTCTTCAATAGAGAGTGTAAACAACACGTTAACGTACGCAAATGAAGCAACAGATTATGTAAATGAAGCTATTACTTTTGCAGACGAAGTTCCTCCCCTTGCAGAACAAGCTGTTAGTGATCAGCAAGCTGCAAAAGAATTGGAGGCAAAGCTGGAAGAGATGAAAAAAGATATTGTAGAATTTAATGCACTTCAGTCCCCAAACATGGCTGCTGATCTGCATCAGCAAATGGTTGAACAAAATAATAAAGTGTTAGATGGGATTGACTTGTATTTAAACAATATGGAGGATGGCAAGCTAGATCCTGCCATTTTAAAGAATACGGAAATGTTTAAGTCCATTCAGGAAATAGCTGGTATCATTGATCAAATAAAACAATTAGGGCAGTAAAAATGAGGAGGGACTTTTTTGTTCAAACGTATTTCTTTATTTATTTTTATTAATATATTAGTAGGTATTACAATTACTATTTTAACATCATTATTAGGTATTCAAAGTTATCTAATTAGTGGTGAATACGTGTTTCTAATTTCCTTCAGTTTAATTGCAGGTTTTAGCGGTGCGATCATTTCTTTATTAATATCTCGTATGATGGCGAAATGGTTAATGAATGTTCAATTAATAGACGAACGTTCTCCACAAGGTGAACATGAATTGTTTATATTAGAAGAAACTTACCGTTTAGCAAGAATTGCAGGGTTAAAAAGGATGCCACAAGTAGGTATTTATCACTCTGCTGAAGTTAACGCATTTGCTACAGGACCAAGCAAAAATCGTTCATTAGTTGCAGTTTCAAGTGGGATGTTACAATCAATGGACCGTAACGCAATTAGTGGGGTTATTGCTCACGAAATTGCTCATATAAAAAATGGTGATATGGTTACCACAACATTATTACAAGGGATCATTAATACATTTGTTATTTTCTTTTCACGTTTAGTTGCTAAAATTGTATCAAATTTTGTTCGAGAAGAATTAGTAACAGTTGTTTACTTCATTTGTTCGATGATATTTGAAATTATTTTTAGCATTTTAAGTAGTCCAATTATTTTCTGGTATTCTAGAAGAAGAGAGTTTAAAGCAGACCAATTAGGTGCAGAACTTGGTGGGAAAGATAACATGATCCACGCTTTGAAATCCCTACAACTCAATGTTAACCGAGTAGATGATCGCCAAAAATCTATTGCAGCTTTTAAAATTAGTGGTAAAGAGAAGTTTAGTAAGTTATTCTCTACACACCCACCTTTAGAAAAGCGTATCGAAGTTTTAAAATCATTATAATCTATAAAAGGATGTCTACGATTATAGGTGTAGACATCCTTTTTAATAAGATTTACGTGCATAGTAATAAATTACTTGTTCAACTAACGAGCGGATAAATAAATAAAAAGATCGACTATTTAGTCGATTTTTTTATTGTGCAAATGGCTGATTGGTTCAATAAGCACGTCATAAAAAGTGTTGTGAATTACAAAATATGGAAAAATTTATTGTCAATTAAGTAGTTTGATAAGAGGTGGTATTTATGAAAAAGAATAATACAAACGGGGCAATGACATTGAGGAAGATCGGAATAGAAAATAAATGACCACTTTTAATGGTCATTTTTATCTAGCAAATTATTAATAGTTTGGTTGATTGAATCTACTGTAGTAAGGAAGTCCTTTTTGATTAATAGGAGAGTTGTGTCAAATTGAGAATAGGATTTAGAGTTGGTTTTTGGTTCAACCATTGAATTCCCAACTATATAACTAATTGTGATAAATCCTACTAGAATGATGAGTGTAATGATTAAAGCTATTGTGATGAGAATCCGTTTAATGCTAGCTCGTAATACCTCGTTGCTTGTAAATTTCATAATTAAACTCTCCTCCTTAGGACAACGTACAGTTACCTGTATCATTGTATTACCTAAAGAGCAGAGTCATGACAAGCTTTTAAATTTTTAATATTTTTTCATATTCCTCTTGTATTTCTCTAGAACGAACGGTTGCTTCAATAAAGCAGTTTAAAAATGATGAAGCGACTTCACGGTCTTCTAGTACTGAGATACCTGCTTCAGTTGTTCCGTTTGGACTAGTAACTTTTTTCCTTAATGTCAGTGGGGATTTATTTGTTTCTTGTAGCATGGAAATTGAACCAATTAATGTTTGCTGAATAAATGGTTTTGCAATATCACGGTGAATACCAAGTGACATCGCTGCTCTTTCAAATTGCTCAACCACATAATATATATAGGCAGGTCCACTACCAAATAGCCCTGTCATTGCGTGTAATTCGTTTTCTTCAACTTTCGCCACAATTCCTACACGTTCGAATAATCTTTTTGCAATTTGTGCTTTTTCAAATGGCAATTCATCACTATAGGAAATAGCAGTAGCTGATTTTCGAACCAAAGAAGATGTTGTAGGCATGGCTCTTACTATGTTTATTGATTCTTTTCCTAATAATTGTCTGATTGTATCAATTGAGACACCTGCAACTAATGAAATGATAAGTTGTTTCTCATTGATTAAATCTTTACATTGTTCAAGTGCTGCTCCAACATCTTTTGGCTTCATAGCTAAAAACACAACGCTTGCACCTGTAATCGCAAGCTGTCTGTTTGAAGTTGCTAATACACCATACTTGTTATGTAAACTATCAAGACGTTCAAGGTCCTCTTTATTTGTAATGGCAATTTGATCACTCTCAAGATAGCCACTCTCTAGCAATCCAACTATTAATGCTTCTGCAATACTACCTGCACCGATAAACGCAACTTTTCCAAGAAACATTACATTTCACCTCACCTATATTGTAATAGATATTTA
>Ga0102589_1002751_pt1 | contig 19507 bp, 17 predicted proteins | sample AraplaMF_Col_mLB_FD_76858 | JGI IMG/M metagenome (GOLD analysis project Ga0102589, IMG submission 76858) | Arabidopsis root microbial communities from the University of North Carolina, USA - plate scrape MF_Col_mLB | ecosystem: Host-associated > Plants > Roots > Endosphere | place: USA... | reverse complement strand
ATATTTAATTCGTTTCCTAAGTTTATAATAGCAGTAATTAAACTTTCTACTCCTTCATCAGTTGTTGAAGCTGGTAACCCTAACATACGTGCAATTTCTGCATATCGTTCGTCAGCGATGAAATGCTTATATTTAGGGAAAGCCGTAAACTTAGTCGGCTTTTTAGCATTATATCGGATCACATGTGGCATTAAAATCGCATTAGCTCGACCATGCGGAATGTGGAACTCTGCTCCGATTTTATGTGCCAGACTATGGTTAATTCCTAAAAATGCATTTGCAAATGCCATACCTGCAATCGCGGATGCGTTATGCATTTTCTCACGCGCTTCAAAATCATTGCCATCTCGGTAAGCTCTAGGTAAATAATTAAATACTAATTTAATGGCTTGTAATGCAAGCCCATCAGTATAGTCATTAGCTAATACACTTACATAAGCTTCAATTGCATGTGTTAATACATCCATGCCAGTATCCGCAGTAATACTTTTTGGAACTGTTGTTACAAACTGAGGATCAATAATCGCTACATCAGGCGTTAACTCATAGTCAGCTAATGGGTACTTAATATTATTTGCTTTATCAGTAATTACAGCAAATGGTGTTACTTCTGAACCTGTACCTGAAGTTGTTGGAATTGCAACAAACTGGGCTCTACGTCCAAGTTTAGGATATTTATATGCACGCTTTCTAATGTCTAAGAATTTTTGTTTTGGACCATCTAAAGTGGTTTCAGGGTATTCAAAGAACATCCACATACCTTTTGCAGCATCCATTGCTGAACCGCCACCGAAAGCAATAATTGTGTCGGGTCCGAATGATCTCATTCTCTCTGCACCTTTCATTACAGTTACATCTGAAGGATCAGGTTCAACATCTGAGAATATTTCAATTTGGATTGGTCCATTACGTTTTTCTAAATAATATTTAATAACATCTACATAACCAAGTTTTACCATTGCTTCATCTGTTACGATAAAAGCTTTCGTAATATTAGGCATTTTCTCTAAATAAGCAGTTGAATATTTTTCAAAATAAATTTTCGGTGGAAGCTTTACCCATTGCATATTAATATTTCTTCTTCCCAATTTTTTAATATTTAATAAATGAACTGTCGTAACATTTGAAGAAACAGAGTTTTTCCCATGAGAACCGCACCCTAATGTCAATGACGGAATAAATGCATTATATAAATCACCAATTCCACCGTGTGCTGAAGGAGAATTGATAATGACACGACACGCTTTCATACTTAATCCAAATTCTTTTTGGATTTCTTCATCCCGACTATGAATTACTGCTGAATGGCCTAATCCACCAAGCTCGAGCATTTCTTCACAACGTTTAAATCCTTCTACTTTGCCTTTCACTTTGATTGCTGCTAATACTGGACTTAATTTTTCTCTAGTTAAAGGCTCTTTTGCTCCAACACTTGTACATTCAACAATTAATATTTTTGTATCCACTGGAACCTTTACTCCTGCTATTGATGCAATTTCATATGCTGATTTACCTACAATGTCACCATTTACAGCACAAGTTGTCTCATTAATAACAAGCTTTTCTAACTTCTTCTTATCTTCTTTCGTTGCAAAATAACAATTATTTAATATTAATTCATTTTTTACTTCAATATAAATTTCTTCATCAACGATAACTGCTTGTTCAGATGCACAAATCATTCCATTATCGAATGTTTTTGATAGGATTAAGTCATTTACTGCACTTTTTACATCTGCTGATTTTTCAATGTAACAAGGAACGTTTCCAGGTCCAACACCTAATGCAGGTTTTCCAGTACTATAAGCTGATTTAACCATACCAGCGCCACCTGTTGCTAATACAAGTGCTACTCCTTCATGATTCATTAAACATTTTGTCGCTTCAATTGACGGTACTTCAATCCATTGTACACAATTTTCTGGTGCTCCAGCTTTTATAGCGGCGTCCCGAACAATCCTAGCTGCTTCTCTTGAACACTTTTGTGCAGACGGATGAAACGCGAATATGATTGGATTTATAGTTTTAATCGCAATAATCGCTTTAAATAATGTTGTTGATGTTGGGTTTGTTGTCGGCGTTACTCCGGCAATTACCCCAACAGGTTCCGCTATTTCTGTAATACCTGTTTGTTCATCCTCACTGATTATTCCTACCGTTTTATTATTTTTAATTGCATTCCAAATATATTCTGTTGCAAATATATTTTTAATAATCTTATCCTCATAAACTCCACGACCAGTTTCTTCAACAGCCATTTTAGCAAGTGGCATATGTTGATCTAATCCAGCTAAAACCATTGCATGTACAATTTCATTAATTTGTTCTTGATTAAAATTTTCGAATTCTTTTAAAGCTTTTTGTCCTTTTACGACTAACTCATTCACCACTTCAGAAGCTTTGCTTACTTCATTTACAATTTTCTCTTGAACAGCCATTTGGCTCTCCTCCTCTGGTAAGGGCATTTCTCGTCCCTATCGGACAAGAAACGTCCCAATCAATCATTAGTTAGTTTTGTGAAATTATTCACAATATCTTTTACAAATTCAATATACATTTATTTTAATTAAAATGCTATGTATATTTTGTGAATTATTTCACATTATTTTTTAACAGTATTTCTTATTATTTTAAGTTTTTGTTAAATCTTTTCTTTTTTCAAACTTTTCAACATATGATAAGATTAAGAATAAGTTCAATTGAACTTGTTTTACCTGTTAGATTTTTTCTAACAAAACTGGAAAAAAGGACGTGTAACCATGATTGCTCGAAGGAGCATTTGGCAACGTAAAGATCTATCCTACACTTAGCAGTTTTTATTTAGAGAACGAATAGAACTCTAAAATAAAACTGAAGGTAGGCGAAACTATGGTTGACAGGCGATTATGTTATTTCTTCAATGACATATAGCGTAGTAGTTAGGGAGTTATTAAACTAACTACGAGAAGCTATTTGTACGTAGTTAGTTTAAGTATAGAACTTTTTAAACTACTAACTACGAAAAGAGGAAATAACAATGATAAACAATCGTTTGGGTGAGACCTTAATGATTTTGATTGGTTCATTTATTTTAGCAACTTCTTTATACCATTTTCATTTTCAAAACAATTTATCTGAAGGTGGTTTTCTAGGAATTGCGCTATACGTTAAAAATTCTTTTAATATTTCACCATCAATAACAACATTAATTTTAGATATTCCCATTATATTATTGGCTGGTTTTTTTCTCGGTAAAAGATTACTGATCAATACCTTTATTGGTGCAGTTTCTTTTTCAATTTTTTATTCAATTATTGAAAAAACATCTACAGTCACCTTACAATTTGAAAATCATCTTTTTATTCCTGCCATTTTAGGGGGAGTTTTTGCTGGCTTAGGTCTTGGCTTAATCCTTAAATTCGGTGGAGCAACTGGTGGAGATGATTTATTAACAATTTTAATGAGTAAGAAATCTAATATTTCTATTGGGAAAGTATACTTTATTTTTGATGCTTGTATCCTTCTTTTTTCATTAAATTACCTATCTTGGAATGAAGTAGGTTACACAATACTATCAGTCGGTATTTGTGCAAAAGTAACGGAACTCGTATACGAAAGTAAATATTTTACAAAGTCAGTATCGATTAAAACTACAAATGGAAAAAGAATACATGCTTAATGCATGTATTCTTTTAGTTTGTTGACAAAGTATAAAAACAAAGAGATTCAGACTGATTGAAAACGCTTGTCTTTCGAGGCGTGAAGACTGGTGAGGAGCGGAGTTACCTTTTCCGGTAATGAGCACCGCAGACAGGCGAAACAACAAAGAAAGCGAGCGTTTGGCAAGCAGTCTGAAAGATTACATGCTTAATGCGTGTAATCTTTTTTTGTATCAGCATAATCCGCTAATTCATTTAGTACATTTTCAGCAGCTAAATCGTACAAACAATCTTTAAATAGCATCGCGAGTCTACGATAATCATTATATTTATCCAATAGTTCATCGACCGAATTAGCTAATACTTCTTTTTCTTTACCGATTTCTTCATGCTTTTTCGCAAACTTAATTGTAAAAGTCCCTAATTTCTCAAACATTGATCCATAAAATTCATCAAAATTTGAGACACTTATTAATTCATCTTCTTCAGCATCAACCTGAAGGCCATCAAACTCTCGTAAAAGTTCATATATAATGCTATTGTATTCATCATTTAAATAAATACTTTTTTCTATTCGATATCCGATTACTCGGTAGAAATGACCATCGTTCTTCGCAAATTGAACAGTATCATTTATTTTAAACTTAAAATACTTAAACACTGTACTTCACCCCTACCAATGTCTTTTATCATACTATTTACAAATTACCATAGTTAATATACAACCAATACTTGACAAATTTTATAAAATCGTTTTAATCGGACTAGCTTCTTGCAAATTCACCTATAAATTGGTAACCTATTCGTAAAACTTTATGACCAAAAGTTTATTCATTAGTAAGTGAAAAGAAGATACAGGAATTGGAGTACATTATGTTAAATGAACATGACAAGCTTTTAGTTGATGACTTAACGAAGCTTTTAATACAAGTTCGAAAAACTTGGCAAAAAGCCAGTCAAGAAGAATCTACCAATTCATTAACTTCACCAAAATATTTATTGCTACATCTTTTATATAAAAATAAACAAATGACAGCATCGGAACTCGGTAAGCAAATTGGCCTATCATCTGGATCAATTACAACAGCAATAAATAAAATGGTTAGCAATGAGTTAGTAAAAAGAAAAAGAGATTTCAGAGACCGAAGAGTAACTTGGCTTGAATTAACAGAAAAGGGGATCCAATTGGTTGAAGAACTTTCTGCAAAAAGACAAGTTTTATGGGTTTCTCTAATTGAAATGCTTGATCAATCTGAACGAGAGCAATTTCGCTTTTTATTGAACAAAATGTTTTCTAACTAAAAAAGCTATCTCTCTACGAGATAGCCTTTTTTTTAATTTTGACCAGTTTTTAATTCCGTCCAATATTTATCGTAAAGTTCTGTCTGATCTCCTACATCTTTAATCCAATTTGTACGATTCGTTTCTTCTGCCGTTACATTAATGAAAGGATTCTTTTTGTATTCTTCAGAATGATACTGCTCAGCTTTCATATTTGGATCAGCGTATCCAATTGACTCATAATTTTTCGCACTAATTTTAGGATCATACATATAGTTAATAAATTTCTCTGCTAATTCCTTTTGCTTTGAGCCTTTTGGAATCGCAAATGTATCAGCCCATCTAGATGACCCTTCATTTGGAACTACCCATTTAATGTTTGAAAGCTCTTTTTGAATATAAGCTGCATCTCCAGACCACACTTGACCAATCCAAGCATCTTCTGTGATAAACTTTTGTTTAACTGTATCTGTATCAAATGCTAAAAGGTTTGGTGTTATTGTTTTTAAATCATTGAAAGCAAATAATAATTCATCTTCATTTAATGAACTATTGGAATATCCATTTTTAATTAACCCCATTCCAAATACTTCGCGGTTATCATTTAATAAGGTAACATGTCCCTTATACTTCGGATCCCATAAATCTTCCCAGCTATCAATTTCCTCTTTTACATATTTAGGATTATATGCAATTCCTGTTAATCCACCAGTATAAACAACCGAATAATCACCTTTTGGATCGAATTCTTGGTTCGTAAATTCCGGAGCAATATTACTCAGATTTGGCATTTTATCCTTATCTAATTTCTCCAACATATCTTGTTGAATCATTAATTTTACCATATAATCTGAAGGCTGAATCACATCATAATTAGACCCACCCGCCTTCAATTTTGCATACAATTCTTCATTACTAGCAAATTGTTGATAATTAATTTTGACATCATATTTTTTTTCAAATGACTCTAGTACTTCTTGGTCAAAATTATCAGCCCAACTGTAAATATTCAGTTCTTCTTTGCCAACTGAACAAGCTGACAATAATAAACCTGTTAATCCAAACGAAAAAAGTAAACTAGCCGCTTTTTTAAATTTACTCACTTAGATAATCTCCTTATTTAAACTATATAAGACTTTTTCTTTGTATTCTCTGTGTGCATCCCTTTCGTACGATAAACCTCAGATAGTACCATTAAACCAATGATTGTTACGATTAGTATTGTAGAAATAGCATTAATTTCAGGTGTGACGCCTTTTTTAACCATTCCATAAATATATATAGGTAATGTAGTTGAACTTGGACCAGATACAAAAAAGCTAATCACAAAATCATCAATACTTAATGTGAAGCATAGAAGCGCTGAAGCAATAATACCGGGCATAATGGCTGGTAATGTAATATATCTAAATGTTTGCCAAGGCGTAGCTCCTAAGTCACTTGCAGCATCTTCTAAATCCTTTGACATACCTGATAACCTAGCCGTTAGCAATATCACAACATAGGATATACAAAACGTTACATGTGCAATAATGATTGTCATAGTTCCTAATTCAAAATGAAAATTAGTAAACAAAATTAATAATGCAATTCCCATTAAAATATCTGGTACCACAATTGGTAAATAAATTAGACCACTAATTAAATTTGAAAATTTATACTTATATCTATGTAATGCTAATGCACATATCGTACCAAGTACTGTCGATACAATCGTTGTAATAATCGCTATAAGTAAACTATTGATAAATGCATCAACAATTTGAGGGTTATCAAATAAATTTACATACCATTGAAAAGTAAAACCAGACCACTCGGCATTTATTCTTGATTTATTAAATGAAAAAAGAATTAAGACCAAAATAGGTAAATATAAGCAAGTTAAGACAATTGTAGAAAATCCTATTAGTAATTTCTTTTTCACTTATTTCTCACCTCCACTTTTTTCAGCACCAATATTTTTAGTCGCTAAATAGTAAAGGCCAATTAATCCAATTGAAGATAACACTAAGAAAATTGAAAGCGCTGAGCCAAATGGCCAGTTTCGTGCACCTAAAAACTGATTTTGGATAACATTCCCGATTAAAGCAACCTTTGATCCACCCATTACATCAGATACGACAAACATTCCAAATGAAGCGACAAATACTAATATACTTCCTGCAAAAATACCTTTCATTGTTAAAGGCAATGTAACATGGAAAAATGTTTGAAATGGTGTCGCTCCTAGATCATTTGCAGCATCCAACTTACGATGGTCTAACTGTTCGATTGCCACAAAAATTGGTAAAACCATAAATGGTAATAATGTATAGACCATTCCCAATATGACTGATGGCATATTATAAAGTAATTGTAAAGGCTCATTAATAATCCCTAATTTTAATAGTAGTGTATTAATAATACCTTTAGAACGAAAAATCACGATAAGTGCATAAGAACGTACTAAAAAATTAATCCAAAAAGGAATTGTTATAAGTAGTAATAGCATCCTTTGCCATTTTTCACTGACAACTGTAGCTGTGTAAGCGTAAGGGTACGCGATCAATAAAGTGATGATTGTCGTTACGACTGCAATCCAAAAAGTAGTCCATAATACTTTTAAATACAATGGGTCAAAAACTTTTGTTATATTTTCAAATGTAATGACGTTTTCAATTTGTCCATACATTCCATTTTTCATAAATGCAAATTTAAAAATGAACAATAATGGAATTAGAAAAAAGACAATTAGCCATATGATTGATGGGGTAATAATGTATTTTCCAAACTTCAATACATGATCACCTCATCTTCCAATTTCCAATGAATGTATACTTCTTCATTTCGAGATAGATTCGTCTGATCTGGCATTTGATAAACGATGACTGTATTGTCTTCACCATTTAATTTTATATAAATCTTATTAAGTGTGCCAACAAACTCAATATCTTTGATGATTCCTTTATAATTTCCAACAGGTGACTGTGAGATTTTAATATTTTCCGGTCTAACAGCAATTAACTGATCATCTTTATGAAAGTAGTTATTTTCACCAATAAAGGATGCTACAAATTTACTTGCCGGATTTTGATAAATTTCTTTTGGCGTACCAATTTGCTCAATTTTCCCGTTATTCATAACGACAATTCGATCACTCATACTCATAGCTTCTTCTTGATCATGAGTTACATAAATAAAAGTAATCCCTAACTCTCTTTGAAGATTTTTAAGCTCTCGTTGTAAATCTTTTCTTAATTTAAAATCTAAAGCTCCTAGTGGCTCATCGAGTAACAACACTTTTGGATTGTTTACGATAGCACGGGCAATCGCAACCCTTTGCTGTTGGCCGCCTGAAAGTTGATGTGGTTTACGACTTCTAAACTCAGTCAATTGGGTTAATTTCATTGCTTCTTCAGCTCGAGTTTTTTGTTCTGCTAATGAAATCCCCTTCATTTTCAAGCCAAATTGAATATTTTTTTCAACATTCATGTGCGGAAACAGTGCATAGTGCTGAAATACTAAATTCATGTCCCTTTTATATGGAGGTAAATTATTAACGACTCCCCCATTTAACTTAATAACACCAGAAGATGGTTCTTCAAAACCAGCTATCATCCGTAGAAGAGTTGTTTTCCCACAACCACTTGGTCCTAGAATCGTTAAAAATTCACCCGAATAAATAGATAACGATAGAGGTAGTATGACTTTATTATCATTAAATTCTTTTACTACTTGATCAATTTCGATTATATTATTCATTTTCCCGTCCAATCTAACAAGTCGTTTTAGTAAATAAATTTTTCGACACATAAAAAGCCCCTTATTGCAAGGAGCTAAAAAACGAAGTTGTATTTAGTTTTTATTTTAACAATTTACGAATAAACCGTAAAGCGTTTTTTGTAGTATGATATCGAATCTTTAGGTCAATTTTCGTGGTTTGTAGTAGAACACTTTTATCATGAGTAAAAGCTTTAAAACTGTACTCACCGTGATAACTACCACTGCCGCTTTCTCCAACACCACCAAAAGGTAAATATGGGGTAGCCATATGATATAAAGTATCATTGACACATCCTCCGCCAAAAGGGACACGTTCGATGATTTGATCCGATATTGATTTATTCTCTGTAAATACATAAAGCGCCAAAGGCTTTGGATGTAGATTAATTTCCGTTATGACATCATCCAAGTCTTGATAGGTTAATATAGGTAGGATTGGTCCAAATATTTCTTCGTCCATAATTGATGATTCCCATGAAACATCCGAAAGTATCGTCGGTTCAATTTTATGTGAAGCTGTATCTGATTGACCACCATGTTCTACTTTTCCATCTTTTAAAAAGTTTACTAAACGATTATAATGTCTTTCGCTTACAATTTTTGTATATTCCTCATTTTCAAGAGGTTGATCTCCATAGAATTGAACAATTTCTTGCTTCATTGCTTGTATTAGTTGGTTCTTTACCTTTTCATGTACATATATATAATCTGGTGCAATGCATGTCTGACCGGCGTTTGTAAATTTGCCCCAAATAATTCTTTTAGCTGTAATACTAAGATTCGCATCATGATGAACAATCGTTGGACTCTTTCCACCCAATTCAAGAACTAAAGGAGTTAAATGCTTTGAAGCAGCCTCCATCACAATTTTCCCAACCTGTACACTACCCGTAAAGAAGATGAAATCAAATTTCTGTTTTAGTAGTTCAGTACTCGTTTCTACACCGCCTTGAACAACGGCAACATATTCCTCATTAAAAAGTTCACGTATCATTTGGTCTATGATGTTTGAAGTGTTTGGTGTTAGTTCAGATGGTTTTATAATGGCTGTATTTCCACCAATGATTGCACCAACTAATGGCGTCATCGTTAATTGAAAAGGGTAGTTCCAAGGGGAAATAATTAATGTAACACCATATGGTTCTCGATAAATTCTACCTTTTGTTCCGACATGGGTAATTGGTGTTTTTACTTTAATTGGTTTCATCCATTTTTCGAGATTTTTAATCGCCTCAGATATTTCTTTTAAAGTAAAACCGATTTCAGTAGAATAGGCTTCAAATTCGGATTTATTTAAATCTAAATGTAGTGCATTCTTTATTTTTTCTTCATTCTTTACAATTGAATTGTAAAGTTTCTTTAGCTGCGAAATTCGAAATTCCCTACTTTTTGTAGAACCTGCATGAAAGTAAACTCTTTGTTTCTTTACTATTTGATTAACGTTCCCCTCTACATCCACTACCGATTGAATCAAATCTTCACTCCCCTTAGTCTTAACGTGCATTTTAAATTAATTTTATGCTAATGAATCCCTTAAATAAAGTCAATGATCGTGTAAATTTTAATTATTAATTATGTTAAGGAATTGTAAAGATATTGTAAATTTGTAAATATAATATATCTTTTTAATTGATTAATTTTTAAAACCAATTATTATTATTAACGTAGCCTTTACTTTATTCGACATTTTTCATTGCTAAATTAGACATACTATTAAAGAGTATTGTGAAGGTAATTAATAAACTATATGTTTTATTTGGAGGAATCATAATGTTTTTTGGACAAAAAAAGGATGTATTCTTTGAGAAGCTTTTAGGTATTGCTGATAACTTGCACATATCTTCAAAATATTACGTTGACTTTAAAATCAAGAATGCAAGCGACTTAAAGAAATTTTCACAAGAAATGAAAGAATATGAAACGAAAGGTGATAAATTCATTCATTCACTAATTGTTGAATTAAACAAAACTTTCATTACTCCAATTGAGCGTGAAGATATTCTTCAATTAGCAATGATGATGGATGATGTTTTAGATGGCTTTGAACATTGTTCTGCTCGTTTTGAAATGTATTCAATTACTGGAGCAGACGAGTACATGGTAAAATTCGTAAACATCTTACATAAAGCCGTTGAAGAAATTTTAGAGTCTGTAAAATTACTTTCTAATAAAAAATTATTAGAGATTCGTGTACATGCGATTAAAATAAAAGATTACGAATCACAATGTGATGAGTTATTACGTACTTCAATTAAGCAATTATTTATGAATGAAAAAGATCCAATTAAAATTATCCAATATAAAGAAATATACGAAATGTTAGAATCTATTGCTGATAGTGCACAAGATGTAGCCAATACACTTGAACAAATTATCATGCGTAATGCGTAAGGAGAAATAATATGGAACACTTATTTTTACTTACGGTACTAGTTGTTATCTTTGCTCTAGCTTTTGATTTTATCAATGGATTTCATGATACAGCAAATGCAATTGCGACTTCAGTATCCACAAAAGCTCTAAAGCCTAGAACAGCGATCCTTATGGCTGCTGGTATGAACTTCCTTGGTGCAATTATTTTTACAGGTGTTGCTAAAACGATTACGAATGGAATTGTAGATCCTAAAACAATAGAAGGTACAAATGGACTAGTTGTCGTGATTGCAGCATTATTAGGTGGAATTTTTTGGAATTTATTAACATGGTATTATGGGATTCCAAGTAGTTCATCTCACGCAATTATTGGTGCAGTAGCAGGTGCGGCTATTTCTGCAAAAGGATTTAGCGCACTAGAAGCTGAAGGTTTCATTAAAATCATTCAGGCTTTACTAATCTCGCCAGTTATTGCAATAACTGTTGGTTTTATTGTCATGACAATTTTAGCTATGATTTTCAAACGATCAAACCTTTCAAAAACGAATAAAGGTTTTAGGGTTGTTCAAATTTTCACTGCTGCATTACAATCGTTCACACATGGTACGAACGATGCACAAAAAGCAATGGGGATTATTATGATTGCTCTGATTGCATCAAATGAAGTTGCACCAGGTTCAGATGTGCCTCTTTGGGTACGTATTGCCTGTGCTACAGCAATGGCCTTAGGAACTTCAATTGGTGGTTGGAAAATCATTAAAACTGTTGGCGGTAAGATTATGAAGATCCGTCCAATCAATGGTGCAGCAGCTGACTTATCTTCTGCAGCAATTATTTTCACATTTACTGCTTTACATTTACCAGTTAGTACGACTCACGTTATTTCTTCATCTATTATGGGTGTTGGTTCAGCTCAACGTGTTAAAGATGTTAACTGGGGTACAGCAAAACGAATGGTGATCACTTGGGTTATAACGATTCCAATTTCAGCTACTGTAGCAGCCATTTTTTATCAAATACTTAACTTATTCTTATAATAAAAAAGTCGAACGTTTCATTACGTTCGACTTTTTATATATACTCTTTTTCTTCTTGGTCTTGTGAACAACACGATTATTAAAAAGACGATTACAATTCCCGCAATTAATATTGTATTTAAGGTGAAAAATGTTGGACGATCGTATGATTTGGCTGTTAACAAATCTGCCTTTGTTACGATTTTCCCATCTGACAAAACTTCAACTTTACCAATTTTTTGATTTTTATGAAGTCCATTCTTTTTATACTCTGTGGCTAACGCGTGTTCTTGTTTTACTTTAACTTCGTATTTCGTATTTGGATTTTTTGCAGTTAAAAACGATAAGTCTGTACTAATTTTTGTTTGAATGACAGTGTCTTTTACTTTTAATTCTTTTTTCCAATCCTCTTCTTTTACAATGACCTTTTTATAAATTCTCGGAAAAGCATATGCATCTAATAATTTAATATCATTTAAATATTGTGGCTTCGATGAACGTAATAATATATTAATGATTTTTTGACCATCTTTTTGATCAATTTCGATTAAGGTATTTCTAGATGTATTTGTATACCCGGTTTTTCCCGCTAAAAAATAAGGATTTGTAAACATATTCCCTCTATTGAATATATACTTATTCATTTGTTTGGAAGTGGTAATTTGAGCTTCTTTCGTACCCATAGCTTTAATGATCAATGGATATTTCAAAGCTTCTTTCGCAATTAATGCTAAATCATATGCAGTAGTGTAATGATGATCGTTATGCAAGCCGTTTGGATTCGTAAAATGAGTATGGCTAGCCCCGATTTTCTTAGCTCGCTCATTCATCATTTTAACAAATGAATTCATATCTCCCGCAACTGTTTCTCCTATTGCATATGCTAAATCATTCGCACTTAAAATCATCATTGTCTTTATTGCAGTATTTCGATCAAGCTTTTCTCCTTCAGAAAATAGAATTTGCGAATTACTTTTCTCTTCCTGTAAACTTCTTGCTGACATCGTAATTGCTTCGTTTTCCTTTATATAATCCATCATAATGATTGCCGTCATTACTTTTGTTGTACTCGCTGGAAAATCAGTTATATTAGCGTTCTTTTCATACACTACTTCCCCACTATCAGCAAGGATTGTAATCGCCTTATCACTAAAAAGATTAATTTCCTCAGCTTGAGCATTATTTTGAATGAAAAAACCACTTAGTAACAAAATACAGAGACCGAACTTTATGACTTTTAATAATCTAAATCTCATCTTTTCTCCCTATATTCCCTTTAATTTGTATTCATTATCAAGAATGAATTTATTATAACTTTTTCATACTCTTGACTCAACCTGACTTTAGTAACGTTATTTAAGTAAATATTCTGTCAAATAAGTCAATTGAATCCCCCATAGTTGTCTTTCTCTTCACTTGTACTGAATTTCTGCCTTTATATCTCTTCCCTAATAGGCAACCAATTTTGAAAAAGAAAAAAATGTAGTTACCTTATTAAGATATTTCCCGGAAAATCGACAGATTATTGTTTCCTTAATTTATCAATATTCTTCATACCTTCTCTTTTACTTAATGGTGCTAAATTTGTGTTTTGAATAAAGATTTCAACAGCATCACCGTTTATGTATGAATACTCCCGTAATGCCCAACCAATTGCTTTTTGTATGAAAAACTCATTTGAATTAGACATTAATTGACAGTATCTAAATAGTCTTTCTTGATCAGTTTTATCTTTAAATTTCATTTGAAAAAGGATAGCAGCTCTATTTAGCCATATATTTTCTGAAGTTATCCATTTCTCTGCATATTCTCCGATCAGCTCAGGATATATAAGAAAATGAAAACAAATTAACCTTCCAGCAAGAGTATCCACAGTATCCCACCATGATTTATCTAAAACTAAACTTTCATAAAATTGAATTCGCTCTTTTTCTGCTTTTTTATATTGGCGATCGAGTAAGGCTAGAGCTATATATTGAAATTCTCTTCCCTCTAAATCCCAAATCTCTCGGATTATTTTCATATCAGACGGATCACCGTTCATTTTTATAAATTGCTTAGTTAATCGTACTCTTTCAGGTGCTTTTATACCTAAAAATAGAAACTTATGTTTCATATAAGCTTCCATTGCTGGTCGATTCAGTTCATTTTTGTGCTCAAGAATATAATTTTTTAAATCTCTTGTGTATTTTTCCATTTTAATCTCCATATAGCGTTTGACTCCGCTTTCATTCCTTCTATTATAATGCTGCAATAAGTTGAATGGAAGTTTTTGTAGGCAAAATTGTGTAAATTTTTCGAAGATTAGTTTATGATTATTTCAGACGAAAGGAGGATTCTAATGCAACCAGCAGTTAAATCAAATGTAGTAAGTCAAAGTACTATGTATCAAATATTATTTGCCATTAGTTTAGGTCATTTATTAAATGATTCTATGCAAGCTGTAGTCCCTGCGATTTTTCCGATTTTAGAAAAGACAATGAATCTAACCTATACAGAAATTGGTTTCATTGCCTTCGTTCTCAATATGACTTCTTCTGTCATGCAACCCGTTTTTGGGATATTTTCTGATCGAAAACCTTCACCATTTTTACTTCCAATTGGGATGGCTTCAAGTTTACTTGGTATGCTATGTTTAGCATTTGCACCAAATTTAATCGTCGTATTGCTATCTGTATTATTAATTGGACTTGGTTCTGCTATTTTCCATCCAGAAGGTTCTAAAGTCGCTTATTTAGCTTCTGGATCAAAGAGAGGTTTATCACAAGCCATTTATCAAGTCGGTGGGAATACAGGTAATTCTCTTGCTCCTATTTTTACAGCTCTTATATTTGTACCACTCGGTCAAAAAGGAGCAGCATGGTTTACCATTTTAGCGGGAATTGGCATTTGCGTATTAATATATGTATCAATGTGGTATCGAGATAAGCTAAATGAAAACCTTATTCCGCAAAAAAATAAAGCTCAAATGAAAACTGAAAGTACACCTATAACAAAAGCTGTAAAGTTTGCAATTATCCTTTTAATTTTCATTACTTTTGCACGTTCTTGGTATTCTGCTGGAATCGGTAATTATTATCAATTTTACTTAATTAATAGCTATGGTTTATCAATTAAAAGTACACAATTATATTTATTTATTTTCATGATTTCTGGAGTAATTGGTACATTTATTGGTGGAACTTTAGCAGATCGATTCGGAAAACGAAATATGATATTATTTTCATTGGTTGGGACCTTCCCATTAGCATTATTACTGCCTCATGTTTCGTTAATTGCAGTCATTCCAATCTTATTTTTAATTGGGATCATCAGTTCAAGTTCTTTCAGTGTCATCGTAGTGTATGCTCAGGAACTAGTACCTGGAAAAGTAGGATTAGTTAGTGGATTAATTGTGGGCTTAGCGTTTGGAATGGGCGCATTAGGTGCTGTTCTACTAGGCGTTATAGCAGATGCAACAAGCTTAACTTTTGTAATGAATTTATGTAGTTATTTACCATTATTAGGTTTAGTTGCTTTTATGCTTCCAAACGATAAAGAGAAAAATTTATCTAATTAATATGCAATATACAAAAAAGCTCTTCTATAATAAGAAGAGCTTTTTTTATTTACCAACCCCAAAGCAATGTCCAGAGTGTACCAAATACAATTGTTACGGCTACAAATATTGCATAACCTAAATTAAGATATAATACAGACTTATCTTCATTCTCACCCATATGCATGAAAACAATCAATTGTAACCCACCTTGTAATAATGCAGTTACGATTAAAATCATTAATGAAATACGATATGGAATGTCTAAAAAATATACACTTAATGCAATGATCGTTAGCACAAGTGATTGGATGAAGCCAACCACTTGTTGCTTAGGAAATAGAGCACTCATCCAATCAGTCCTTTCACATAAACAAAGCTAAAGATAAAGATCCAAACTACGTCTAAGAAATGCCAGTATAAAGAATATATAAATGTTTTATTTGCTGTAGTTTCTGTAATTCCTTCACGATATGTCTGAATTAAAATTGCAATCCCCCAGAACATACCAAACGTAACGTGTGCACCGTGTGTCCCTAAGAGAACAAATAAAGCAGATAGTGCCCCACTACTTTGAAGAGTTGCTCCTTCATGTACATACGTGAAAAATTCTGTTATCTCAACACCAAGGAAAATTGCACCTAATGCTAAAGTAATGATCAAAAAGCTCATAAATGCTTTTTTATGATTTAGCTTAATTGCATTCACAACTAAACCAATTGTAAAACTACTCGTTAATAGTGCGAATGTTTCGATCATCACACCATTCATTTCAAATAATTCTTTTTGTGTCGGTGCAGAACCAGTATTGTTTGCTAATGTTAAATAAACAGCAAATAATGTACCGAACAAAGCAATTTCTGCTCCAAGAAATAACCAAAATCCTAAAATTCGATTAGAACTCTCTTCACCTAAACTATACAGAGGCTTGCTCTTCATATTGATCACCTCGTAATTTTTTCTCTGTTTCTATTACTTCTTCTTTATGAATATGGAATCCATGGTCTCGTTGGAATGAACGAGCGATTAAGCAAATCAATATTGGAATTGAGAAGATAATCGTTGGAACCCACCACTCAAATATTAGGAAGAATCCAAATGCCATAAACGCAGCACCTAAAATAAACGGTATCCCACTATTGCTTGGCATATGAATATCTTTAATCTTACCTTTTAATAATGATGTACCTTCTTTTTTGCTCTTCCAGAATGGATCTAATGAATCAATTGTTGGAATCACAGCAAAATTATAAGGAGCAATTGGACTACTTGTAGACCATTCTAACGTTCTAGCATTCCAAGGGTCTCCGTTTGTTTCTCTTGGTGCATATCGTACACTGTAATAAATATTGTAAACAAGTAAGATAAATCCGATTGCTAAACCAATAGAACCAATTGTAGCAATAAGATTTAATGGACCAAAACCAGACTCTGCACTATAAGTAAACGTACGACGAGTCATCCCTTTTAATCCTAATATGAATAATGGGAAGAATGTTACGTTAAAGCTAATCGTAATAAACCAGAACGTAATCTTACCGATTTTTTCATCTAATTTAAATCCAAATACTTTTGGGAACCAATAGTAGAATCCAGCTATTACTGCAAATACTGTACCAGGGATCAATACATAATGGAAATGCGCTACTAAGAACATCGTATTATGATATTGATAATCCGCACTTGCCATAGCAAGCATTACGCCTGTTACCCCACCAATAGTAAAGATTGGAATAAAGGCTAATGCGTATAACATAGGAACAGTAAACTCGATTTTACCTTTTCTCATTGTGAACAACCAGTTAAATATTTTCACACCCGTAGGTATACTAATTGCCATAGTTGTAATACTAAAGAAACCATTTACCATTGCGCCTTGACCCATTGTATAGAAATGGTGAACCCATACAACAAAGCTTAACGCTGAAATTGCGATCATACTAACAACCATACTCTTGTAACCATATAGATTTTTTCTTGAGAAAGTTGAAATAATTTCACTATAAATACCGAACGCAGGAAGAATTACGATATATACTTCAGGATGTCCCCAAATCCAGAACAAGTTCGCCCAAAGCATATCCATTCCGCCATTTGCCATTGTAAAGAATTGAGCTCCAAACATACGATCAAACATCATTAAAGCAAGAGCTACTGTTAATACTGGGAATGCAAATAAAATAATTACGTTTGTAATTAAGATACTCCAAGTAAACATCGGCATTTTCATTAATGTCATACCAGGTGCACGCATTTTTAAGATCGTTACTATAAAGTTAATACCGGTCATTAATGTACCTAAACCAGCTATTTGTAGTGCAATTGCATAATAGTTATTCCCTACACCCGGGCTAAATTCTTTACCCGCTAATGGGAAGTATGCTGTCCAACCTGCATCAGGTGAACCACCGATGATGAAACTTACATTTAATAACATTGCTCCGGCAAAGAATAGCCAGAAGCTAACTGCATTTAAATATGGAAACGCTACGTCTCTTGCCCCAATTTGAAGAGGAATAACAATGTTCATTAAACCGATAATGAACGGCATTGCCATAAAGAGAATCATAATAAGACCGTGTGTCGTAAAAATCTCATTATAATGTTGAGCATCTAAAATTTTTAAATCTGGACCCGCAAGTTGAGCTCGCATTAATAATGCATCAACTCCTCCACGGAATAACATTAATAGTGCACATAAAATATACATAACACCAATTCGCTTATGGTCAACTGTTGTTAACCATTCAGTCCATAAATAACCCCATTTTTTAAATTTGGTTAAACCAATTACAATAGCAAGTGATACTAACACAATACTTACCATTGCTCCATAAATCATTGGTTCACCTGTTACAAAAAAGTGATCCCATTTGAAACCCATTATTTATCCCCCTCCATGTCCATATCCATCTCGTGGTGGTCATGTGTACCACTTTCACTATCTGATGAACCATGATGATGGCCAGCATTTTCACCTTCTGGAGCTGGTCTAAATTCTAAATGAGTAGAAGTATATGTTTTTCTACCTAAATGTTCAATTTCTAGTAATTTATCAAACTCTTTTTCTGTAAGCGCAGGTGCTGTTTCTTTTACATCAGTCACCCAACTATTAAATTCATTATCGTTCATTGCTAATACTTCAAATTCCATACCAGCAAAGCCCTCGCCATTAAAATTACTATTTTTCCCTATGAATGAACCTTCACTTGAAGCAACAAAATTCAATTTTGTAACCATATCACTCATTGCATATTTTTGACCACCTAATTGTGGAACCCAGAAACTAGTAATTGGTCCGAAAGAATATAGACGGAATTCTACATGTCTATTTGTAGGAATATTCACATAGTTAACTGTTTCAATTCCTTGTTCTGGATATGAGAAGTGCCATTTCCAATTCGATGAACTAGCATAAATGACAAGCGTTTTATCATTTTCATGTCCTTTTGGTACAGTTTCAACAGCTGTTGTCGTTTTTACTGTTACGACTGATAAAATCGTTACGATTACAACCGGAATAACTGTCCAAATAATTTCAAGCCACTTACTTCCTTCTTCATGAGGAGGCTCATAATCTTCTGGTAGTTTACTAGCACGATATTTATTAATAATGACAATAAATAGAATATAAACGACTAATAATACCCCTAACATCATCAACATCGAAAAAATAATTGTATCTGCTTGTGTTTTTGCAACAGGTCCTTTTGGATCAAGAACGGCTATTTTGTCACAAGCACCCATAATGACCGCAATCATCATAACCATGATGCTCATTAGAAATTTTTTCATTTCATTCTTCCTTCCTCTAAATTAAGTAAAAGTTCAAAACGATTCTAAAATAGAATGCTAATTAAGTATGTTTATAAATTGTCACTCTAATGACAAACAATATC
>Ga0102589_1002746_pt1 | contig 19520 bp, 12 predicted proteins | sample AraplaMF_Col_mLB_FD_76858 | JGI IMG/M metagenome (GOLD analysis project Ga0102589, IMG submission 76858) | Arabidopsis root microbial communities from the University of North Carolina, USA - plate scrape MF_Col_mLB | ecosystem: Host-associated > Plants > Roots > Endosphere | place: USA... | reverse complement strand
CAGCTCATTAAGGCGACTCAGCTCCTTATTGTAATACCCCAGGTACACACCGGAACGAAGTACCTCTATCAGCGTTGGAATGCCTTGCATATCCTCGGTCGTAAATCGTTTTCCGCTCTCCTCGAGCCGATCAATGATCGCTTGCATGCGATTTTCGTCCGAATAAAAACGCCGAGTATCCTCATTCAATTTGAACAGCTCAGGAATCTTTTCCCAATCAATGCTTATCAGCAGATCTGTAAGCGCCTCATACGACATTGCATTCAAATCAGCCATGCTGTATGTGGACTGTTTGCTTATGCTCTTTAAAGCCTGGGCAGGTGGTTCCGGGATCCCTGGATCTTCAGACTGTTCTGCCATCGGCAGCCTTCCTTCGATATCGAGCGGCAAATCAGAAACAGAAGGATCTTGCTGTGCGATCACATTGTGAATTCCATACTGAGCGGCATCTTCCCGAACCTGCAATCCTCGCTCCTCAGCCGCCGCGAAGCCCGCTGTACTCCCCGTCGCGACAGTGGCCGCCAATAGAATTGAAGTCCACTTCATCCAGGCTTGTTGTTTCATCTGCTGTTTCTTCTGTTGTTTCTTCTGTTTTTTCGTCATTTGTTTCATCTGTTGTTTCATCTGCAGCTATCCCCCATGTGTGTGGTATACGTTCACGATAGATGAACGATAAACCTAATATCGGCGTCACACAGAGCTTCAGTCATGCAGCTTTATTCCTGTTTTTCTTTCCGAATAGCACTTTCGACTCATCGAAATCTTCCCAGATTTAGGACGAATACCATACATTTTCGTATCCCGTAAACCTTTACAAGGGCGCTTTCACCCATTTCATCATGATTGTCGAATTTTGCTAATAATAACGAAACCACTCTAAAATAGTTGACACAAATTCAGTCCTCTTTTCATATAACTAGAGAAAATACCCAATGAATAAATCATAAATTCTTGGAATTTAAGAGGTGTTTTATCTTTTTCTAGCAAAAATAATGGGCAGCTCTCCGCTGCCCAATCGATTATTATGTTAAGTTTTTACAGTAAATTCGTTTATAACCACCTTCCAGCAGCGGCGCTGATTCAACAAACTCCCAACCTTGTCTCTCGTAAAATCCAATATGATTCGTGTTCAAGTATAAATTATCATATCCGAGCCGCTTTGCCTCTTGTACAACATAATGTTCAAGCGCAGCCGCGACTCCTTGTCCCCTTGCTGCTTCCATCACATACAGGCTCGCCAGCCATGGGTACAAATCTTGACGACACTTAAAATCATTCATCCACAGCGATACCGTACCTACAGGCTGCTCGTCCAGCAAAGCCACGAACGTCATCGGTACACGGTCGACATGGACATGATGTTCTGTCGCATATTTGATCGCTTCGTACGGCTTATCGCTTGCCCATTGCTGCCACAGCCAACGACTCACCTGTTCCAGTAAATCCATTCGGTCTTTCAAATTAATAATTTGCAGCAAGATCGTATTCCCCTTCCCTTTTTACGAATTCACAAGTTGTAATGGATTCATTTGTTTCCTTTGTCGTAGCCCTATTTTCCGTTATCGTACCAAATCTACGAATACACGGACAACCCATATTTTAGCGACAACTATATCGATGGGATTCAAAAGAAGAAGGAAAAAATGGATTGACCCAATAAAAACCAGTGTGTTATGCTCTGTAGCAATAAGATTGAAAGGGTGACCTCAAGCCAATGATCTACTAATCCGATTCCGCATAAGAAAACATCGTATTTTACGACTTTTCTGGATAGGATTAGTGTGGGCTTTTTGACCATAACGAACGGACATTTACTGGCTTTTGCATGTATGCGGAGCAGTGTGTCTTTGTGTTCGCATGTCTGCCTCCTATCCAGCACTTTATGGATAAGGAGGTTTTTTGGTTTCTACAACTTGCTAGAACATCATCATTCATGTGGTGCAGTCACCAGTAAGGAGGCTTTCGTATGGTTACCTTTCTCAAAAACAACAAAATACTCGCAATATTAATGCTCAATATATTTATTGTGATGGTTGGTGTTGGCTTGATAACGCCCATCCTGCCTGAATTGATCATCGAATTCGACGCAAACGGACAAGCGATGGGATTGTTAGTTGCCGCTTACGGCATTACTCAATTCCTGCTGTCCCCGCTTACAGGCAGCCTATCTGATCGATATGGAAGAAAAACGTTTATTCTTGCCGGGCTTGTCATTTTCAGTGCTGCGAAGCTGCTGTTCGCCGTTGATGATGCGTTATGGATGCTCTATGCCTCAAGGCTCCTAGAAGGGGTCTCAGCAGCTCTGATTGTTCCGCCTATGATGGCCTACGTAGCGGATATTACCACTACTGACGAACGTGCGAGAGGCAATAGCTTGCTCGCCGCAGCCATGTCCTTCGGATTTGTAGTCGGGCCTGGATTAGGTGGATTCCTTGCCGACGAGAGCCCCTCTCTATGTCGCCGCGGGTGCAGCCATAGCTGCAACTGTTTTTTCAGTAATACGCTTGCCAGAAAGCTTGTCCAAACAGCAAATGGAGGCGGCGCAGGCACATGTGGCAAGCAAGGAATCGATATTCAAGTTGTATGCCAAATCAATAACGTCCAAATATGCGATGCTCTTCATGCTTGTACTGGTAATGACTTTCGGACTCGCCAATTATGAATCTGTGCTCGGCTTATATGTAACGACTCGAGTCCAATTCACTGCACAGCATATTGCCATCATTCTAACCACCGGAGCTATAATCGGGGTTGGCATGCAAGCTTTGCTTGTCGCGAAAATCATTCAGGCATTCGGCGAAACGAAGGTAATCAAAGGCTCTCTTCTCTTAACGTCAACTGCCTATATTGTACTTTTATTCGCTACTCATTTTTGGAGCATATTCCTTGTCACTTCCATCATATTTTTTGCAACATCCATGCTTCGGCCAGCGTTGAATACGCAATTATCCAGGATGGCAGGCAATGAGCAGGGGTATGTAGCCGGGATGAATAATGCTTATATGAGCGTTGGAAATATTGTGGGCCCCACTTTGGCTGGTTTCTTATTTGACGCCAATATATTCGCTCCATTTATAGCTGGCTGCTGCATTCTTTTCATCACTTTTTTAATGATAGTTAGATGGAATTAATTGAGAGTGAATCCAGCTCGCAACCAATCATTTCGAAGATTGGAATTAGAAGCGAATTGACCTTGTTCAACCTCAGCGACAATGACACATTTAGAGGAAGAAAAAAATCCCGCGTCCGTGCTCGGACGCGGGATTTTTTGCTCATTTCATTTTCCAACTGGTAACTTTAACAACCGCTTCGTCGGCGTTCTTGAGGTCTGCTTTCCCCATATCCCACAGCTGGCTCCATTGCTTTACACGGTTCTTGCCATTAGGCGGCTTATTGTATTTATTGGTATCTACAATTTTTGTTCTCTCGTCATAAAATTTCTTCATAAATGTCTTCTCGTCGTTACTTTTGCCTGAACGGGACAAAAGGCCTTCAAGTGTTCCTGAATCTCCAGTAGCGCCCTGATTTAAGGCTGTATCAACAAAGGAACCGATCGTCACAGCAGAATTGAATCCACGTTTGCGCGCTTGCTCCACGCTGTATTTTATGTAAACCTTATAAAAGGTTTGCCACATTGCCTCTCTCCACGCATCATTGTTCTCCAGTTTTTTGATTTTGCCACAGAACACTTTTTCGCTATCCTTAATGTTCAATATCGATCCTTTCATTGACCCCTTAACACCAATTCGAGACAAGCCTCCTTCAACCGAAGGATTGGAAGCACCACTAGCAGCGTCGAATTCCTTGAACAAGGTCGGGCCGTCCGGATGTTTGTCTCTGTCTCCCCCTGTCGTGGCTCCGAATAAGCCGATCGTATAGCCGCGTTCATCATCAATGTCCTCGCAGTACCCATAAAACTCGGTCCATTTGAGCGAGTCCTGCTCGGGTTTGTTAATAAGCTTCATAATATTGTCCCACTGCTCGCCATCAAGCCCTGTATTGGCACGAAGGAACTTAAGCGTCTTCGGTGAAAAATTGTCATCATGAGAGCTTGCGGCAGAAGCCTTCGATGGTAGGAGAGCACTAATTCCGGACAAGGAAACAAGTAAAGAAAATGAAAGCAGGACGACCAGTAATTTTGTTTTTTTCATAATTGACTTTTCGTTGAACAAAACATTAGCACCTCCAAAAATAATGGGTTAATGCGAAACTTCAAGCGATACTTCAAACGAAATTCCATCTCCTTCCTTCAACATAGAAAAACGATGCAATGTTGCTTGATTTGCTGTTGCTTCAGCATGCTACCCCTGATAAGTATGAAACTACATCAAAAACAATTCTTTACTTATTTGTGAATCGAGTAGGAGGCTACACATTAGTTGAGTAGCCGACCTCTCACACCACCGTACGTACCGTTCGGTATACGGCGGTTCAACCGCTTAAGTGCAATTGACGAAGGCGCTCGTACTGAGCAGGGAAGTCATAATATCCTGCCTGTGCGAGCCTTTCGTTTGTTACAGAGCGATTCAGTACTGCGCTTCCGGCTATCCGCCAGTAGCCCAGCCTTGTGTTCCCCCATTGGTAAGCCTGCCACTCCGGCACGCCCAGCTTTCGCAGGTTTTGTACCTTTGTTCGTGGCTTCTTCCACTGTTTCCAGATGTACATCCGCATCCGTCTTCGCAGCCATTCGTTCCAATTTTGCAGGATTCGCTTCATGTCAGCTACGTAGAAATAGCCGACCCAGCCGCGAATGTAGACTTTCACGTTCTCCATGACTTGCCGTGCATTCTTGCCCTGGCTTCGACTTGTTAGCTTTTTCAGCTTCTTCTTGGCCTTGGCAAGGGATTGGCGGTGTACGCGTATGTATACGCCATTTCCATTCTTTCCTAACGCAAATCCGAGAAATTTGAAATGTTTCTGCGCCACGGCGCTGACGACCTTGCTCTTCCGCATGTTCATTTGGAGCTTTAGCTTTTGTTCCAAATACGTCCGGCTGGATTCCAGCAGTCGCATGGCTGCTCGCTTGCTCTTCGCAAGCACGACGATGTCATCCGCATAGCGGATGACCCTCACGCCTCGGCTTTCCATCTCCTGATCGAATTCGTTCAGATAGATATTTGCCAAAAGCGGAGACAAAGGTCCACCCTGGGGTGAGCCTTCTTCTGTTGCCTGCCGCACGCCGTTTTCCATGACTCCGCTTTTCAGGTACTTTTTGATCAGGTTGATGACGCGTTTATCCTGGATTTGTTTGCGCAGCAGATTCAAAAGCAGCTCGTGGTTCAACGTGTCGAAGTATTTCGACAGATCGATTTCAACCGCATGTCCATAGCCTTGCACGACATACGCTTTTACTTTTCGAATGGCTTGCTGCGCACTTCGTCCCGGGCGGTAGCCGTAGCTTCCGTCCGAGAAGATCGGCTCGAACAACGGTTGCAACTGCTGGGAGATCGCTTGCTGGATCACCCGATCTATTACGGTCGGGATGCCTAATTTTCGCACGCCGCTTCCATCTGGTTTAGGGATCTCCTTGCGCCGCACCGGGCTTGGTTTATATTTCCCATCCCGGATACTTTGCAAGAGTTCGTCTCTGTTATCTCGCAGCCACGGTAGTGCCGCCTCGACGGTCATTCCGTCGATTCCCGGAGCCCCGTTGTTGCTTTTGACCTGCTTGTAGGCTCTATTCAGGTTGTCCCTGTTTAGTATCTTTTCAAGCAGGTCGTTTGCACCATCTCTTTCTGTACCTTCCCGAACTTCGATGCTCCGCGCTCCTGCATACCCTTCGCGTTCCACGCTATCTCTTTGCCGGCAGCCCTTTCGGTATTCTGCTTTCATCGCATCGATTCTCCTTTTAGTCTGTACTCGAGACTACGATTGTTCAGCCCTTCCGCTCACCGCTGTTGCGGCTCGCGTACTATGGCGTCTGCTGACTTCTCACAGCAAGCTTTACTCCGTCTTTCGGATTTTTTTTCCTACTCCACGTCTGTGAGATCTCCCCGGGTAAGAGCGATAACTTTCCCCTCATCCATCTGCCACATCTACATGATGGGATTCGGGCAGTATTGGACTTTGCTTTGCATTGCAAGCTCGTCCGTCCCAGCATGCCTTATATGTGATTTCTGTTCGTCAGACCGAGGGTTTGCCTCCGGCTTCCTTCAGATTCGGCCTCACGACCGACACCCTTGCCTTCAGCTAACAGTTCCTACTGCCAAGCCTGTAGTGGACTTTCACCACCTAGTTATCGCCCATGCCGGGCGCACAATATGGAAAAAGACGGGAGATATAAATCCCCCGTCTTCTTCATGTAAACGTTATTCTTCATTACACTAATTCGCTTCCACCTGTGGAACGACGGCTTGATGCAGTGCGATGTCGAGCTCCGCTGCATATTGATTACGCTGTTCTTCCGTCCAGCCGAACGCAGAAGCCATGTAAGCAATGACCGGCTGCTTCCAATCCCGTACCCACTGGATGTTAAAGAAGAGTGCACCCGTACGGCGAATGAAGAAATCCACCGGCTTCAACGTCATTTCCTCTTCGATGGCATATACGAGCGGGACAAGCACCTCTAGCGGAAGACCGCTTCGTTCCGTCTTGCTCTGATATTGATCCGCCAGGTCGAAGATTACATCCACATTTGAGCCATACATACGTGCCCATCGCTTGGCTAGTGACCCATCAAGTCCATTTCGTATGCCTTCATTCATTTTGCTCTCCACGAAGCTCGGGAAATCGGTCGAGCCACCTACATGCCCGCCTGATATGGGCATCTGCTTCGTCATTGCAGCTGTAAACGCAATTCCTTCTTCTTGGCTGAGCAACTTCATGACCAAATCAACGATCATTTCAGCCATTTTGCGATATCCAGTCAGTTTGCCGCCTGCAATCGTGATCAATCCTGAAGGAGATTGCCAAATCTCATCCCTGCGGGAAATCTCGGATGCATTTTTTCCTTCTTCATAGATAAGCGGCCTTACCCCTGCCCAGCTCGATTCAACATCGTCTGCGGTAAGCTGAAGCGAAGGAAACATATATTGAATCGCCTTCATGATATAATCACGGTCTTCCTTCGTCATGACAGGTTGAACCGGGTCTGCCTTATAGAACGTATCCGTTGTTCCCACATACGTTTTTCCGTCGCGCGGAATTGCGAATACCATTCGGCCATCCGGAGTGTCGAAGTAAATCGCTTGCTTGAGCGGAAACTTCGACTGATCGATGACGAGATGCACCCCTTTGGATAGTTGAAGATGCTTGCCTGTCTTCGAATGATCCTTATTACGAAGCTCATCAACCCAAGGGCCTGCCGCATTGATAATCTTCTTGGCACGGAATTCGAACGCTTCCCCATCCAATTGATCAACAACACGGACGCCAACAATTTTTCCGTTTTCATACAAAAACGAATCTACCTTCATATAGTTCAGAGCCATGGCTCCATTCCGAACGGCTTCCTTCATGACTTCAATTGTCAACCGCGCGTCGTCGGTTCGATATTCTACATAATAACCGCCACCCAAGAGCCCTTCCTGCTTCAACAGCGGCTCGCGGCTAAGCGTCTCTTGTTCCGACAGCATGCGGCGTCGCTCGCTGCGCTTAACACCTGCCAGAAAGTCGTAAACACGCAAGCCGATACCAGTGCTGAATTTGCCGAACGTTCCGCCGCGATGAAGCGGAAGCAGCATCCATTCTGGTGTTGTTACATGCGGTCCATTCTCATATACAATGGCGCGCTCCTTGCCGACTTCAGCTACCGTCTTCACATCAAATTGCTTCAAGTAGCGGAGACCGCCATGCACTAGCTTCGTTGAACGGCTAGACGTCCCTGCGGCGAAATCCTGCATCTCGAATAGTGCAGTTCTCAATCCTCTCGTTGTCGCATCCAACGAAATCCCTGCGCCCGTAATCCCTCCTCCAATAACGATCACGTCAAGCGGCTTCTGACCCATTGCTTGTACGATAGATTTGCGCTTCTTAGCGGAAAAAACAGTTGTCATATGATAACCTCCCTCGTCGAAATGACGGCTTGAAAATAAGTAGTAATCGCTATTGCTCACATTAAATACAAAAAAACCGCAATAACACTAAAGTCATAGACTAAAGTGCAATTGCGGTTCTCAATTCTCCAACCGAATTTAAATATTAACTTATTTAAAATTGTAGCATATTCGTGTTCTTATTTAAATACTTTTGTTGCCTCAATGGCTTTGCCCCAGCCGGAATACAAGGCATTGCGGCGTTCTTCCTGCATGTACGGTGTAAAGGTACGATCAATGCTCCATTGTGCCGCTATCTCGTCCCGGTCGCTCCAGTATCCCACAGCCAAACCGGCAAGGTATGCCGCGCCTAGTGCAGTTGTTTCAAATACTTGCGGGCATTCCACCGGTACGCCCAGCATGTCGCTCTGGAACTGCATCAGGAAATTGTTCTGAATTGCTCCTCCATCCACACGCAGCTTGGTCAGCTTGATGGACGAATCGGCCTCCATCGCAGTCAATACGTCTTTCGTTTGATAAGCGAGCGATTCCAATGTTGCGCGGATGAAGTGTTCTTTCGAAGTGCCGCGCGTCAGGCCGAAGATCGCGCCTTTCACCTCACTGTCCCAGTACGGCGTACCCAATCCGACGAAGGCTGGAACGACATACACGCCGTCTGTTGACTCCACCTTGCTTGCATACAGCTCACTATCCTTGGATTCCTTGATCATGCGCAAGCCATCGCGAAGCCATTGAATAGCGGAGCCTGCAACGAATACGCTTCCTTCCAGCGCATACTCTACTTTGCCGTCTATCCCCCAAGCGATCGTCGTTAGCAGCCCATGCGAGGATTTCACAGCCTGTTCGCCAGTATTCATCAACATGAAGCAGCCTGTGCCATACGTATTTTTGGCCATGCCCTGCTGGAAACATGCTTGACCGAACAGTGCCGCCTGTTGATCTCCCGCAGCGCCCGCAATCGGAATCTCCTCGCCGAAGAAATGGAAGTCCGCCGTTTTGCCGTATACTTCGGAAGAAGAACGCACCTCTGGAAGCATCTGCTTCGGAATCGTAAGCAGCTCCAGCAGTTCATCGTCCCACCTCAGCTCATGTATATTGTACATAAGGGTACGTGAAGCGTTGCTATAGTCGGTTACATGCACATTGCCGCCCGTGAGCTTCCAAATAAGCCATGTATCGATTGTCCCGAACAATAGATCGCCGCGCTCTGCCTTTTCCCGCGCGCCGGGAACGTTATCGAGAATCCATTTGACCTTAGTACCCGAGAAATAGGAGTCAATGAGAAGCCCCGTCTTGGATCGGAACAGTTCTCCGTAACCTGCCTCCTGTAATTCATCGCAGATGGACTTCGTCTGTCTGGATTGCCATACGATCGCATTGTATACCGGACGACCAGATTCCTTATCCCACACGACAGTCGTCTCGCGCTGGTTCGTAATACCGATGCCCGCAATTTGTTTTGGCTTCACGCCGGATTCAATGAGGCATGTCGCGATGACGGCCAAAATCGTACCCCAGATCTCCTGTGCGTTGTGTTCTACCCAGCCCGGTTCAGGGAAAATTTGCGTAAATTCCTTCTGGGCAACGTGGACAATATGTCCATCTTTGTTGAACAAAATGGCTCTGGAACTCGTTGTGCCTTGATCAAGAGATAAGATGTACTTTTCCATATAAAATTCCCCCATATTCAGTAGTGGTGAATCCCTATCGATTGAATCATCATGATTCATTTCATCGTGATCCATGCAAGAGGCTTGAGTGATCATGCACATCACGGAAAAATTATTGATTATACTCTAGCGATAGTACTTATCTAACAACATTTTTTCTAGACAAGAACAACGAAAATACTAGGATAACAAGTGCGGTACCTGATACTGCCCATATTACTGCATCAGACTGACCTAAAAATACATTTTTATAAAACAGCCCACCGAGCGAACCTCCGAGCAGCGGCCCAACGACGGGTATCCAGGCATATTTCCAATTGGAACCGCCCTTGCCTGCGATCGGCAGCAGCATGTGCGCGATTCGCGGCCCCAGGTCGCGTGCAGGGTTGATGGCGTATCCCGTTGTTCCTCCCAACGATAACCCTATACTGACAATGAGAAATCCAACAACCAGTGGATTCAAACCATCCGTGAACTTGTTGGCGCCAATCGCCAAAATACCGAGAACCAAGATGAACGTTCCAATCATTTCACTAATTAAGTTGGAGAATGGATGATAGACGGCTGGACTTGTCGCAAACACACCCAGCTTCGCACCCTGATCCTCCGTCAGTTTCCAGTGCGGCAAATAATGCAGAAATACAAGAACAGCTCCTACAATAGCGCCAAGCATCTGTGCCGCTATGTACGACGGTACATCAGCCCAAGGGAAATTCCCAATAAATGCGAGCCCCAATGTAAGTGCCGGGTTGAGATGGGCTCCGCTTATCGAACCTACGGAATATGCCGCAACCGCGACAGCCAAACCCCATCCCATCGTAATGACGATCCAGCCCGAATTAGCGGCATACGATTTCTTTAGCGATACCCCTGCACATACGCCCCCGCCGAGTGCAATCAGTATCATGGTCCCAATAAATTCTCCCCAAAACGCCGACATAATGACCCCTCCTGTTGTTCATTCCTGTTAAGAAAATGCAAAGAGACCTACGATCAAGTACACGTCGCATCTGCTGCAAGCAGAGATGACAACGCGTTTGAAAGTAGATCTCCAAGTCTCCGTAACAGTATTAACTTGATTCAAATTTTATTTAAAATTGTAAGCGTTGTCAATCACTTTTTTTCATATTTTGTCCATAATTTCGTATTCGAGGTCGTAACCGCCTCGGCACCAGCTTGCAGAGCGAGTTCCACATCTTCGCTCGTCGAGATGAACCCCCCTGCCAAAATTGGTAGGCTTGTTCGTTCTTTCACTTTGCGAATGACGTTCGGCATACCCCCTGGTAATACTTCAATGACATCGGGCTGCGTCGTCTGCAGCAGCTTGCAACTCTTCTCCAGAGCGCTATTGTCTATCAAGAAGATGCGCTGTACAGCTACGACGCCTTTTTGCTTCGCTTTTTGAATGACGCTGGATTTTGTCGACAAAATCCCGTACGGCCGATACTCCTGACAAAGGTACTCCGTCGCGTGAGCGTCGCTTTGAAGTCCTTGGATCAGATCGATATGCAAAAATAATTTCTTGTTCGCTTGATGCACCATACTGCAGGCGTGCTTAAGTTGAGCGATATGGACATCGAGCAGGACCAAATATTCGTATGGTGAAGCTACGGCTTTCTCCAAGTCTTTCATTTGCCTCGATGCGGGCAATATTCGCTGTTCATAAAAATTCATTGGTCGAGCCCCTTCGGTTGAATCGATCTCAAGTTATTCCTATGCTGTGGTAATTCTGTTCATACCTTTCTAATAGTAAGTGTGATTTTGCTCATATGCAAGTGTTTTATATCTTACGGTTCATGCAGCCACATGGAAGTAAATGTGGAAAGGAACCTTGATTCATAGGATCGAAGGTTCCTTTTCCTTGTATGATCTGACATTCCTCAGCAAAGGAGTTATGCCTGTCCTTGGAGGCTTGCATAATAGGTGCCATGTTGAAGTAAGCTTCGGTGCGTGCCATGCTCCGCAACGGCTCCCTCCTTCATGACGAAGATAATATCCGCATTTTCCACGGTCGACAAGCGGTGGGCAACCATGATGGTCGTCCTCCCCTGCATCAACTGCTGCAATGCCTTTTGCACCCAGTGCTCCGATTCCGTATCAAGCGCCGACGTCGCCTCATCAAGGAGCAGGATCGGTGCATTTTTGAGCAATGCTCGTGCAATTGCGATCCGCTGGCGCTGCCCGCCGGACAAGGAGGCGCCCCGCTCCCCTACTGAAGTCTGATATTGATCTGGCAGCTCCTCAATAAAATGATGGGCGTATGCGGCTTGCGCTGCAGCCACCACTTCCTCATGGGATGCTTGCGGGTTGCCGTAACGGATATTCTCTTCGATTGTTCCGCTGAACAAAAATGCTTCCTGCGGCACATAGGCAATCAATCTGCGAATTTCCTCCAGCGTATAATGCCCGAATGATTTGCCTAGGAGGCGAACATCCCCTCTTTCAACCGGATAAAATCCGAGCAACAGCTTGATCAGTGTGCTCTTCCCACTGCCGCTGGCGCCAACGATAGCTGCTACTTGTCCCGGATATACCTTCATCGAGACTTGGGATATGGCTGTTTTTCCAGCAGCATAGGAGAATTCAACATCATCTAGTTCGAGCATCGGTGCTGCCGTGTTGGTATGACTATCGATGTCGTCGGCCTTTTCAATTGTACCAGTTTGTTTCACAGTGTCGTTGTTCAGATCAGGTCTAAGGGTCATATCACGTATGCCATCATCGCTCTTGATCCCACTGCCGAATCTCACCGGCTCTTCTTCTTCATGAAGCAGCTCCTGAACACGTCTTGCACCAGCCAATGAGTTTTGGATAAGCGACATCGTAGTGCCGACATTCATGAACGAATGAGTCAAGTGAATTTGCAGTACGGCCAATGCCGCTACCGTCCCCATTGTAATGAACCCGTATGCATACAGCAAACTCCCAATAACAATAATTCCGCAAAACGTAATGTAACTGACGAAATGATTGACCGCTGCGAGCAGACCCTTCTTATGGGCAATTTGACTCGATAGTTCCGTTACTTGCTCGTTCAGCGCTTCATATTGTCCATAGATCGGCTGAATGCGGAACAGCTTTACCAACTGAATCCCTCCAAGGAAATCGGAGAATTTCTCAGTCAGCTTAGCGGTCACATGCAATTGGCGATCATATAGATTCCGCACCGTATTTACGAATCGCGAGCTAATATAGAAGGATAAGAGCAGCACGAGTAAAGAAACGCAGGCAAATTGCCAGTGCAGCGCGAACATCATGATGATTGAACCAAAACTAATCATAATCTCGAGCAGCATGGCGAACAGGATGCCGCAGTAGGTCACTTCCAGTGTCGACACATCATTATTCATCCGGGACAGCAGCTCGCCGTTGTGAGTTCGCTCTAGCATTGACATTCGCAGGCTGCACATCTTCCGATACAAGCGCTCACGTATGTTCGCCAGCGTCAGTTCCACACTTCGATGGAACAAATACGTGAACGGCGGAGCTATCAGGTTCAATAGCAGGATGGAGCCCCCTAAAATGTACAGTCCTCCATACATAAGGGATATATCATTTGACTCGGCATAATTAACCAGACTCTGCACTAACAAGCTGAAGGATAAAATAAACAGGGTGTTTACGGCGCCGCTCGCAATCATACCAATGTAATAATGCAGCTTGTGCTTTTTGCTCATGAAATTCATCATGCCGACTATTTCTTTCCCGTATGAAATCATGTCAGATAGTTTCACGTGCAGGCCACCTCCTCCCGCCCTGATGGCTCAGCAGAGAATTGTCGATGATATAAGCTGGCGTAAGCGCCGCCCTTGTCCAATAATTCATCGTGCGTTCCCGCTTCGACGATCCCTCCGCCTTCCATCACCCATATTTCATCTGCGTGTTGAATGGTTGACAAGCGATGCGCGATGACGATCGTTGTTCGGTCTTTCATGAGCGTGTCGAGCGCTTGTTGAACGAGATGTTCAGACTCCGTATCCAAGGCAGATGTCGGCTCATCGAGCAGCAGTATAGGCGCATCCTTCAAGATCGCTCGCGCAATCGTAATTCGCTGCCGCTGACCACCTGACAGCAAGCCTCCACGCTCTCCGACCTCCGTCTGATAGCCATCCGGGAGTTCCATAATAAAAGAGTGCGCATGAGCAGCCTTAGCTGCCTCGACAATATGATCAAACGCAGCATTAGGCCTGCCGTATCCGATATTGTCGGCTATCGTTCCGCTGAACAAGTAGGAATCCTGCGTGACGACAGACAGGTTCGAACGCAACTCTTCTGGATTCCAATCCGATACGGAATGTCCATATACGCGTATCGTTCCTCCGTTGCTAGGCAATGAATAAAATCCACATATCAGCTTTATTACAGTGCTCTTCCCGCCACCGCTGGCGCCGACTAACGCCACGGTCTTCCCCCGCTCCACCGCGAAATTCAAATTTCGAAGCAATAGCGGTGAATCCTTCTCATAGGCAAAGCTAACCTGTTCAAAGGCGATCGGCATTTGATCCCGTATGCCACCATCATTCAAACTGTCGTCTGCAAGCTTCTCTCCTTGCTGTTCGGCAGGTTGGGACGCAACATCATAGATCCGCTTCAATGCACCGCCCATCTCGAACGTATGTGTGATAAGCGTCGGAATGTTTTGCAGCGGCTCGAGACATAGATTGAGCAGGTAAAGAAATGTAATCAGCTCTCCTGTGCTGAACGAGCCTTGTGAAATTAAATAACTTCCATATAGAACGGAAAAGATGACCGGACTCATCATAAGCGTAAATAAGATTGGCGTAATGATGGCTTCTCTTTTGCTGACGGCAAGCTTCTTGAGTAGGGTGAGCTGCAGCAGCGATTGATAGGAACGGAACAACAAGCCTTGCAGCAAATAGCTTTTGACAAGCACCATGCCGTTCAATGTGTCCTGCACGATGGCATTCATCTGTCCCGTGCTCTCCTGTGCTTCTTCTGTCAATTGCTGCAGCTGCTTGCCAATCCACTGAGATACGAATAAAGAAACTGGCACAAGTAATATGCTTAGCAGCACAAGCTCCCACCGGATCCAGAGTAAATAAGCAAAGCATCCGATAAACAGCAGAGGATGATAGAACCATTGCGGCAAGTCGCGTATCATGAACTGGTTTATGATTTGCATGTCATTTGTGAATCGTGAGACCATATCACCCGAGTGCTGCTTATCCAAATAATGGACAGGAAGCTTCCCGATATGACGCATCATAGAGTTGCGTACATCCCGCATTGCACGGGCGCTCCCTTTTTCAACCCCGAATGTCATCATGTACTTCGCGGGAACGCCTACTGCAATAACGACAAGCACCATATACACGGTATTGACGACTACCTGCCCATCCCCTCGTTCAGCCTTGGCGGTCAGTTGTTGAATCAAACTGCCCGTCCATATTTCGATCAACGCCGCAGTAATGGCACATAGCATACCAGCAATTAACCAGCCCTTGTGCGACTTCGCGAATGATACTAGCCATGCCACGGACTTCCATAGGGTAAACACACCTTTTTCTTTTCGCTGCTTCACGATACGGTCTCCCCTTTTTGTCCCATAGTCGCGGCACCGCTCACAAACTGCCCCCTTCGCCAGCATTCAAGCTTTGCCTCGACGAAGTCGAGCAGTCTGTGTGCATAAGCAGGCTATGAGCATCAGTTGGCCTGTGTACTTCAGTTAGCTGTGTACTTCAGTTAGCTGTGTACTTGTTAGCTGTGTGTATCAACAAGCTGTATGCATCAGCGTCCTTTGTACTTCAGCAGTCTGTGTGCATTCAGCACCTTATCGCCAACTGGTGCAGACTTGCAAGCATGCCTTTCTTCATCAAGTGCCAGAAATCTGTACAACTAGTGGGTAACCATTGTTTGCTCGAGAATATGTCGAATGATTGCTTGCATGACGTTAGCGTTCGCTTCTAAGAAAGGCGGTTGAAGCACATCTTCGTGCACACCGCGGAGGTTGTATTCCACATACCTGCCGCGAGTAGCCTCCTGCCATGTTGCGAGCTGCTCCCCATCTGCCTGGTTCACCTCGGATGGCTCCGCCATCAGTGCATGAATATTGGCATCGATGATATCGGAGTTAACGAGTTCAGTCGCGTACGACCAGTACGCCCTCATCTTGTTCTTCACCTGATCGCGGAGAAGCGGATGGTGAACCAGCATTTCTTTCAGCTCCTCCACACCATCAATCATCTGATCAATGTCGCCGTCGAATTCGTCTACTTCATGCACCTTCAGCTTCCGCAAGGAATCAATCATGATGACATCCGATACCGGATACCCTCTGGACTCCAGCGCTTTCGCAACCTCGAACGTCAGGTTGCCGCCTAGAGAATAACCGAGCAATACAAATGGCGGCTGCGGTTGAACAGCAAGGATAGCATCCACGTATCGTTCAAGCAGTTCCTCCCGAGTATCAGCATCATCGATAAAGTCGATGCCATGCAGGATGCAGTGATGATCCAGTTGCTTAGCCAGCTCCAAGTAGCTGAGACCGTAGCCAAGTCCCGGAGGGAAGCAGAAGACAGGGATATGACCGTTTTCGTTCAATTTCATAAAATGATTTCCTGCCTTGCCTGCAAGTTCGGATTTCAACATCTCGTACGCCATCGCTTCAATTGTCGGTTCCCGGAATACGCTGTGAATTGGGATTTCAACCTCAGTCTCGGTATAGACACGCTCTACAAGCTTCATCAGGCTTAAGGAATGTCCGCCAAGCTCGAAGAAATTATCCTTAACGCCTACCTGACCAAGCCCGAGCACCTCCCTCCATATGTGAGCGAGCAGTACTTCTTGTGGCGTGCGTGGAGCCACGTATTCCGAAGCCGCCTGCACATGCAATTCAGGAGCCGGAAGTGCCTTCCGGTTCACCTTGCCGTTCGGTGATAATGGAAGCTTATCGAGCTGTACGAAGTAGGATGGAAGCATGTATCCCGGGAGCTCCTGAGCCAAAGCTATCCGCATCTCACCAGCCGTAATCGGACGACCTGCTACATAGTAAGCGCATAGGCGCTTCTGCCCGTCACTTTCCTCCCTGACGATGACCACAGCTTCTTGGATTGCCTCAAGGTCTAACAGATGAGCTTCGACCTCACCAAGCTCGATTCGATAACCACGTATTTTCACCTGATCGTCTATCCGTCCCACATACTCTATCGTTCCGTCTGAAAGCCATCTTGCCAAATCACCCGTTCGGTACATGCGATCACCCGGAACGAACGGGTTATTCACGAACTTGGCTCCCGACAATTCTGGGCGGTTCAAATACCCTACGGCTACTCCATCTCCCGCTACGCATAACTCACCAGCTACGCCAATCGGCTGCAGAACGTCTCCCTCGCCAACGATATATACGGCCGTATTGCCAATCGGGCGCCCGATCGGTATCGTTACGGCGCTGTCAGCTACTTCATCAACGTTGTGGCTAGTCGCAAATACGGTGCTCTCCGTTGGCCCGTATACATGCTTAAGCTTGCCTGGGCCCAAATGCCGAAGCGCCTTGCGCACATGGCTCACAGATGCGCGTTCACCACCGAACAATATCGCGCGCATATGGCGTAGACTGTCCACTCTCAAGTCGACGAGCAGATTGAGATAGGCAGTAGTAATGAACATGACCGAAATCTTCTCGATCTCGATGGTGTCGGCCAGTCGTCCAGCGTCGAGCACTACCTCGCGCGGAATCAGTACAAGCTTCGCTCCATTCATCAAGGCGCCAAATATGTCGAAGGTTGAGCCGTCAAAAGCGTAGCTGGATAATTGCAGCACCGTGTCATGCTGATCGATCTCGATATATTTCGCATCCCGCACTACTCTAACGATGTTGCGGTGAGTTGTTAAATTCCCCTTCGGCATTCCCGTTGTACCTGACGTGTAAATGACGTAGGCGAGATCAGAAGCCCCATTATGCTGCTCCAGATTCGTGCCATCTGCGTGATAGGAGTCCTCATCATCTACAAGTACAACCATGCAATCCGCAGCAATATGGTTCGACTGCAAATGACGTTGCACGACTAGAAGCGATGCTCCCGAATCGTCGATCATGTATCGAATGCGTTCTTCCGGATAATCCGGATCAATTGGCACATATGCCCCGCCTGCCTTCAGGGTCGCCATAATCGCCACAATCATGTCTAGCGAACGATCTGTCATTAGACCTACGAAGCGGCCGGCTTTTACACCCTTACCTCGCAGTGTTCTCGCCAAACGATTCGACCGTTCATTCAACTCGCGGTATGTGAGCCGTTCTTCTCCGAATTGGATAGCAACCGCATCCGGCGATTTCTCTGCCTGCTCTTCAAACAAATGTTGAATCGTCTTCTCCCGCGGATAACTCGTTATCGTATCATTAAATACCAGCTTTACTTGCTCTCTTTCCTGCAGGCTCATCATATTCAGTGACATTAGCTTCGCATTCGGTTCTGCGATGATGGCATCTATTAATTGCACGAAATGTTCTCCCATCCGCCCCGCAGTCTCTTTCGCATATAAAGCAGTCGCATAGCCTAGTCCACATAGTATCCCTTCTTCATTCTGTTCGGCATGGAAGGTCAAATCGAACTTCGCGACAGAATGGCTGTGCGGGTATGGACTTATCCGAAGCCCATCGATATGGAAGGAACTCTGCTGTTCATGCTCAACACTGAATATCGTATCGAACACTGGATTTCGGCTCATATCCCGAGACTTATGAACCTTCTCTACCAACGTTTCGAACGGATAATCCTGATTCTCGAATGCGGCGAGGGCCGTATCCTTCACCTCCGCCAACAGTTCCGCGAAGGATTTCTCACCAGTTGGATAATTGCGGATGGCGAGGGTATTGACGAACATCCCAACCAGCGGCTCCAATTCCGTATGATTGCGGCCCGCGATCGGTGTTCCGACAATGATATCGTCCTGTCCCGTATATTTGTGCAGGAGCACGGTATATGCTGCAAGCAGAACCATATATAAGGTTGCGCCGTAGTTTGCCGCTAATCGTTGCAGCTGCTCGGCCTGACTGTTCGTTAAGGTGAACAAGGCCACATCACCTTCGAACTGCTGTACAGCCGGTCGCACATAATCGGTCGGCAATTCGAGCGTCGGCAGTTCTCCGTCCAATTGCTTCAGCCAATAGGATTCCTGATGCGCAAGCTTCTCTGCATATTCATTGGATTGCTGCCATACAGCATAGTCCTTATATTGGATACGCAGCGCCGGCAGTTGATCGCCTGCATATATCCGGGAGAATTCATTCACGACATGCCCCATCGTTACGCCATCGGAAATGATATGGTGCATGTCGAACATCAGAATATGGCGTTCATGTCCAGTTTCAATCAATCCGACTCTGAGCAGCGGTGCTTGATTAAGCTGGAATGGACGTACGAAATGAGTGATCAGCGCCTCTGCATCTTTTTCTGCTGCAAGGTGATATTCGATAGCGAACTCCACCTGCGAGTGAATGCGCTGCACAGGCTCACCGCGTACCGTCTCGAAGCTTGTCCGCAGCGATTCATGTCGGTCGATCAGCTTCTGGAAAGCCCGTTCGAATCGCGCACGATCCAGCTCTCCTTCGAGAATCAGCACCCCCGGCATGTTATAGCTTACCTCGGCTCCTGTCAGCTGGCTTACAATGAACAGCCTTTTCTGCGCTGAAGATAACGGATAATAGGCTTTTTCCTTAGCGATAGGTATTTCCGTGTAAAGTTCTTGATGCATCTCGGTTATCGCCTTCGCCATCTCCTCGATGGTCGGATGACGGAACACACCCCTTAACGGGAAGTTGACGTTCATTTCCTTGTACAGCCTGCTCACCAGCGTCGTTGCCCGCAGCGAGTGACCGCCCAGCTCGAAGAAGTTG